>Ga0310037_10000117_pt1 | contig 66967 bp, 55 predicted proteins | sample Sb_taG_11_FD_200239 | JGI IMG/M metagenome (GOLD analysis project Ga0310037, IMG submission 200239) | Peat soil microbial communities from Weissenstadt, Germany - Sb_50d_3_AS metaG (v2) (version 2) | ecosystem: Environmental > Terrestrial > Soil > Wetlands > Peat | place: Germany: Weissenstadt... | reverse complement strand
CCGCCGGAGTCGCGTGGGAAGTGCCGGGCCAGCTCCCGGAAGAACCTGTTCATGACCTCTGCCCGCCCGCAGTCCCGCCATAGCGGGTAGAACCAGTCGCGGAACCAGCGGGTCCCCCGGCGAGGGAAATCGTCGGTGTTGCCGGTGAACCTGCGGTAGACGCCCTTGGCTTCGCGGTCCATGCCCAGCGCCGTGTAGAGGTCATAGATGTAGAACTCAGCCCACTTGCTGTCGCCCCAGATCTCATACGCCGGTGAGCCGTGGACGCCATTGTTGGCGCTCTCCACGGAATGCCCGATCTCATGAGCGGGCAGCTCGCGAGCGAGGGTATTACCCTCCCGCCAGGTGTCCAGGCCGCAGTCGCTGACGTTGCGGTAGTCGTGGACCGGGCTGACGTAGTAGCCCGCGTGGCCGCCGCCGTGCCGACCGGCGTGGTGGATAGAGTAGACGCGCGGGTCGGACCCGAACGCGTCGCCGTACGTTGCCTTGGAGTACTGCCAGGTCACATTGATGAACCGGGGCAGCCACCGGACCTCGGCGCTGCGCACGTCGGGGTCCACGTAGATCGCGCAGTGCTCGTCGCTGTGATACAGCCGGAGCAACTGGCGGTGGTCGAACCAGTGCTCCTGCCAGGTGGCCGGCGGGTCAGCCAGCTGACGCTCCGCCTCTGCCTCCACCCGGTCCTCCCACCTCTACGGGCACTGCCCGGCGGTTTTCGCTAAACCCTTATCAACGCGATCGTATGGCCAGTGAGCTCGCTTGTCGTACCTCGGCATCTGCATGCGACTCCGAGGATAACTTGCCCGGCACCGCAGGCCGGGCCGCGGTCAACGGGGCCCTCGAAGCGGCCGTCGCCCCGCTGGCCGCCGAACTCGCACCGCGCTGGGTCAACGCGGTCTCACCCGGGGTGATCGAAACCGCATGGTGGGACGAATTGCCCGACGCCGCCGGGCCAGGAGGCGTTCACAGCCTTCGCCCAGCGAGCTCTGGTCCGCCGCAACGGCCGCCCCCAAGACGTGGCCCACGCGATCGTCGCGCTCATCGAGAACAGCTTCATCACCGGGGTCGTGCTGCCCTGCGACGGCGGGCTGCGGCTCACCTGAGGACACCAGAGCACCTCACGGCAGGGGGTGTCTTACCTGACGTCCGTTCCGGTTTCACCGCGCCGGCTGCTGAGGTCGGCGGCGAGCAGGTCGAGCAGGGCTTGTGCGGAACCGGTGGGCGGGCGTGCGGCGGCGGTGACGGCGCAGATGTCGCGGCGCAGCGGCGGGTCGATGCGGACGGCCGAGACGTGTGCGGTGACCGCGCGCAGGCTCATCGGGGGGAGGACCGAGACGCCGAGCCCGTGCTGGACGAGTTCGGCGAGGTACTGCATGTTCTGGGCTTCGCAGACGGTACGCCGGGCGAGTCCGGCGGCGGCGCAGGCGACGTCGATCTGGGCGTGCAGCGCGGAGTCGGCTCGGTAGTCGACAAAGTCGCGGTGGCGCAAGACTGGGTCGCCGAGTCCGATGCTGGCCCGTCTGGCCAGCGGGTCGCGATGCGGGACGGCGAGGACCAGGTCGTCGTGGCCGATCTCGATGCGGGTCAGCCGGGCGGGGTCGGTGGGGCCATCGATGAAGGCGATGTCCAGCTGGGCGTCGGCGGCCGCGCTGGCGAGTACCGAGGCGGCGTCGTGGCTGAGCCGGATGGTGACGCCGGGGTGGGCGCGGCGGAAGCCGGCCAGCAAGGCCGGCAGGTCGATCACCCCCAGGGTCTGGATCGCTCCGACGTGCAATTGGCCGCGCAGGACACCGCGGACACCGGCCACAGCATCGCGGCCCTCGTCGGCTGCGGCGAGCGCCCGACGGGCCGCGGGCAGCAGCGCGCGGCCGGCTTGAGTGAGCATCACGCGTCTGCTGTCACGCACGAATAGCGCGGCGCCCACCTCGCGTTCGAGCGTATGGATCGACGCGCTCAGGGTGGACTGGACCACGTGCACCCGGGCCGCGGCGCGGGTGAAATGCAACTCCTCGGCAACCGCGACAAAGTGGGCCAGCTGCCGGAGCTCCATGAATCGACTCTATCAATGCTGATCAGCGGATCTAGCTGTTGGACCGATTACCAGGTTCCCGCCGATGCTGGACGAAACACCGCCGCGATACGCAAAGGAGCACCTGAACCATGTCCCCGACACCAGCCGTCCCGTACCCACCGGTGCTGGTGCGCGCCGATGAGGCCGAACACCTTGACCTCATCGGACACGTGCTGCTGGCCGATAGCAGCGCCACCGCAGGCGCGCTGAGCAGCCACCGCGTCGCGCTCGGCCGCGGCGCCGATGGCGCCGTGCCGCACCGGCACGACAATTCCTCCGAGCTGTTCTACATCCTCGACGGCGCGTTCGACCTCCTGGTCGCCGACAACGTCGTCACCGCGCACGCCGGCGATCTGCTGGTCGTCCCGCCCGGTTCGGCGCACGCGTTCGCCGCGCATCACGACTCGACCGCCGAGGCGCTGATCATCGCCACTCCAGGCATCGAACGATTCGACTACTTCCGCCACGTCGTCCGGCGCCGGGCCGGCAGCGAGCCGCCTGAGGTCCTGCTGGGGATGCAGGACCGCTTCGACACCCATTTCCTCGACAGTCCCGTCTGGCAGCGCGCCCGCAGGACCGATTGACTAGCTCGGCGGGCGCACCCTCATCGGCACCGGCCTCGCCGTGCAGGCAGCCGGGCTGGCCTGCCGGAACGGCCGAGTGCCCGGCAGCCGCGGTGGACACCGGTATCCTCTCCGAGATGAGCAGGGTCTCAATCGTGGGTGTTCCGAGCAGCGTTGCCAGCTATGCGGCGGGCCAGGATCTGGCGCCTAGGGCATTGCGCTCGGCCGGCTTGCTCGAACAGCTCATGGGATCAGGGCTGGAGGTCTATGACGACGGGACCTGCCGCATCAGGTATGGAGTCCTGACCGGGATCACCCGCTGGCCCAGAACGCCGACCAGGCGACTGCGTCGCTGCGGCAGCTGGCCGACCGGCTCGAGCCGCTGCTGGCGCGCGGCGACCTTGCTCTCGTGCTCGGCGGCAACTGCACGATCGTGCTCGGGGTGATGGCGGCTCTGCGGCGGCTAGGTGCCGGCGCTCCCGGATTGCTGTACGCCGACCGTCACTATGACATCAACACCCCGGAAAGCACCGCGGACGGGGCTCTGGACTGGATGGGGCTGGCGCACGCGCTGGCCCTGCCCGGCTGTGCGGACACCGTCGCCGATGCGTTTGGGCCCCGGCCGCTGCTCGAGGCGTACCAGGTGGTGTGGCTCGGGGTGGAGCCACGCGCGGCTACCGACTGGGAGCGCCAGCAGGCGGCCCGGCTCGGCTTGCACGTGACCACCAGCGAGGCACTCGTCGCGGACCCGGCCGGTGCCGCCCGAGCTGCACTTGACCATCTTCCGCCTGGTCCGCTCGCGCTTCACATCGACGTTGACGTCCTCGACTTCATCGACGCCCCGCTGGCGGAGAATACCGACTGCCGCAACACCGGACCTACCCTCGACCAGGCAGTGGAGGCGTTTCAGCTGGCGGCGCGAGATCCGCGGGTGCGAGCGCTGTCGATCGGGGAACTCAACCCGACCCGATGCGCTGGCGACCCTGATGCCCTTCCCCACTTTGCGGCCAGCATCGCCCGCATACTCGCCGGCACGATTCATTAGGTTTGCCCGTCACCGGCAGACCCGGCCGCGCTGCTGGCGGGGCCCGCCCTGGCCGGGTAATCGGCGCCGCAGACATGTCATCTGCCGCTCCTCGGCGTTCCGCGTGAATGTCGGTGTCTGGCGGTCCCGCGTGTTTGTCACGCTCCTCACCGGGCTGGTCTGGACAGCAGCCGGCTATGGTGCTGGACTCGTGGGCGGATGCATGACGAGCGGTGGCAGCGTTTACTGTTCCGGTCCTGGCTTGCGGCGTTCCGAGTGGGAGGTACTGCGATGGGGCAGCGGACGCGAGGCGATGGTCTGGCTGGCGTCCCGCCCCCTGGTGCTGCGTGGGCCCGCGTCCGGCGCGAGATGAGTGAGGTGGCCGGGCAGACGTCCGGGCAGATTCAGCGGCGGTGGCTGAGCCGTGCGAGTGCCCTGCTGTGCTACCACGCTCGCCAGAGCCTGAACTCCGCCTACCGTGAGCTGATCGAAGACGCGGGCGTCGATCCGGTAAGCGCCGTCCAGACCGCTGCGGGGTGGGGCCGGGTACCCGTTGTCGATAAGCAGTGGCTGGCCAGGGCCTGTTACGACCGGCGGCCCGCGTGCCCCGGTCCTGTCCTGGTCGTGGCCACCAGCGGAAGCACCGCCACGCGGGTTCTGGTGCCCGTGACGGCCGAATGCGCCAACCGCGGGCTTGGAGACAACTTCCTGCGCGCCCTGGCGATGAGTGGCGTCGGCCCCGATCAGCGGCACTGGGGAATCGAGCACAGGCCGGACGGTCAGGGCCTGGGCGAGACCGGGTCCTCTGTCTCGATGAGGTGGCTGGCCCGCCACTGCGGGGACAATACCCTGGTCACCGCGGCCACCGAGCCGCTGGATGAGCAGCTGCGACGCGCAGCCGCCTTCGGGCCGGACACGATTTCAGGATCACCGGGGTTCCTCCGGCAGATCGCGCGGTCCGGAGCTGCCCTGCGTCCGATGCTCCTGGTGTACGGCGGGGCGGCGCTGGCCGATACGGACGCCGGCCTGCTGCGGGCTGGCTTTCCCGGAGCTCGGCTCACCGCCTTCTACCCTACGACCGACGCGGGAGCCCTGGGTGCCGCGCCTGTCAGCGACGGCCTTTACCGCACTTTCACCGAGACGCACATGATCGAGGTGCTTGACGGCGATGCCCGTCCGGTTGCGGCCGGTTCACGCGGTGACGTCGTCGTCACCCAGTTCGACGCTTGGGCAGCGCCGATCATCCGCTACCGGGTGGGCGACCGTGCGACGTACTGGGGCTGGGAACAGGGCCGTCTTCTCCTGTCTGACATCGAGCGGGCCGCCGAAGCCGTCATCGGATCAACGCTCGTCCCCTACAGCGATCTCCGGACCTGGACGCCTCGCCTGGCGGCACGCGACCCGTCGGTCCTGGCGGTCCAGCTGGTGCGCGGGTACTCGCCGCGCCAGCAGCGCGAGCAGCCCGTCGTGCGCGTCATCGGCCGAGCGGACGGCGCTGAGCTGACCGCCGCCGCGCGCTCCCTGCTGGACGACTTCCCGCAGATCACGGCCGAGATCGCGAGCGGCGAGCTGGCTCCAGCCCTGGTCGAGTTCCGGGACCCGCCGGCGACGCTGGCCGGCCACTGGAAGATCCCGCTGTACGTCGACGAGCGCACCGCGCCGGAAGGCCCGCGATGCCCGAGCGAGTGACCATGGCCCGGTACGCTCACGGGCCGGATCAGGCGGCCTGGCTGGCCCAGTTCGGCCACGCCCGGGTGCGTGACATCTACGCCATCCAGGTCGCGGAGCTGGCCGAGATACGCCTGCCGGGCGGGTCGCGTCGGGCGCGCGAGGCGTTCATCACCGGATATGAAACGCGGGAGCCTGGGGTCTGGTCCCATTACCCATGGCTGAACGTCGCCCTGCGCACCCTCGAGCCCGAGGCGCTCTTCGAGCTCCGCACGAACCGGAACCGGAATCTGGTCACCAGGCCAGAGCAGATTGTGCTGCAAAAGGCACACGTAGCCATCGCCGGGCTGTCGGTAGGCGGCAATGTCCTGGCTGCCCTCGTCCGCCACGGAATCGGCCGCACATTCTCGCTCGCCGATCACGACGACCTGGCCACGAGCAACCTGAATCGCACGCAAGGCAGCCTGCTTGACGTCGGCGTACCAAAGTGCCAGCTCGCCGCCCGCACGGTATGGGAACTCGATCCGTTCGCCACGTGCATCTTGCATCCGCAAGGTCTCGATGACGACACGGTGGGTGCTTTCGTGGCAGACAGCGATGTGGTGTTCGACGAAGTGGACGACTTCCGGGTGAAGGTCCAGCTTCGTCTCATGGCGCGGTTGCACGGCAAACCGCTGCTCATGGCCACCAATCTCGGCGACACAGTGCTGATCGACGTCGAACGCTGGGATCGGCCGCACGACGGCCTCGAGCTCTTCAACGGCCAGCTTGACGGGGTATCTCTGCAGGAGCTGACGCAGACCGGCCTGGCCGCCCAGGACATGTCCCGTTTCGCAGCCCAGATCGTCGGCGTCGACAACGTCCCGCTGCGCGCTTTGGCGTCGCTCCCGCTCATCAACCGCGAGCTCGTCGGCCGGCCGCAGGTCGCGAGCACCGCGGGCATGGCCGCCGGGCTGGCCGCGATGGCGGCGCGTTCAGTGCTGCTCGGCGCGCCGCTGCGCAGCGGCCGGTATCGCTTCAGCCTCACCGAGACATACGGCCTGCCAGACGATCGAGGCACCGCCAGTGAGCGCGCAGCGGTCATGGCCCGGCTCCGGCCCCCACCTGTGGCCGCAGGCCAGCGACCGGAGCTGCACGATCCCCGGACGCTGGCCAGCGACGGCACCCATGTCGCGCTCATCCGGCTCGCGGCCTACGCCACGCTGGCTCCGTCACCGCACAATACGCAGCCGTGGCAGTTCCGCGTGGCCGGCCGGTCGCTGACGATCGGTGCTGACCCCTCCCGGGCATTGGCTGCCGCCGATCCGCGGCGGCGAGCCCTGACGATCAGCCTGGGGTGCAGCGCCGCCAGCGTCCTGGTGGCGGCCGCGGCATCCGGCCTGGGCATGACACTGGACGTCGCCCCTGACGGACGTGTCCGGCTCGGTCTCGCCGGCACCGAGGCCGATCACGCGCTGGCCCGGCTATTCCCGGCCCTGACCTCGCGGGTTACCGATAAGCGAAGCTACCCGCCAGAGACAGTCGAGCCGCCGCAACTGCCCTGGCCACCGGGCATCGCCGTCCACTATCTCGCTGACCCAAAGACCCGGGAACACATAGCGGCCCTCCATCGGCAGGCCGTCGGCGATCTTATCCGGACAGGCGCTTTCGCTAAGGAACTGGCGGGCTGGCTAAGGGCCGACCCAGCAGATCCGCGGCGTGACGGCATGACCGTGCCCCTGCCACCGGACGCCGCGGAAGCCCTCATCACCGCGCTCAGCACTTCAGGCGAGCCGCTGAAGCAAATGGGAGAGCGCGACGCCCAAGCCCTCGCGGCCGGGCCGCTGCTCGGCTTGCTGACCTCAACAGAGGAAACCGAGGCAGCCTGGGTCCGCGCCGGGCTGGCGTGGCAGCACCTCATCCTGGCCGCCCACCTATCCGGCCTGGCCGTCGCCCCGCTCACCGCCATCGTGGAGAATCCCGGAACCCGCGAGGCAGTCTCCACCCACACGCCAGCCGGTCAGCACCTTCAGATGCTCTTCCGCCTCGGCAAGTCACCCGGTCTGCTTCCCCCCACCGCCCGGCGCGACCCCACCTGGGCAGAAGCGTGACGAACACGGAACTGATGTCACCGGACAGGCTCGGGTCTATGTCCGTGGGCCGGACTCCCGCCCATCGGCGGACAGGGATGGAGTCAATGGCTAGTGTTCGGGCGGTGGAGGCAACCATCAGGACCTATGAGCGGCGGGATGCCGCCGGCGTGGCCGACATCCTCTACCCTTCCGTCCGCGAAGTCGCGCTGTCCGATTACACGGCTGAACAGGTGAAGGCCTGGGTTGCCGGACGCTGGGATGCCGAGCAGGAACACCGGCGCTCCGGTGATGGCCGGCTGGTCCTGGTGGCCGCGGACGAATCGGGCCACGTGAGGGCTTCACGGTGCTGGAGCGCCAGGACAAGATCCTCCGCGGCGTGCCCATTCACAATTACCGGATGGCTAAGACTCTTGGCTAAGACCGGCAGCGAAGCCGCCTCCGGTAGATCACCTTCGGCAGGCCTGCCCAGGACTCTGCGGACGGCATCGTAGGTTCCCCCCGGCGGGCTTTCCTTCCGCTTGCCACCTCGATCTGCAGATCTCCGGTGTCGCGCCCATGGGATACTACAGTAAACGGAGCTGCAACGGCCGTCCCCCCCATGTCTCGTCGCGGAGAGGCAGAGGGGACGGGCGGGGTGGAGGAGGGGGCCATGAGCCACGGGAGTGATCGAGGCGGCGGACGCGCGGCCGGCCTGGTCCGGCGCACCCAGGACGCGTCATGACGGCTGCTGGCGCCGGGCCTCTGGCCGGGCGGGTGGCGGTGGTGTCCGGGGGCGGGCGGGGGCTCGGCCGGGCGTTCTGCCTGGCGCTGGCACGGCAGGGCGCCCGGGTGGTGGTCAACAACCGGAACCGGGTCGTGGACGCGGACGGGCGCGGGCCGGCCGACGACGTCGTTTCGGAGATTGTGGCGTTTGGCGGGTCGGCTTTCGCCGAGTATTCGGACGCGGCGTCGCCGGCCTCGGGGGATCTTATGGTGGAGGCGGCGCTGGAGCGGTGGGGACGGCTGGACATCTGCGTGGCCAACGCGGGGATCGGCGTGGGCGGGATGTTCTACAAGCAGCCCGCGGTCGTTTTTGACGAGGTTCTGGCGGTCAACCTGCTCGGCAGCATCCGGCTGGCGCGGGCCGCGATGGCGGTGATGCGGCCGGCCGGGTACGGCCGGATCATCCTGGTGGCCTCGACCGGCGGGCTGCACGGCGACATCGGGCTGTCGGCGTACGCGGCCAGCAAGGGGGGCCTGCTGGCGTTCGGCCGGTCGCTGGCGGCCGAGGGTGCGGGCCAGGGCGTACTGACCAACATGCTGCTGCCGTATGCGCTGACCCAGATGACGTCCGGCGGGATGCCCGCGGACGCGGCCCGGGACCGGATGACGGCCGAGGCGGTGGCGCCGGTGCTGACCGCGCTGGCCAGCCAGGAGTGCACGCTGAACGGGGAGTACATCGTGACCGGCGGAGGGCTGCTGCGGCGCGCGTCGGCGGTGGAGTGGGGGACGGTTTCGCTGCCGCCCGGGGACTCACTCACCGCGGCGGAGCTGGCCTCGCTCCTGGCGGACAGCCGGCGGGGCGAGCCGCGGGAGTTCGGCGTGTCGGTCGATGCGTTCACCGACCTGGCGGCCTTCGGCGGGACCGGATGAGCTGGGGGCCGCTGCTGGTCAACCTGGCCGTGACGGCCGTGACCGTCGCGGCGCTGATGCTGGCCACGTTCGCCTACGCGATGCGGACCCGGGTGCACGCGATCATGGACACGGTCTGGGGGCTCGGGTTCGTGGTCATCGCGGCGGTGTCGTTCTTCGTGTCGGCCGGTTTCGGTTCCGGCGTGCTCGGGCGCCGGGTGCTGGCGCTGGCGCTGACCGCGGTGTGGGGGCTGCGGCTGTCGGCGCACATCTACCTCCGCAACCGCGGCCAGGGCGAGGACAAGCGGTACGCGTCGCTGCTGCGGCGCAACACGGGCAGCCTGGCCGCCTTCGTGCTGCGCCACATCTACTGGGCGCAGGGGCGGGTGATGTGGTTCGTGTCGCTGCCGCTGCAGGTGGCGATGTACGAGCACGCTGCCTTGTCGGCCGTGACGTGGCTGGGCGTAACGGTGTGGGTTCTCGGCTTCGTCTTCGAGACGGTGGGCGACCTGCAGCTGCGCCGGTTCAGGGCTTCACCGCTGAATGCGGGGCAGGTGCTCGACCGCGGCCTGTGGCGGTACACCCGGCATCCGAACTACTTCGGCGACGCGGTGGTGTGGTTCGGGCTGTGGCTGCTGGCCTGTTCGCACTGGCTCGGGGTGCTGACCGTGGCAGCGCCGGTCTATATGACGAACATGCTGGTCCGGCACACCGGCAAGCGGCTGCTAGAGAAGCACATGGCGCGGTCCAAGGGCGCCGCGTACGCCGACTACGTCCGGCGGACCAGCGGCTTCTTCCCCTGGCCTCCGCGCGGGGCTCGCTCGTGAGCGCGGCGCCGCCCCCTCGGCTAGACGAAGCGGATGAGCGTGTTGCAGAGCTCGCCGATGCGGCCAACGCCGTGCTCGCGGTCGGTGGCGTGCAGGTCGACGGCGACGATCCCGGGCCGGCCGCCTGCGGCGGGAACGAAGCGGATGGTCCGGCTGCCGAAGGCGATCGCGGCGCCGTCCGCGGTCGGGCGTTATCGCCGGGCCTTGGGCGGCTCGCCGCCCACCTGGATCTGCGAGCCGCGCAGCTCCAGGCCGCAGACCGAGCAGTGCAGGACGGGCCTGAACGTGTCACCGCAGGCGGTGTGGGTGTACAGGGTGGCCGGCCCCTCGGGCGCGCGGAACCACTTGTCACCCCAGTTCAGCATGACCATGACGTGCGGGAAGAAGGCGCGGCCCTTGTCGGTCAGGCGGTACTCGACCCGGCCGGAGTTGGCGCTGGTGAGCCTGGTCTCCAGCACGCCCATCCGGCAGAAGGTGCGCAGCCGGTCCGACACGATGGACGGCGGCGCGCCCATCATGGTCAGCATGTCGGTGAACCGCCGGGCGCCGAGGAACGCGGCCGCGATGGCCGAGGCCGACCAGCGGTTGCCGATCAGCTCGATCGTCTCCACCACCAATCCCGGGCCCGGCGAGCCGCCGGCCGACCGGCGCCGGGTGGTGGCCTGCGGTACCGACCGGGCAAAGCCGCCGCTCGGCCCGAACGTGCCGCGGACGTCGTGGATGCCCGCCGGCTGCCCGCAGGCCCGGCAGTGCATGACCGGCGAGAACTCCTCACCGCAAGCCAAGTGGTACATCGGCGGCAGCGGCTCGATGTGCTCGGTAACCCAGGTAGCCTCCCACGACCAGATGGTCAGCAGCACCTGCCACAGGTCGCGGCCGCACTCGGTGAGCACGTACTCGTAGCGCCGCGGCGCGTCGGAGTACTGCCGCATGGTGAACACGCCCGCCTCGGTGAGGCGGCGCAGCCGCACGGTCAGCACCGAGTTGGCGATGCCCAGCGTGTCGCGGAAGTCCTTGTACCGGCGCACGCCGGACATGAGGGCCAGCTTGACGATGGTCAGGTTCCACTCGTCACCCAGCAGCCCCACGGCGATGGCGTTGGAGTTCTCGGTGACGGGGACGGTTTCCGGTATGGCAGTCATATTCCGACTCAGGCTCGGGCCAGGCACGTCACCAGCCCGCGATGGACTCGCCCGGCGCCCAGCAGCTATGCGTGCCACTGGCGATCCGCTCGGGAAGCTGAGCTCGGGCGATCGGGCCCCGCCCCACGTCGTCGGCCCGGAACACGACGCACTCGGACAGGTCACGGTTCATGTCGACCGTGAGCGTCACGAGATACGCGTCGTCCTCTTCGGTGCCTCCTACCCGCGGGGCCACGCCGACCTCGCTGCAGAACACGCCCGGCTCGAACTGGTATCGCTCCGCCCGGCCGGTCAGCGTGTCGTGCTTGACCAGCCCGTTGAAGATGAACCAGCCCGGTTCGTTAGTGGCCGCATAATTGTACCGGTACGGCCGCCCGCCGAATCCGTTATGGATCGTGCCGAACTCGGTGTACAGGCCCGACAGGTCCTCCTCGCTGGTCGCGCCGGTGACCAGGTTCATCCGCCAGCGGTGCAGCCGGGTCTGCATGATGTCCTGGGCCAGGAACCGGAACATCCGGTCCTTCGGGCCGTTAGGCCCGGCACTAGGCGGTTCCGGGCAGCCCTGGAAGAAACCCTCGACGATGATCTCGTCGCCCGACTCGTAGGCGTTCGTCCAGTGCAGCACGTAGGTGGGCTCGAACTCGAACCAGCGGATGTCGCCCGGGGCGCCGCGGCGCGGGATGACCCCGAGCCGGGAGGGGAGCTCGGGGTGGAACCGCGAGGCATACCGGCCGCGCGCGATCAGCTCGGGCTCCCAGAACAGCGGCATGTCGTTGAGGATCGCGTAGTGCTCGGTGTAGGCCATGTCGTGCGGCAGCCGCGGGCCGGGCAGGTCGATCGGCACGTAGTGCACCAGCCGGTCGCCAGCGTCAACGACTCCGTAGTGCAGGTAGGGCGGCACCGTTCCGTAGTTAAAGAAAAAGAGCTCGCCGGTATGGTCGTCCACCTTGGTGTGAGCCGAGACGCCGACGCGGCGGGGGAAGGCCCCGCCCCAGGTGGCCTTGCCCAGGTCGTTCAGGGTCAGCGGGTCGAGGCGGTACAGGTCGCCGCACTGGTAGAAGCTGGCCACCGCGACCCCCGCGTGCACGATCACGTCGGTGGACGCGGCGTCCTTCATCCGGCCCCGGGCGCCCCACCCGTCCGGGCGGACCGCCACGTCCGGGTTCTCCGCGATCCCGGCCCATAGCGAGCGCCCGGCCTCCTGCTCGGCCGCCAAGCCGTCGGTGCGGACGAAGCGGTTCCGGTAGGACACCTGGCCGTCCCGGAACGAGACCTTGTGGATCATCCCGTCGCCGTCGAAGGGGTGGTACCGGACGATGGCCGGGTGCAGCGGGTTCTCGGTGTTGCGCAGGTAGACGCCGTACAGATCGCCGGGCAGCTCGCCGTGGACGGGCAGGTCGTCCGCGTCGTATTCGACGTGCTGCGGCCGCCACGCACCTGACCGGTAGGGATGGTCGTCGCCGGGCGGCAGCGTGGACAGCATCTTGCCGTAGACCTCGACGTCGACCATGGTCAGTCCTCCCGGGTTACGACGAAGCTGACGGTGGTGGTGAGGCTGCCGCCGATGTTCAGCGTGGCGACGGTCCTGGCGTTGCTGACCTGGGTGTCCCCGGCCTGGCCGGTGACCTGGCGGGCGGCGTCGCGGAGCATGCGCACGCCGCTGGCGCCCACCGGATGCCCCACGCCGATCAGGCCCCCGCTGGGGTTGACCGGGATCGCGCCGTCCCGCTCCAGGTCCCCGTTCTCCACCGCCTTCCAGCTCTCGCCGGGCCCGGTGATGCCGAAGTGGTCGATGGCCATGTACTCCGACATCGAGAAGCAGTCGTGGGTCTCGATGCCGTCCAGCGCGCTGACGTCTTTTATCCGTGCGCGGCGGAAGGCGTCGGTGACGACCTGCCGGACGTGCGGGAACACGTACGGCTGGTCCTGGCTGCGGTCGAACTTGGCCTGCAGGGACAGCCCGGCGGTGCCGTGGCCCCAACCGGCGATGCGGGCTCGCGGTGTTCTGGAGCCCTTCTGGAAGCGGTCGGATCGCCGGGGACGAGCAGCAGTACCTGCGCTACGTCGACCGGTCCAAGGACCTGGTGGTGCGGGGCGGCATGAAGATCTCGGCGGCCGAGTTGGAGGGCCTCATCGCCGGCCACCCGAAGGTGGCCGACGTGGCCGTGGTGGCCTACCCGGACGACGTGCTCGGCGAGCGGGCCTGCGCGATCGTCGTGCCCCGGGCCGGCCAGACGGTGAGCCTGGCCGAGATCGTCGCGTACCTGCGGGAGATCGGCATCGCGACGTTCAAGCGGCCCGAGCGGCTGGAACTGCGGGACGAACTGCCGCGCAATCCGCTGGGCAAGATCCTCAAGCGGGACCTGCGCGAAGAACTCCGCGGTTCCTTACCGGGTTTCGGGGCCGGGCGGGCAGTGCGGGGACGGCGGGGGGACGTCCAGGGTCGGGTTGCGGTCGAAGAAGCCGGTCGGCTTGAGCGTGAACCCGCACCGCGCGACCGGCATGACCGGCCAGTCCTCCAGGCGCGGCACGTGGGTCGGGCCGAACGTGTGCCATACCACGATGTCGGTTCCGTCGATGTCCCGGTCGCCGGCGACGAAGGCCTCCAGGCCCGCTCCCCCGGGGTTCTGGTTCACGAAGTCGCCCGCCGAGTAGCGATGGGCCGGGTCGTACCTGGTCACCCACAGGTGGTTGGCCGCGAAGGAGGCCCGCTTGGCCAGTGACGACGCCGGGTCGGCTAGCAGCACCGGCGCGGACTCCGGGTAGAGCGTGTAACTGGTGGGATGGCCGAAACGGTTAGTGCGCTCGGTGCTGACGATCCGCCAGGTGCGGCCGCGGGCGCTGTCGGCGCGGCGGCCGGCCTGCGACTCGCGGGTCAGCCGGGTGACCCGCTGGACGATGGCGTTGCCGTGGGGGTTGTCCGGCCCGACCGGAAGGCCGGTGACGTCCACCTCCTCCACGGCGTTGGCCAGCCCGTCGACGGTCATGTCCAGCCGCGCGCTGAACAGGTGCTGGTGGAAGGGGGCGGCCAGCCCCGGCGCGACCTCGGTGGAGTAGGGATGCTCCCCGCCGGGATGGGCCGAGGTGAACAGCACCCCGGTGGCCTTGATCTCGCACTCGATGGTGCCGTCCAGGTAGAAGTACCAGTAGAAGCCGTAGTCGTAGTTGCCGACCGTGGTGAAGTAGCTCACCACCAGCCGGCGCTGGCGGCGGGACTGCGCCGAGCCGTTGAAGATGTCGGTGTGCTTCCACAGGATGCCGAAGTCCTCTTCGTGGATGCACACGGCGTTCGGTATGGTGCGGGGCTGGCCGCCGTCGTCGGTGACGGTCGCGTCCAGGTAGGCGATCTCGCCCAGGCAGTCACAGCCGAGCTCGAGCGAGTTGGCCCACTTCCCGCACAGGTACTCGCCGGTGTCGAAGTACGCCTGCCAGTAGCGGAACCGCGGGTCGCCGTAGGGCACGACCATCTCCGGGATCGACGCCCGGTAGATCACCGGGCGCTGGCCGAGGCTGATCTGGTGCAGGGTCAGGCCCTCGCGGGCGTCGAACCCGATCCGCATCGACCAGTCCTGCCACTGCAACCACGTCCCGTTCAGAGTAAAAGATGGTCCCTCGGGCTGGCTGATCTCGATCGGGCGCAGCGTGGTGCGGCGTGGGCCGCGCACCGCCTCGTCGTCGTAGTCGCCGGACTCGGCGGGGACCGGCAGCTCGAACTCGTCGGTGATCTTGAAGACCTTCTTCTCGATGAGGTCGACGTAGGCCGCGACGCCGTCGACCGGGTGGGCCCAGGCCAGGTCGTGCTCGCGAGCCTGGACGAACGCGAGCACGCGCACCATCCGCCGCCGGTCATCCTCGGGTGGCCCGAACGCGCCCGCCGTGATCGGGCAGGCCCGGATCTGGCTCATGTCGTGCAGGCCGCGGCGCGCCAGGGCGGCGCGCCAGCCGGGGTCGGCCTTGACGACCTCGTCCACCAGCGCGAAGTCGCCGTCGAGGATCGGCATCTGGCCGTCGGCGGGCGGGTCCAGCGTGCGCGCGGTTATCAGTTTGGAGCCGGTCAGCGAGACCACGACGTCGGTGGACTCGCCGGTGGCGGTGTTGACCAGGAACGCGCGCAGCCGGCGGTCGGCCGGCTGGCCGGCCAGCACGTCGTCCTTGGGCGGTTCCTCCAGGCCGTAGTAGGCGAACCTGACCGGCTCGGCCAGGAGCCCGGCCGCGGCCATGACTTCCCGGCCGGCCAGGTACTCGGCCGCGGTGGCCGGGTCCAGCGGGCGCGCGTGGGCGGTCTGGTCCTCGCGGGTCGCGGTGTCGGTCATTCGTCGGCCACGATCGAGCCGACCCGGTCGCCCAGGCCGGGGTCGCGCCGGACCAGCCAGATCGAGTAGAGGATGGACACCGCGACGATGCCCAGGCCGACATACGGGAACCAGTAGTACGGCTGGGGTATCGGCGGCTTGAACAGGTAGTAGATCGGGATGGCGATCGCGACTACGCCGAGGGCCGGCAGCACGACGTGCTTGATGATGCTGAACTCGGCTGGCCGGTACTTACGGTAGAAGAACGGCAGGGCCACGTTGGACGCGAGGTACACGAACAGGATCAGGATCGTGCCCATCGAGCTGGATTCGAAGAAGAAGGTCAGCGCGTCCAGGCTGCCGCTGCTGCCGCCGATCCAGTGGCCGAGCGCCCAGCCCAGGGTGAGGGCCGAAGCGAGGCCGACGAAGGCGATGATGGCGTTGACCGGCGTCCGGCGGACCGGATGGACGTAGCCGATCCAGCGCGGCAGCAGGCCCTCCCGGCCGGCGTTGAAGATCAGCCGGCACTGCGAGTTCACCGCGGCGATGAGCACGCCCAGGGTGGAGGTCAGTCCGGCCAGGTACGCGATGAACGTCAGCCAGGTCGCCACGCCATGGGCGACGCTGATGAAGGGGATGAGTGGGGCCGTGAGCGCTGCGGCGTTGTAGTGGAAGCCGGTGACCGTGGCGTAGGCCAGCAGCAGGTACGTGAAGGCCATGAGGGCGATCGACAGGAACACGGCCCGGGGCACGTTACGCCGGGGGTTGGTGGTCTCCTCGGCCAGCGCCGCCGAGTTCTCCCAGCCGATGAACAGGTAGATGGCCAGCGGGAAGGCCACGCCCAGGCCGCTGAAGCCGTTGAGGACCTTGCTCGGCTGGAACGGCACGGAGCTGAGGTGGCCGCCGTTCTTGATCAGCACGGCGATCGCCACGACGAGCAGCACGGTCAGCTCGAAGGCGAAGAAGAAGCCGGCCAGCTTGGTCGACACGGCCACACCGCGGAACATCATGTACATGGCACCGGCGGTGAAGAGGGCGGAGAAGACGATCCAGGGGATGTTCGTGCCCGTGTAGTACTGGATCATGAGCGACAAGAACCCGCCGGAGATGACCAGCACCGAGGAGATCGCGATGATGTAGCCGACTCCGGCCACCAGCGCGGTGGTCACCGCGCTGGTGCCGCCGAACGTCTTGCCAATGAAGGTGATGAAGCCGCCGGTGCTCGGGATAGCCCGGGAGAACTGCGACAGCGTGTTGCCGAGCAGCGCGATGGCGACGGCGGCGACGAGCACGACCAGCGGCGAGCCGAGGCCGGCCGCGATCACGATGCCCGCGAAGCCGAAGTAGAAGCTGTAGGCCGGGCCGATGTTCGCCATCGTCGACGCGGAGATGTCGACCAGGCCGAGGGCCCCGCGGTGCAGGCGCTCGGCGGATTCGGGCGCCTTCGTCTCGCTGAACGGGATGTGGTGTGCCGCTTCGCTCATATTGCCACTCCCTCGACGGGCCGTGATTGGGCGGTTGATTCGGTACTGATTTAGTACGGATCATGCTCGGGACCGGGGCCGATGGTCAACCACCGCCGCTGGTCTCCCACATGGTGAGCGCGCCTTGACGGCACCGGCCGCGATCCGGAGGCTAGGTCCATGGCGCGCAAGATCATCCACGTCGCCCTGAACGGCGTCACCGGCCGGATGGGGTACCGGCAGCACCTGGTGCGGTCGCTGCTGAGCATCCGTGAGCAGGGCGGCGTCCGGCTCGGCGACGGGACGGCCGTCTACCCCGAGCCGGTCCTGGTCGGGCGCAGCGAGGAGCGGCTGCGGGCGATCGCTTCGCGGCACGGGCTGGACCGCTGGACCACCAGCCTGGACGAGGTGCTGGCCGACCCCGAGGTCGAGGTCTACTTCGACACCCAGGTCACCAGCGCCCGCGAGGCCAGCCTGATGCGGGCGATTTCCGCCGGCAAGCACGTGTATACCGAGAAGCCGGTGGCCGGCTCGCTGGCCGGGGCGCTGCGGCTGGCCCGGGCGGCGGAGGCGGCGGGGATCACCCACGGCGTGGTGCACGACAAGCTGTTCCTGCCTGGGGTGATCAAGCTGCGCCGGCTGGTCGAGGGGGGCTTCTTCGGCCGGGTGCTGTCGGTCCGGCTGGAGTTCGGCTACTGGGTGTTCGAGGGCGACGGGATCGCGGCGCAGCGGCCGTCGTGGAACTACCGGGCGGAGGAGGGCGGCGGGATCGTGCTGGACATGTTCCCGCACTGGCAGTACCTGCTGACCGACTTGTTCGGCCCGATCGCGGCGCTGTACGTCCGGATCGCTACGGGGGTGCCGCGCCGGTGGGACGAGTCGGGCCAGCCCTACGACGCGACCGCGGACGACGCCGCGTACGCGGTGCTGGAGTTCGCCAGCGGCGCGATCGCCTCGGTGAACTCGTCCTGGACGGTCCGGGTCAACCGGCGGGAACTGCTCGAGCTCCAGGTGGACGGGACGCACGGCAGCGCGGTGGCGGGCCTGCGGCACTGCGCGATCCAGCACCGGGCCGCCACGCCGATGCCGGTGTGGAACCCGGACCTGCACGATCCCCTCGACTACCCGTCGCAGTGGACGGACGTGCCGGACAACGCGAGCTTCGGCAACGGGTTCAAGGTCGAGTGGGAGCTGTTCCTGAAGAGCGTCGTTTCGGGGCAGCCGTTTGCCTGGGACCTGGCCGAGGGGGCCAGGGGCGTGCAGCTCGCCGAGCTGGCGCTGCGGTCCTCGGCCGAGGGCCGGCGGGTCGACGTGCCGGCGCTGGAGCCGTGAGGTGACGGCGGCGATCCAGCTGCCCGGCCGGGACGACGGGTCCGGCGGGTCCGGGCCGCTGGTCATCCCCGCGCCGGGCTGGGCCGCTTCGTACCCGCCGCCGGTCTCCCGGCGGGTGTTCGCGGCCGCTCACGTCGCCGCCGCGGACGCCGAGACGATCGACTGGGAGGCCACGCTGCGCTTCCGCGACCACCTGTGGGCGCACGGGTTCGGCGTGGCCGAGGCGATGGACACCGCGCAGCGCGGCATGGGCCTGTCCTGGGATCTGGCGAAGGAGCTGATCGCCCGGTCGGCGGCCCGGGCGGCTTCGGCCTCAGGCGGGGTGCTGGCTGGCGGGGCGGGGACCGATCAGCTGGCGGACGGCGAAAGCTATCCGATCCCGCGGATCATCGACGCATATTCCGAGCAGATGGCGTTCGTGCAGTCGGCCGGGGCGGGCGTGATCGTGATGGCGAGCCGGGCGCTGGCGGCCAGCGCCCGGGGGCCGGGCGACTACCTGGAGGTGTACGGCGAACTGCTGCGGCAGGCGGAGCGGCCGGTGATCCTGCACTGGCTGGGCGAGGCGTTCGACCCGGCGCTGCGCGGCTACTGGGGTGCCGCCGAGTTCGGCGCGGCGGCGGAGGTGGTGCTCGAGCTGATCTCACGATTCGGCGGCAAGGTGGACGGGGTCAAGCTGTCGGTGCTCGACGCGGGCCGGGAGGTGGCGCTGCGGCGCCGGCTGCCGGCGGGCGTCCGGCTGTACACCGGGGATGACTTCGGGTATGCGGAGCTCATCCGGGGCGACGCGCAGGGGCACAGCGACGCACTGCTCGGGGCGTTCGCCGCGATCACGGCGCCGGCCGCGGCGGCGCTGGCCGCGCTGGACCGGGGCGACCTCGCGGGCTACGACGCGGCGATGGCGCCGACGGTGCCGCTCAGCCGGGCCATCTTCGAGCCGCCGACGTACGACTACAAGGTGGGGGTGGCCTTCCTGGCCTGGCTGAACGGGTTCCAGCCGCGGTTCGCGATGCTGGGCGGACTGCAGCGGCGGCGGCCGGCCAGGCACCTGATCCGGGTGTTCGAGCTGGCCGCCGCGGCGCGGGCGCTGACCGACCCCGAGCTGGCCGTCGAGCGCATGAACGGGCTGGCGGCCACGTTCGCGGCTCCGGAGCGGGTATGACGATCGGGCTGGAGCGGCTCTCGCTGAACCAGGCGACGGTCAAGCACCTGAGCCTGGCCGACGCCACGGCGCTGTGCGCGCGCCACGGCATCCCGGCCATCGGGCTGTGGCGGGACCGGGTGGCGGAGACGGGGCTAACCGGCGCGGTGGCGGCGGTCCGGGCCGGTGGGCTGCATGTGTCCAGCCTGTGCCGGGGCGGGTTCTTCACGCGGGCCGGCCCCGGGGATCCGGACGGGCGGGCGGCGGCGCGGGCGGACAACCGGGCGGCGGTGCAGGAGGCGGCCGAGCTGGGGGCGGACACGCTGGTGCTGGTCTGCGGCGGGCTGGTCCCGGGCAGCCGGGACCTCGGGCTGGCCCGGCGGATGGTGGCCGACGCGATCGGCGACCTGGTGCCAGTCGCCCGGCGGCTCGGGGTCCGGCTGGGCATCGAGCCGATGCACCCGATGTTCTGCGCCGACCGGAGCGTGATCGCCTCGCTGGGCGAGGCGATCGATCTGGCGCTGGGTTTCCCGGCGGACGCGGTCGGCGTGGTGGTGGACACCTATCACGTCTGGTGGGACGCGCGGCTGGCGGCCGAGATCGCCCGCGCGGCCGGGCGTATCGCCGGTTACCAGGTCTGCGACTGGGTGCTGCCGCTGCCGGCCGACATCCTGCTGGGCCGCGGCCACCTGGGCGACGGGGTGATCGACTTCGGGCCGGTCACGGCCGCCGTGACCGCGGCGGGTTACCGGGGCTACGTCGAGGTGGAGATATTCAACGCCGGCGTGTGGGAGGCACCGCCGGACCGGACGGCGGCGGTCGTGCGCGAGCGGTTCGCCGCTGTCCTGGGCGCCGCTGTCCTGGCCGCCGGCGAACCGGGCGTCGCCGGCCCGGCGGCTCGCTGAGCCGGTGGGCCGGCCGCCGGTTTTGGTCTCAGCGGTCCGCGGGTTCGATCGTGCCGCGCAGTTGGGCGGCACGGGACCAGGCGGCGATCAAGCGGCGTTCGGCCCGGCGTTCTATTCGCTCCGCCCGGCGCAGCGTGTGCAGCCTGCGTGCCCAGCCCAGCTGCTCGGCCAGCTTCAAGTTGCTGTGAGTTCGCTCGGTGGCGAGCTCTTCGGTAAGACCCATGCGGCTACTCCATGACTGGCGCGTCCAGGCGGTTGAACGGGAGCTGGATCTCGAACACCTGCTGAGCGACGTCGGCGATGTCGTCCACCTCGTGCACCCACACCTCACGACCGGGGCCCGGGACGGCCTGGTAGCCGCGCTCCTCGATCCACCGGACCAGGTCGTCGTACACCATCGGGAAGATGCTCGCCGCCCGTCCGTTGCGCACCGCGACGGCGGCCTCGATCTCCGGAAGGATGCGGTACTGCGCGGGTGCGGGCAGGTCGCCCGGCGGTGCGGCCACCGGCAGAGCCAGGTGGACCGTGACGTCCCTGCCTTCCCCGTAGTCGTAGAAGACCAGGTAGGGTCCTGCTTCCTGGACCAGGTCCCGGATCCTCAGCTGGTCGAACTGCTCGTCGAGCTGGTTGACCACGGGAACGATGTTGTCCGCGCCGAACCCCGGAGCATGCCCGGCGATCACGACCACGCCCATGGCGGGAACCTTCTTGACCACGATGTCGTCGGCTGGCATGGCGCCCTCTTTCGCGATGTGGCGGAGCCGCGCTTCGATTCCGAGGAGCTGGCTGGTGTGCTGTTCGAGTTCGTGCTCCAGCTGGGCGCGCCGGAGGATGAGCATGCCGCGAAGCTCCTCGAGCGTCACCCCGTCCAGGAGCCGCCTGGCCTGGACGAGGGTCAGCCCGAGTTCCTTCAGGGCCATGATCCGGTTGAGCCGTCCCAGCTGCGCGGCCGAGTAGCCGCGATAGCCGTTCTGCGGGTCGACCTTCTCCGGGCGCAGCAGCCCGATCTCGTCGTAGTGCCGGAGCGTGCGAACCGATACACCGCCCAGCCGGGCGAACTCGCCGATGCTGAACATGACACGAGCATGCCCCCCTCACCCAACGGGAGAGTCAAGGGGCGTCCTGCCGCGAATTCACGTGACGGGTGCGAGGCACCCGGGTTCGTTCGGCATAAAAAAGAATTTTCGTCGTGGCACAGTGGTGCGAGTGAATGGCGTGACGGGCGGAGCATGGCCACCGGAGGACGACGGGGAGGTTCCGGCGTTCTGGCGGGCGCTGGGGGTGCCGGGGCTGGCGGACATCCACACCCACTTCCTGCCGCCGCGGATGCTGCGGCGGGTGTGGGAGTACTTCGACGCGGCCGGGCCGCTGCTGGGGCGTTCGTGGCCGATCCGGTACAAGGCGGGCGACGAGGAGCGCGTGGCGCACCTGCGGGGCATGGGCGTGCGAATGTTCAGCGCGCTGGCCTACGCGCACCGGCCGGGCATGGCCGCCGACCTGAACGCGTGGACGATGGCATTCGCGCAGGCCACGCCCGGGTGCCTGCCGTCGGCGACGTTCTACCCCGAGCCGGGGGTGGACCGGTACGTGCGTTCGGCGGTGGACGCGGGCGCGCGGATCTTCAAGGTGCACCTGCAGGTGGGCGGGTTCTCCCCGGGTGAGCCGGTGCTCGACGAGGTGTGGGGCCTGCTGGCCGAGGCGGGGGTGCCGGTGGTCGTGCACGCCGGGCACGCGCCGATGGGGACCGAGCACACCGGGCCCGGGCCGTTCGGGCAGGTGATGGCGCGCCATCCCGGGCTGGCCGCGATCATCGCGCACATGGGGGCGCCGGACTACGAGGCGTTCATGCGGCTCGGCTTTGAGCACGAGCGGATGATGCTCGACACCACGATGATCTTCACCGACTTCTTCGACGCGGTGGCGCCGTTCCCGGCTGCTTGTATCCCGTTGGCCCGGGAGCTGGGGCTGGCGGGCAAGATCCTGCTGGGCAGCGACTTCCCGAACATTCCCTACCCCTACGCCCGGCAGCTCGCCGGGCTGGCCCGGCTGGGCCTGGGGCAGGATTGGCTGCGCGCAGTGTGCTGGGACAATCCGGTGGCGCTGTTCGGCGCGCCTGCTTAGCTGATCACCCGTCAGGGGTGATGGACGCGGGGTGTGCCGCTGGTAGTCACGATACGTATGAAGGCAAGATCTGCACGTACACGGGGCCGGGCCCTGGTTCTGCTGGCCTCGGGCGCTACGATCGCGGTTGTCGCGCTGGCCGGCTGCAGTAGCAGCAAGCCTGGGTACTGCACGGACCGCGCCAACCTGGAGAACTCGGTCAAGGGCCTGACCAGCATGAGCATCAGCACCTTGAAAGCCCAGCTGTCGCAGATCCAAAGCGACGCCACCGCGCTGGTCAACTCGGCCAAGAGCGACTTCCCGAGCCAGACCAGCGCCATCTCCTCCTCGGTCACCGCGCTCAAGAGCTCGGTCACGGCGCTGCCGTCGAGTCCTTCCGCCTCGCAGGTCGCCATCGTGGGTAAGGACGCGGCTAGCGTGGTGAGCTCGGTCAAGAACTTCACCGACGCGACCAGCTCGCAGTGCGGTTAGCGAAGCGGCCGCGCCGCTGCGGGCACCGGCGCTTGAGGCTGACCGACGTCGCCAGGTTCGGCCATCCCGGTCGATGAAGCTGGCCGGCTACGCCGACCGGTACCGGCTGCGCACCGGCGACTACCGGGTCATATACGAGATTACCGACGAGCAGCTCATCATCCTGATCGTCGGTGTCGGTCACCGCCGTGAGGCCTACCGTGCGCTGTCCTGAGCGCGATCCGAAGGAGTGTCACATTCTTCCCGCGAGCCGGTTCATTGGGGAAAGGCGCGGGAGGTGAGCGATGCGCAGGTCGACGGCGGCGATCGGGAGCGCGGCGTATTTCATGGCGGCGGCGGGGACCTTCGCCGTGCTGATCCCGTGGCTCGTCACCGGCTGGCAGTTTCACCGGCCGTGGCCGTGGCCGTGGCCGGCGCAGGTGGCCCTACCGGCGCGCGGTGCCCGCCTGGCGGCCGCGGCTGCACCCCTGGACGCCCGGCGATCATCGGTGACGCAAAAAGGTCTGCGGGGCGATCTCCCTCCGCCGGCATTGCCCGGATCAGGTCCTGGGGGTCGCCGCCCAGCTTCGCCGCTGTCGGCTTCTCAGCCGTTCCCGCCGCGCATCCGCTCTCCCCAGGCGGATCGTGTACGGTCCAGCTCCCTCTCTCGCCTCGCAGACAGTTGGGAGGCTGCCCGGCGCGGCCGCGTCGGTCCAGAGCCGAAGGTCCCGATGGCACGGACCGTAGGCCGGCATTCCCGTCAGGGCAGGGTCAGGATGACGGACTGGGCGCGCGGCAGGACCACGACGGCGGCGGGGGTCCCGGCCTGCTGGATCAGGGTGGTGAAGCGGCCGAGATCGCCGGTGTTGCCCTGGATGGCGTCGTAGTGCATGGGGATGACGTAGGAGGGGGCGACCTGGGCGCAGAGCCAGGCGGCTTCGGTCTCGTTCATGTTGCCGACGATGCCGGCGGACTCGCGCATGTGATCCCGGCCGTTGATCGGGAGCATCAGCACGTCGGGGGCCAGCGCGGACACGACCGCCGGGAGTTCCGGGTACACCAGGCCGTCGCCGGCGTGGTAGAACCGGATCCCGCCGATCTCCACCACGTAGCCCAGGAACCGGACCGGGCCGCCGCCCGGGGCGAACTCGTAGACCACCGGCTGGTCGCCGCCGATCCCGTGCAGGGCGGGGACCGGATTCACGGTGACCCCGGCCTCGCGCAGCTCCTGGCCGGGAACCGCGCCGGTCAGGCGGGCCCGGTCGAGCCCGGCGGCGGCCGCGATCTCGACCACCGGCGCGGGCACCATGATCGGTGCGCGGGAGTTGACCGTGCAGAATTCGCGCAGGAACGGCAGGTCCAGGTGGTCCACGTGCTCGTGCGTGGACAGGACGAGCGTGATGTCGGCGAAGTCGGCCGCCGAGGCGGGCGGCGGGTAACGCCGGTCGTCGCGCTCGGTCAGGAACGGGTCAATCAGGATCCGGCTGCCGCCCGCCGCGAGGCGAAAGCCCGACTGGCCGTACCAGGTGACCGAGGTGGAGTACATTGGCCCGTTCCGTAAAAATGGTCTTCTATCGGTCGTCGCTGAGCACCGGCTCGGGGAGCGTGCCGGCGTTGTGCTCCAGCAGCCGCCAGCGGCCGTACCGGAAGCCGAGCACCGACCAGGAGCAGTTGGACAGCGGGCCGAGCACGCCGGACAGCTCATCGGGCACGCCGAGCACGCGCGACATGCCCAGCCGCAGCGCGGCGCCGTGACTGACCACGACGGCCAGGCCGTCGCCGCCGGTCACCTGCTCGGCGACGGCGGTGGCGGTGCGCTGGAGCGCGGCGGCGACCCGGTCGGCGACCGCGGCGGTCGGCTCACCGTCCGGCGGCGCCCAGGCCGCGTGCGCGTCGGGGTACCGCTCGCGGATCTCGGTGTCGGTCAGGCCTTCCCAGCAGCCGCCGTGCCGCTCCCGCAGGTCCTTGTCGAGAATCACCTCCAGCCCGGTCAGCCGGGCCAGCGGCGCCGCCGTGCTGGCCGCGCGGCTCAGGTCGGAGGTGACGATCAGGTCCGGGCGGAGCGCGGCGAGCAGCCTCGCGGCCCGGTCGGCCTGCGCCTGCCCCGTCTCGTCCAGCGGGATGTCGCTTTGGCCCTGGAAGCGCCGCTCGGTGTTCCACACCGTCTGCCCGTGCCGCCACAAAACCAGCCGGACCCGGTTGCTCAGCGGGACCTTCCCGGGTTGACGACCAGCTCGGGCAGCGGGATCTGGGGACAGTCCTTCCAGATCCGCTCCAGCGCGTAGTAGGTGCGCTCCTCGGAATGCTGCACGTGGACCACGACGTCGAGGTAGTCGAGCAGTACCCAGCGGCCCTCGCGCTCGCCCTCGCGGCGGATCAGCTGCGCGCCGGCCTGGCGCATCCGGAGCTCGATCTCGTCGACGATAGCGCGGACCTGCCGGTCGTTGGACGCCGAGCACAGCACGAAGGCGTCGGTGATCACGAGCTGCTCGCTCACGTCATAGGCGATTATGCCGTCCGCCAGCTTGTCCGCCGCCGCCAGCGCGGCGGTCTCCACAAGCTCGACGGCCTTCGGTGTGGCAGTCACGAGTGCTTGCCGGCCTCCTTCGGTCGCGGTCATGGTCCCTATTAGCGTCTCATAGCGGAGTGTCATTGGTCTTGGCGTACAGTTTGCGCTTGGCGATGTACTGCACGACCCCGTCCGGTACCAGGTACCAGACCGGCTCGCCCACCTCGGTCCGGGCCCGGCACTCGGTGGACGAGATGGCCAGCGCCGGGATCTCCACCAGGCTGACCTTGTCGTCGGGCAGGCCCGCCCCCGACAGCCGGTGACCTGGCCGAGTACAGCCTACGAAATGCGCGAGGGTGAAAAGTTCGTCCACGTCATGCCAGGTCAGGATCTCGGCCAGCGCGTCCGCCCCGGTGATGAAGTACAGCTCGTCCTGCGGGTTGTTGGCGGCCCGCAGTTCATGCAGCGTATCGATGGTATAGGTGGGTCCCGGCCGGTCGATGTCCACGCGGCTGACGCTGAACCTGGGGTTGGACGCGGTCGCGATCACCGTCATCAGGTACCGGTCCTCGGCGGGCGAGACCTGGCGGCCCTCCTTCTGGTAGGGCTGGCCGGTCGGCACGAAGATGACCTCGTCCAGGGCGAAGATGTGCGCGACCTCGCTGGCTGCGACCAGGTGACCGTGGTGGATGGGGTCGAACGTGCCGCCCATCACACCGATCTGCCGCATCTCTAGCGCCACCTCATTCCCATCTATCGTACCGGCTTCTTACTTGTCCAACCCGGTCAGCGATCGGGCTACGATACGAGATATGACTTCAGTGCCAGATCGCGCGCGGGTCCGGCTCACCGGCATCTCATCCCGCGCCTATGAGCATCCCGCAGACCGTTCGGCGCTGGTCGCGCTGCGCAAGCTCAGCGGCTTCGACACGCTGCTGCGCAGGCTGTTCGGCCTGTTCAACGAGCGGGCCTTCCGGCTGACCTACCTGGCCAGCGCGGTCCGAGTCTCCGAGCGGCAGTTCCCGCACGTCTACGAGCTGGTCAGGGACGGTTCCTACATCCTGGACCTGCCCGAGGTGCCCGAGTGCTACGTGTCCCAGGACCCGATGGTGAACGCCATGGCGCTCGGCCGGGACAAGCCGTTCATCGTCATCACCACCGGCATGATCAACCTGTACGACCCGGAGGAACTGCGCTGGGTGGTCGGGCACGAGCTAGGCCACATCCTGTCCGGGCACGCGGTCTACCGCACCATGCTGCTGATCCTGCTCCGGTGGGCGTCACGGGCCGCGTTCCTGCCCATCGCGCTCGCCCTCACGGCGATCATCTGGGGCCTGGAGGAGTGGTTCCGCAAGTCCGAGCTGTCCTGTGACCGGGCCGGGCTGCTGGCCGGGCAGGACCTGGAGGCGGCCCGCCGGGCGCTGATGAAGCTGGCCGGGGGCGCGCAGCTGTCCGAGCTGAACCCGGACGCGTTCCGCGAGCAGGCGCACGAGTACGACGCGGTGCCTGACCTGCGGGACAGCATCCTGAAGATCCTGCAGCTGCAGGGGAACACCCACCCGTTCGCGGTGGTCAGGTTCGCCGAGCTCGACTACTGGGCCACGCACGGCGAGTACGAGCGGATTCTCGGTGGCGACTACCCGCACCGGGACACCGACAGCAGCGCCTCGGTCGGCGATGAGGTCAGGAACGCGGCCAAGTCCTACCAGGAGTCGTGGGCCCGGTCCCAGGACCCGCTGATCGGAATCTTCCGCGGCGTCGCGGAGAGCGCGGCGCGGGCCGGCGGCGGGCTGTTCGACCGGCTGCAGAACCGTGGCGGCGGCACAGGCAGCGGCAGCGGCAGCGGCGACGACAACAACTAGGCAGGGACTGTGCCCTCGCCACCGGGAGTTCGGCTCCGGGTGGCGAGGGCACTTTCATGATCGTGGGAGTGCCGGGGTTGCGAGTACGAGGGGCTGGGTCAGCCGACTCGGCGGCATTTCATGACCGCGAAGACTTTAATACTCCGCAGGGTAGTTAACCCTTCGCGATCATGGGGATCAGCGGTTCCGGAGTGCGCATCTGCGACTGTAACTGATCTACCGCACCGAAAATCGAGGTCAGAGGATCACGAGGTCGTCGCGGTGGACGACCTCGCGCTCGTACTCCTGGCCCAGCTTGCTGGCCAGCCACCGGGTGGAGCGGCCCATCAGGCCGGGGATCTCGGCCGCGTCATAGTTCACCAGGCCGCGGGCGATGATCATGTCGCTCTCGTCGCGGAGATTCACCGGGTCGCCGGCGTCGAAGACGCCCTCGACGCCGGTAATGCCGGCCGGCAGCAGGCTGGCGTGCCGTTTGACCACGGCCTCGACCGCGCCGGGATCCAGGCGCAGGCTGCCCCGGGCCACCGCGGCGTGCTTGAGCCACAGCAGCCTGGTCGCGGGCCGGCGGCCGTGGGCCGCGAAGTACGTGCCGACCGGGTCGCCGGCCAGCGCCGCGGGCGCGCTGGCCGCGTCGGCGACCACGGTGGGAATGCCGGCCGCGGAGGCGATCATGGCCGCTTCGACCTTGGTGGCCATGCCGCCGATGCCCTGGGCTCTCTGGCTGCCCGGGCTATTGCCCGGAGTTCCCTGGGCTCTCGGGGCTCTCGGGCCTCTCGGGGTTCCCTGGGTTCCCTGGGTTCCCTGGGCTCCCTGGCCGGCCTTGAGGCCGCGGCCCAGGCTGATCCCCTCCAGGTCGGCTTGGCCGCGCACCTCGGCGATCCGCCGGGCCGCGCCGCGCCGCGGATCGCCGTCGTAGAGGCCGTCCACGTCGGAGAGCAGGACGAGCGCGCGGGCCCGGGTCACGTGGGCGACCAGGGCAGCCAGCCGGTCGTTGTCGCCGAACCTGATCTCGTCGGTGGCGACCGTGTCGTTCTCGTTGACCACCGGGAGCACGCCCAGCTCGAGCAGCCGGTCCAGGGTGCGCTGGGCGTTGCGGTAGTGGGTGCGGCGCATCAGGTCATCCGCGCTGAGCAGGACCTGGCCGGTGCGGATGCCATGCCGGGCGAAGGCCGCGGTGTACCGGGCGATGAGCAGGCCCTGGCCGACGCTGGCCGCGGCCTGCTGAGTGGCTAGGTCGCTGGGGCGGCGGGTCAGGCCCAGCGGGACCAGGCCGGAGGCGATCGCCCCGGAGGAGACCAGCACGACCTGGGTCCCGGCGCTCCGGCGGCCGGCCAGGGCGGCGGCCAGGGCCGTGATCCTGTCGTCCGCGATCTCGCCGGCGCTGGTGGTGAGCGAGGAGGAGCCAATCTTGACCACCACCCGGCCCGCGGCCGCGATGTCCGGCCGCGGGCCGGCCATGTCCGGGCCCGGCGACCGGCTGGTGGTCACGGAGAGAGCCTCGGGTCGGTACCGCGCGGGCCGTGGCGCGGCCCGGACCCCTTGGGCCCCTTGGACCCCTTGGACCCCTTGGGCCCCTGGGCGCCACGGGGCCTGGCCCCGCTGCTCATCGGGGCGGCCGGGTCCCAGTCGAAGACCACCGCGTCGTCTGGCTCGCCGATCAGGACCTCCGTGCCCGGCTCCGCGCCCGCCTCGGCGAGCGCCTCTTCTACGCCCAGGCGCGCCAGTCGGTCGGCCAGGTAGCCGATCGCCTCGTCGTTGCTGAAGTCGGTCTGCTGGACCCAGCGCCTCGGCTTCTCGCCCCTGATCAGGAAGCTGTCCTCGCCGAGGCGGATCACCTCGAAGCCCGGCTCGTCGGCGTTCTTGACCGCGACCTTGACCCGGACGCGCTCGGCGGGCTGCTCGGCCGGGCGCGCCGCACGGTCCGCGGCGACCAGCGCGGCCATCGCGAACCCCAGCGTGCGCAGGCCCTCCCCGGTGGCGGCGGAGATCTCGAAGACCTGGTAGCCGCGGGCTTCGAGCTCGGGTTTGAGCTGGTCGGCACGTTCGCGGGCGGCCGGGACGTCGATCTTGTTCAGCGCGATGAGCCGCGGCCGGGTGACGAGGTCGACCCCGGTCGCCTCGCCGTAGGCGGCCAGTTCGTGCTCGATCGCGGCCAGATCGGCGGCCGGGCTGCGGCCTGGTTCCTCGGCGGCGCAGTCGAGCACGTGGACCAGGGTGGAACAGCGCTCCACGTGGCGGAGGAAGTCATGGCCGAGGCCCTTGCCCTGGCTGGCACCGGGGATCAGCCCCGGCACGTCGGCCACGACGAACTGGACGTCGCCGGCCTCGACCACGCCCAGGTTGGGGATCAAGGTCGTGAACGGGTAGTCGGCGATCTTGGGCCGGGCCGCGGACATGGCCGCGATGATGGAGGACTTGCCGGCGTTGGGGAAGCCGACCAGGCCGACGTCGGCGACCGTCTTCAGCTCGAGGATGAGGTGGCGTTGCTGCCCCGGCTCACCCTTGAGGGCGAACCCGGGCGCCTTGCGCCGCGGTGAGGCCAGCGCCGCGTTGCCGAGCCCGCCGCGGCCGCCGGCCGCAGCCACGAACCTCGTGCCGACCCCGACCAGGTCGGCGAGCACCTCGCCGTCCGCGGTCTTGACCTCGGTGCCGTTCGGCACCGGGATGATCAGGTCCGCGCCGTCGGCACCGGTCCGGTTCGAGCCCTCACCCGGCCGGCCGTTGCCAGCCCGGCGGACCGGCCGGCGGTGGAAGTCGAGCAGCGTCGCCGAGCTCGCATCCACCTCCAGGATCACGTCGCCGCCGTGGCCGCCGTTGCCGCCGTCGGGGCCGCCGAGCGGCTTGAACTTCTCGCGGTGGATCGAGGCGCAGCCGTTTCCGCCGTGGCCGGCCTGCACCCGTAGCGTGACCCGGTCGGCGAACTCCGCCACTGTTGTTTCCTCGTTCTCGCATAGGAAAGGCGGGCCAGGTTGCCCGGCCCGCCTCCGTGATTTACCCGAGCCGATTACTCCCGCGGCGGCGCAGGGACGATGCTCACAGCCCGGCGGCCGTGGAACCTGCCGAACTCCACCGTCCCGCCGACCAGCGCGAACAGCGTGTCGTCGCCGCCGCGGCCGACGCCCTCGCCGGGGTGGAAGTGCGTGCCGTGCTGGCGGACGATGATCTCGCCGGCGTTGACCAGCTGGCCGCCGTAACGCTTGACGCCGAGGCGCTTGGCCTTCGAGTCGCGGCCGTTGCGGCTGGATGACGCGCCCTTCTTGTGTGCCATCTCAGACCTCCTCCGCCTTCGTCTTGGCCGTTGACTGTGCCGTGGCCTTGCTCTGCGGCTTGGCGCTCTGCTGCTTGGCCTCGGTGCCAATGCCGGTGATCCGCACCTGGGTGTACCGCTGCCGGTGGCCCAGACGGCGCCGGTAGCCGGTCTTGTTCCGGTAGTGGATCATGTTGATCTTGGGGCCGGCCGCGTCACCGACGATGTCCGCCGTGACCTGATAGCGGCCGACCTCGGCGGGGTCGCTGATGACCCGGTCGCCGTCTACCACCAGCAGAGCCGGCAGCGTGATGCTGTCACCAGCCGCGCCGGCGAGCTTGTCGACGGTGACAACGTCGTCCAGCGCGACTTTCTCCTGCCTGCCGCCGCAGCGCACAATCGCGTACACCCAAGAACTCTCTTTCGTTGCGCTTACCTTGCGTGCCCCAGCACGCCGGTGATCACCACGGCGGCTCGCTTGCACCGGGGGGCCCGCGCAGCGGGCGACTCCCGACCGCTAAGGCTACCAGACTGCGGCACATCCACGAACTCAGACCGTCCGGCGCTTCAGCGAGCTGGGCTCCGGCCGACATGCGGCACGATACCCCATCGGGCCGGCTCGATGTTCCAGCGTGCCGACTCGATCGGGCGTGGCGACGGCGCCGCCTGGTATCAGGCGGCGCCGTCCTGGGCCTGCGGGGGTTCCGGCAGGGCCGCCGGAGGTGCAGTCGAAGCTTCCGGTGCCGCTGGTGCTCCAGCGGCGTCGGCTGGGGCTGATACGTCGGCTGGGGCTGATATGTCGGCTGGGGCTGATATGTCGGCTGGGGCTGATATGTCGGCTGGGGCTGATATGTCGGCTGGGGCTGACGCGGCCGCTGGGGCTGACGCGGCCGCTGGGGCTGACGCGGCGGCTGGGGCTGACGCGGCGGCTGCGGCGGTTGCGGCGGGGCGGCGACGGCGACGGCGGCCGCCGCCGGAACGCGGCGGCTCGGCTGGCCCATCGGGTGCCACGGCCGGAATCGCTGACGCGGCCGCGTCGCGCTGGCCGTCCGCCTGCTGGCTGTCGGCCTGCTGCCCGTCCGCCGGGCCCGGTTCCGGCCCGGTTCCGTCCGGGCGGATGCGGGCGGCGACGGTGGCCGGGCTGGCCGGGGTGCCGCCGCCGGAACCGCGGGAACCGTTGCCGCCGTTGCCCGCGCCACGAGGGTGCACGTGGTGAGAGGCCTGCGCCTCGGCCTCGGGGTCGAACGTGATGATCACGCCGCGGCCGTTGCAGCACTCGCAGGGCAGGGAGAAGGCCTCGAGCAGGCCCGCACCGACCCGCTTCCTGGTCATCTGGACCAGGCCCAGCGAGGTAACCTCGGCCACCTGGTGCTTGGTCCGGTCCCGGGCCAGGCACTCCAGCAGCCGCCGGAGCACCAGCTCCCGGTTGCTCTCGAGCACCATGTCGATGAAGTCGATGACCACGATGCCGCCCACGTCACGCAGCCGGAGCTGGCGGACGATCTCCTCGGCGGCCTCGAGGTTGTTCCGGGTGACGGTCTCCTCCAGGTTCCCGCCCTGCCCGGTGAACTTACCGGTGTTCACGTCGATGACCGTCATCGCCTCGGTCTTGTCGATGACCAGCGAGCCGCCGCTCGGCAGCCACACCTTGCGCTCCAGCGCCTTGGCCAGCTGCTCGTCGATGCGGTAGGCGGCGAACACGTCCCGGTCGTCCTGCCAGCGGGTAAGCCGGCCGGCCAGGTGCGGGGCGACGTACCGCACGTACTCGTCCACCGTGTCCCAGCCCTCGTCGCCCGCCACCACCAGGCTGCTGAAGTCCTCGTTGAACACGTCCCTGATGACCCGGATGGTCAGGTCGGGCTCGCTGTAGAGGAGCGCGGGCGCGCTGGCCGTCTTGGCCTTCTTCTCGATCGCCTCCCACTGGGCGGCGAGCCGGGCGACATCCCGGTCGAGTTCTTCCTCGGCCGCGCCCTCGGCCGCGGTGCGCACGATGACACCGCCGTCCTCCGGCATGACCTTCTTCAGGATCTGCTTGAGCCGGTTCCGCTCGGTGTCGGGCAGCTTGCGGCTAATGCCGGTCATGGACGCCCCGGGCACGTAGACCAGGTACCGGCCGGGCAGGCTGACCTGGCTGGTCAGCCGCGCGCCCTTGTGCCCCACCGGATCCTTGGTGACCTGCACGATCAGCGACTGGCCGGCCTTGAGCGCGGACTCAATCCGCTTGGGCTGGCCCTCCAGGCCGCTGACGTCGAAGTTGACCTCGCCGGCGTAGAGCACCGCGTTGCGGCCCTTACCGACGTCGACGAAGGCCGCCTCCATGGACGGCAGGACGTTCTGCACCTTGCCCAGGTAGACATTGCCCACGTAGGACTGGTGGCTGGACCGGTTCACGTAGTGCTCGACCAGCACGCCGTCTTCCATCACCGCGATCTGCGTGCGGTCCTTGCGCTGGCGGACCACCATGGTCCGCTCGACCGACTCACGGCGGGCCAGGAACTCCGACTCGGTGATGATCGGCGGCCGGCGGCGGCCCGTCTCCCGGCCCTCACGGCGCCGTTGCTTCTTGGCCTCGAGCCTGGTCGATCCCTTGACCGACCGCACGTCGTCGCCGCCGGCTTGGCCGGCGGGGCCGTTCGGATCGCGGACGTGAACGACGGTGTCCGGCGGGTCATCGGCAGCGAGCTCGGACGTTACCGGGCCGTCGGCCGAACCGCGGCGGCGCTTGCGCCGGCGCCGGCGTCCGGCCGCCGTGGGGCCGTCGGCATCGTCGGCGTCGTCCTCCGGCCCGGCGTCCTCAGCGGACTCAGCGGGCCGCTCGGCGGCCTGCGAGTCAGCGGCGTCCTTGGCCGCGCTGGGCCGTCGGCTGCGCGTGCGCGGCGCCCGGGACCGCTGGGTCTCTGGCTGGTCCTGGGCCGCCTCGGCGGCCGGGCCGGACTGGGGCCCCTGGGACCCCTGGGACCCCTTAACCCCGCCGTCCTGGCCCGCCAGGGCGTCGTCGGCTTCGGCCGCCCCGTCCTGGTCACCGTTCCTGGACCGGCTGCGGCTCGGCCTGCGCCTGCGCCGGCGGCTCGCGCCAGCGCCGTCGTCATCGGGCCCGCCCTCGCCGGCCGCCTCGCCGTTCCCCGGCGGGCCGGCCGGGCGCGAGGATTCACTCGGCGGGCCGGCCGGGCGCGAGGACTCACTCGGCGGGCCAGCCGGGCGCGAGGACTCACTCGGCGGGCTGGCCGGAGCGGGCTCCGGCCGTACCGCGGGCGGCTGGAACACCACCTGCGGCGGCTGGAACACGGCCGCCGGGACGCTCGGCGCAGGTGCGTTCAGCTCCCCGGCAGCGCGCCCGCCCCCGGCGTCGTCATTGTTTTCTCTGTCGTGCAGCTCGCTCTCGAGCATTCGGGCAATCTCCAGTCAGGCTCCCGGGCACGCGGGTCCGCGGCATGCCGCCCGGAGGCGGCGTACCGCGGCGCGCCCGCACACCGCGCGGGAGCACATCGTCAACATAGGCCCAGGCGGAGCCGCCATGGCGGCCCTGGCCGCGCGCGGTGACCGCGCGAGGCCGACAGCGCTGAGCCTGGTTCTCTGTCTCTGTTCTCATGTCACATGTCACGGCTTCTTTGTCCCCTGCACCACAGCAACGCCCTCATAACGCACTCGCCCGGCCAGAAGAGCCAGCGAACCCTGCGCCAGCCGGGTCGTTATGGGCGGCGAGGACGGGACGAGGCCGTGCTGCTCGCGGAGCGAGGTCAACACGTCATCGGGCCGTACAGCGGGAGCCGTATGCAGAACAACCATTCGAAGAATGGCACAAACTTGTACGCCTGTCACGACGCCGCGCAGGCCGTCGTCAAGATCGGCCGGTCCGAGCACGTCGAGCGCGACCACGGCCGCGCGGGCGTCCAGGCGCCGGACGCCCTTGTCCGTCAGGCGCTCCACCGGCGCCTCGCTGAGGGCGAGGAAACCGGCGACGGCCTGCTCAGCCACTGCTGGCTCCACGCCCGGCAAAACTACTCGCCACTGCGATGCTTCCAGGGCGCCTGGCCCCTCAGCCTCGTCCATGACGTCGATCACATCTATCCCATCAGGCAACGTCGCGTTCAGCCGTTCGCATACTCGCGCTGCGGCTTGGCGGGAAGTCAGCGCGAGGCTCAGGTACTCTGCCTCGCTCGCCACCCCGGTCGGGGCTCCGCCCGAGTAGGAGATCTTCGGGTGCGGGGTGAACCCGGCAGAGTAGGCGATCGGCAACCCCGCCCGGCGCACTCCCCGCTCGAAAACGCGAGCCACGTCCCTGTGGCTGGCAAAGCGCATCTTCCCGCGCTTAGCATACCGGACCACCAGATGCTGCACCGCAGGCAACTGGGCTGTCTTCGGGCCCGGCTCGGCCACGCTACCTCCCGCCCACTACGGGAAGCAGGCGCTTCCCGTCGAGCCGCTCCCCGGTCGGGCCCACCTGGATCTCGGTACCCATGGCAGAACAGACCCCGCACTCATAACACGGAGTCCACCGGCAATCTTCCACCTCGGCCGCTCCCTCGGGCGCGATGGAGTCCTGCCAGTCCTGCCAGAGCCAGTCGCGGTCAAGGCCCGCGTCCAGGTGATCCCAGGGGAGCACCTCACTGTAATCACGTTCGCGCGTAGTGTACCATGCGAGGTCCACTGGCTCGGTGGCCAGCGCAGACTCGGCACAGCGTACCCATCGCTCGAACGAGAAGTACTCGCCCCACCCGTCGAACCGCGCGCCGTCCCGCCACGCGGCCACGATCACGCTTCCGACCCGGCGGTCGCCCCGCGAGAGCAGCCCTTCGATGAGTCCCGGCTGCCCGTCGTGATACCGGAACCCGATCGCCTTACCGTAGGCGCGATCGGCACGCAGCGCGCCGCCGAGTGCGCGCAGCCGGGCGTCCACCACCTCCGGCGCGCACTGCGCCGCCCACTGGAACGGCGTATGCGGCTTGGGCACGAAGGCGCCGATCGATACCGTGCACCGGATGTCGCGCCGCCCGGACGCCTCCCGGCCCGCGGCGATGACCCGGCGGGCCAGCTGCGCGATGGCCAGCACGTCGGCGTCGGTCTCGGTGGGCAGCCCGCACATGAAGTACAGCTTCACCTGCCGCCATCCACTGGCGTAGGCAGTGGTGACCGTGCGCAGCAGGTCTTCCTCGGTGACCATCTTGTTGATCACCTTGCGCATCCGCTCCGACCCGCCCTCAGGCGCGAAGGTCAGCCCGGACCGGCGGCCGTTCCGGCTCAGCTCGTTGGCGAGGGTCACGTTGAACGCGTCCACCCGGGTCGACGGGAGCGACAGCCCGACGTTGGTGCCCTCGTAGCAGTCGGCCAGGTCGACGGCGATCTCGTTGATCTCGCTGTGGTCCGCGCTGGACAGCGACAGCAGGCCCACCTCATCGAAGCCGCTGGCCGCCACGCCGCCCGCGACCATCGAGCCGATCGTAGTGATCGACCGCTCCCGGACCGGCCGGGTGATCATCCCGGCCTGGCAGAACCGGCAGCCGCGGGTGCAGCCGCGGAAGATCTCCACGCTGTACCGCTCGTGCACGGTCTCCGCGACCGGGACGATGGGGCGGCGCGGATACGGCCACGCGTCCAGGTCCATCACCGTGTATTTCGAAACTGACGGCGGAACGCCTTGACGGTTCGGCGCTACGTTCGATATCCTGCCGTCAGGATAGTATGAAACGTCGTAGAAGCGAGGCACGTAGGCGACCCTCGCGAGCCGCAGCAGCAGGCCGTCCCGGCCGCCGGGCTGCCCGGCTCGCTTCCAGTCGCGGATCAGGTCCGTGATCGCGAGCACGGCCTGTTCGCCGTCGCCGATAACTACCGCGTCCAGGAAGTCCGCAATCGGCTCCGGGTTGAACGCGGCGTGGCCCCCGGCGATGACCAGGGGGTGAGCCACGGTCCGTTCGGCAGAAAAAAGAGGAATGGAGGCCAGGTCGAGGACGGTGAGGAGGTTCGTATAGGCCATCTCGGTCGCGAAGCTGACGCCGAGCACGTCGAAGGCGCTAACCGGCCGGTGCGCGTCCACCGTGAACTGGGGCACGCCTTGCTCGCGCATGAGCGCCTCGAGGTCGGGCCACACTGTATAGGTGCGTTCGGCCAGCACGCCGTCGCGCTCGTTCAGCACCTCGTAGAGGATCTGGACGCCCTGGTTGGGCAGCCCCACCTCGTAGGCGTCCGGATAACACAGCGCCCACCGGACGTCGGCGGTATCCCAGTCCTTGACGACCGAGCCGACCTCGCCGCCGACGTACTGGATCGGCTTGCGCACGCGGGGCAGTAGCGGCTCCAGCGCCGGGTACACCGATTCAACAGGCATCTAAGTAGATTATCTGAACGGGCCGTGGTGAATCGCCGGACAGGCCTGGCGGGGTGCCTGACCGGCGCGGGAGCGCGCCCGATGACACGGGCTTGCGGTAAACCGGGCTCGTCTGGCCGGCAGGGCGTCTAGGGTGGGCACCGGTGATGTCCGGACCGAGTGAAGGAAAGCGATGAACAAGTACCGCTCTGCCGTGCTGGCCCTGGCCGCTGCCACGGCCAGCCTGACCGTGGCGGCGTGCTCGGCCGGGACACCGACAGCGACTTCGACCGCCTCGAGCCCTGCCGCCTCGAGCTCTGCCCCTGCTGGCCAGGGCATAACCTCGTCCGCTCCCCCGACGGCGGGTGCGCCCATTCCGGGCCGCATGCTCGACATCAAGGGGACACTGGGCACCTTCCCGGTCCCGGCCGCGGCGAAGGTCGGCGAGAACATGTCGGGCGGGCAGTCGGTCATCGTCGTCTTCGGCTTGGTCGCCCCGGCGGACGTGGCGCGTTTCTACGCCACGGCGCTGCCGCAGGCCGGCTATACGGTCACGAGCAACGCGCTGGTCAGCAAGGGCGGCCAGAACGGGGCGCTCATCGTGTTCAGCGGTCACGGTTACAAGGGCAACATCGAAGCGGTGAACCAGGTCGTGGGCCCCAACATCGGCGGGCTCGGCGGCCAGAACGTGACCACGATCCTCATGGCCCCGTCGAAGTAGGGAATCAGGGTCCGGGCGGCCAGCGGCCGCGAGCGGAACCCCACGGCTCAGCGGGCCGGCTAGGCGCGTTATTCAGTGAAGACGCTGTGGTGGCGGCGGACGGACTGGAGCATGCCGATGGCGATCATGTCGGCGAAGACGGCCGAGCCGCCGTAGGAGACGAACGGCAGCGGGAGACCGGTGATGGGCATGATGCCGATCGTCATGCCGATGTTCACGAATGACTGGAACGCGAACCAGATCGCCACGCCGGAGGCGATCAGCACGCCGAACAGGTCGTCGGCCCGGACGGCGATGCGCGCCGCGCGGACGACGACGATGAAGAGCAGCGCGACGATCGTGATGGTGCCGACGAAGCCGAGTTCCTCGCCGACCACGGTGAAGATGAAGTCGGTCTGCTGGGAGGGCACGTAGTTGCCCGCCACTATCGAGCCGTGGAACAGTCCGGTGCCGAACATCCCGCCCGAGCCGACCGCGATCTTGGCCTGGGCCGCGTTGTAGCCCGCGCCGGACAGGTCGGCGGACGGGTGCAGGAACGAGGTGAATCTGGTCAGCTGGTAGGACTTCAGCAGGTGCGTGCCGCCGACCAGGGCCACGGCCCCGCCCACGATTACGGCCAGAGCGGCGATAATGCGCAGCTTCGTCCCGGACAGCACGATCATGGTGGCGGTGACCACGGCGAGCACCAGGGCCACGCCCAGCGCGGGCTCCTTCACGACCAGGACCAGCAGCGGCGCGGCGCAGGCCAGGGCCAGGAGCACCGAGCGCAGGCCGGGCGTGCCGCGCCACCGGGACTGGCTGAACACCGTGGCCAGGGCTAGGACGAGTGCCACCTTCGCGAACTCCGACGGCTCCACCTGGAATCCGCCGGGCAGGTTGATCCAGGCGTGCGCGCCATTGACGGCATGGGTGGCGAACACGGCCAGCAGGCCGAGTACGGTCACGCCGTAGACGAACGGCGTCCACGATCGCAGCCGCCGGCTATCCAGGAAACTCACCGCGAACATCAGGATCAGCCCGATCATCACCCACAGGGCCTGCTTGACCAGGTAGGTGTGCGGGTTCTCGCCCGCGGCGAGCAGCGAGGGCTGGGTGGCCGACCAGACCAGCAGGACGCCGATCGCGCTGAGCGCGCACACCACGACGACCAGCACCCAGTCCATCTGCCGCAGCACCGAGTTCCGGGCGAAGGACCGGGCCAGCAGAGACCGCGGGCGGCCCGCGAACGCGCCCGGCCGCGGCGCGCTGTACCCGCGGACGGTGTAACTCGGGCTAGACCGGCCCAGCATCATGGCTCCCTGGTGTAGCCGGCCGGCGCCGCGATCGCGCCGGTGGAGGTGATCTGCGGTAGCGAGGACGGCAGCTGGCCGCTGGGCACCGCGGCCTTGTGCCCTTCGAGGCCGTAGATGCCGTCCCAGATCTGGCGGACCGCGGGGGCCGCCACGTCGGCGCCGTAGCCGGAGTCCGGCACCATGACGATGACCACGTACTTCGGGTCGTTGCACGGCGCGAACGAGGCGAATACCGAGGTCGCATTCTTGCCGAAGAGCTGGGCGGTGCCGGTCTTGCCCGCTACGCAGACCTGGCCGAGCGGGAATCCGCTGAAGGCGCCGGCCGCGGTGCCCTGGGTGACCACCCCGGCCAGCGCGTTGCGGATGTAGGCCAATGTGTCACCAGACACCGGCAGGTGCCGGATGACTGGCGGGTTGATCTTCTGGACCACCTGCCCGGTGGTGGGCGAGATGAAGGCCTGGCCGATCCGCGGGCTGTACAGGGTGCCGCCGTTGGCCAGCGCCGCGTAGGCGTTGGCCAGCTGGAGCGGGGTGACGGTCACGTAGCCCTGGCCGATCGCGGCGATGGCGGCCTGCCCGGGTTCCCACTGCCAGCCGTTCTGGCAGTCCTGGTACTCGATCTGCTGGACGTAGGAGCCGTTCGCCTTGCCGTACTTGCACCAGTTCTGGCCGGTGTGGGCGTTGTCCTTCCAGAGGTAGTACAGCCACTGCCGGGTGGGGATGGAGCCGGCCGACTCGGCGGGCAGGTCGACGCCGGTCGGCTGGCCGAAGCCCCAGGCCAGCTCCATCTTCTGCATCTTCTGGATCGGGGCGTTCGGCCCGGTGCTGTTATTGGCCTTCGGGTCGTCGTTGAGGTACATGTCGTAGCCCAGCTGGTAATACACGGTGTCGCAGGACTGGATGAGCGCCTCGGCGAACGTCATGTCGCCGAGGTTTGGGTTGCCGTCGTTGAGGAACTTCTGGCTGCCGATACTGACCGAGGCGGGGCAACTGTACAGGCCGTCCAGCGGATACCCATTGGCCACGGCGGCGGCGGTCGAGGTGACCTTGAAGGTCGATCCGGGGGCGTACTGGCCCTGGGCCGCCCAGTTGATGATCGGTTCCCCGTCACTGGTGCCGAACAGGTCGTTGAACTCCTGCTGCGAGATGCCGCCGGTCCACACGCTCGGGTTGTAGTCCGGGTAGCTGGCCATGGCCACGACCCGGCCGGTGGTGGTCATCACGACCGCCGCGCCCTGGTTGGCGGCGTTCCCCTCGGCCCGCGACCGGTCGATGGCGCCCTTCAGGGCATCCTGGGCGTCGGCCTGGATCTGTGCGTTGATGCTGGTCACCAGGTCATCGCCGGTGGTCGGCGAGGTCTGGCTGACGGTGCCGGTGACGTCCCCGGCGGCGTTGACCGAGACCACCTGGGCCCCGGCCTGGCCGCGGAGCTGGCTGTCGTACTGGGCCTCCAGGCCGGCCTGGCCGACCAGGTCCACGCCGGAGAACCCGGTCACCGGCAGATGCCGGCTGGCGATCTCCTGCGGGGTGATGGGCTGCAGGTAGCCCAGGACCTGCGCCGGGTTGGCCCCGGCGGGCTCGGGATAGTCGATGACCGGCTGAACCTGCGCGGTGACCCCGGGAAACTCCTTCTGCTCCTCCATGACCTGCAGCGCCACCCGGTCGGAGACGTTCTGGTCCACCGGGATGGGCTGGTAGGGCGAGCCGGCCCAGCAGGGCTGCGGGACGCCCCTGGTGCACAGCCGCGTCTCCTCGCTCAGCTTGGTGTATGACAGGCCCAGCAGCGGGGCGAGCCGGCGCAGCACGGGCGCGGCGCCGCCGGGCTCCTGGTTCAGCGTCATCATGTCGACCGAGACGACCAGGGCCGTGGTGTTGGTGACCAGCTGGTTGCCCACGTCGTCGAGGATCTGGCCGCGGACCGCGGGGACGATCACGTCCCTGGTCTGGTTCTGCTGGGCCAGCTTGGTGAACGAGGTGTTATTCATCACCTGGAGGTAGTAGAGCCGGCCGCCGAGCGATATCAGCATCGCGGCCGCGAGCACGTAGAGCACCACGAGACGGCGGCGCGACGACACGTTCACCGGTGACCTCCTGTCCGCCATCTCTTCTTCGACCTGGACCCCTTGGACCCCTTGGACCCCTTGGACCCCTTGGGACGGGGCATGTGCAGCCGGCTCCTGGTGCCCAGCCGGGGCGCGCGCCCGGTGGCCCAGCCGCGCCCCGCCGAGCCGAGCCGGGGGGACGAGCGGCGCAGCCAGCCACGGCCCGGAGACCTGGTCCTGATCGGCTGGCGGAAGGCGGTCTGGCGCGGGCGCAGTCGCGGCTGGCGCCGGGCCGACCTGCGCAGCACGCCGGCCAGCCGGGCGAGCGGGCCCGGCTTCCAGGCGCGGGGCGCGTATCCGGCCGCCGAGCCGCCGGGTGAGTGCATCCGGCCGGCCGTTCGGCGCGAGGTGACGGAGTGGCCGAGCGCCGACGCCCGTCCGAGGGACGGCCGCCGGAGTGCGGGCGAGCGGCCGAGTGCGGGCGAGCGGCCGAGGAACGGCGAGCGGCCAAGAAAAGATGAGCGGCCGATGGAAGCGGACCTCATCGGCGGGGCCGAGGCGCGCAGCGCGGAGGGCGAGCGGCTGAACACCGAGCCGCCGAGAAGAGACCGTCCCATCCGCGACCGGCCGAACCGCGAACCGTTCAGGCGGGAGCGGGCCAGGTTGGAGTTCAGGGCCATAGCTCCCCCGAGCATCGACCCGCCGAGTATGCCCTCGCCCCGGCGGGTCGCGAACCTGACCTTGGCCGCGCCGCCGCCGAGCCCGCCCGCCATCGTGCCGCTGGAGTGCCCCGGCGCACGGCGCGAGCCGCTGGTCGCATACGCGGCGCCGAGCGAGCCGCTGCGGCCGAGCTTCAGCCGCGGCTCGCGCTTGGCGGAAGCCGGGCCTCGTGGACCCCTCTGGCCCCGTGGGCCGCCCAGGCTGCCGCCTAGGCCCTCACCCTGGCCGCGCTCCGACAACCGGAGCCGCGGGGTGTTACCGCCGCTCACCTGCCTGATCGCACCCTGGGTCGCGCCCGCCGGACTCCGCGCCGCGGGCGTGGCCCAGGCAGCCCGGTCGCGCTGGCTGCGCGGCGTCCCGGCCAGGCGCAGCGCCGCGGCGGCCGCGAACAGCACGAACGGGCACAGCAGCACGTCGTAGGCCGCGGCCACGGGCAGCACGTGCCTGACGGCGGGCACGGAGATGCGCGGATCGCTCAGTGTCTTGCCCAGCGCCACGATCAGCGCCTCCCCGAAGACGGCGCCGACTGCCGTGACCACGATCTCGAACAGTGCCGTGCGCCCTTGCTCCGGCACGCCCTCGCTGTTCGGGACGTCGCGGACCAGGCCGCACAGGTAGCCGATCAGGCAGAACACCAGCGCGTTCTCACCGACGAGGAAGCTGCCCGGCGGGGCGACGTCCAAGGCCAGGCCGGCCCAGAACCCGATCAGCGCGCCGGCCAGCGGGCCGTTCGCCAGGGCCAGCGCGGCCACCGCGATCAGCACCACGTCGGGTCCGGTGCCGCCGGGGAAGGCGATCCGGTCGACGATGGTGAGCTGGACGATGACCGCCACCGCGGCGACCGCGAGGGAGATCAGGCCGCGCACCATCAGCCTGTGCCACCTGTCGCCGACGGGGTGGCCGAGGCCCCCCCGGCCGATGACGGCACGGTGCCCGGGGCGAGAGAGGCGGACGAGGACGAGCTAGGGGTGACGGTGACGGTGACCGTAGGCGCGGGGCGCGGGAGGATCGAGGTCCTCGGGTTGTGCTGGGGTGCCTGGATCACGATGCCGACCACGCCGAGGGCGGTGAAGTTGACGAACGGCCGGACCAGCGCGGTCTGGGTGAGCGATCCGGGGCTGGAATGCACCGAGACGATCGTGCCTACGGGCACGCCGGGAACCTCCGGCTGGTCGCCCACCGAGGCGTAGGTGTCGACCTGCTGCCCGGGCTGCAGCACGGTGTTCGCGTCGAACAGGGTGAGCCGGAGCATCGGGGACCCGGACATGGACTTGCCGGTCCCGGTGACGGCGCCGATCTGGCCGCCGCCCTGCAGCTGGACGCCGATCACCGAAGACGCGTCGTCGGCCAGCAGGACGGTCGAGGTGTCCCCGCTCACCTGGGTGACGGTGCCGACGAAGCCGGAACCGTTCAGCACGGTCTCGTCCTGCTTGATCCCGTCGCTGCTGCCGACGTTCAGCGTCACCGTGTCGGAGTAGTCGCCGCCGGCCGCGATCACGTTTGCGGCCATGATCCGGTAGCCGCCGGCGTCGAGCTGCAGCAACCGTTCCAGCTGCTGCCGGGCGGTCTTGCTCAGCTGCGCCGAGCTGAGCTGAGCGCGCAGCTCGGCGTTCTCCCGCTGCAGGTTCGCGATCGTGCTCTGCGCCGAGGGCCCGCCGGTGATCGAGTCGAAGAGGCTGGCGACCGGGTCGGTCACGTCGTGTGTCACCCGCTCGACCGGCCCGAAGATATCCGCGCCGACGTTACGGGCCGGGGACGCGCCGCCATCCCGGAAATCCAGCGTGATAAGGGCGATCGCGATGACCAGGAGCACGCCGAGAACCAGGCGTGTACGCCGGCTGTCGTGCAAGGCAGCTCCCTCGTCAGTCCCGCTGCGGCCGATGCGACAGGTTCTCGGGTTTACGGGTCCCCGTCAGGGTCAGCGCCTGTGGTCCGGCACCAGCACCTGACGCAACGTCTCGAAGTCCTCGACACACTTGCCCGTGCCGAGCACCACGGAGTCCAGCGGGTTGTCCGCGACCTGCACGGGCATCCCGGTTTCCTCCCGGATTCGTGACTCTAGCCCGCGCAGGAGAGCGCCACCGCCGGTCAGGGCGATGCCCCGGTCCATGACATCGCCGGCCAGCTCGGGCGGGCACTTATCCAGCGTGGTCTTGACCGCGTCGATGATCAGGTTGAGCGGTTCTTCGATCGCGCGGCGTACCTCCGCCGCGGAGATCACCACGGTCTTGGGCAGGCCGCTGACCAGATCCCGGCCCCGGATCTCGGCGTGCGGCTCGTCCTCGGAGGGAAACGCCGAGCCAAGAGCCATCTTGATTTCCTCGGCGGTCCGCTCGCCCAGCATGAGCGAGTATTCCTTCTTCCCGAAGGTCATGATCGCCTGGTCCATCTCGTCGCCGCCAACCCTGATCGACTGGGAGGTGACGATGCCGCCCAAGGAGATCACGGCCACCTCGGTGGTCCCGCCGCCGATGTCGACCACCATGTTGCCGGTCGGCTCGTTGATCGGCAGGCCCGCGCCGATCGCCGCGGCCATCGGCTCCTCGATGATGTAGACCCGCCGGGCGCCGGCCTGATGGCCGGCTTCCTTCACCGCGCTCTGCTCGACGCCAGTGATCCCGCTCGGCACGGCCACCACCAGCCTCGGCTTGGCCAGGTGGGTGCGCCGGTGCACCTTCTGGATGAAATAGCGCAGCATCCGCTCGGTCACGTCGAAGTCGGCGATGACTCCGTCCTTGAGCGGGCGCACCGCCACGATGTTGCCCGGGGTGCGGCCGATCATGCGTTTAGCCTCGGCGCCCACGGCGACGATCTGGCCGTTGTTGGTATTGAGCGCGACCACCGACGGTTCGTTCAGCACGATGCCGCGTCCACGCACGTAGACCAGCGTGTTCGCAGTGCCGAGATCGACCGCCATATCACGGCCGAGGAACGTCAGCGCGTTGCTCATCGGGAAGGGGCCTTCCGATCCGGGCTGGAGATCTGGAACTGTCAGTGTGGACGGTGGCTCCACGCCGTGGAGCGGCCTGAGGGTTCTACTCGGACAATGGTGACGCCGACTCACCGGGTTCCGGGAAGGCACTCCTCCCGGGCGTGGGCGAGTCCGCCGCCGGATGCTGATGATTCGCCACTGCCGTCAAGCTTACCCACGATCCGGCGTGCCGCCGGCGCGCCGGACCGGCGGCACGCCGGAGTGCGCGGCCGCGGAAGTACCCGCGCGGTCCCGGGCCGACGGCATTGGCAGAAGCCAGCGAGGCCCGACGGACGAACGGATGCGGGCTCGTCGGGTGGCGAACGGAGAGACTCGTGGGACGCTCAAGGATATGGGTTGTGGAAGAGGTGCGCGGGGCGCAGCGAGGAGACCCCCGCGCGGCGGATTCCGCCCGCGCACAGTGCTCAGAGACGCCAGTCCCGTAACCTCAGCCTCGCCAGCATCAACGAGATAAAACGGCCCCACGCAACCCCGGCCTGCGGGAGGAGGAGTACTCCGGTTATCGAGGATCCGGCTTCAGTGGAGCATCCGGGGGAACCCAGTAGTTCTCGCGCAAGTCTCGGGATGGCAACAATCCGGGCCTTCTTCCGGCGATCGCCTCATCTGCCTCACAGGCACCGGCAGAAGGGGGGCGGCGGAGCTTGGCGAGACGTGGGGGCCGGGGCTAGGCGTTCGGGGAGCTCGGGGCGCCGGGGCGGGGCTAGGCGTTCGGGGAGCTCGGGGCGCGGGGGGCGGGTGGGGCCTGGAGGCGGCGGGCGAGCCAGATGCCGGTAACCCAGAGCGCGGCGAAGATGACGCCGAGGATGTACATGGCCGGTACCACGACGCCCGCGGCGATGACCAGGACCTGCAGCGCGCTGCCCGCCCAGAGCGCCCAGCCCATGCCCGGGCGGCCGACCACGCCGCCGAGCAGGAGAGCGCACACGGCCAGGGCGCCGCCGACGCCGCCCGCGACGCCGTGGCGCAGGTGTTCCTGGACGATGGCGACCGGGATGGCGAGCCCGATGACGATGGCTTCCATGATCAGGACCGTGCCGCACAGCTGCCGCAGCTGCTTGCCGGTCATGACAGCTCCGCCGCGGTGAACGAGTGGCGTGACGGCTGGCTGGCCGAGGGTTCGGCCGGCAGCTCGCCGCCGCCCGGGACGAGCAGCCGGCGGGCGTCGCCCGCGGTGATGACCGATCCGGTGATGAGCACCCCGCCGCTGCCGGGCCCGGTCTCGGCCACGGCCTCGTCGGCCAGCGCGACCGCGGCCTCGATGGCGTCATCGAGGCGCGGAGCGGACTGGACCCGGTCCTCGCCGAAGATCTCGGCGGCCAGCTCCGCGACCTGCTCCGGATCCATGGAGCGGTCAGAGGAATTGCTGGTCACCACGATGTCGGTGAGCAACGGCTCCAGCTCGGCCAGTATGCCCGGCACGTCCTTGTCGCCGCTGGCCGCGAAGACGCCGGACAGGCGGGCGAAGCTGAACGCCTCCTCGATCGCCGCCACGGTGGCGGCCATCCCGGCCGGGTTGTGGGCGGCATCGATGATGATCGTGGGGCTGCGCCGGACGACTTCCAGCCGCCCGGGCGAGCTGACCTTCGCGAACGCCTCCCGGACCAGGTCCGCGTCGAGGGGCGCCGCCGCATCCTCTGACACCCCGGCAAACGCCTCCACCGCCGCGAGCGCGCAGGCCGCGTTGCCCGCCTGGTGCAGGCCGAACAGCGGCAGGTACACATCTTCGTAAGTGCCGCGCAGGCCGCGGAGCACCAGATGCTGGCCGCCGACCGCCCGTTCGCGGCTCAGCACGCCGAACTCGACGCCTTCCCGCGCCACGGACGCGCCCACCTCGACCGCGTGCCGCAGCAGGACCTCGGCGGCGCCGAGCGGCTGCTGGGCGAGCACCGCGACCGCGCCCGGCTTGATGATGCCGGCCTTCTCCGCCGCGATCTCCTCGACCGTGCTGCCGAGCAGCCGGGTGTGGTCGATGGAGATCGGGGTGATGACCGCGACCACGCCGTCCGCCACGTTCGTGCAGTCGAGCCGGCCACCCACGCCTACCTCGAGGACCATCACGTCGACCGGCGTGTCGGCGAAGACCGCGAAGGCCATCCCGGTCAGCACCTCGAAGAAGGACATGGCCACCGGATGCCGTTCGTCTACCAGCTTGACGTACGGGATGACCTCGTCGTAGGCGGCCACGAACCGCTCCGCGCTGATGGGCGCGCCATCGACGACGATCCGTTCCCTGATCGAGACCAGGTGGGGGCTGGTGAACCGGCCGGTCCGCAGACCGCGGGCGCGCAGCAGCGCGTCGGTCATCCGGGCGGTGGACGTCTTGCCGTTGGTGCCGGTGATATGGATGACCGGGCAGGACCGTTGCGGATCGCCGAGCAGGCCGACGAGCTCGGCCATCCGGCCCAGGGCGAGGTCCACGGAATGTTCGGGCCGACGGGAGACAATCTCCCGCTCGACCTCGCGCATCCGCTCCTCAATATCCATCCCACCACCCTACTTGGGCCCTAGAGCATGATCATGGCCAGGAATGGCTCATATACGACCAAAACTGGCCACGATCATGGAAGGTCTGCTAGGCGGCGCTCGAGGCGGGTGATGTCGGACCGGGCGGCGTCCAGGCGCGCGCGGGTCTTGGCCACCACCGCGGGCGGGGCCTTCGCGGTGAAGTCGGCGTTGGCCAGCTTGCGCTCGGCCTGGTCGGCCTCGGCCCGGGCCGCGGCGAGGTCCTTCTCCAGCCGCCGGCGCTCGGCCGCGACGTCCACGGCGCCGGCCACGTCGAGCTCGACCGTGATGTCCTCCGCGACCAGCGACGCCGAGGCGGTGAAGCCCCCGGCGGGCCGGTTGAGCCGCAGCAGGGACCGGATCCGTTCCTCGTGCCCGGCCAGCGGCGTGGCCTCGATGCCCACGAGGCGGGCGGCCACCCGCTGCCCGGGCCGCAGGCCCTGATCCGAGCGGAACCGCCGGACCTCGGTCACCAGCCGCATCAGCGAGGAGATCTCTGCCTCGGCCGGCGCATCGGCAAAGGAGAACGCTGGCCAGGGCGCCACCATGACGGAGTCTTCCCCGGTCAGGGCGGTCCAGAGCTCGTCGGTCACGAATGGTATGACCGGATGCAGCAGGCGGAGCAGTTGGTCGAGCACGAACCCGAGCACCTCGCGGGTGCGGGCGGCGGTACCGGCATCGTCGGAGTTCAGCGGGACCTTGGCCAGCTCCAGATACCAGTCGCACACCTCGTCCCAGGCGAAGTGGTACAGCACGTCGCAGATCTTGCCGAACTCGAACGCCTCGAACAGTTCGTCCACCTCGGCGATCACGGCCGACAGCCGGGACAGGATCCACCGGTCCGGGACGGAGTAGGCCGCCGGGGTCAAGGTCGCCGGGTCGGTGGCGGGGACGTGCGCGCCGTTGAGGAGGGCGAAGCGGACGGCGTTCCACAGCTTGTTGCAGAAGTTGCGCGAGCCCGCGGCCCAGTCCTCGCTGATGGCGATGTCGCTGCCCGGGTTGGCCCCGCGGGCCAGGGTGAACCTGGTCGCATCGGCCCCGAACCGGTCCATCCAGTCCAGCGGGTCGACGGTGTTGCCGCGCGACTTGGACATCTTCTTGCCGAACTGGTCGCGGACCAGGCCGTGCAGGACCACGACCCGGAACGGGACCGCCTCGGCGGGCGTCTTGTCCCGCATGGCGTACAGGCCGAACATCATCATCCGCGCGACCCAGAAGAACAGGATGTCGTAGCCGGTGACGAGCACGCTGGTCGGGTAGAACGTGCGCAGGTCCGGGGTGTCGTCCGGCCAGCCGAGCGTGGAGAACGGCCACAGCGCCGAGGAGAACCAGGTGTCGAGCACGTCAGGGTCCTGGTACCACCCCTCGGGCGCTTGCTCGTCCGGGCCGACGCAACGCACCTGGCCGTTCGGTCCATAAAAAACCGGAATACGGTGGCCCCACCACAGCTGACGGCTGATGCACCAGTCGTGCATGTCGTCCACCCAGCCGAAGTACCGCGCGTTCATCTCCGGCGGGTGGAGGCGGACGCGGCCGTCGCGGACCGCGTCTCCGGCCGCCTTGGCCAGCGGGGCGACGCGGACGAACCACTGCAGCGACTGGCGCGGCTCGACCGTGGTGCCGCAGCGGCTGCAGTGGCCGACGGCGTGGACGTACGGGCGGACCTCGGCGACGAGCCGGCCGTCCTCGCGCAGCGCGGCGATCACGGCGGGCCTGGCCTCGAACCGGTCGAGCCCCTCGAACGGGCCGTGCGCGGTGATCACGCCGTGCTCGTCCATGATGGTCAGGCTGGGCAGGTCGTGCCGGCGGCCGATCTCGAAGTCGTTCGGGTCGTGGGCGGGGGTCACCTTGACCGCGCCGGTGCCGAACGTCGGGTCGACGTGGTCGTCGGCGATCACCGGGATGCGGCGGCCGGTGAGCGGCAGTTCGACGGTCCGGCCGATCAGGCGGGTGTAGCGGGGGTCGTCGGGGTGCACCGCGACCGCTGTGTCGCCGAGCATGGTCTCCGGCCGGGTGGTGGCGACCACGATGGCATGGTCACCATCCCCGTAGCGGATGGAGGTGAGCTCGCCCTCGTCGTCGCTGTGATCGACCTCGATGTCGGATAGCGCGGTCAGGCAGCGGGGGCACCAGTTGATGATGCGCTCGGCCCGGTAGATCAGGCCGTCGTCGTACAGCTGCTTGAAGATGGTCTGCACGGCGCGGGACAGGCCCGCGTCCATCGTGAACCGCTCACGGGACCAGTCCACGCTGTCGCCCAGGCGGCGCATCTGGTCCAGGATCTTGCCGCCCGATTCGGCCTTCCACTGCCAGACCCGCGCGATGAACGCCTCGCGGCCGAGGTCGTGGCGGGACAGTCCCTCCTTGGCCAGTTCCCGTTCGACCACGTTCTGGGTGGCGATGCCGGCGTGATCCATGCCGGGCAGCCACAGCGTGTTGTAGCCCTGCATGCGGCGGCGCCTGATCAGCGCGTCCATCAGCGTGTGATCGAGCGCGTGGCCGATGTGCAGGGAGCCGGTGACGTTCGGCGGCGGGATGACGATGCAGTATGCCGGCGCGGTGGAGTCCGCGTCCGCGGCGAAGTATCCTGCCTTCTCCCAGCGTTCGTAGCGCGGGCCTTCGACCTCGGCCGGCGCGTACTGGGAGGGCAGCTCGATGGGACCTGGTCTGCTCACGACAGGTGAGTCTACGGCTCCCCGGTATGCTTCGCTGCCCGGCTGCTAGCTCGCGGGAACCTCGACGGCGTCCCTGACGGTCAGCGCGATGTCGGAGGCTCCGAGGTACTTCACCGGCGTGCTGCCCACGACGAACTCCACCTGGCCGAACGTGCTGGTGGTGACCCACACGCACTCGCTGGCGTCGGAGCCGGTCGCGCGGCTGTAGCCGCACATCATCTCCCCGCCGTGGGGCCCCGCGTTCACCAAGCGGGTGGAGACGAGCTGGGTCTGCTCGTACCTGATGACCGCGGCCGGATTGAACGTGCCGCCGTAACCGACGAACACGGCCGCCTTGAAGTCACTGGACCCCGGGGTCGTGACCGCCCCCAGGTCATATACGGCGACCACGGCCTTGCCCGGCCGGCCCGCTCCACTGGCCTTGATCTGCGCTGCGCCCGGAGCGGCCGAGCTTTCCGCCTGGTGCGCGAAGGCCCTGGTCGCAGCCGTGTTCAGCGCGAACGGGCCGGCCTTGGGCGCCGCCTTGAAGACGTACTTGGACGCTGGCCCGGCCGCCGCGCCGTTGGGGGTCGTGCTGGTGCCGGGGGTCGACGCGCCCGACGGGCTGTTCGTGCCGGACTTGGTCAGGTGGACGACCAGCAATACGATCACCACCACGCCGACGACGGACGAGAGCAGGTAGAGGACCATCCGGATCCCGCCCAGCCGCTGCGGCGCCCGCTGCCCCGACCGGGACGAGCCGGGTCGCGGGGACCCACCGGGGCCGGCGAAGTCGTCGTGGCCGTAGGGCGGTCCGGCCGGCGGCTGGTCGTAGCCGGGCTGTTCGTAGTCCTGCGGCCCGTAACCGGCCCGCCCGTAGGCGTCCTGGCGGTAGCCTTCCTGGCCGTACCCAGCGTAACCGTCCTGCGCGTAGGTGCCCTGGGTGCCGTTGTGGCCGTACGGATCCTGGGCGTACCCCTGGCCGAAGCCGTCCTGCTGGTAACCGGTGCCGCTGGGGCCGGCCGGCTGGCCGGGGGCGCTGAGGCCGGCTGGCTGGCCGGGGACGCTGGGGGCGCTGGGGGCGCTGGGGGCGCTGGGGGCGCTGGGGCCGGCCGGCTGGCCGGGGACGCTGCGGCCGTAACCCGCCTGGCCGTAATCCCCATGACCGGAGCCTTGGTCGGCGTAGCCGTTCTGCGAGTAGCCCGGCCGCTCGAATCCCTGTTGCGGGTACGTCTCGGCCTGGTAGCCCTGGGCACCCTGGCCCTGGTGGGCCTGATCGGGCTCGCCGAACGCACGGGAACGGCCGGTCCCGAAGCCCGGCTGGTCGTAGTCCTGCTGCCCGTAACCGGCCCGCCCATAGCTCTGCTGGTCGTAGCCCTGCTGGTCGTAGCCTCGCTGATCGAGGCCGGGCTGATCGTAGCCCGGCTGGCCGAAGCCGGCCTGGCCGTAATCCCGGCTGGAGGCCTGCTGGTTACCGAAACCCGGCTGGTCGTCAACGCCCGGCCAGGGCGCCCGCCTCCCCTCGGCCGAGTCGTACGCGGGGTAGGCGCCGCTCGAGCCCTGGTCATAGCCAAGCGAGGCCTGCGGCCCGGAGCCGACGGTGTTCTGCGGCCCGGAGCCGACGGTGTTCTGCGGCCCGGAGCTGACGGTGTTCTGCGGCCCGGAGCTGACGGTGTTCTGCGGCCCGGAGCTGATCGCACGGCGGGGCACGGGCAGGCCGGCCTGCGGGGCCGGTGCGGTCTGCGATCCGTTACCGAGCGGGTCCTGTGGGCCTTGGCCATAACGAAGCGCCGGCGCGGGGGTGGTTCCTGCCTCGTAACCAGGCTGCTGCCCCCAACCGGTCTGCGGTCCGTAACCCTGGTCCTGCCCGTATCCGGACTGCTGACCGTAACCGGTCTGCGGTCTGTAGCCGGATTCCTGGCCGTATGCGGGTCCCGGTCCGTAGCCGGGCTCCTGGCCGCGGCTGGGCTCCTGGCCGTAGCCGGATCCTTGCGTGTGGCTGGGCCGGTCGTAGCCTGGCGCCTGGTCGTAGCCTTGCGCCTGGTCGTAGCCTGGCGCCTGGTCGTAGCCTGGCGCCTGGTCGTAGCCTGGCGCCTGGTCGTAGCCTTGCGCCTGGTCGTAGCCGGGCAGGCCTCTTCGCCCGGTGCGGAGAATAGCCTCACCACCCTGAATGGTGCGGTAGCCGCCGGTCGGCTGGCTCTGCTGGTAGCCCTGATCGTCCGATCCGGAGCCCTCGGGTTCGGAACCCGGGTCCCAGCTCCCCGTCGGGGAGTCCCAACCACTCATCTGTGCTCAATTCCCCGTCGCTATGGAAGACGGCTGCTGGTCAGCGCCCGAGATCCTGGCGTGGCGGGAACCGCGCCAGACCAATTCGATACGTTGGAGGCTACACAGGAATGGCGCTGATCATGGGCAATACCCCCAAAGTCGACAAGGCACAGGGAACGTCGGTTCGGGGTAAATCCGCAGACCAATGGCCTTCAGTCGAACAGGCATGCTACAGCCTGATGGCGAGTGGCGGGCGGCCGCGGGCCGGATAGCTCAGGCGGACTTCTCGCGCGGAGTGCGCCGGCTGACGTCCCGCGGGACGATGGTCGGGTTGACGTTCTCGAGGACGGCCTCGCGCGTGATCACGACCCGCTCCACGTCCTTGCGGCTCGGCACCTCGTACATGACCGAGAGCAGGACCTCTTCCATGATCGCGCGCAGGCCGCGCGCGCCGGTGCCGCGCAGGTTCGCCTGGTCGGCGATGGCTTCCAGCGAATCGGGGGTGAACTCCAAGTCCACGCCGTCGAGCTCGAACAGGCGGCGGTACTGCTTCACCAACGCGTTGCGGGGCTCGGTCAGGATCTGGATGAGCGCGTCCCGGTCGAGGTTGTGCACGCTGGTGATGACCGGCAAGCGGCCGACGAATTCGGGAATCATGCCGAACTTGAGCAGGTCTTCGGGCATCACGTCGGCGAACTGGTCGCTCGTGGCATTGGCGTTCCTGACCCGGAGCTTGGCGTTGAACCCCATCCCGTTGTGGCCGGAGCGCTGCTCGATGATCTTCTCCAGCCCGGAGAACGCCCCGCCGCAGATGAACAGGACATTGGTCGTGTCTATCTGGATGAACTCCTGGTGCGGGTGCTTGCGCCCGCCCTGAGGCGGCACCGAGGCGGTAGTGCCCTCCAGGATCTTCAGCAGCGCCTGCTGAACGCCCTCGCCGGAGACGTCGCGGGTGATGGACGGGTTCTCGCTTTTGCGCGCGATCTTGTCGATCTCGTCGATATAGATGATGCCGGTCTCGGCCTTCTTGACGTCGTAATCCGCCGCCTGGATCAGCTTGAGCAGGATGTTCTCGACATCCTCGCCGACGTAGCCGGCCTCGGTCAGGGCGGTCGCGTCGGCGATCGCGAACGGCACGTTGAGCAGCCGGGCCAGGGTCTGGGCGAGCAGCGTCTTGCCCGAGCCGGTCGGGCCCAGCAGCAAGATATTGGACTTGGCCAGCTCGACGCCGTCGTCGCCCGGACGCTCCTCGCCCGACTGGACGCGCTTGTAGTGGTTGTAGACGGCTACCGACAGGGCCTTCTTGGCCTTGTCCTGGCCGATCACGTAGGCGTCGAGGAACTCGTAGATCTCCCGCGGCTTGGGCAGGCTGTCCCACTTGAACTCCGTGGGCTCCGCGAGCTCTTCCTCGATGATCTCGTTGCAGAGATCGATGCACTCGTCGCATATGTACACGCCTGGGCCGGCGATGAGCTTCTTGACCTGCTTTTGACTCTTACCGCAGAACGAGCATTTCAGCAGGTCCCCACCGTCACCGATGCGTGCCACCCAGATACTCCTTTACATGGGGCCGCCGTGACGGCCGGCTTGACGGCGCCGACCGCCTCCGGCGGGCATGTCCCGCGAGGCCGTCATGTGTTTCATACCGACGGTACCGCCTCCTGGGTTCGATGGACACCATCAAACCCCCTCGGCGGCCCGAGAGGAAGAGCTGATTTCTCCCGGTAAGGACGACACTACCTCGACCGCGCGCTCACTGCCGCGTTTGATCATGGTCAGGACCTCATCGAGGATGCCGTATTCCCTGGCGTCCTCGGCGGTGAGGAACTTGTCGCGCTCGATGTCGCGGCGGACCGTCTCCTCGTCCTTGCCGGTGTGCCGGGCCAGGATGACCTCCATCGCGGACCGCATGCGCAGGATCTCGCGCGCCTGGATCTCCATGTCGGTGGACTGGCCGTAGCCGCCCTCGGTGGCGGGCTGGTGGATGAGGATCCGGGAGTTCGGCAGCGCCATCCGCTTGCCCTTGGTCCCGGCCGCCAGTATCACCGCGGCCGCCGAGGCGGCCTGGCCGATGCAGCACGTGGTGATGTCCGGTTGGATGAACTGCATGGTGTCGTAGATCGCCATCATCGAGGTCATCGACCCGCCGGGCGAGTTGATGTACATGGTGATGTCGCGGTCGGGGTCGATGGCCTCGAGCGTCAGCAGCTGGGCCATGACGTCGTTGGCGGAGGCGTCGTCGATCTGGACGCCGAGGAAGATGATCCGCTCCTCGAAGAGCTTGTTGTACGGGTTCATCTCCTTGATCCCGTACGACGTGCGCTCCACGAAGGATGGCAGCACGTACCTTGACTGCGGGGTCAGCACGTTCGGCTCCTTTGGGTGGGTCATGACAGAACGCCTACGGTCGGCACCTCGACGGCGCTGCGGATCACCTGGTCGACGAAGCCGTAGTCCTTGGCCTCCTCCGCGGTGAACCAGCGGTCGCGGTCGGCGTCCTTCTCGATCTGCTCGATGGGCTGACCGGTGTGGTAGGCGGTGCGCTCGAACAGCGTGCGCTTGATATAGAGCATCTGCTCGGCCTGGATCCTGATATCGGACGCGGTGCCGCCGATCCCTCCGGACGGCTGGTGCATCAGGATCTGCGCGTGCGGCAGCGCGTACCTCTTCCCTGGCGCGCCCGCGGTCAGCAGGAACTGACCCATCGACGCGGCCATGCCCATGGCGTAGGTCGCGATGTCGTTGGGAACGTACTGCATGATGTCGTAGATGGCCATGCCCGCGTAGACCGAGCCGCCCGGCGAGTTGATGTAGATGCTGATGTCACGCCTGGCGTCCTCGGAGGACAGCAGCACGATCTCGCCGCAGATCCGGTTGGCGATGTCGTCGTCCACCTGCTGACCGAGAAAGATGATGCGGTGCCGCAGCAGCCGCTGGAACAACGGGTCCCCGAACGGCTGGACCGGCGGTTCCGCCGCGGCCACGATCGATGGCAGCGTGGGGGTCCACAGGGGCTGAGTCACACTATTCACCTGCTCCAGTCACATCTGGTGTCGTTGTCAGGACCATAACGCCGGCACGGAACCCGATCGTCCCGCGTGGCGCGCTGTTCGCTACCGGCGCACGGAGCGTGCCGCGCGCTGGCGCGACCATGATCGCGAAGGCTCTATTACTTCATAGAGTAGTAAACCCTTCACGATCATGATGCGGACGCTCGCGCGGCAGGGTGGGTGCTAAGCGTCCCCGTCTTCGGCCTCGGCGTCTTCGGCCTCGGCGTCTTCGGCCTCGGCGTCTTCGGCCTCGCCCTCGGCTTCGGTACTCTCGGTGGCCCCGACGGGGGCGTTGAGGGCGGCCTTGACGTCCACCTCGTGGCCGGCGGCGTCGGTCACCCTGACGCGCTCGGCGATCAGGCTCATGGCCTTGCCGCGCAGCACATCGGCGGCCACGGACGGAAGCCGGCCGTCGTCGGCGAGCTGCTGGGCCAGGCGCTCCGGCGGGACGCCCATCTGCTCCGCCTGCCGGGTGATATAGGCGGACAGCTCGGCCTGGTCCACGCCGAGTTCGGACTCGCGGGCCAGCTGGTCGAGCACCAGGCTGACCTTGACCGCACGGCGGGCCCGCTGCTCGAGGTCGGCCTCGAACTGCTCCGCGGTCTGGTTCGTCATCTCCAGGTAGCCGTCCAGGGTGGCACCGGCCTGCTGGAGCTGCCGCTCGAGCGAGTCCTGGTTCTGCTTGACCTCCTCGGCGACCACGCTTTCGGGCAGCGGGATGTCGACCTTGTCGATCAGTGCGTCCAGCGCGCGGTCCCGGGCCTGGATAACCTGCTGGGTGGCCTTCATCCGCTCCAGCTGCGCGCGGGTGTCGGCGCGCAGCTCGCCGAGCGTGTCGAACTCGCTGGCCAGCTGGGCGAAGTCGTCGTCGAGGCCCGGGACTTCCTTGACCTTGACGCTGTGCACGGTCACCGTCACGTCGGCCTCGCGGCCGGCGAACTCGCCGCCGGCCAGTTCTGTGCGGAAGGTCTTGGACTCGCCGGCGGACATGCCGACCAGCGCGTCGTCCAGGCCGTCCAGCAGGGACTGGCTGCCGACCTGGTAGGAAAGACCACTGGCCTGCGCGTCCTCGACCGGCTGGCCGTCCACCGAGGCGGACAGGTCGAGCGACACGTAATCCTCGGTCTCCACGGGCCGCTGCACGGCCTTCAGCGAGGCGAACCGCTCCTGCAGCGAGCCGAGGTATTCGGCCACCTCGTCGGGGGTGACCCGGGTGTCATCGACGGTGACGGCCAGGCTGGCCAGGTCGGGCAGCTCGAACTTGGGCCGGACGTCCACCTCGACGGTAAAGGTCAGCTCCTTGCCGTCGTCGAGTCTGGTGATCTCCACCTCGGGCTGGCCCAGCGCGTAGATGTCGCCCTCGGCGACCGCCTTGGCGTACAGGTCGGGCATCGCATCGTTGACGGCCTGGCTGAGCACGACGTCCCGGCCGACCCGGCGGTCGATTACCGGCGGCGGAACGCGGCCCGGGCGGAAGCCCGGGATGCGGACCTGACGGCCGACCTCGCGGTAGGCCTTGTCGAGGCTGGGCTTCAGCTCATCGAACGGCACCTCGACGCTGAGCCGGACACGGGTCGGGCTCAGCTCTTCGACGTCAGTCTTCACGTCCGCGTCACTCCGGGATCAGGGATGGTAACTCAGCGCTGGATCGCTGAGAAGTCTAAGCCGCCAGTCTAGGCGCTAGCGGACCCGGACTACGCGCACTGGCGGAGGCTCGTTGTCCCGCCTGCGGTCATCACGGATCAGCAGGTTCAGCAGCCAGCTCACCAGCCCGACGATGATGGCGCCCCAGAAGGCCGGCCAGAACCCGGTCACGTGGAACGGCAGGGTCAGGTCGCCCGCGATAACGCTGGTCAGCCACAGCAGCAGGCCGTTGACGACGAGCGCGGCCAAACCGAGCGTGAGCACGTAAAAGGCGCAGCCGACGACCTTGATCAGCGGCTTCAGTGTGGCGTTGATAAGGCCGAAGATCAGGGCGACGCCGAGCAGCGTGCCGACCTTCGACCAGCCGCTCCCGGCGAGCAACTCGATCCCGGGAACCGCCGCGGTCGCGACCCCGAGGGCCACGGCCGAGACCAGCACCCGAAGCAGGAACCTCATAAACCAGATATTACTCGACTTAGGGGGCTGTGGACAGGGAACTTTCCTGGCGCCCGCGCCTAGGACGCTCGGCCTGTGGCCTCCGCCAACCGGGCCGGGGCACGCTCCTATCCGAATGCATCGCCGACACGTCACGCGGATGGGCGGATGGTATGTCGATGTGACACCGGGTATCTTCCGGTGCAGGCGGGCCCCCTCGGGCTACGGCCCGGAGAGGGCCCGGACGTGGTGAAACCCCGCCTGCGCGCCGAAACCCCTGGTCCGGTATGCGGTTAGCCGGAGCGAATCGCTGCCGACGGCGCGGCGGGCCTGTCCGCGGCGAGCCTGTCCGCAGTGGGCCCGTTCCGCACTGGGACCTCCCAGGCTTTTCGGGATCGGTACCCAGTCGTGCCTACGGCGTGCCCGGCTGGTGATGGCGGTGGAGTGCCATGGTGCGTAAGCGGCCCGTGTTGCGTCTGGCTGCGGGATTATCGTGGAGGATCCGGCTTACGCGGAAGATCCGGGCAACGATAGTTGACCTTTTTCTCCACTTAAGCCGAATCTTCCGCATAAATATTCAGCGACTCGAATACTTGATTGAGTAGCAGTACTACTGAGGCGCGCGGGGCAAAGGGGAGCGCGGGGCAGCAGGGGGCGCGGGGCGCAGGGCGCAGGGCGATGGGGAGTACGGGGCAGCACGGGGCGCGGGCAGCAGGGGGCGCGGGGAGTACGGGGCAGCAGGGGGCGCGGGCACCGGGGGGCGCGGGGAGTACGCGGAGTACGGGGCGGCGGGGAGCGTCGGGGAAGCGCCCTGTTAGGGGGATACGGGGTCGCCGCGGAAGAGGCGGCGGTAGGCGTTGGGGGTGGTACCGCCCCAGAGGCGGAAGTGGTGACGCAGGGCGGTCGCGTTGCCGAAGCCCGCGCGGTCCGCGATGGCATCGACGGTCTCGTCGGTCTCCTCGAGCAACTGCTGGGCCAGCAGGATGCGCTGCCCGATGAGCCACCGCTGCGGGGTGGTCCCGGTGTCGGCCACGAAGCGGCGGGCGAAGGTCCGTTCGGACATGTTCGCGCGGGCGGCCAGCTGGCGGACGGTAAGCGGCTGGTCCAGGTGGGCGCGCAGCCACTCCAATAGGTCGCGCAGGGAGCCGTCGCAGGAGGGGGCGATGGGCTGCACCACGTACTGGGCCTGGCCGCCGTCGCGGTGCGGCGGGACGACCATGCGGCGCGCGATGCCGTTGGCGACCCGGGAGCCCTGCTCCTTCCTGACCAGGTAGAGGCAGGCGTCGATGCCGGCCGCGGTTCCGGCGCTGCTGATCACCGGATCGTCGTCGACGTACAGGACGTCGGGATCGACCTTGGCCCGGGGATAGCGGCGGGCCAGCTCGGCGGCGTTCCGCCAGTGCGTGGTGCAGCGGCGGTCGTCGAGCAGGCCGGCGTCCCCCAGGATGAAGGCGCCGCTGCAGACGCTAAGCACCCGCGCGCCGCGGTCGACCGCACGGCGCAGCGCCTCGAGCAGGGCGCCGGAGAACTGACGGCCCGGGTCCGGGGCGCAGGCGTCCAGGCTCAGCCGCTCGTCGCTGACCGCAGGCAGGGCGATCAGGTCGGCTTCCTCCAGCCGTTCCAGACCGTGACTGGGCTCGATGGTGAAGTCGAGCGCGCGCAGCGGCGGCGGCTCGCCGGCCACTACGGCGAAGTCGTAGCGGGGCAGGCCGTCGTCGGATCGGTCAACCCCGAACACCTCGCAGACGGTGCCGAACTCGAACGGCAGGAAGCCGTTGACGACCACGACGGCGATGTTGCGCAGCATGGCCACCTCTCGTCCGGAGGGAGGACAGGGACGTTGGCAGGATATCAGCTAACTATGACCTTACTGCCACTGGCCGGGGTGCCGCTCGTGAACAATGCTGGTCATATGGATTTTTCGACACTCGCCAGCGTCGCTCGGCGGGGGTTTCGGGGGTTTCAGGCCGCCCTGAGCGAAATGAACTACGCCAGCGCGAGGATGATGGCGCTGCGGCTCTCCGAGGGCCTCGAGCAGTCGGACCGGGCGCCGGACACCTACGCCGAGTTCCTGCTCCGCACGTCCGTCACCTCGCTGTACGAGCCGCCCGCACGCTGCCGCTAGCGGACGCTACTGGGTCGCGGCGACCAGCATGCGCCGCAGGTAACCGGCCCAAGACGCGTCGCCGGTCAGCCGGACGTCGTCCCCGGCCCTCCCCCACAGCCAGCGCAGCATCGGGTCCGGCGCGGCCTGGATAACCACGCGCGGGTTTGCGCTCGCGCCATCCTCGATCACGACCTCGTCCGCCGACGGACGGACCGTCCACGCCGTCTGGCCCGCCATCACGGTGATCGTGTCCTGGTCGCTGTCGCTGGCCAGGTGGCCGCCTTTGAGCTGGTCAAGAGCCTCGACGTCATAGGCCAGGAAGCGCTTCAGCACCTCGTCAACGCCGTCGACCGCCAGGTCGTCGGGCACCGGGGTCACGGGCAGGCCGGCGGCCAGCTCGGCGTCGATCCGGTGGGTCACGGTTTCCTGGGCCATGCGGCGGATCCAGAAAGCGACCGTCTGGTCCGGGTCGTACCAGGTCGGCGTGGCGTCGGTGGGCTGGCGCGCGCTGAACTCCGCGATCAGCTGGCCGTAGCCCCGGCCGAGCAGCGACAGCGGCGCCTCCTGCTCCGCGCCCGGCGGCGGCCACTGCTTCGGCCACTCCCCGGTGCGCATGACGGTCACCTTGTGCAGGTACACCTCGGCGACGTGAAACACCAGGTCGCCCATGGTCCAGCCGGGGCAGCTCGGTACCGGGACGGTGAGCTCCACAGACGCAGCGGCATCTCGAAGATCGCCGTAGTCCGTGGCCAGGCACTTGAGATACCGGGAATCGTCCATGCGGCTACTCTGCCACGGCCCGGGTCGGGGAGAGGGGATGCGAGCACGGCACGGGCGGCGGGATCTGGGGCGGGGAGACAGCCGGGGCAGCGGATTCGGGGACTGGAGGCTGTCACCACGTTCCGTTCGGTAGAAAAATCTACGGTGAGGAGGTGTATGGCCATCAGCGATGAGCCGAGCTTGGCTCTGATCCGGACGCGGGCGGCGGCGATGCGGGCCGCGGTGGTACCGGACTGGCTGGCCGAGCTCATGCGGCCGAAGCCCGCGCCGCTGCCGTGGCCGGACATGATCCGGGCGGCGCTGGCGATCTGCGTGCCGCTCGCGGTGGGGTTCGCGGCGGGCAGGCCCACGATCGGCCTGCTGCCCGCCATGGGCGGCCTGCTTGGCACGCTGACCGACCGCGGCGGCTCCTACCTGTACCGGGTCAAGCAGGTCAGCTCGGTCGGGGTGTTCGGCGGCGCGGTGGGGCTGGCCATCGGGTCCGCGATCCACGGCCGCGGCTGGATCGCCGTGATCGCCCTGGTCGTGGTCGCGGGCGCGTCCGCGGTGCTGAGCTCGATCGGCGACACCGGCTCGCAGATCGGCCTGCAGTTGCTCGTCTACGCCTCGCTCGGCATCGGGCCGATCGGCGCGCTGCGGCCGGTGTGGCACACCGCGGCCGGCTTCCTCCTCGGGGTGATCTGGGCGCTCGTCCTGATCCTGCCCGGCTGGCTGCTGTCCCCGCACGGCCAGGAACAGCGTGCCGTGGCGGCGGTATACCAGGCCCTGGCGGACCAGCTCGCGTCGATCGGCACCGGCGGCTACATCGCCAAGCGGCAGGCGGTGACCAGCGCGACCGGCGCGGCCTACGACGAGCTGCTCACCGCGCGGACGACCGCGCCGGGCCGGAACCGGCGGGTCATGCGCCTGGTCGCGGCGCTGAACGCGAGCAACCCGACGTCGCAGGCCGTAACGACGCTCGGCGTGGCGGGGACCCGGCCGCCGCCGCTGGTCATCGAGGCCGTGGCGCGGCTGGCCGACGCGATCAGGACCGGGTCTGCGCCGCCGATGATCCCGCCCGCCTGGGACGCCAGCCCGGGCGCGCTGGCGCTGCGCGATGCCATGGCTGGCGTGGCGCGGGTGCTGTCCAGGGACTGGTCGCCCGGGGAGCGGACCCGGGCCGAGCTCACCGAGGAGGTGCGTTCGAGGGCTTCGCGGGACGGGATGGCGGACCGGGTCTTCAGGGCGGTCGGCGGGGGCCAGGTCGGCCGCACCTTCGTGGTCCGGCTGATGGCGTGCATGGGCGTGGCCGGGCTGGTGAGCGAGGTGCTGCCGTTGCAGCGGTCCTACTGGGTGCCGCTGACGGTGGCGATCGTGCTCAAGCCGGACTACGGTTCGGTGTTCGCGCGGGCGGTGCAGCGGGGCATCGGGACGATCGTGGGCGCCGTGGCCGGCGCGGTGCTGCTCGTGCTGTTCCACGGCGCGTGGCTGCTGGTCCCGTTCGGTGTGCTGGCGGCGCTGTTGCCGTACGGGCGCAGCAGGAACTACGGGCTGCTCGCCACGTTCCTCACCCCGCTGGTGGTGGTGCTGGTCGACCTGCTCAAACCCGTCGGCTGGCGGCTGGCCGGTGACCGGCTGGTCGACACGCTGATCGGGTGCGCGATCGTGCTGGTGGTCGGGTTCGCCCCGTGGCCGATGAGCTGGTATGCGCATCTGCCGGGGAAGTTCGGCCAGGCCGCGCTGGATGTGTGCGAGTACATGAACGAGGCACTAGGCGCTCCCGCCCCGGCATCCGGTGCGGCGGTCTCGTCGGCCGCCGCCCGGTCGCGGCGGCTGCGGTCGACGTACCGGGCCCTGGGCGACCTGCGGGCGGAATTCCAGCGCACGATGTCCGAGCCGCCCTCGATCAGCCGCAGCGCGGCGGCCTGGTGGCCCGCGGTCGTCGGCTTGGAACAGGTCCTGGACGCGGTCACCTCGGTCTCGGTCGCCGTGAGCCGCGGCGCCAGCGTGCCGCCCTCCGGGGTTCGGCAATTGTGCGCGGCGCTGCACGCGGTCAGCGAGGCGGCCTCGGCGGGGACGCCGCTGCCGGCCCACCTCGAGCTGCCGGACGATAAGACGCTGGAGCCGATCACCGGGGCGGTCCGGGCGCTGCTGGGCGTTCTGGCCAGCGGCGAGCGGCTGGCCAGCCCCCGGTAGGGGCGCCCCCGGTAGGGTGCCGGAGGCGCTTGCCGGGGGCGCTTTCCGGGGTAGCTTTCCGGCGTCGCTTGCCGGGGTAGCTTTCCGGCGTCGCTGGCCGGGGTCGCTTTCCGGCGTTGTCGGGCTGGCCGGATTCGAACCGGCGGCCTCCGCGACCCAAAATTGTTATGAGCCTCGAACCCGGATGCTAGCATTGCATTAAAATAGCAGCTCAGACGGCATTTCTTGTTAGATCGTGCAGTCGTGTGGAGGCCAGTGCAGCAGCGTCCGACTAACGGGATTTCTAACAGGAGGGCATGGGAAGCCACGATGGCCTATGTATTCCGGCGTCCGGCCAAGGACGGGAAAGTCCGCTTCACGGCCATGTACAAGGCCGAGAACGGTCAGTACCGCAGCGCCGGTACCTACGACGACGAAGACCGGGCGCAACATGTCGCGGATGAGTCAGAGCGGCACGCACATCTGCGACTGGCCGAGACGAGCCCGGCCGAGAAGGCCACCATCACCGTCGAGGAGTTCGTGCCGAAGTTCCTGCGTGAGCATGCCATCGAACCGAACAGCAGGCAGCGGTACGCAGAAGTGCTGCGGTCGCACGTTATCCCCTACATCGGGCACCGCCGCGTCGCGGAGATCTCCCGTGAGACGTTCCACCGCCTCCTCACAGTCGTGCTGAAGGACGAGGGTGTAGGGCAGCCCTCCATCCTGTACGCGCGGACAGCGCTCTCCGCGATGATGCAGATGGCTTGGGACCACGGATACCGGGAGGACAATCCGCTACGCGGGATCCGGCTCAAAGGAGTACCAGGCAAGCCGATAGTCGTGGCAACAAGCACGCAGTTCCAGCGCGTTTATGACGCCCTGCCGCACCAGCCGGCCAAGGTCTTCGTGCGGCTCGGCGTGGCGTCGGGCGTGCGGCTGTGCGAGTTGATCTCGTTCACGCCGGAAGACTTCGACTTCGACACCGGCATGCTGAGCGTCAACAAGTCGACTGTTGAGGTCACAGCCGAATTCCACCCGGAAGGGCATCGGTTCCTCACGCGCTCCTACACCAAGAATGGAGACCACCGCAGATTCAAGATCGACGCGGTGGTGTCGAAAATGGTCCAGGATCACGTCGAGAACCACGGCATCGGTTCGGGCCAGCTGATCTTCCCGGTACGCCTATTCGCGAAGCGGGAAGCATCTGGAAAACCTCGCCTCAGCCAGGACGAACTCGACGCGCTGGGGGTCACCGATCCGCTGCCCAACGGGCGTCGCTACAGCCACGGAACCATGGGCGCGTACATCACGGCCAAGTGCCGGTGCCGCGGCTGCAAGCAATGGAGCGCGGACTATGCCCGCGACCGCAAGCGTGCCAGGACCGGCCGGGTGGACAGGGAATGGTCGCCGCAGTGGCGGCGAGACCCTACCGAGTATCTGGGAACTGACATGTGGCGGCGCATCTGGAATGCGGCAGTCCGAGATGCCCGGCTGCCCTTTGCCTACACTCCGTACCAGGTCCGGCATACGCACGCTTCCTGGCTCATCGACAAGGGGGTGGACCTGGAGCGTGTGCGGTACAGGCTCGGTCACGGGGATCTCACGACGACAACACGATACGTGAAGATCCTGGACGAAGAGGACTCCACCGCCGCGGATGCCATCGCAACCATCCTTGGCGACGTGGCCTAGAGAACCGTCGCCGACAGCGTGCGCGGCCTTGACCAGAGACCCGTTACACTGGCTTGACGCACGAGCTGCAACGCAACTTAGAGGCGTAGCAGGTATGGGTTTGTGGCCGCCTGTGACCTCCTTGCTTAGAAGGAGCCGCTGACATGCCGATTATCCTCGCGCGGGACGGGCTGTAGCGCAGCTTGGCTAGCGCGCGTGCTTTGGGTGCACGAGGTCGCGGGTTCGAGTCCCGCCAGCCCGACGTAGACATGGTGACCTGCTGAGTGGCCGAGAGCCGACTTGGCGGTGTGACACATGGCCACTCCCTGGAAGACAGCCACGCGAGAGCGCACTGACCGATCCCGGACGGGAACTGCGCCGAGGTTCGTACCTTCGTCCTGAGCACTCCCGGCGGGCCTGCGAGCTCTGACGGGGTTGAGGGCGACATCGAGACGAACGTGAACCGCCGAGTAGCCGAAACGGCTGCCTCTAGACCCGTCCTTCGCACATGGGGTTTGATGCGGGTGGCGCTTGCTGATGGGCTGTTGGGTCGTTTGCAGCCTTGAGTGACCTGCGGGGAATGGCTGGCCTGGTTGCTGGTTGATCTCTGGCATGGGCGGGATGTCAAGGACTGGCCGGGGCCGCGGGCGGGCGCGGGCGGAGATCGCGGTGGTCCGGGTGCTGGAAAAGCGGCTGGGGGCGTTGCCGGTCGTGGCGGAGTTCGGGCGGCGGCTGCGGATCGCGGAGATCATCGATGAGCTGTGCCCGGTTCGGCCGGTGGCCTGGATCTCCCATGGTGAGGTGATCGAGGCGCTGGTGGCGAACCGGCTGACCGCGCCGGCGCCGATGGTGCGGGTGCAGGAGTGGGCGGCGGCGATGGCGGTGGATGAGGCGTACGGCATCTCCCCGGAGCTGCTCAACGATGACCGGATCGCCCGGGCGCTGGATGCGATCGCCCCGCAGCTGGACGCGATCACCGGCGGTGCGGGTGCGGCGGCGATCACGGAATTCGGCGTTGATGTGTCGCGGCTGCACTGGGATCTGACCTCGATCTCCTTGTATGGGGCCTACCCGCAGGCTGATCAGGAGTACCCGGCGCCGCGGTGGGGGCATCCCAAGGGCCGCAGGCCGGATCCGAGGCAGATCCAGACCGGGCTGGCGGTCAGCGGGGACGGCGGGATCCCGGTCTTCCACCACGCCTATGACGGCGGGGCCGCGGAGGTGGCCCAGGTGGTGGGGGCGATGACCGCGCTGAAGCAGATCGCCGGGCCGCGCCCGTTCTTGCTGGCGGGCGATTCGAAGCTGATTTCCTACACGAACGCGGCGGCGATGGGGACCCAGGGGGTGGGGTTCGTCGCGCCGCTGGCCGCGGCCCGGGTTCCGGCCGGGTTGTTCGCCGCGCTGCCGCCGGGGGCGGGTACAGCGGTGGACTACGTTGCCGGGCGGGACGCCGGCAAGCCCGCCGCCGCCCGCGGGTTCTACCGGGTCCTGGAAGACGGCGGGATGGACCTGGCCGGGCCGCGCAAGGCTGACCCGCCAGTGCACCTGCGCCGGATCCTGGTCTATTCCTCAGCGAACGCGACCGGGGCGGCCAAAGCCCGCGCACTCAAACTCGCCAAAGCCACCGAGGAGCTCAGCCGGCTGGTGCGCACCGCCGGGACCCGGTTTCACCCCACCCCGGACGCCGTCGCCGCCCGCGTCCAGGCGATCGCCGCCCGGCGGCGCGTCAAGGCGTACCTGCGCACCACGATCACCCGCAGCCCCGCCGGCAAACCGGTCCTGTCCTGGCACTTCGACCAGGCCGCGATCGGCGCCGAGGCCGCGGCCGACGGCTGGTACGCCCTGCTGACCAACCTGGAACCCGGCCAGGCCAGCCCGGAGGAGGTCTTGCGCCGCTACAAGGGCCAGCACGTCGTCGAACGCCGCTACGGCGAGTTCAAAGGCCCCCTCGCGGTCGCCCCCCTGTTCTTGAAGACCAACCGCCGCATCACCGCCCTGATCACCGTGATCTGCCTGGCCCTGCTGATCTTCTGCCTGGCCGAGCGGCAGGTCCGCAACGCCCTGGCCCCCCACGGCGAGATGATGACCGGCCTGCCCGGCTACCGCCCCACCCCGGCCAGACCCACCGGCCGGACCATCTTCCAAGCCCTCGCCGACCTGCGCCTGATCCCCGCCCACGACGGCAACCCCGCCACGATCCCCAAACCCGCCGGCGTCCAGGCCCAGCTGCTGGACCTCCTCGACATCGACATCAGCCGACCCCGATGGCTCACCCAATGAAATCCCATGTGCGAAGACCGGGTCTAGATAGGCGACGGTCGCAAGCAGCGTGGCCAGCCGTCGCTCGGTGCCGTGCCGGCGCAATGCCTGGGCGCGTGCCGCCATCCCGTACCGGGCAAGGTCCACCACCCGGCGGTGCGGCACGTGCGCGTCCAGGTTCAGCGCTCCGACCCCTACCCCGCCGATCTCGGCCGTCCGGTTCAGCGCCTTCTCCAGGTTCCGGCCGCTCGGCTTGGCCGGGCCCTTGCGCCAGCGCTCCAGGTCCGAGTACCGCGCCCCGTCAGGCACCACCACCAGATGCTCCAGGGCGACCCGCTGGTGCGCCCTGGGCAGGGCTGCCAGCGTCGCGTACAGGTCGTCAGTGGCCTCCTCCCGGACCCGGGCCACGACCCGCGCCAGCGTCGTCACCCCTGGCAGCAGCACCGCGTTGGCGCGCAGCCACTGCACCCCGTCGGTGAACATGGCCTTCGGCCCCTGCCCGGTGTTCCACGCCCGGGACCGCACCCACTGCGCGAACTCGGCCTCGGCCTCGGGGAACTCCCGCAGCCCGTAGGCGGCCTTGATCTCGTCGCGATGCTCGAACGGCGTGGTGCGCCGCTCGGTGTACCGCTTCACGCATGAGGGGTCGGCGATCTGCAGCTGGCCGGACAGCCGGTCCAGCACCACCGCCGGCACCTCCAGCGGGTCGGGCAGGAACGTCCCCAGGTACCGCACCGTGGTCAGCTGCAGCGCAAATCCCAGCCGCGTGTGATCCCCGCGCCGCCTGGCGATCAGCGCACGGTCAGCGTCGTCCAGGAAGAACATCCGGTCCAGCTCGCCCTGCGACGGCGTGCCCGCATAGCGGCCGTACGCGGCCGCCTCATCATCTGTCAGGAACTCCACTGGCATTGCCGCAAGATAGCCACGACCCGCCGGTAACTAGCTGAAAGTAACCAAACAGACACCCAGCGCGCCATATCCCAGATCAGTAGCTCTGGAACGGCCAGTCACGCTAAGCCCGCCCGGGATGAGGTCCTTAGCGTGACTTCTCGTCCGCTGCTACATCAGCCCGGAGTCC
>Ga0310037_10000115_pt1 | contig 67427 bp, 53 predicted proteins | sample Sb_taG_11_FD_200239 | JGI IMG/M metagenome (GOLD analysis project Ga0310037, IMG submission 200239) | Peat soil microbial communities from Weissenstadt, Germany - Sb_50d_3_AS metaG (v2) (version 2) | ecosystem: Environmental > Terrestrial > Soil > Wetlands > Peat | place: Germany: Weissenstadt... | reverse complement strand
TCGGATGTCCTCCACGGCGCGCACGATGTACGAGACGTCGGGATCCTTGGTTTTCGTCAGGGGAGTCGGGACACAGACGTTGATCACGTCCATGGAGGCGAGTACACCGAAGTCAGTCGTCGCCGAAAGGTGACCGCTCTCGCGATACTTTGCGACGTCCGCGGCGGGCACATCCTCGATATACGACTGACCCGCCGAAAGCATGCGTACCTTTTCGGCGTCAAGTTCGAATCCCGTGACGCGGAAGCCGGCCTTCGCAAACTCGACCACGAGGGGCAAGCCCACGTAGCCGAGGCCGACGACCCCGATGCGCGCCTCGCGGGACTCGATCCGTCCCGCCAGCTCCTGCAGGCGGCTCATACCGTAGCTTCCTCCTCAGGTCCGATCGCCGGGGGTCCCGCGGAAGTACTCCGCGAAGTAGACATAGCCTGACCATAGCGTGAGTGCCGTGGCCAACCCGAGCAGTGTCAGCCCAATCCCGTGGGCCGGAAGCCCAAGGGTGGGATCCGGAAACAAGAGCGCCCCAATGGCAACATTTTGGGACAGCGTCTTGGCTTTCCCGAGCGAGGACGCTGGCATCACCCGACCTCCTGCCGAGGCGATGCCGCGGAGTCCCGTCACAGCCAGCTCCCGGCCGATGATGACCACCACCATCCAGGCCGCCCAAGGTGGGACCCGGCCCACAGAGAGGAGAACGATCAGAGCCGCGGTGACCAGCAGCTTATCCGCGAGGGGATCGAGGAGCTTCCCAATGCTCGTGACCTGTTGTCCCCTGCGGGCGAGCCAGCCATCGACGAGGTCGGAGACGGCAGCCACGATGAAGAGCCACGCGAGCAGTTGGCTCCCGAACCGGCCGTGAGCGACCGGCAGAAGGAACAGGACCGGAATGACGGCGACCCGCAGGACGGTAATGGTGTTGGGGAGGTTCCAGAAATGCTCTTGGGGATGATCGAGGGGCAGCCCTGCGGCGGCTGTCCCTGCACGATCATGGACGGAAGTCGCCATGGTAGTGCCGATAATAGGCCAGAACCCTTCGCACGTATTGCTGGGTCTCCGGATACGGCGGAATACCGCCGTAACGGTCGACACTTTCGGGGCCTGCGTTGTACGCCGCGAGGGCGTCGGTGAGATCGCCAAAGCGGTCCCACAGGTGGCGTAGATAGCGCGTGCCGCCGTCCACATTCTCATCAACTCGGAACGGATCGACGCCGAGCATGTCTGCGGTCTCGGGCATGAGCTGCATGAGACCGAGGGCGCCCTTCGCCGACACCGCCGTGGCGTTGAAGTTAGACTCCGTTGCAATCACCGCCTTGACGAGCGCGGGGGGCAGGCCGTTGTGAGCTGCGGTGTGCGCGATCAGGCGGTCGAAATCGCCCGCCGCCCCGCCCGGAGGGCGCGCAAATGAGGTGAGCCCGAAGCCCCGCCTCGGTCGGCTGAAGTCGCTGAGGACGACGCGCTGGTAGCGCGAATCGGTGGGGCTGTCGGTGAAGTGGATGACCCCCCGGGCGTCGACGTACCGGTAGAGCTCCCCGGCACCGGCCACCGGGGCGGTGAGCATGAGGCTACAGGTGAGCAGCGTGCGATAGGCAGCTCTCGCCAAAGCCATACGATCCACCTTCGGTTGGCGGCAGGGGGGGCCGCCGGTAGACTCGTCATCGTCCGACCCGTACCCTTTATCGGAACCTGCCAGCAACGATTGAGGTCACAGGGCGCAGCGCCCCACCGCTGGAGTGGTCCCGAAACCCCCTGGGGGGCCGAGTGTCCGACCGCCGCGACTTCGACTTCCTCGTAATCGGAAGCGGGATCGCCGGTCTGTTCTTCGCACTCCGTGTCGCAGATCACAGTCGCGTGGGAATCGTGACCAAGAAGCGAGCCGCGGACTCGGCCACCAATTGGGCCCAGGGGGGAATTGCGGCGGTTTCTTCGCGGGAGGATTCCCTCGAAGACCACGTGCGGGACACGCTCGTCGCAGGCGCAGGCCTGTGTCGCGAGGAGGTGGTGCGCTTCGTCGTGGGCAGGGGCCCGGCGATGATCGAAGCCCTCCTGAAGCTCGGGATCGAGTTCGACCGTGAACCGGCGCCCCCTGGCGAGCCTGGGTTCGACCTCGGGCGAGAGGGCGGTCACACGCGGCGGCGGATCTTGCACCACCGGGATGCGACCGGCCGCGAGATCGAGCGCGTGCTTCTCACCCGCGCATCGTCGCACCCAAACATCACTCTGTTCGAAAACCACACGGCGGTGGATCTGCTGACGTCCGCCAAGGCAGGCCTTCCGGGCAGCAACCGTGCCCTTGGAGCCTACGTGCTCGACGCCGGGACGGGGCAGGTGGAGCGGTTCCAGGCGCGCATCACGCTCCTCGCGACGGGCGGTGCGGGCAAGGTCTACCTCTACACCACAAACCCAGACATCGCCTCAGGCGATGGCATGGCGATGGCGTACCGGGCAGGCGCGACCCTCGCCAACATGGAGTTCATGCAATTTCACCCCACCTGCCTCTGGCATCCGCAAGCGAAGTCCTTCCTCATCAGCGAGGCCGTTCGGGGCGAGGGTGGGATCCTGCGCACCCAGGGCGGGGACCCCTTCATGACGCGCTATCACGCGATGGCCGACTTGGCTCCGCGGGACATCGTGGCCCGGGCGATCGACTCGGAGCTCAAGCGCTCAGGCGACGAGTGGGTTCTTCTCGACATTACGCACCGCGACCCGGTGTGGGTGCGGGAGCGCTTCCCAACGATCTACGAGCGCTGCCTCTCTTTCGGGATCGACATCACGCGAGCGCCCATTCCCGTGGTACCGGCCGCGCACTACTGCTGCGGCGGTGTGCGCACCGACCTTCGAGGCGAGAGCGACATCCCGAATCTCTTCGCGGCGGGGGAGGTCGCGAACACGGGACTCCACGGAGCCAATCGCCTGGCTTCGAACTCGCTGCTCGAGGGCGTGGTCTTTGCCGACGCGGCGGCAACGGAGTCTTTGCGGCGGCTTCCCCACCTGCCTCAGCGTGAGGTCGACGCGCCGGCGTGGGAGCTGTTCGGTGCGACTCCGAGCGACGAGGCGGTGGTGATCACGCAGAACTGGGACGAGATTCGGCGTCTCATGTGGAACTACGTCGGCATCGTGCGCACAGACAGACGACTCGCCCGGGCGCACCGGCGCATCACGCTCCTGCAGGAGGAGATCACCGAGTACTACTGGAACGTTCGCCTCACCTCAGACCTCGTGGAGCTACGAAATCTCTCGACTATCGCTGAGCTTGTGGTCGAGGCGGCGACCGCCCGCCGGGAGAGCCGGGGTCTTCACTTTACCCTCGACCACCCTGAGCGCGACGACGCCCAGTTCTTGAAAGACACCCTCCTGCGCAAGCCGGGTCCCGCCGCCCGCGCTTGACTCGGCCCGCGGCTCGGGGTTCTCTGGGTGGGTGCGCGCCCACGCCCACACTTCGAGGGTGGCAACCCTCGCCTCCGCAATGGTGTGCCTCCTGCTCGCTCTTGGCGGCTGCGCGCCGGGAATCGATCCCATCCCGAAGGAAGAGGCGCCGACCACGGCCGATACCGCGCGCTTTGTGCGCCTGCGGGTTGAGGAGGCTCGCGCCTTCCGCCTGCAAAACCGTTTGGATGCGGCGGCACAGTCGCTCGAGCGTGCGCTCGCCGTTGCGCCCAACGATCCCGAAGCCCTGCGCCTGCTCGCACGCGTGCTCAGCGAGTCCGGCCACGAAGAGCAGGCGCCTGCGCTGCGGGCACGTGCCGACCGGGTCGATCCCCCTCCCTCGCCGCCCCCGGATGAACCTCTGGAGTTCCCGGGCGAGGGCGTCCTCGTGGTGCTGCTTCCTCCCGAGCCCGAGGATCCCACCACGACTGGCCTTTTCGACGAGTGGCCCGATCGGCGTGCCCCGGATGTGCTGGTCGCACAGCTCCGCAAGCGCCTGCCCCACGCCGCTGTGACCGAGCTTTCGCCCGCGACGGTTGCAGAGGCTCGCGCCTGGCTCCGAAGCCGCTCGCCCCGCGCTGTACTTTCGCTGCGCGTTGACCGTGCGAACTGTGGTGACTCTGCCAAAGACGGTCCGTTCGCACTGGCGGTGCTCACGGTCTCGGCGGGCACGCCCGAGCGACTTTCCGTGCTGCCCCGCTCCATGCGCGTCGTGGACGGCGATCCGCAAGCCGGGAAGGGCTGCGCCGACGAGGCCCTTTCCCGCGCGCTCGAACGCGTCTTTGCGGATCAAGCTGTGCGGGCCACGCTCGCGAGCGGAACCGAGCCCGCGACAGCTGCCCTCTGGCCTTCGCCGGAGATCCGCGCGCTCTTCCCCGGGCTCGGACGCAGGCTCGCCAGCGAGATCGATCGTGGCCGGGCGCGTCTGGCCGTAGGGCGCCTTAACGACGCGGAGGAATCATTCCGCCGCGCCGAGGCGATCGATCCGGATGACAAGGACGTGAGGGTCTACATCGAGGAAGCGCGGGCGACGCTCGCCCTCGCGCGTGAGCTCGAGCCGACCCTCCCGCCCGCCCGCGCGGCCGCGCTCGGCGGTGATCTCATCGAGGTGGAGCTTTCCCCTGCGCAGCGGGCGGGGGCCGAGCAGATGCTTTCAGAAGAGCGCGCACGGCGGGATGCCCTCCTTGCCGCGATCTCCCTCGTGGGCGGAGAGGGGGACGAGCTCTCGCCGGCGATCGAGTCCGCGCTGCGGCCCGCGGAGATCGCGAGAGGGGACGCCCCGGGTCCACGCCTTGCCGCACAGCAGGCGCACGGACCCGTTGCAAAGCGCGTCCTCTTTGCGCCCGACGGCCGGACGCTGGCCGTCTTCTACGTCCCGACGGCGGGCGGCCCTCCCGTCTTGCGCGAGGACGGTGCGGACGGAGCACCCGAACGCTGGACCGCGTATGCGGGGCGGCGGCGAAGCGAGGTCTGGGAGGACCGTGAGCACGCCGGCGTGCCCACCTCCCACTTCGTGCTCGGCCGGGACGGAACCGTTCAGAAGATCGAGGTGCTGCGCGCTGCCGACGGCACGCCGGTCCGCGTGTTCGAGTATGCGGGGGGGCGACTCGTCTCCGAGGCGCAGGACACAAACGGCGACGGCATCCTCGATCGCTTCGAACGATTCGATGCGGACGGTGAGGTGGTGCTGCGCGAGGAGGATCTCAACGGCGACGGCAAGATCGACGTCCGAAGTTTCTTCGAGAAGGGCAAACTCGTACGCCGAGAAATCACCGACCCCGAGCTCTTGCAGGGAGCCGCCCCGCGCGAAGGCGGAACCCCAGTACCTTAGCCCTTCTTGGGCTTTCGGTGGGGGGTCGGCGCCGGCGGGACATCGGGCAGCGAGAGAACCCCGCGCTCTACGAGGGAAGCCAGGGCTCGGTAGATCTCGGCGTCCCCCACCGGGATCACATCGCAGATCCGACCGATCGGCGCACCGGCCGCCGCGAGGTCGAAGACCGCCTGCTCTGTCTTCTCGAGCGCCTCGGACTCGCGGTCCACGAGGGCGCGATGAACCGCGAGCATCGTCGTCGGCGGCAGGGTCGCAAGCGGGGCCCGTGCGATTTCGTCGACCTCCCCCACCGCCTCGAGAAGCGCGGCGTCGAGGGGGAGCGGCGGCTCCCCGTCGGGTACGGGCTCGACGCCCCCGTGGAACTCGAAGCTGCCCTCGCGCCAAGCAAGCAGCCGTACCAGCGCCTTGAGCCCCGACACGGCGCCAAGTCGCACAGCGAGCAACATGCCATGTTGCAAGACGACCGTACCCTCCTTGCCGCTCGCGCTCAGGATGACCGTGCCTTGCTGCGCGCCGGTGCCGAACATCTGGAGCAGGTTTGCGACCCCTAGCTCTGCGATCGATCCGGCGATCCCGCTGAGCCGCCGGGCATGCTCGACGGCCTGGACTTCCTCGACGAAGCGCTCGACCACGGGCCGCTCGGTAGGACTCGGGGCAAAGCGCACGGCGACCGCCGTCACACCTTCTTCCCCCGTCACGTGGCGGACGACGGTGCTCGAGAGCTCGAGCTCCTCGCCGCGTGTGGGATGAACGAGTGTCACCTTGAGTTCGTCGCCGACGGACACGGCTTCGCCGGGGGAAGAGAGGAGCGCGCCGGAGGTGGAAAGATCGCGCGTGCGCGTCCCCGCACTCGTCTCCCCGGCCGAAACTCGGGCCGGCACCCGCGCATGAGCGCGGCGCGCGTCGCGGCGCTCGGGAGCGGGCTTCGAGACGGGCTTGCTTGCTCCCGGGGCCCGCGCGGCGAAGGGCTCGAGCCGCCCGCGAAGCTCGCGCGCCGCCTCCAGGATCTGGACGGCGACCCCGGGTTCAGTGCCGGGCGAGGCGAGCTCCGCTGGGCGCCAGTCCACGATTTCGCCGGGGAAGCGGAGCTTCTCACCGCAGAAGGCGAGGACGAGCTCGACCTCGACCAGCTCTCGCTGCTCGAACACCTCTTCGCTTGGCACGAAGAGGCCCCCGTTGGAGAGATTGCGCTCGAACTCCTCGCGAAACGCCGCAGCGTCCTCGAAGCGGACCGAGAGCCGCCGCGGCGGAGCAGGCGGTTCCGAATCGAAATCGCCGGGGAGCATCAGGAGAGTGCCTCCGGGCGACGTATCGGCCGAACGCCGTCCGGTCCTAATGCAACACGCGCCCGAGGCAGCGGCGGGAGGGCTTTACCCCGTGCTAGCGGCGTTCGCGTGCAGCGTCTACGAACGCCGCAAATAGGCAACGCTCTTCGGGCTGCATCTCCGGGTGCCACTGCACCGCGAGCACCCATGGCCGCTCGGGCACCTCGACGGCCTCGACGCTTCCATCCGGGGCCCAGGCTGCCGCGGCGAGGCCCTCGCCCAGCCGATTCACCGCCTGGTGATGCCAGGAGACCGTCCGGATCTCCGTCGTGCCGTAGATCTTCGCAAGGTGGGAGCCGGGATCGAAGCGCACGGGGTGCGCGATCGGTCGGCGTTCGGGGTGGCGATGCAGCACCGCCTCCCCGAAGACGTCCGGCAGGTGAACGTGCAGATCGCCCCCCCGCGCGACGTTCAGCACCTGGAGCCCGCGGCAGATCGCGAGGATGGGCGTCTCCTGCTCGAGCGCACTGCGCATGAGTGCGAGCTCGAACAGGTCCCGCTCTTCGTCGACGCCATACTGCGTGGGATGGGGCTCCGCCTCGAAGTGGGAGGGGTCAAGATCCCCGCCGCCGGAGAAGACGACCCCATCGACATGGTTCAGGATGTCCTCGGGTCGCTCCTCGCCCGGGGCGAGCAGAAGCGGGATGCCGCCGCCCGCGCGTACGCAGTCCACGTACGCGGTGGGCAGAAAGAATGCGGGACGATCGTTTCCGTGGCGCGGATAGGTGGTGACGCCAATCAGTGGCCGCCGCGGACTCATCCCTGCCTCATGCGCCCTGGCTCATGCGCGGTCACGCCCGCGCGCCGACCCGCTCGCCTCCTCGTCCGCTTCGGCGACGTTGCGGAAGAGGGAGAGCTGCGGGACAGCCTCTTCATCCCCCACGGGCAGGGGATACTCGTCGGAAAAGCAGGCGTCGCAGTGGCCGTGCTTGGTGAGAGCACCCGCGCGCCGCAGGCCCTCGAGTGAGAGATAGCCCAGCGAGTCCGCTCCGATCTGCTTGCGGATCTCTTCGGGCGAGTGGTGGTGCGCGATGAGCTCTTCGCGCGTCGGCGTGTCGATGCCGTAGTGGCAGGGCCCGATCGTCGGGGGCGAGGACACGCGCACGTGTACCTCTCGTGCGCCTGCGCCGCGCAGCATCGTCACGAGCTTAAGGAGCGTCGTTCCGCGCACGATGGAGTCCTCGACGAGGACAATGCGCTTGCCCGCGAGGATGCCGCGGATCGCATTGTGCTTGACCTTGACTCCGAAGTGCCGAATGGACTGCGACGGCTCGATGAACGTCCGGCGCACGTAGTGGTTGCGGATGAGGGCAGTCTCGTAAGGGATCCCGGATTCCTCGGCGTAGCCGAGGGCGGCGGAGGTGCCCGAGTCAAGCACGGGGACCACCATGTCCGCGGGGACGGGGTGCTCCCGGGCCAGGAGGCGGCCGAGTTCCTTGCGGAAGGCGTAGACGTTCTGGCGCTGAAGATTGGAGTCGGGGCGCGCGAAATAGATGTACTCGAAGATGCAGAAGGCCTCGCGCGGAGCGCGCGCAAAGGGGTGGAGAGTGCGCAGCCTCCCGCGCCGGATTACCACCATCTCACCCGGCTCGATGTCACGCTCATAGGTTGCACCGATGAGGTCGAGAGCGCAGGTCTCGCTCGCCACCACGAAAGCACCCTCAAGGCGTCCCAAAACGAGGGGCCGGAAGCCGAAGGGATCCCGCGCTGCAATGAGCGCGTCGTCGGTCAGCATGAGGAGACTAAAGGCACCTTTCACGCGCGAGAGGGCATCGATGAGTCGGTCCTCGAGCGCGCCCTCCCGGGAGCGTGCGAGGAGATGAACAATCACCTCGCTGTCCACCGTCGAGCTGAAGATGGCGCCGCGCCCTTCGAGCTCGCGCCGAATCAAGACGGCGTTCACCAGGTTCCCGTTGTGGGCGATGGCCACCGGGCCGCCGTCGGTTGTCGCACAGAAAGGCTGCGCGTTGCGCAGCGTGCTCTCGCCTGCCGTCGAATAGCGCACGTGGCCGATGGCGTGGCGGCCGGGGAGCTTGGCCAGCTTCGCTTCATCAAAGACGTCGGCCACAAGGCCCATCCCCCGGTGGGCGAGATGCTCATGTCCGTTCGAGGCGACGATGCCCGCACTCTCCTGCCCGCGGTGCTGGAGCGCGTAGAGCCCGAGGTAGGTGATGTGTGCAGCCTCGGCATGGCCATGGACGCCGAAGACCCCGCACTCATCGTGGAAGCGGTCGCGCGCACGCGCCGCCAGGAGCGCTTGCACCTGCGCCGGAGCGCCTGCTGTCTTCTGCCGGCCATCGGTTTTCATGGAGGGGCTCATTTAACCTCCGAGGGTAGCAGTCCGATCGCTTCGTCCGTCTCGAGCCTTCGCGGGAGAGCCCGCGACCAGATCGACTCGAGCCGCGCAAGCGGCGCATCAATCCACGGCGCTCCCCGGCTCGGCGCGATGCGAAGACTCGAGCCGCCGGTCGTGCCGATCCGCACGGCGGGAACCGCCCGCTCCCCCGCGAGCCCAAGGAGCGCCTCGGGTTCTCGGCTCGCGACGACCACCCGGCCGGTGCTTTCGCCAAACAGAAGGGCGTCGAGCCGCAGAGACTGGTGAAGCGTCACCTCGCAGCCGACCCGCACGCCGCGCGGTCCGGTAAAGCAACACGCTGCCAGGGCCACCGCGAGGCCCCCGCTCGACACATCGTGCGCAGCCACAATGGCTCCCGCGCGAACTCCCTCCGCCAAGAGAGCGTGGAGCCGCGCCTCATGGGCAAGGTCCACCCGGGGCGGCGGGCCTTGCTCAAGGCCCCGGCGCAGCGCGAGCCACTCACTCCCGCCGAGCTCCTCGCGCGTTTCGCCAAGCAGGAGGATGGCAAGGCCCTCCTCTGGAAAGTGCGAAACGGCAAAGCGCTCCCACGGCTCGAGCAGACCCACGGCGGCGACCGTTGGCGTCGGGTAGATCGGCCGACCGGCGGTCTCGTTGTAGAACGACACATTGCCCGAGACGACCGGCGTTCTTAGCGCTCGCGCCGCCGCAGCGAGGCCGCGCGTCGCTTCCGCAAACTGCCACATGGTTTCCGGCTTCTCAGGATTGCCGAAGTTGAGGCAGTTCGTGACCGCGAGGGGCCGCGCACCCGTGCACGCCACGTTGCGAGCGCTTTCTGCCACTGCGGCCACGGCACCCTCGTAGGGATCAAGCCAGCACCAGCGCGGGTTGCAGTCGACGGACAGCGCGAGCGCTTTGGACGTGGGCGTTCCGTCCTCGCGCTTCACGCGCACGAGGGCTGCATCGCCGCCCGGGCCGAGCACGGTGTTGCCCTGCACGAGCTGGTCGTATTGACGGTAGATCCACGCCTTCGAGCCGAGATTGGGCGAGTCGAGGAGGGCTTCGAGTGCACCGGCCGGATCGTGCTCCACGGCCACTTGCCCGAGCTCAAGCCGCTGGCGCCCGCGCTGATCGGCCGGCTCACGCAGGGGGCGGTCGAGTACGGGGGCGTTCTCCGCCACGGGGTCGACAGGGATTTCGACCACGGTCTTCCCATGCCAGCGGATCCTCATGAGCCCATCCGCCGTCACCCGTCCGACGACTGCGGCGTCAAGCTCCCAGCGCTCGAAGATCTCCTTCACCTTCGCTTCGCTGCCGGTTTGCGCGACGAGAAGCATCCGTTCCTGGCTCTCGGAGAGCAGCAGCTCGTAGGGGGTCATTCCCGACTCGCGCTGCGGGACAAGGTCAAGGTCCATTTCGATGCCGGTCCCGGCGCGGCTCGCCATCTCAAACGACGAGCACGTGAGCCCCGCCGCGCCCATGTCCTGGATGCCGACCAAGACGTCGGCACCCATCACCTCGAGGCATGCTTCGATCAGACACTTTTCCGTGAAGGGATCCCCGACCTGGACGGTCGGCCGTTTGGCTTCGGCGCCCTCGCCAAACTCCGCCGATGCGAGAAGGCTCGCGCCATGGATCCCGTCACGGCCCGTTTTGCTGCCGACGTAGATCACGGGATTTCCCACGCCCGAAGCCTTGCCCCTCCAGATTCGGTCCGCCTCGACCACGCCGAGATTGAAGGCGTTCACCAGGATGTTGCCCCGATAACACTCGTGGAAGCCCGTCTCGCCGCCCACGGTGGCCACTCCGACAGCGTTGCCGTAGCCGCCGATTCCATCGACCACGCCGCGCAGCAGGTGCCGATGGCGCGGGTCGTCGAGCGGGCCAAAGCGCAGCGCGTCCAGACTCGCGATGGGCCGCGCACCCATGCTGAAGATGTCACGCAGGATGCCGCCCACGCCGGTCGCAGCGCCCTGCTTGGGTTCGATGAACGAGGGATGGTTGTGGCTCTCGATCTTGAAGATGACGGCGAGCCCGTCGCCGATGGCGACCGCTCCCGCGCCCTCGCCCGGTCCCTGCAGCACGTGCTCGCCTTCGGTCGGCAGCGCGCGCAGGTACTTCTTGCTGGATTTGTAGGAGCAGTGTTCAGACCACATGACGGAGAAGATCCCGAGCTCTGGGAACGTGGGAACGCGGCCCAGGATCTCGAGGATGCATGCATACTCTTGCTCGGTAAGACCGTGCTCCCGCGCCAGCTGAAGATCCACCACGACCTCTGACTGGCTCACGCGGCCTCCCGCTTCACCCGGTCCAAGAGCGATCCGAGGAGGATGCTGCCGTCGGTTCCGCCGAGAGCAGGCTCGACGGCGTGCTCGGGGTGCGGCATCAGGCCGAAGACGTTGCCAGCCTCGCTCACGATGCCTGCAATGTTGCCCACCGAGCCGTTCGGGTTCGCGGCGGGCGCAACAGAGCCCTCGGGCGTCACATAGCGCAGGACAATCTGCCGCTTGGCTTCAAGCTGCGCCAAAAGCTCGGGGCATGCGAAATAGCAGCCTTCACCGTGCTTGATCGGAAGGCGCAACCGCTGGCCTGTCCGCGCGCGGGTGGTGAACGCAGTGTCGTTGCGCTCGACCCGAACATGGACGAAGTCGCACACGAAGTGGAGGTCACGGTTGCGCACGAGCGCTCCGGGCAAAAGTCCCGCTTCGCAGAGAATCTGGAAGCCGTTGCAGGTGCCGAGGACAAAGCCGCCGGCCTCCGCGAAGCGCCTCACCGCGGCCATGATGGGCGAGAAGCGCGCCATGGCCCCGCAACGCAGATAGTCACCGTAGGAGAAGCCTCCGGGCAAGAGGACCGCCCGGGTGCCTCGCGGCAGCTGCGCTGCTTTGTGCCAGACAAGAGAGGCCGGGGCGCCGAGCACCGACTTCAGCGCGAACTGCATGTCGCGATCGTCGTTCGAGCCCGGAAACTGGACCACTGCGAACACGGGGCGTGTGCGACCTCCGTCGGCAGGGAACGGCGACCGGGTCGCCGTCGACATTCGTTTCGGGGACGCACAGATTTTATCGATGACCTCCCCTCGGGTCAACGCATGCCCCCGGTCGCCTCCCCAGCGCTGCAAGCGGCGGGAGCGCCGGGTGCGCGTGTTAGCATGGGTCCGGTTCGGAAATGGAGGGGGAGCAGCGTGGGGATCGACGTCTCGTTGCTACGCGATCAGTGCGCGCGAACGCTCGAGCGGACCGACTTGTCCGAGCTCGGAACGCGCCACGAGGGGAAGGTTCGAGACAGCTATGTGCGCGGGGGTCGGCGCACCATCATCGTCTCCGACCGGGTCAGCTGCTTCGACGTCGTCGTAGGCACCCTCCCCTTCAAGGGCCAGGTGCTCAACCAGGTCGCGGCCTTCTGGTTCGAAAAGACGCGTGGCATTGCGCCCAACCACCTCCTCTCGGTGCCCGATCCGAGCGTTTCCATCGTGAACGAATGCCGGCTTCTCCCGGTGGAGTTCGTGATGCGGGCTTATCTGACGGGGGTCACCTCGACCTCGATCTGGACGGCCTACGCGCGCGGGGACCGGGTGTATTGCGGCCATCACCTCCCCGACGGACTGCGCAAGCACGAGCGTCTTCCGAAGCCGCTGCTCACCCCCACGACCAAAGCGGCGCACGGCAGCCACGACGAGCTGGCGTCGCGCGAGGACCTGATCGCGCGGGGTTTCATCTCGCAGGACGAGTTCGACGCCGCGGCGGACCTCACCACGAGGCTCTTCGAAGAAGGCAGCCGCTTTGCCGAATCCCGAGGGCTCATCCTGGTGGACACGAAGTACGAGCTCGGCTTCGACGCGAAGGGAGAGCTCACGGTGGTTGACGAGATCCACACCCCCGATTCCTCCCGCTATTGGTACCGCGACCGTTACACGGTCGCGATGTCGCAGGGGCGCGACCCTGAGGCGCTGGACAAGGAGTATCTGCGGCGCTGGCTGGTCGACGCCGGTTACCGGGGCGAGGGGCCCATCCCCGAGATCCCGATCGACGTGCGCTGCGAAGCGGCGCGCCGTTACATCGAAGCCTTCGAGCAGGTGACCGGTCGTGCCTTTGAACCGAACACCGAGCCCCCGCAGCCGCGAATCCGCCGAAACCTGGGACTCGCACCTGTGTAGGGTCGACTGCGCCCAGCTAGATCAGGTCCGGATCCCCCAGCTGGCCAAGCGTGCGCAGGCGAAGCCAGCGGCGGATCAGAAATCCGCCCAGCCCGATCGGACCTGCCACGAGCGTGAGGAAGAGATAGGGGCGCGGCTCCACGCCAAGGCGGCCCGATTCGCGCACGATCCACGCGCCGATGAAGAGATCAAAGGCAAGGTAGTGCGTCCATCCCGCGAGAAAGCCGCGCGGAGTTGCGAGGACAGCCCGCAGTCCGTCGAAATCGAACCCGCCTTCGCCTCCCCGCGTGACGATGGCGCCGGCAAGCAACGCGGCATAGAGCAGGCAGAGCGCCAAGAAGATGGCGGAGTGAGAGGCTGCGCGTCCTGCGATCCGAGAGCGCGGTGCGGCAAGAAAGACGGCCCACCACGGCAGAACCGCAAGGTTTAGGAGCTGGAAGAAACGTGCTGCGCTCATCACATTCGCCCCTCTTGCGGTGCCGCGGGGGGCAGCGGGAAGAGTGCGCGCGTTCGGGAACCGGGAGTCGGCCGGGCCTAGGGCGTGATCTCGACGATTTTGAAGTCCTCGATCACCGGGTTCGAAAGCAGCTTTTCCGAGAGTTCACGCACCACATTTGCCGCCGTCTTGGGCTCGGTGCCGGAGGCGAGCTCGAGCTCGAAAAGCTTCCCCTGGCGGACGCCGGTCACCTGCGCGTAGCCAAGGGAGCGGCACGCGCGCTCGATCGCCTTACCCTGCGGATCGAGCACATCGCGCTTGGGTGTAACGTACACGAGAGCCTTCATCCCGCGCCTCCCTCTCGCAGTGTGCGCTCGAAGATGGCGTCCACGTGGCGGAGCGCCTCGTCGAGCGAGAACACGCGGTGGATTTCCTCTTGAGACAACACCTTTGCGATCGCCTTGTCAGCGAGAATGCGCTCCCGGAAGTCTCCGCCCGTCTCAAAGGCCTCCATGGCATGGCCCTGGACCAGCCGGTAGGCCTCCTCTCGGGAAAGACCTTGCGCCGCGAGGGCGACGAGAAGCTGCCCGCTGAAGACGAGGCCGTGGCTCGAGAGAAGATTCGCCCGCATGCGTTCGGGGTGGACCACCAGCGTCTCGACGAGCTGTGCAAAGCGCTGAAGCATGAAATCGAGGGCGAGCGTCGCATCGGGCAGGACGACGCGCTCGACCGAGGAGTTGCTGATGTCGCGCTCGTGCCAGAGCGCGACATTCTCGAGCGCCGAAACCGCGTAGCCGCGCACCACCCGAGCCAACCCCGACAGGTTCTCGAGGCGCCAAGGGTTGCGCTTGTGAGGCATGGCAGACGAGCCCTTTTGGCCGGCGCCGAACTCTTCCTCCACCTCGCCCACCTCGGTGCGCGCGAGGTGGCGAAGCTCGACGGCGAACTTGTCGAGGGAGGATGCGAGGACCGCAAGGGTCGCGACGAGAGCGGCATGGCGATCGCGCTGCACCACCTGCGTCGCCACCGGCTCGAAGCCGATCCCGAGCCGTCGACAGACCTCCTCCTCCACGCGCGGCTCGAAGTGCCCAAAGGTCCCCACCGCTCCCGAGATCTTTCCGACGCACACGTCCTCGAGCGCGCGCTCGAGGCGAACTCGGTTGCGTCGCATCTCCTCGTGGAAGACGAGGAGCTTGAGGCCAAAGGTCGTGGGTTCGGCGTGGATGCCGTGGGTGCGTCCCACGATGGGCGTCCGCCGGTGTTCGAGGGCGCGCCGGCGCAAGGCAGAAATCACGCGCTCGACGCCTCTTTGAAGCAAGCGCCCCGCGTCTCGGAGCTGCAGGGCGAGGGCGGTGTCGAGCACGTCACTCGACGTCATCCCGTAGTGGAGCCAGCGCGCCTCCGGGCCGACGGATTCGGCGACGTTTGTCAGAAATGCGATGACGTCGTGCCGCACTTCGCGCTCAATGGCCTCGATGCGTGCGACGTTGAAGGCCGCCTTGGCCTTGATCTTCTCGACGTCCCGGGAAGGAATCAGCCCGGCCTCGGCCAGGACCTCGCATACGGTGATTTCGACTTCGAGCCAGCGGCGATACTTCGCCTCCTCGCTCCAAAGGGCCTGCATCTCTGGCCGTGAGTAGCGATCGATCATCCTAGGCTCTCCGAGCGCTCAGCCTACGCGCAAGTAGGTGTAGGCCAGAAGCCCATAGTACATGACGGGAATCGCCAGAAGATTCGAATCGATCCGGTCCAGCACGCCGCCCATCCCCGGCAGCAATCTCCCCGTGTCCTTGACACGTGCGTCACGTTTCAAAAGCGACTCCACGAGATCGCCGATGATGCCGACGATCGAAAGAACGAGTGCAAACAGCAGCGCCGCAAGCCACGAGAAGTCTCGAGACATGCTCGGCCAGGCCAGATCGAAAACCCCCTTCGCGATCAGGCCCGAGCCGATTCCCACCCCGATCCCGCTGAGAGCGCCCTCCACAGTCTTTGAAGGACTGATCTGGGGCGCCAGCTTGCGACGGCCCCAGGCGCGACCGCCGAAGTAGGCCCCGACGTCGCACATCACGACGGTGGTGACCGTGTAGAACATGTAGAACGCGCCCGCCTCGGGCGAAATGCTCGCCGCCGCGGCAGCGCCCCACTTCGCCAACACCACGTCGTGGAACTGACGCAGCACGACGGCATGGGAGAGCAGCCAGCCCACATAGAAGACGCCAAAAAAGGTCCCAGAGATGCTGGACAGGGCCTCTGTGATCTGGGCTTTCCCGACCTGCGCCACCATCACCGCCAAGAGCGTCGCGGTCATGAGGATCGTGGCGTGGTACTCGTTTCCGACGTACGCGACGACCGGGATCGCGGCGCCGGCCGCAAAGCCAAAGCCGACGAGGGGCTGGGCCCCTTTGTCCTCGATCAGGCCGTAGAACTCGCGCAGGCCGAGGAGCACAATCCCGATGATCACGGCGAGATAGAGAAGTCCGCCTACCCAGATGGTGTAAATGAGCGCGGGAACGAGGATCGCCGCCGTGACCAGCCGAAGCGCGAGGTTGCTTGAGCCCGTGGTCTTCGGCGGGGGCACCGGTGTCGGCGGCCGCGGATGGATGCCATCACTGCCCGGCTCGGCAAGCTCGCTCGACGGTGCGGTCATCTCGGGCCTCGGGGCTTTGCCCGCCTCGGGCGGCTCCCGACCGCAGGACTCACGGCTCTGCCCGTGTGGCCAAAGCCTCCGTCTCCCCGGGCAGTCGGGTCGAGCGCCGTGACCTCGCGCCAGGCGATGCGCTCGACCGGCGCGAAGACGAGCTGCGCGATCCGCTCGCCGCGCTTGACGACGAACGATTCGTGACCCGTGTTTTGCAGAATGACCTTCACCTCCCCGCGATAGTCGGAGTCTATCGTGCCTGGCGCGTTGGGGAGCACGATGCCGTGGTGGAGGGCAAGGCCGCTGCGGGGGCGCACCTGCCCCTCAAGACCCGGCGGCACCGCGATCGCGAAACCCGTGGGGATAAGCGCGCGGGCGCCCGGTTCGATCACCAGCTCGCCATCCACGGCCGCCGGCAGGTCGAGGCCGGCTGCACCTGGAGTCGAAGGCGCCGGGAGCCCAAGATCCTCCGCCCCGGGCAAACGCGCGATGCGCACTCGGCGCGTGCGCCCCCCCTGCCCGCGCCGCGCCGGCATCAGACCTTGGCTGCGACGTCGGCCAAGGCCTCCTTGCGCGAGAGCCGGATGCGGCCGGTCGGGTCGATGTCGATGCACTTGGCCAGCACCTCATCGCCCTCCTGCACCACGTCGGTCACACGCTCCACACGAGCTTCCGCGAGGTGGCTGATGTGGATGAGCCCGTCGGTGCCGGGGAAGATTTCCGCGAACGCACCGAAGTCCGTGATCCGCTTCACTTTCGCGAGGTAGACCCGGCCGATCTCCGCCTCCTGCGTCAGCTCCTGCACCATGCCGCGGCAGCGCTCGAGCGCGTCGTGGTCCGGCGAGAAGATCGTGACCCGACCCGAATCTTCGATGTCGATCTTTGCCCCGGTCGTTTCCTGGATGGCTCGAATCACGCGCCCGCCTGGACCGATCACGTCGCGGATTCGGTCGGGTTTGATCCAGATCACTTCCAGGCGCGGCGCGTAGCGGGAGAGCTCGGGGCGCGCGGAAAGACCGGAGAGCTCGCTCCCGATTTCCCGTTCCATGGCGTCGAGAATGTGCAGACGCCCTGCCCGCGCCTGCTCGAGAGCGCGCTCCATCACCTCCCAATCCACGGCCGGGATCTTGATGTCCATCTGCAGGGCCGTAACGCCACCGCGCGTACCCGCGACCTTGAAGTCCATGTCGCCCAGGTGGTCTTCGTCCCCGAGGATGTCCGAGAGCACCGCCACGCGGTGGCCCTCCTGGATTAGCCCCATGGCGATGCCCGCGACCGGTGCTCTGATCGGGACACCGGCATCGATCAGCGACAGCGTCCCGCCGCAGATCGTCGCCATCGACGAGGAACCGTTGGACTCGAGCGTCTCGGAGACGATGCGGATCGTGTACGGAAAATCCTCATGCTTCGGCAGCACCGCCTTGAGGGCCCGCTCGGCGAGGTTGCCGTGCCCGACCTCGCGCCGGCCCGGGCCTCGCAGCGGCCTCGCTTCCCCGACCGAGAAGGGCGGGAAGTTGTAGTGCAGGAGAAACTGTTTCTGGTAGCGCTCCGTCAGCGCGTCAATCGTCTGCTCGTCATCGGCGCTGCCGAGTGTGGTGTAGACAAGAGCTTGTGTCTCGCCGCGCGTAAAGAGGCCGGTACCGTGTGCGCGTGGAACCACGTGCACCTCGCAAGCAATCGGGCGGATCTCCGTTGTGCTCCTGCCATCGATGCGTTTGCCTTCGCTCAAGATGCGCTCGCGCATCAGCTCAGAGCGCAGGTCGTGGAGCAGCGCCTTGGTCGTTTCGACGAGCGAACGGTATCCCTCGCGTCGCTTCTCCACGGCTTCGAGCGTGTCCAAGGCGACGCGCTCGCTGCGATACTCGCTGGCCACCGTCTCGACGACGCTCGACTCCACCTCTCGAATCGCCGTATAGCGCTCGCCCTTGGTCGGGATGCACACGGCCTCGCGCAGTCGCTCTTGCCCGAGCGCACGCACGCGGGCAAAAAGCGCGGAGGGGTCCGCGGGAGGCGGAAGCACCCGCTTCGCCTTGCCCGCGCGGACCTGGAGGTCCCCCTGGGCGTCGATCTGTGGCAGCAGAGCCGCGTGCGCGAACTGCAGCGCCTCCAGGAGCTCGCGCTCCGCAACCTCCTGGGCACTCCCTTCGACCATCACGAGCGCGCTGCGGCTGCCGGCGACCACGAGGTCGAGGTCGGAGCCTTGGAGCTGGGAGTGGAGCGGATTGACGACGAGCTTGCCGTCGATCCGGCCGACCCGGACCGCGGCGATCGGGCCGAGAAACGGGATCTCCGAGAGCACGAGTGCGGCCGACGCCCCGATGAAAGCGGGAATGTCGGGATGGTTCTCGCCGTCGGCGGAGAGCACGGTCGCGGTGATCTGGGTCTCGTCGCGGTACCCGTCCGGGAACAGCGGCCGAATCGCGCGGTCAATGAAGCGAGAGACCAAGACCTCGCGATCTGCCAGGCGACCCTCGCGCTTGAAGAATCCGCCGGGGATCTTGCCCGCAGCCGAGGTCTTCTCCACGAAATCCACGGTCAGCGGGAAGAAGTCGATCCCCTCGCGCGGCTTGGCGGTGGTGGCCGTCACCAGCACGACCGTTTCGCCGTAGCTCACAAGCGCCGCCCCTGCGGCCTGCTTGGCCATGCGGCCGGTTTCAATCGTCATCGAACGACCACCGACGTCAAACGTCACGGTCTCGGGTCGGAACCAATAAGGCATGGGATCAGGATCTCCTCTCCGGCCCGCCAGGGGCTGGAGCTACGAGGCGATGCGGAGGTGTTTCGGGGAGCGAAGGAAGAAGGAATGCGGGATCTGCGATGCGCGAAGCCGAGGCGGAGGTTCCATCACTTCGCGTATGGCGGACTCCCACATTCCTTGATCGGCTCCCAGAACGACGCTCTGCGCCGCCGCTCGGGAACCGCACCGCCCGACTTGGGCGATCCGGTCTACGGGCTTTTCGGACTTTCGAACTCGAAGGCGCCTAGCGTCGAAGGCCGAGGCGCTCGATCAGGGCCTGATAGCGGCCCGCGTCGTACCTCCGGAGGTAATCGAGGAGCCGTCGGCGCTGGCTCACAATCTTGAGCAGGCCGCGGCGGGAATGGTGATCTTTCTTGTGGGTCTTGAAGTGTTCGGACAGTTCGTTGATGCGCTCGGTGAGGAGCGCAACCTGAACCTCCGGAGATCCGGTATCCGACTGGTGCGTGCGAAAGGACTCGATCAAGGCATTCTTGCGCTGCGCGGAAACCAACGCGATAGCTCCTCCAAGTGCGCGAGAGGTTTAACAGAGGGGGGTGTTCGGGGCAACCCGCGGCCAGACCCCGACGACGCGCAGCGGCCGCAGCGCGCGATTGGCACGAAGCTCGAGCACGGCCAGGAGGACGCCCTCGGGATCGAGGGCAGCGATCTTCGCGCCCGCCAAGGAAAGCCCAGCGGGAGCGGGGATTTCCCCGCCGTGGGCGACCCGGCGCGCCTCGGCACCCGCGAGCCGGAGGACGGGAAAGCCAAGGGCGGCCGCCGGGGGAATCAGCAGCGCCGCCACGGCCCCTGGAGCGAGCTGCGCGAGTTCCTGCGGCTGCCGGGCGTGCTCCAAAGAGAAGGGCCCGCTCGCGAGGCGCCGAAGCGCCGCGAGGTGCGCGCCGCAGCCGAGCAGCGTCCCGAGGTCGGCGGCGAGTGCGCGAATGTACGTGCCCGACGAACAGTCGATTTCCAGCTCGAGATCGGGAAGCGGGCAGCCCAGGCACAAGATTCGGTCCACGCGAACCCGGCGCGGGGCGCGCTCGACATGGAGTCCCTTCCGGGCGAGGCGGTGGAGGGGCACACCGCGGTGCTTCAGTGCGCTGAACATCGGCGGGGTTTGGAGGATTTCGCCTTCGAAGGTTGCGAGCGCCTTTTGGACCGCGGCCACCTCGGGCAGCGGACCGGTATGGGTGCTTCGAACCGAACCCTGTGCATCCAGCGTCTCGGTCTCGACACCAAGGCGGATCACCGCGTGGTAGCGTTTGCGACCGCCCATGAGAAAGGGCACGAGCTTCGTGGCTTCGCGCACGGCCAGCGGAAGGACCCCAGTCGCCAGCGGATCGAGGGTACCGAGGTGCCCGACGCGGCGGGTCTTCAGCCAGCCGCGCGCCGCAGCCACCACGTCGTGCGAGGTCCAGCCCACCGGCTTGTCCACCACCAGAAAGCCGCTCGGCCCGGGGGTCTCGGCCCTCATGGGCGTGCTCGCGACGTTTGCGCGCGAACCTCGCCTCGGCGGTGCACGGCGGACTCCACCTTTGCGGAGCTATCCCCGGGGCTTCTCATCGCGCAGCTCGCGCAAAATCGCGAGCGTCCGATCACCGAGGGCGAGGGAGGGGTCATGATGAAAATGAAGCTCCGGCGTGCGCCGCAGCTGGATCTGCTCGGCCAGCCGGTGACGGAGGAACGGAGCGGCTCTTTCAAGACCCGCCGCCGTCGCATCGAGCGAGGGTGAGTTCGGAGTCTCGACGGTGCTCCAAAAAATATCGGCCCGCGCGAGGTCGGGTGCGACGTCGACGCGGGTCAGCGTCACGAGACGAATTCGCGGATCCGCAGCCTCTTCATGCAAGAGGCGCGCGAGTTCGCCGCGAAGCTGCTCACCGAGGCGCTCGGTACGGCGACTCATCTAGCCCTGCCCGTCTTCCTCTTCGTCCGGTTCCGGCCCAAATCCTCGATGGGGAACGCTGAGCACGTCCACGTCAGAGTCCATGACCTCGGCGAGGCCCAGGGTTTCGATGAATTCGACCGCCCGGTCCAGGGCCGCCCGCACACTGCGCGCGTCGCCACCCACCGTCGTCATGCCGATCTGCGCGCGCTGCCAGGTGTCCTGACCGCCCACTTCCGCCACAGAAACGGCGAAGCGATTGCGCACGCGCTGAATCACGCTGCGCACCACTCCGCGCTTCTCCTTGAGCGATCGGGAGCCGTGGACGTGGAGCTCGACGATCGCGACGCCCACAATCATCAGAGGGTCGCCGGCTGCTCCTCGCGGGCGTAGACCTCGATCACGTCCCCGACCTTGAGGTCGTTGTACCCGTCGATGCCGATGCCGCACTCGAAGCCCGTCAGCACCTCACGGGCGTCGTCCTTGAAGCGCTTGAGCGAGCCGATTCGACCTTCGTAGATCTGAACGCCGTCCCGGATCAGGCGGCAGAGTGCGCCGCGTCGGACGAGGCCCTCGAGGACGTACGAACCGCCGATCGTGCCCACCTTCGGAACGCTGAAGGTGCGGCGCACTTCCGCCCGGCCGAGCACCACCTCCTTCACGGTCGGCGGCAGCAGGCCCGCCATGGCACGGCGCACATCGTCGGTGGCTTCGTAGATGATCTGGTACAGGCGCAAATCCACGCCCTGCCCCTCGGCCGCGCGGCGGGCGGCCGGGTCCGGGCGCACATGGAACCCAATCACGATGGCATTGCTGGCCTTCGCCAGCATGACGTCGCTTTCGGTGATGCCGCCGACGCCAGTGTGAATGACGTCCACCTTCACCGCGTCGGTGCTGAGCTTGATGAGAGCGTCGCGCACGGCCTCGAGCGAGCCTTGCACGTCTGCCTTGAGAACGATCGCGAGCTCCTTGACCCCGCCATCTTGCGACTGGGCGAAGAAGTCCTCGAGCGAGAGCCGTGGCCGCACTTCGGCCGGCCGCCCCCGCAGCTCCGCGATCCGGTGCTCGACGATCTCTTTGCCGACCCTCTCGCTTTCGACGACGTGAAAGACCTGGCCCGCTTCGGGCACTGCCGAGAGCCCGACCACCTGGGCGGGCGTCGCGGGCCCCGCCTCATCGAGTTTGTGCCCGAACTCGTCCTGCATGAGGCGAACCCGCCCAAAGCCGGTTCCGACCACGAGCACGTCGCCCCGGCGCAAGGTGCCGTCCTGCACCAGCACGGTCGCGACGGGTCCACGTCCGCGGTCGAGCTCCGCCTCGAGCACGACCCCTGTGGCGCGCCGCGAGGGGTCGGCGCGCAGCTCGAGCACCTCCGCCTGCAGGTGAATCATTTCCAGCAGCTGCTCAAGTCCCGTCCGCTTGAGCGCAGAGATGTTGACGCAGATGGTTTCGCCACCGAACTCCTCGGGGACGAGCCCGTGCTCCATAAGACGCTGGCGTGTGAGCTGCGGATTGGCGTCGGGCAGATCGATCTTGTTGACCGCGACGATGATCGGAACGTCCGCCGCCTTGGCGTGATCGATCGCCTCCACCGTCTGCGGCATGATGCCTTCGGTCGCCGCCACGACGAGCACCACGATGTCCGTGACCTGCGCGCCGCGCGCGCGCATCATGGTGAATGCCTCATGGCCCGGCGTATCGATGAAGGTGAGCTTGCGTCCACCGGTCGAAACTTGATACGCGCCGATGTGCTGGGTGATGCCACCGGCCTCGCCCGCAACGACATCGGTCTTGCGCAGGGCGTCGAGGAGTGAGGTCTTGCCGTGGTCGACGTGGCCCATCACTGTGATGATGGGCGGCCGCGGCACAAGATTTCCGGTTTCCTGTTCTCCGGTCTCCTGGGGGGCGAGCAGCTCCTCCTCCCGGAAGCGCACGTCCTGCACCTCGAAGCCGTAGCCACTCGCCACTTTTGCAGCGGTTTCCAGGTCGATCGTCTGGTTGATGCCCACCATGGTGCCGAGCGCCATGAGGCGTCCCTGAAGCTCGGGCGCCTTTACACCCAGCAGCTTCGCGAACTCCGACACGCTGACCGAACCGTCGACGCGAATTGCCCGGCGTGTCGTCTTCGGTGCCGCGGTGGCGGCGGGCCGCGCCGGTGCCGGAGCATCCCGGCGCTTGCGGCGCGGCGAGACAAAGGCCCGAGGATCCACGCTCACGGGCCGACGCACCGCGACCCGACCGGCCACCTGTCGTGCGATCTGCTCCTGTTCGCGCAGGTTCACGACCTCGCGCACGCGCTTGCGCTGCTTGCCCTTGCGGTCCCCCGCCGGACCCGCACCGGCGGCCTCGGCATCGCCCACGGCCACGGCCGCAGGCGGAGCCGGAAGGCCGGCGCGTGCCCGCGCGGCTTCTTCTTCGGAGGGCTCCGGAGCGACGACCGGCTCGGCCCGCTCCTCGGGCGCGGGCGGCGCCTCGGGAGCCGCAAGGGGCTCGGCCGCCAGCTCCAGGGCCGGCGCCTGCGCGCCTTCGCTGACAAGCGGAGCCCCGGGTTCGGGGAGCGGAGGCGGAGGGGGCGCAACACGCTTGCGTCGCCGGATGACGGCTGTGCCGCTCCCGCTTGCGACGCGCTCTTCTACGACCTCCGCTGGGGCCTTGGCGGCGCCCAGCTTCTCCCGCAGGAGCAGGACTTCCGCATCCTCGAGCGAAGCCATCGGGCTTTTGAGATCGATGCCGAACGTGCGCGCCTTCTCGACCAGCTCATTGCGGTCGAGCCCCAGCTCTTCGGCGATCTTGTAGGCCCTGATCTTCGCCATGCGCGCGGCTCGTCTTCCCGTCCCGGTTCCGACCGGGTTCAGTTTGCAGTATCCGTCGCCGGTGTCAGTGTCGCCCGATCCCCCCCGGCCTTGCGTCTTCGCACGCACCGCAGGCTCCGCCTGCCGGCGCGTGCGGGATCTTTACTCTGCCTTCGGACCGGCCTCGACCGGCGCCGCAGCTGCAGCCGCGGCGGCCGCCGCTGCCTCGGCTTGAAGCCGTGCCTCTTCGGCAGCCCGCTCGGCCGCCTCGCGGGCCTCTTGCTCTGCTTTCTCATGCGCGAGCTCGAGGGCCCGCGCCTTAATGGCCGCTGCACCCGCGTCGTCGATTCCCGGCAGCGACGAAAGGAACTCCGCGTCGCACTCCGCAAGATCCTCGAGGGAGGTAATCCCGCGCTGCAAGAGGAGCTCCGCCTCGGGTTCGCCGCACCCTTCCACCACCGACACGGCCTCCGCGAGCCAGCGCGCGACCTCGCGCATCTTCGACTCGCTCTTGATGTCGATGCGCCAGCCGGTGAGCTGGACGGCGAGGCGAACGTTCTGGCCCTTGCGACCGATCGCGAGCGAGAGCTGGTCGTCGGGGACGATCACGTCCATGGATTTCGCTTGCTCGTCGATGATCACCTTCGAGACCTGCGCCGGGGAGAGCGCGCTGCACACGTAGCGCGCGGCGTCCGGGCTCCAGGGCACGATGTCGATGCGCTCGCCCCGCAGCTCCTGCACCACGGCCTGGACGCGGCTGCCCTTCATCCCCACACAGGCGCCCACGGGATCGACGTCGCTGTCCCGCGAGGCCACGGCGATCTTCGAGCGCCCGCCCGGTTCGCGCGCCACGGCGACAATCGACACGATGCTTTCGTAGATCTCCGGCACCTCCTGCTCGAAGAGCTTGGTCAGCATCTGCGTGCAGGAGCGGGAGAGGATGATCTGCGGGCCCTTGGTGGCCTTCGTGATGTCGAGGACATAGGCCCGGATCCGGTCGCCAGGCCGGTAACTCTCGCGAGGCACCTGCTCCTTCGGCGGCAGCACGGCCTCAGCGCGCCCCAAGTCCACGATGAGAGCGCCCTTTTCGAAGCGACGCACGATCCCGTTGACGACCTCGCCTTTACGATCCTTGTATTCCTCGTAGACGTTGTCGCGCTCGGCGTCGCGCACCCGCTGGATGATCACCTGCTTTGCCGTCTGGGCGAGGATCCGGCCAAAATCGGTGGTGTCGAGCTTCACCCCGATCTGGTCGCCCTCCGCAGCCTCCGGATCGAGCGCGCGGGCGGGTTCGATCAGGATCTGATTTTCCGGATCGGTGAGGTTCTCGACGACGGTTCGAAACTCGAACAGCTCGATCTCCCCCAGCTCCTCGTTAAAGCGCGCCTCGATCTCCTTCTCTTGGCCGTACTTGCGCCGCGCCGCCTGCTTCATGGCCTCTTCGAGCGCACCGATAATGACGCGCTTGTCGATGCCTTTGTCTTTGGCGATCTGGTCGATCTCGCGCTTCAAGCCGAGCATGCTGTGTGCTCCGTCTAGCCTCGGGGCCGCGCGAAGTCGGCCCGCGTGAACTCGTACACCCTGTTCGCCTTGCCGATCTCCGCGAATGGGATCGACATCTCCCTGCCGTCCACGGCCACCGTCGCGACCCCCGAGTCGAAGGCCACCAGTCGACCGCGGAACCGTCGGCGCCCATCGAGGGGCCGGCGGGTTTCGATCTGCACCTCCAGCCCGCGCGACGCCTCGAAGTCTTTCTCTCGTGCCAGCCGCCGGTCCAGCCCCGGCGATGAAACCTCCAGCCGATAGCGCGCCGGGATCGCGTCTGTCGCGTCCAGGTGCGTCCCGATCTCCCGTGAGACGTCCGCGCAGCGCTCAATTGACACCTTGCCGTCACCCGACGGTGTGTCGACCGTCACCCGCAACTCCCACGGTCCGCGACCCCGCACGAGCTCCGCGTCTACCAGTTCGAGCCCGTGGGACTCCACGATGGGCTCGATCAAGGTCCGAAGCTCCTGGGGGATGTCCCGATACACCTTTGCTGTGCCCAGAAACTAAAAAAGCGGACGAGAAGTCCACTTTCCCCGGCGCAAACGCGCGTAACCTATCCGAATTCCAGGGAGATCGCAACCATGGATCAAGCGTCCGGAAGCTCCAGGGCGCCCACCAGGTCGGCCACCCGCGCGAAGCCGTGCCGGGAGGCGTAGGCCCGAATCCCGTCGGCCACCTCGCCGGCCACCGCCGGGTTGAGGTAGTTGGCGGTGCCCACCTGAACGGCCGTCGCGCCACAGAGCAGGAACTTCACCGCGTCCTCCCCGGTCATGATGCCGCCGATTCCGCAGATCGGGATTTTGACCGCGCGCGCTGCCTGCCAAACGATGCGCAACGCGACGGGCCGGATGGCGGGGCCCGAGAGGCCACCCAGGACGTTGCGCAGGAGCGGCCGCCGGCTCTCCACGTCCACATCGAGCGCCTGGAGCGTGTTGATGAGCGAGAGGCCATCGGCGCCCTCGCCCTCACACACGCGAGCCATCTCCGGGATCGAGGTCACATTGGGCGAGAGCTTGAGCAGGAGGGGGAGGGTCGTGGCATGGCGACAGGCGCGCACGAGATCCGCCAAGCCGTCGCGGCTCTGGCCGAACTCAATCCCACCGGCTTTCACATGGGGGCACGAGGCGTTGATCTCGACTCCGACGATTCGCGCGACGCCCGTAAGACGCTTGCACACCTCGGCGTAGCGCTCGATCTGAGTCTCGAAGACGCTTGCGATGACGGGTACACCGTCGGGCAGCGCCGGCAGCTTTTGACGGACGAAGGCGTCGACCCCAACGTTCTCGAGGCCGATGGCGTTCAGCATACCCGCCGGTGTTTCCGCGATCCGCGCGGGGAGATTGCCCTCCCGGGGCTCGAGGCTCACGCTCTTCGAGACGATCCCCCCAAGCCGCCGCAAGTCGAGAAAGGGAGCGAACTCCGTGCCGTAACCGAAGGTGCCAGAGGCGGTGAGCACGGGGTTGCGCAGCGCAATTCCTGCGAGGCTGACCGCGCACTCCACGTCGCTCTCTGCGAGGGGACGGCCGCCCTTGGCGCTCATCCCTGTTTCTCCCAGGCGATCTCGCTCGCCTCGAAAACCGGCCCGTCCCGGCAGACGAGGCGAAAGCCGCCCTCGGCTCGAGGCACCGCGCAGCCAAGGCACACCCCAAAACCGCAGGCCATCGGATTCTCGAGCGACACGAAACATTGTCTAGCCGACGGTGCGGCCAGCTCTGCCACGCGGCGCATCATCGCCGTGGGCCCACAGGCGTAGACGGTCGCTCGACCGGCCTGCACGAGGGCGCGCCCCAACAGCTCGGTCACGAGGCCCCGCGTCCCCGTGCTGCCATCTTCCGTTGCGACCTCGAGCGCAGCACCAAGGCCGCGAAAATCGCTGAGTCCCATCAGCTCGTCTTGACTCCGCGCACCGAGCAGGACGCGCAGCGAGCTCCTCGGGGCAAGCTGCGCCGCGAGCTCGTAGAGCGACGCGATGCCGGTGCCACCCCCGACCAAGATGGCAGGCGTCCCGGCTTCCGGGTGCGGAAAGCCGTGGCCAAGCGGACCGACGATGCCCACCGCCTCGCCCGGCCTCGCTTCTGCCAGCAGTCTTGTCCCGCGGCCACTCAGCTTGTAGAGCACTTCGACATCCGCCGCGCCCTCCCCGATGGGCAATGCGCGATACACCGCCATGGGTCGCGGCAGCAGAGGATCGAGGCGGGAAACGGCGCCGAGCGGACCGGGGGAGAGCATGAGGAACTGGCCGGGCGCAAAACCCGGCCACTGCGGCGTGCGCAGCACGATCCGCCGGTTCTGTCCCTCATGACGCTGATCCACGACTTGTGCGCGCGCGCGGATCGGCGCACCGACCTGCGCTCCTTGGAGCGCGAGCTTCATGACGAGCGCGTCCTCCCCGTCGGCGTAGTAGCGCTTTCGCACCACGGCGGCGCCAAAGCCCAAGGCTTCGTAGAGAGCGCGCGCGGCTGCGCTTCCCACCCGCACCTCGAGCCACGCCACCCGTGCTCCGGCACGGGCCTCGACGCGCAGCCCCTCGGCGAGCAGCGCCCGAGCCGTGCCGCGGCGGCGCCGCAGCGGCTCCACCGCGACCGAGAGCACGTGGAGCTCATCCGCAATGCGGTGGGCGAGGACATAGCCCACGACCGCGCCGCGTGCCGCGTCTTCGCGCGCGACCCACACGCGGGCGTGACCGCGGGAGAGTTCATCCGCGTAGGCCTGCGCGGACCAGGGCTTGCGCAGGGACGCTTTCGCGATCGCCGCGATCTGCGCCGCCTCCGCAGCCATGGCGCGCGAAATCCGGATGCGAGGGACCCCTGCGCAACCCCCGTCCTCAGTCACGCTGCGCTTCGATCCGATACTGGCGCATCTTGCGCGAGAGGCTCTCGCGGGCGAGGCCGATCGCCTCGGCGGTGCGAGAGATGTTTCCGCCGTGCTCGCGCAGCTTCGTGATGATGTAGTCGCGCTCGAAGGCACGCCGCGCGTCCTCAAGGCTTGCCAGGCTCGGGGCGCCGGCCGGCGCTGCGCCGCGCACTGATTCCGGGAGATCGTCCGTCGTGATCCGCGGGCCGGGCGTCATGAGCACAAGGCGCTCCATCAGGTTGCGCAGCTCGCGCACATTGCCCGGCCAGGCGTAGGCTTGCAAGAACCTCATGGCCCGCGGTGCGATCTCCTTCGGCTTCACCGCAGATTCGGCGCAGAACTCCGCCGCAAAGGCGCGCACAAGGATCGGGATGTCCTCGCGCCGCTCGCGAAGCGGCGGAACGTGGAAGGGAATCACGTTCAGCCGATAGTACAGATCCTCCCGGAAGCGGCCCGCAGCGATCTCCTTCTCGAGCGATTTGTTCGTCGCGGCGATCACGCGTACCTCAACCTCGATGGTGTCACTGCCACCCACGCGTTCGAACTTGTGTTCCTGGAGGATGCGAAGAATCTTTGCCTGGGTCTTGAGACTCATGTCCGCGATCTCATCGAGGAAGATGGTGCCTTCGTGGGCAAGCTCGAACTTTCCGCGCTTCTGTGCGATCGCCCCGGTAAAGGCACCCTTTTCGTGTCCAAAGAGCTCGGACTCAATCAGCTCCTCGGGAATCGCCGCGCAGTTCACCTCGACGAAAGGTTTGTCGGACCGTTTGCTCTGCAGGTGGATCTGCCGCGCAACGAGTTCCTTGCCCGTCCCGTTTTCACCCGTGATGAGGACCCAGCCGTTCGTCGGGGCCGCCAGCGCAATCTGCTCTTTGAGGTGCCGCACGGGTTCAGAGGATCCGAGGATCTCGTGGGCGCGCAGCGCGGCCGCGCGCAAGCGGCGGTTCTCACGTTCCAGGCGGGCACGCTCGATGGCGTGCTGGATCGTCAGAAGCAGCTTTTCGATCGAGAGCGGCTTCTCGATGAAGTCGAAGGCTCCGAGCTTCGTGGCGCGGACCGCAGTCTCGATCGTGCCATGGCCACTCATCATCACCACAGGGAGCTCCGGCCAGGTGGCACTCAGCTCCTGCAGGATGTCGATTCCGTCCCGGCCCGGCATCGCGATGTCAAGAAGAACCAGATCCGGGAGTCCATCGAGACCGGCCTCGCGCAGGAAAGCCAGCGCCTGGGTGCCATCGCTCGCCGTCTTTGCGTCGAAGCCTTCGTCGGAAAGGATGCCGGCGAGGGACCCTCGGATGCTCTCCTCGTCGTCGACAATCAGGACATGCGGCATCAGTCACACCCCGAGCGTCGTCGCCGCAGCGCGGGAACGCAGCGCATCCAGAGGCCTGTCGGCGGAGATCGCAAGCCTAGGCTCCGCGGACCGGTAGCTCGATGATGAAGCGCGTACCCCGCGGCCGATTCTCGTGCACGCGGATATATCCGCGGTGGTCGGCCACGATCCGCGAGACGATCGCAAGACCCAGTCCGGTACCGTGGCGTTTGGTCGAGAAGTAGGGCTCGAAGATACGCCTGCGATCCTCGGGCCGGATACCGATGCCGTTGTCCGTGACCTCGCAGCGAGCGGTACCGAGGGGCGCATCGTAGACCGTGCGCAGTTCGACAAGGCCGGCTCCCTTCGCGGAGGCCTCGCGCACCGCGGCGATCGCGTTGTCGATGAGATTGGTGAGGACGCGCCGCATCTGCTCGCGGTCGAGGTCGACGCTCGGAAGCGAGGAATCGAGGTCGGTGCGCAGTGACACACCCTCGGTGCCTCTGTAGCTCGCGACCGCTTCTTGCACCAGACGATTGAGATCGTCCGGCTTCGGGTTGGCTGTAGGCAAGCGCGCGAAGTTCGAGAACTCATTCACCAAGAGCTTTAGGCTTTCGACCTGGCTCGTGATGGCGTCCACACATTCGTCAAAGACCTTGGCGTCCTCCGGCGTGCGGACGAACCGGTCGCGAAAGCGGCGACGGATGCGCTGCGCGGAGAGCTGGATGGGCGTCAGCGGGTTCTTGATCTCATGGGCAATCCGCCGCGCCACCTCACGCCACGCCTCCATGCGCTGGGCTTTCACGAGCTGCGAGTAGTCGTCGTAGACGATCACCATCCCGAGGCTTCGACCATCCTCGTCTTGCAGCAGCGTCATCGTGACGAGGAGCGTCAAGATCTCGTCGCCGAGGGGTGCCTGCACCTGGCGGCGGATACTTTCGCGCACACCCGCTCGCAGGTGCGAGGAGAGGTCGCGCACGATCTCGACGTGCTCGGGCCGGTCGAGCACGTCGTCGAGCTTTCGACCGACGACCGCCGTGCCCGGGACAATTCCAAGCAGGCGCTGCGCGGAAGGGTTGATGGTGCTGACGATGCCGCCCGCGTCCAGCGAAACCACGCCAGCTCCGACGTTGCGAAGCACGATCTCCATGTAGCGGCGCCGCTGGTCGAGCTCTGCGTTCGTGCGCTCGAGCCCCCCGTGTGCATCGCGCAAGTCCCGCGTCATTTTGTTGAAGGAGTGCACGAGGAGGCCGATCTCGTCGTCCGAGGTGGGCTCGACCACGATGTCGAGGTTGCCGCGGGCCACCTCCGCCGTCCCGGCGGCGAGCGCACCGATCGGGCCCGTGATGTCCCTCGCCATGCGGAAGCCCCACCACGTCGCGACGACGAGGAGTACAAGTGATGCCATGAGGAGGACGAGGAGATAGGTCATGCGCACATGAGAGGCATTGTGCACGAGCTCACGCTGCTCGTCCTTGGCGGCCCGGATGTCGATCAGCTTGCGCGCGAGCGAGTGAGGCACAAAGTGGTTCACGACGACGGCCCCGACGGTTTCCTCCGGGCGGAGCGACGACCGGATGGGCACCGCCCCCCGAATCACTTCGCTCCCGTCCGTCTCGTCCACGCGCGACGCCGCCACACCGCCGAGGGCGGAGCGCACGAGGTCGCTATCGGCACGGGCGAACGTCGTGGCAGGGATCTCGGGGTTGATCGCGGTGATGAGCTCTTGGCCGGTCGCACTGAAGACCTCGACCACGCCGAGGTTGTAGTCGCGCTGCAGGCTTTGCACGATCTCGGCGAGCCGCGGACGTTCCTCCTCGAGGAGCAGGCGCTGCCCGGTGATCTGGCCCGCGATGCGCTCGCCGTAGAACAGCGCATTTCGCGCGGCCATCGCGTCGTAGGCGTCGGCGACCTCGCGGCTCTGGTCCAATGCCCGGTCGATTTTGAGGCTGAACCAGCGATCCACGGAATCCGTGAGCAGATAGAACGAGACGACGAAGAGAACCACCGTCGGGATGCTCGCGATGACGGCGAAGGCCGCCACGAACTTTGCATTGAGGTGGGCGCCGAGGAGCCCTCGCCGCCGCTCGAACACGAGCTTCACGAAGTTGCGGGCGAGCAGGAAGACGAGCAGCAGGATCAGGATGACGTTTAGGGCGTTTAGCAGGAGGAAAAGGCCGCTATCGCCGAAGGGCAGCAAGCGCCCGAAGCCCGAAACCCGCTTTTCCCCAAAGACGACCAAAAAGATCGCTGCCAGCACGCCAATGGCGATCTGGATCTCGCGTTTTCGCCTGCGGCGCTCGGCGGGCGGGAGCAGCGGACGAGATGCGGGCTCGGCGCCACCACCGGGGCGGCTGCCGACGGGACTGGGCGGGGTGGCCATGCGTCTTAACCCCTCGAAAACACTAGATAGCACGCCGCGGCCGCCGCGACCGGAGGCCATGCAGGAAGACGTCGCGTGAGGTCAAGACTTGGGGCCGGCGGGTCGATGGAAGCGGGGGGTCTCCCGGGCGCCGGGGCCGCGCGATGCACGTCGGCCACCCGAGTCGGGGTCAAAGCGGGCCGGGAGCGCCCGGGGGGGAAGCGTGGCCTCGTCGCTCGATCGACACCGGGAACGCTTCGAGGCGGACAGCGGCGACAGTGTCGCCTTCGCGGCCCTCGAAGAGCATCATTTTCTTCGCGGCGAGTGGCATGAGCTGGTCGGCCTCTACTGGAGGCGACTCACGGCGCCCGCCCTGCGCGACCAAAAGCGCGAGCGCGCGCGCCTTTTGTTTCGTCTCGGCCAGGTGCTCGAGGAACGCTGCCTGGAGCCGGACCACGCCCTCGCGTGTTACCGGGAGGCCGTGCGGCTGGAGCCCACGTTCCGGCCCGCCTTGCGCCAGCTTCGGCGTCTTCACGAGTCGCGTTCGGAGTGGGTGCTCTCCCTGCAGATCGCCGATCTCGAAGCGGAGATCCCGATGCCTCCCTACGAGGCGGCGCCCTTCCATGCAGAGATCGGGATGGTTTGGCTGCGCCAGCTCTCCGACGCACCCCATGCCCTCCAGCACTTTCAAAAGGCGCTCGAGCTCGATTCGCGCAATCGCGAAGCGATCGAGGGCTCAGCCCGGGCGTTCGAAGCGCTCGGGCGCACCCAAGAGGCTGCCGACGCGTGGGATCGGCTCGCCCATGAGCTGCGCGGCGCCGAGCGGGCCCCCGCACTCGTCGCGCGGGCGCGCCTGCTCGAGCGCGATCCCGCGCAGGCCGAGCGAGCCGAGGAGTGCTACCAGCGCGCGCTGGCCGACGACCCGCGCAACGAGGAAGCCGTCGAGGCCCTGTGCCGAGCGACGCGCGCACGCGGGCACTGGGCCCAGGTGGTCGCACTCGCCGAGCGGCGCTTTGACCTCGCGGCGGGGGCGTCGCGTCGCGTGGCGGTCGCGCTCGACGCCGGCCGGATCGCTCTCGAGCAGCTGAGCGACGTCGCCACCGCACGCCTTTGGCTCTCGCGCGCAGCCGAGCTCGCGCCCGAGGACGTCGAAGTGCACGCTGCCCTCGCCGCGGTCGAGCGCCACACCGGCGACCCGCGGGCTCTTTTCATGCGTCTTGAGCGACTGGCGCAGCTGGCGGGCGACGCAACCCCGAGCGACGTCTGGGTTGAAGCCGCCAGTCTGGCCGCAGAGCTCGGCGATACCGAAGCCGCGCTCGCGCGGCTGCGCCGCGGGCTTGAGCGCGGAATCCGCAGCCCCGAACTATTCGCAAAGCTCTCGGACGTGCTGCTGGCGGCCGGCCGACACGAGGAGCTCGTCGACGTGCTCGAGCGCCGCGCCGCCCTCGCGAGCGGCGAGCCCGCGATCCAGGCGGCTCTGTGGATGCGGCTTGGCGCACTGCATCTTGAAAAGCTCGCAGACGTAGACGCGGCGCGCGAGGTCTACGAGCGCGCGTTCCAGGTGGCCCCAGAAACGCCGGGTCTGATCGAGGCGCTGGAGCAGATCTACCGCAAAGGGGAGGCCTTCGGGCAGCTGCGCACGCTCTTGGAGTCGAGCGTGGCGGCTGCAGAAGGCGTACAGAGGCTGCGCCCGCTGTGTGCTCTCGGCGATCTCTTGCTCGACCATTTCGGTGAAAAGGAGGCCGCATCTCAGGCCTTCGAACAGGCGCTCGCGCTGGATCCGCGTGCGGAACGTGCGCTGCGCGGCCTCGAGCGCGTCGCGATCCTTGGACAAGACCCCGCCGCGATCGTGCGCGCCTACGAGCGCGAAGCTGCAGTCGCCGCCGATCGCGAGCGCCTCACCTACCTCGTCGGCGAGCTGGTGCGGCGCCACGAAGAGTCGGGGCACATCGAAGCGGCCCTTGGCTGGGCGACGCGGCTCGCGGATCTCGCGCCCTCGGCCGCCGCCCTCGAGACTTGTGTTCGCTTGCACGAGGCGTCCGGAAACGACACCGAACTATGTCGAGTGCTCCAGAAGCTCGATCCCCTGGTCTCGAGCGCGCGCCAGGCGGAACTGCGGCGGCGACTTGCCACGCTCAACGCCGCCTGCGGCCGAGAGCGTGAGGCGGCCGCGGCTTGGGAGCGCGCCCTCGAGATCGAGCCGGACCATGCACCCTCGCTTGTGGCCCTTGCGACGCTGCACGAAGCGGCGGGCCGTCTCGGCGAGGCGGCGAAGCTGCGCCGTCAGCTGGTGGATCTGGTCCCCGCCGCGCGCGCCAGCTCGCTGCGGGCGCTCGCGAAGCTGCTCGACGAGGGGCTCGGCGACCACGACGGAGCGATTGATGCGCTCTCGATGCTTGCCCGCGAGGGCCTGAGCGACGCGGCCGGCGACGCCCGGCTGGAAGAGCTGCTCGAGCATACGGGGCGATTCGAGGTGCTCGCCCTTCGGCTGCAGGAGCGGCACGAGCAGCTGGCGCGCAACGAGGCGCCCGTGGCGGCGGAACTCGCCGCCCTCGACCTGCGCCGGGCAGCCCTGCTCCAAGATCAACTCGGCAGGACCGAAGAAGCGATCTCTGTCCTGCGAGGGGTCGTCTCGGCCGATCCGACGTGCGACGCCGCGATCGCCCGACTCGAGCACGGGCTGCGCGATCTCGACGATGCCGACGGGCTCGCGGCGCTCCTTGGCGAGCGCGCTGCACGCGCGCGGAACGACGAGGAGCGCGCCCCCCTTTGGCTCGAGCAGGCGCTGCTCCTTTCCGAGCGACTCGATCGCAGCGGCGAAGCGAAGCTCTTGCTGCGCAACGTGGCCGAGCAGCGCGCCCTGCCCGCCCTCGCGGCCCAGGCCGAAGATCGCCTCGAACGGCTGCTCGGGCGGCGGGGCGAGTGGGACGAGTTGCGCGCGACGCTGGAGCACCGGCTTGCGGCACTCGGCGGACCCGCGGACGCACACGAGCGCTTCACGCTGCACGAGCGCCTGGCCCGAATCTGTCGGGACCGCGCGCGCGACCGTGACGGCGCGATTCGGCACTTCGAAGGCGCGGCGGCTCTCGAGCCGGAACGACCCGAACTTTGGCAGTCCCTCGCCCTGCTCTACACCGACACGAATCAGCCGCAGGATCTTCTGCGCGCGCTCGAAGGCGAAATCGAGACGGGCCCGGAGCCTGTGCGCGAGCTTGCCCTGCGGGCCAGGGCCGCACAGCTGTGCGCGGACGCTTTGGGCGATGAAGCGCGTGCAGAGGCGCATTGGCAGCGCGCCTTGGAACTTTCGCCGGGGCATACAGAGGCTGCGGAGTTTCTGATCGGACGGCTCTCGCGCGAGGGCCGCCACCGCGAGCTCGTAAGCGTCCTCGAGCGCCGTCTTGCCGCACTCGATGCGACAGCGCCCGGCGAGCGGGCTCAAGAGGCGCTTCGGCGCGCCTCGCTGCGTCAGCGCATCGCGGAGCTGCGAGCCAGCACGCTCGACGACCCTGCGGGCGCAATCGAGGCCCTCGAGCCTGCCCTCGACGAGCTCGGCCCGGTGGGCGCCATCGCCGAGCCCCTCGCGGCGCTCTACGTGCAGACCGGTCAAACCGCAGCGCTCGTCGACCTTTGCGCCACGGCGGGCGAGGCCGCGCAGGACCCTGCGCAGCGCGCGAACTGGCACCTGCGCCTGGGAGACGCCCTGCGAGCGCTTGGCCGCGACGAGGCCGCCCGCGAGGCGTACCGCAAGGTTCTCAGCGATCGACCCGAAGATTTGGGCGCAAAGCTTGCGCTGCGCGAGCTCTACCGCCAAAGCGGTGAGGCGCAGCCGCTGGCCCAGCTGCTCGAGAGCGAACTGGCCCGGGTGGCTGGCCCGGACGAGACGCCGGTTCGCCTCGAGCTCTCTGCGCTCTTTGCCGGGCCGCTCGCGCGGCAGGCGGACGCACTCGTCCATCTGCGGCGCGTCCTCGAGCTCGAACCCAGTCATGGTCCTGCCCTCGAGCAGGTGCTGAGTCTCGCGGTCTCCCTCGGACGCCCCGCCGAAGCGTTGGCCCCGCTTGAGCGCGCGATCCGCGGCACCCGGAGCGCCGCCCGGCGCGCAACGCTCCTCGTCCGCAAGGCCGATCTGCTTGCGGGCGCGCTCGAACAGCCCGGGGAGGCAGCCGCCGCCTATCGCGAGGCGCTCGCGCTCGACGCCTCCCAGCGCGCCGCCCGTCGGGGCCTTGCTCAAAACTTGGCAGCGATCGGGGACTGGCAGGGCCACGTGGAGGCTCTGCTCGCCGAGGCGCAGGGTGCCGACGCGGGCACGCGCGAGGCGCTGTTGGTGGAGGCAGCTCGCGTCGCCGAGGAGCGGCTTGCTCCGGCGGCCGCTTTGCCTTGGCTCGAGCGCCTGCGCGCCGTGCGTGCGGGAGATCGTCAGGTTCTCGCCCGCATTACCACGCTCCGGCGGAGGGTCGGCGAGCCCACGGGTCTGCTGCGCGCCCTCGAGGCCCAAGCCGCGGCGACGAGCGACCCCGATGCGCTGCACGCGCTTCACGTCGAGCGGGCCGCGATTCTCGAGCGAGATCTGGCCGCACCGGCGCGGGCGGCTGCGGCCCTCGAGCAGGCTCTCGCCGTGCGAGCCGGCGATCCCGAGACGCTTCGGGAACTCGAAAGGCTGTACGCGGCCCTGCGTCGCACGCTCGAGCAGGCCGCTGTGATCGAGCGCTCGCTTGCCACCGCGAGCGGGCCAGAACGGCTCGCGCTTCGCCGTCGCCTCGCTGGACTCCTTGCAGGTGCGGGCGGCCAGCCCGACCGCGCGGCGGAGCAGCTGCGAGAAGCACTGGCGGAGTCCGAGGCCACGGGCGCCGCGCGCCTCGAGCTGGTCCAGGCTCTGGGGGACGTGCTTGCGGTCTCGGGCCGGCGTGATGAATGGGCGGCGGCAGCCGAGGAGGAGCTTCGGCTCCTCGATCGCGACGCTCCGGTTTTCGCGGAACGGCGGCGCACGCTCCACGCGGACCTTGCCCGGGCCTACGTAGAACATCTCGGCAATCCCGAGGCCGCCCTCCCCCACCTACGGGTTTTGGTGGGCGAATCGCGGCCCGGCGGCGGGAGCGCGGGCGCCCTGGATCCCGAGCGCGTCGAAGCCGAGGAGCGGCTCATCACGCTGCTCCGCGCCGAGCACGCCGATGTGGAGCTTGCCGATCGATTGGCCCGCCGGCTCACGCGCGCAGGAGATGACGTCGAGGGCTGGCTCGAGCTCGCTCGCCTCCGACACGAGCGCTTGTATGCCTATTCCGGCGCAGCCGCTGCCTACCGGGAAGTGCTCACGCGTGCACCGGGCCACGCCGGCGCGCTGCGTGGCCTGCGCGCTGCGAGCGAGCTCCTCGGCGACTTCGAAACAGTGGCCTCGACACTCGAGCAGGAACTCGCGCAGCCGGGGACGATGGATCGGGCCGCTCTCCTGCGCCGGCTCGGCGAGGTGGCCTGGCGTCATCTCGGCTCCACCACCCGGGCCAGCCGGGCCTTTGCCGGCGCACTCGAGGTCGAGCCCCAGGATCGTGTCTCGCTTCACTCGCTCGAGACGCTGCTCGAAGCGATGGAGGACTGGCGCGGGGCCCTCGACCTTTACGAAAGCGAAGTGGAACTGCTCGGCCAAGCCGACTCCGCGCGCCGTGCGCAGATCTGGCTTCGCGTCGCCGAGATCTCGCGCCGTCATACGCAAGACGGCGCCCGCGCCATTGGTGCCCTGGAGGCCGCCGCCCAAATCGGCCCGCTCCGCCACGCAGAGCGCCTCACCCTCGCTGAGCTTTACCGCGAGGCGGGCAAGCTCGCACGCTTTGTGGAGGTCTTCACCACCATCTGCGACGACCGGGAGGTCCCTGCACAGGCCACCGACCACCTCGCGCTGGCGGAGGCACTGGAGGCCCTGGGCCAGAGAGCGCAGGCCCGGGCGCGGATTGAGCAGGCGTTCGCGTTGGACTCCCAACACCTTGCGGTGTGCGACGCCACTGCGCGGCTGCGCGAGGCAAGTGGAGACGCCGCGGGCGCCGCAAGGGCGCTGGCGCAAGCCTCCGAACTCGCGCCGGATGGCGCCGCCGCCGAGCGCCTCGTGCGCGCCGCCGCGCTCGTCGAGCCGCGCGATCTGGAGAGCGCCGGAGCGTTCGCCCGTCGCGCCGCAGAGCGTGATCCCGCCTCCGCCAAGGCCCAGGCGATCCTCGCGCGTGTGGGTGCCGCGCAGGGGCGCCACGAGGAAGCCGCAAGCGCCGCGGCCCGCGCGCTCGATCTCGCGGCACAGCACGGCGATCTGGCTCCCGCGGAGAGGCTCGAGGTGGCACTCGCGGGCGGCGCGTCCGCGCGGAGCGCCGGGCCCCTCGAAGACGCCGTGCGCCTGTTCGCGGCGGCGCTCGCGATTGACCCTGCCCATGAGCGAGCGCTCGGCGAACAGGGAGAGGTGCTGTTCGAGTTGAATGACTTCATAGGCGCGAGGCGACACCTGGAGGCCTGGCTCGCGCTGCCCGGCCGCGACGACGCGCTGCGGGCTCGACGCCTGGCGCTCCTCGGACGCGCGCTGGACGGCGAAGACGAGCCGGTCGCGGCGCTCGCGCGCTACTCCGAAGCCATCGCACTCGATGGCAGCCGACAGGACGCGCGGGAGGGGTTGGTCTCGCTGCACGAGCGAGCCGGCCGGAAGGTCGAGGCGATGGCCGCCCTTGAAGCCTGGGCCAGCGTCGCAACCCCCGCGGTGTGCGCGTCCTGCCTCACGCGTGCAGCCGAGCTTGGGCTCGAGGAGACCGGACTTCCCGCCCGCGTCGAGGCGCAGCTGCGCGAGGCCCTTTCCGCAGACCGGCGGGCAGAGCGAGCCTGGATCGTTCTGGCAACCCGCTTGTCCGCACTGGGCCGCGCCGACGAGGCGCTTGCAACGGCGAGTGAGGGTCTCGAGCACGTGCGCGAGGGGCTTGGACGGGCGGCGCTGCTCAGAGTGCGTGGGCGCGCCCTCGAGGCGCGCGGCTCAAGGCGCGATGCCGCGGCCGCCTACCGCGAGGCGGCGCAGTGCGACGCAGGCGACTTGGACGGCGCCCTCGCAGCCGCCCGGCTGCTTCGCGCGCTCGGCGAGTGGCGTCAGGCCGGCGAGATGCTTGCGAGCTTCGCGGCCCACTTCCAAGGTGCAGACCGCTCGGGCCTTGGCGAAGTCCTTCTGCAGCTTGGTCGCCTGCGTGCCGGCCCCCTCGAGGACGTCGACGGTGCGATCGAGGCCTATGAGCGCGCCCTCGCGGTGCAGCCGCAGCAGCGCGAAGCCCGCGAGGCCCTGGCCGAGCTCCTGACCTTCCGGCCTGCGCGCTGGGAGGAGGCCCGCTCGCGCCATCGCGAGCTTCTCGACGCGCAGCCCACGCGGCTCGCATCGCTGCGCGGACTGATTCGAATCGCAGAGGGCGGTTTGGCCCGTGGCCGGGCGCCTCTCGAAAATGGCCTCGCCATCCTGCGAGCCCTCGGCGCCGCGTCGCCGACGGAGCGGGAGGCCGCCCCCGCGACGCTCTCGCTCCGGATCGGACAGGGCGGGTCTCTTGGCAATGTGGTGTGGGAACGCGCCCGCCATCTCGTGCGCGAAGTCGCGCAAGAGATCGGTCAAGCGCTCGGCTCGCCCGCGCCGGCTTCGACCGCAGCGCCCGGGGCGGCGGATCCCGCAGCCTCCTTCCGTCAGGCAGCGCTCGAAGCGGAGGCGGCGCTCGCCGCACCCGCGCTCGTGCCGCTTCCCGCGGACGAAGCAGGAGCGGTGGTCGCGCTGGTCGCAAGGCTCGCGCATGAACGGGAGCAGCTCTCTGGCGACGGGCGACTCATCAATGCCGTCAGCGATGCCCTCGGGCGCTGGGCAAGACGGCGGGTCCGCAAGGCCATGGGCAGCTCGTCGCCCGAGGAGATCGCGGAGATTGATTTTGTGGCCTGGCGCGGCGAACTGCGCGCCCTCGCGCACGCGGCAGCCCTTGATGCCTGCGGCGGAAACCTGCGGGCCGCCCTCTGCGCGCTCTTGCAGGACGCCGGTCAACTCGCCTTACCCCCGCCCGACGAGGTAGACCTGACCCCGCTCGTCGACGGTACACCCGAGGCCCGCGAACTCCTGCGGCGCGTCGCGGTCGCTTGGTCCGAGACGGTCTAGGAGCCCAAAGCGCGGGAGACAAACGATGAGTGACAGAGACGAGAACATTCAGGAGCGCAAACACCGGCGGCGGACCGTGCGCATCCTGGTCGACTATTCGTCCCCGGCGGGTGTGCAGTGCGAGTACGCGACGACCCTCGGTGCAGGGGGGCTTTTCATCGAGAGCGAGCAACCCTTGCCTCGCGGTACGCCGCTCAAGGTCCGCTTCCGCCTACCCGGGGGCGAGGGCGTCCATGAGATCGAGGGCCGGGTGGCCTGGACCCACGCGCCGCGCCCAGGGGAGGGAGGTGGCCGCTCGCCAGGGATGGGAATCGAGTTTACGGACGCCGTGGCTTCGGCGCGCCTTGCGCGGCAGCTCGAGGACATGACCGACCGCTAGTCTTGGTGCGCCCTCTTCCGATGGGGGCGCGCTCTCGATGTGCGGCGCTTGCTCCAATCCCCGCAGCAGCCCTTCGCCCTCTCGCGAGGGCGAGCACACGCCCGCGCTTTGCCAGCGTCTCCAGATTCAGGCGTTTGAGACCAGCCGCGAGGGAGCGTCGACATAGAAAGCCGGGCGGCGCGGCCCCGTCACGATCTCGTAGCTCGAAGGGTCGCTCAAGAGCTCGGCGATCAGCCGCTGGTGCAGGGCGTGGCCTCCCCGCTCGACCTTCACATGGCCCTGAATCGGCATTCCGAGCAGCGCCAAGTCGCCCAGGAGGTCAAGGACCTTGTGGCGCACGAACTCATCGGGCATGCGAAGGCCTTCGGGATTGAGCACCCGCCGGTCATCCAGGACTACGGTGTTGTCGAGAGATCCGCCGCGGGCCAGCCCGGCGCGCCAGAGGGCCTGCACTTCATGCAAGAAGCCAAACGTGCGGGCACGGCAGAGCTTGCGCTCGAACACGCCCTCCGCGAGCTCGAGGTTCTCGATGGATTGGCGGCCGATCGCGGGATGGGAGAAGTCAATCGCATACGACACGCGGAACGAGCGCGCCGGTTCGACGCAGATGCGGCGCAGACCGTCCACCACCTCGATCGGCCGGCGGATTCGCAAACAGCGGCGCGGGGCGGGCTGTTCGTAGATACCCGCGGCGCGGATCAGGAACACGAAGGAAGCAGCGCTCCCGTCCATGATCGGGATCTCGCTTCCCCCAAGCTCGATCCGAACGTTATCGATGCCGACGCCATAGAGCGCAGCGAGTAAGTGTTCGACCGTGCCCACCGTGAGGCCCTGGGCACCAAGACTCGTCGCATGGCGGGTGGCCACGACAGACTCAGGCCTCGCCGCAACCTCGACCAACTGCCCTGCGCGTTCCGCGGAGAAGACGATCCCGCTATTGATGCGCCCGGGGTGGAGCGTGAACTCCACCGGAGCTCCGCTGTGGAGCCCAATGCCCGTGCACGAGATCTTCTCCGCTATCGTCCGTTGTCGCACCGCCCCCCCCCCCCGAGAGCGTCGGAACGAAAAATCCTTCCCGACGAGTTCGGGGATAGCAAGCCCCATGCCGAGATGAGTCGTTCATGAATCGGTCATCCCCCATGGCTGATTTCCTAACCCTTCCGCCCTGTTGCGGTGATGAGCATCACACAATCCCCCGGCTGGTGAGCATCTGGTCCCAATTCCGGGGCGATTCCAGTGACATTCTCGTTACGCTCGTGACGAATACGTCACAGTCCCAGAGCCAGCCGAGCGCTACGCGCGCTTCGTGGCGAGGCCTCCCTCGCTCACGGCGGCCCGGAGCTCGGCCAGGATCTCGCGGGTCGACTGGTAGCGATCGTCGGGGGACTTCTGGAGGCAGCGGGTGATGATGCGCGCCAGGGGCAGGGGGAGGTTCGGGTTCACCGAGCGGGGGTCGGGCGCAGGGGTGTGGACATGGTGGTAGGGCACATTCCCATCCCGGAAAGGCAGCGTCCCCGTCCCAAGCTCGTAGATGGTGACCCCGAGCGAGTAGATGTCGGTCCGGTGGTCCACGTTGCGCCCGAGCGTCTGCTCGGGGCTCATGTAATACGGGGTGCCTGAGACGAGGGTCGTGTGGTTGCGGACCTCTTCGACCACCTTGGCGAGGCCGAAGTCCATGATCTTCGCCTTCTTGTCCCGGGTCCACATCGTATTCGCGGTCTTGATGTCCCGGTGAACGATCTTCTTCTCATGCGCATAGGCGAGCGCCTCAGACATTTGCACGAGTACGTGCAGCACGCCGCTTGCTGCGATCACGCCGCGCCGCCGCAAGATTTCTTTCAGCGTCGTGCCGTCGACGTACTCCATGGCGATGTAGTAGCGGCCGTCCTGCTCGCCGGCGTCGTAGACCGTAACGATGTTCGGATGGTTCAGCTGTGCCGCGCTCTTGGCCTCGCGGAGGAAATTCTTGAGCGCCTGCGGATTCTCCTTGAGCGCGTCGGGAAGGACCTTAAACGCCACAACCCGGTCCAGCACCGAATCGTTGGCCTTGAAAACGATGCCCATCCCGCCGCGCCCGAGCTCACCGACGATCTGATAGCGCGCAGGCGGGCTCGAAGGCGTGAGCGGGCGTTCGCCTGTGCCCTGGGTGGCATGAGAGTCCAAAGTCGGCAGCAGGGCCGCCTTGGTACGGGCGGTGGCGAGTCGCTTCTCGACGTCTGCAAAGTGGTAGTCGAAGGCCAGAATCTTCTCATAGATATCGACGGCTTCGGGCACCTCGCCGCTCAGCTCCTCGACCTCGGCCAGTGCGTAGTAGGCCTGCACCGTATCGCGCGAGAGCTCTGCGGAGCCGATCGCTTGCTTTAGCTTCTTGACCGCAAGCGAGTGCATGCCTTTCGCACGGAAGATCCGGCCGAGCAGCGCCGAGGCCGGCCCGAACTCGGCGGTCCCCGCCTCGACTTTTTGGAGCAGCTTGATCGCGTCGTCGTCGCGGCCAAGCTCGTGGTAGATCTCGCCCGCCTTGAGGAGCTGGCCCGCCCGCTCGAGAAGCTCCGCCTCCTTGGCACGGTCGCCGACGGACGCAAAGCATTCGGCCGCCTCGGCGTAGCGGCCCGCCCGCTCATACATCGAGGCGGCACGCGACGTGTCGCCGGCGAGGCGAAACATCTCCGCCGCGAGATTCGAGTCGCCCTGGCGTTCATACGCAGCACCCGCTTCCGCGTAGCGCTCGAGCTTGCGGTAGAGGTCGCCTGCGGCGAGCCACTCGCCCGCGCGTTCGAATGCGGCCGCCGCCTCTTCGTCATCACCCCGATCGCGGTGGTACTCGCCGAGGACGCGCGCGGCCTCTCCGTCCTCGCCGAGCCGCTGGAGCGCCTCAGCAGCACGCAGGGGTTCGTGGGCGCGCTGAAAGAGCTCCGCTGCAGCGGCGAAGCGCTCAAGACGCAGCGCGATCTCCCCGGCGGCGCTGGGGCAGTTGCCGCGATCGAGGACGGCGAGGGCCTTCTCGAGGTTGCCGGCTTGTTCGTAAAGGCGGCCGGCCTGAAGGACGAGGGTACGCAGCTCCTTCTGCTTCTTCGGGTCCTGGCCCGTCGTGGTGCGTGCGAACTCTTCGGTGATCACCTCTTCGAGCGCCGCGGCAGCCTTCGCCCAGGCCTGGCTTTTCACGAACGCCTGCGCCGCGTGCCGCGCAAAGCCCACCTGCAGATAGCACTCGCCCGCGCGCAGGTGGTTCTCGGCCTTCTCAAACATCTCTGCTGCGACCGACATCCGGTTGGCCTTGGCAAAGCACTCGGCGGCGCCTGCGAAGTCGCCCTGGGTCGAGAGAATGGTACCGGCGGTGTCAAAGCGGCCGGCCTTTTGGTAGAGCTCCGCGGACTCGGCGAAACGATTTTGGTCGTGCCGGATCTCAGCAGCGCGCGCGAAGAGCTCCGCCTTGATGAAGAGCTCCGCGGCGCGATCCAGCGAACCAACCTCCACCAAGAGAGTTCCCGCCTCGGCGAGATTGCCCTTCTTCGCGAGAGCCTCGGCCTGCTTTTCCGATCGTCGGCGGGTTTTCTTGTCGACCGCCGGAGCCCCAGGCCGCATGTCCTCGGCGGCTTCGTCCGCGGTTCGGCGCCGGCCACGCCGAAGCGTGAGAGCGACCAAGACGAAGCCGACGAGGAGGGGAGCGTAGGCGAGGGGTCCGGTGGCAATCCGTTCTAGTCCTGTCCCAAGACCGACCATGCGGCCAAGCGCGAGGACCCAGCCGACGAGAAGGTCGTGAGCGGGACCCACAAAGGGAGCGGAGGGCGCATGGAACTGCGCAACGCCCAGCGCCCCCACCAAGAGGAGGGGTACCGCTAGGAGAAGCGGAATCTTTTGCAAGACGGCGCGGACGAAGGCCACGGCGCTCCCTTGCTCGGCGATCCGATTCCCGTCCTATCGGCTAGCTCAGCCACGGGTTTGAGCCGAGGGCCCTTCGGGGCCGGGGCGGATCCAGCCGCTGAGCCCGGGCGCGAAGGAAACGCGGAAGGCCGCCGTTGCCTACATTGCCGCCTGTGCCCCGCCCCCCTTTTTGGCCGGCTCCCCTCCTCATTCTGGCCGTGGTGCTCGCGCCGTTCGCTCCGGCGCGGGGCGAGGAGGCGATCTTCGATCTGGAGACCCTCCGGGTCGAAGGCCGCCCTGTCGAGGTCACACCCGCATGGTTCGCCAAGAGTGGGGGCGGCCGCCGCCAAGGACTGATCGTCGCCTTTGTCCGGGGAAGCCCCCCCGACCAAAAGCGTGGCCTCGCCTTTTTCCCGCCCGGCCCCTCGGGGCGCTATGCGCCCGAGGCGACGCAAATCCTCGAGGTTCCCGGCCCCGTCGTGGCCTACGACCTCGTTCGTGAGCCCGGCCAGGCAGGCGAACGGGTGGCGCTGCTCGCGGCGAATCAAATCCTGCTCGTCACCCCCTTTTCATCCGGTGCGAGCGAGGCCATCGCGCTCGATCCGCCGGCGCCCCTCCCGCCGCCGACGCGTGAGCTCGCGCGGCTTCACTTCATCGACGCCTGGGAGGGGGGAAGCGTGCGATCGGCATTGGTGCCAACGCTTCAGGGCGGGCGCATCGTCCACCTCGACGGGAGCAAAGGCCCGTCGCTCAGCTTCCCCTTGCTCGCCGAATACACGATGGAAGGGCCCGGCCCCCCTCCGCAGGACGAGTTCCTCGCGGCTTCGATTAGCTGGCCCGGGCTCGCCCGCGCCGACGACGACGGCGACGGACGGCTGGACTTGTTTGCACTCTCCCGCTTCTCGGTGTGGATCTTCCGGCTAGGCCCCACGGGCCTCCCGCCGACGCCCACGCGTCGCCTTACGCTCCGGCCTTTTACCTCGGAGGAGGAGCTGCGACACAAGGCGACGTCGCTGCGCATCATCGCCCGCGATCTCGATGGGGACGGCCGCGCGGATCTCGTCATCCATCGAACCTCCGGCACGCTCTTGCGCAGCCACTCCTTCACCGCGGTCTACCGCAACCGCGGCGAGGGCGTCCATCTCGAAGATCCGCCCTGGCTCTTGCTCGACGAGAGCGACGCGCTCTCGAGCGCAGACACGATCGACCTCGACGGGGATGGCCGGGCCGAGCTCGTCTCGTCGAAGATCGCGTTCGGGATCGTGCAAGTCGCCCGCGCGCTCGCCATGCGGCGTGTGGAGATTGAGCTTCGGGTCTTTCCCCTCGGCGGCCCGGTTGGAACGTCGCCGAGGCCGTCGTGGACGGGCTCGGTGAGCCTGCCCCTCGATTTCAGTGAAGGTCGCGTCTCGGCCCTCCTGCCCACTGCCGAGGGCGACTGGAACGGGGACGGACGCAAGGATCTGCTCTACGGGCTCGCCCGGGACGAGATTGCGGTCCATCTCGGGGTGGCTGGAGAATCCGGACCTGGATTTGGGCCACGAGTGGCGACGCAGAGCGCGCCCGCGCAGGGCTTAACCTGTATCGCGGACCTCGACGGGGATGGCCTGGACGACCTTGTGGTCTACGACCCGCGCGATGAGAAGGGCGCGGTGCAAGTGCTGTGGAACCGCGGTGCACTCCCCGGCACAGCGCCGGGCCTGCGCCGCGCGGCGGCACCCCACGATGCTCCCCCTCCGGCGGGGGACGCGGGGAGCCGCTAGCCGTTAGAGAAGCTTCGTCTGTGCCGGAGTGCGGGTTTGCGGCCGCTCGAGCCCGAAATGCTCCCAGGCAATGCGCGTGGCGAGGCGCCCACGCGGCGTGCGCTCGAGATAGCCACCCTGAATCAAGAAAGGTTCGACCAGATCCTCGAGGGTTCCGCGGTCTTCGCCGAGTGCTGCGGCGAGCGTGTCGAGGCCCACCGGTCCACCGTCGAATTTTTCGAGCAGAGTCTGCAGCAGCGCGCGGTCGAGCGTGTCGAAGCCCGCGTCATCGACGTCGAGCTTGCCGAGGGCGAAGCAGGCGCCCTCGCGTGTCACCTCGGCGCCGCTGCCACCTTTTACCTCGGCAAAATCACGCACGCGCCGCAGCAGCCGGTTCGCAATGCGCGGCGTACCCCGCGCCCGCCGGGCGATCTCTTCCGCCGCCCCGGGCGAGAGGGGCACGCCGAGGATGCGGGCGGCGCGCATGAGGATCTGCACGAGATCGGTGGGAGGGTAGAAATCGAGGCGCGCGACGTATCCAAACCGATCCCGCAGCGGCGAGGAGAGAAGGCCCGCGCGCGTCGTGGCGCCGACCAAGGTGAACCGCGGCAGGTCGAGGCGGATCGAGCGCGCGCTCGGGCCCTGTCCGATCACGAGATCGAGCTGGGCGTCTTCCATCGCGGGATACAGGATCTCTTCCACGGCGGGATTGAGGCGATGGATCTCGTCGATGAACAGCACGTCGCCGTTTTCGAGATTCGACAGCAGTGCGGCGAGATCGCCGGGGCGCTCGATCACGGGCCCGCTCGTCGCGCGGAACTGCGCTTTCATCTCGAGCGCAACGATGTGGGCAAGCGCGGTCTTGCCAAGACCCGGCGGACCATAGAAAAGCATGTGATCGAGGGTTTCGCCGCGGGCGCGCGCGGCCGCCACGAAGACCCCGAGGTTCTCCCGCAGTCGGTCCTGACCGACGAACTCCCGGAGCGACTGGGGTCGCAGCCGCTCCTCGACGCCGCGCTCGCCCGGAAGAGCTTCGGCCGCGAGGGCCCCACACCCATCGAAGGGGTCGGTCATCGCGAGAGCCTCCGCAGGGCGCTGCGCAGGAGAGATTCAAGGGCGAGGTCGGCGCCGACCTCGCTGGCGGCTTCCTCCACCACACGCTGCGCCTGCGGCCGCGTGTAGCCAAGGTTAAGGAGCGCCGAGAGCGCCTGTTCTTGGAGCTCGCCTCCGGCGTCAGCGCCGCCCGCGGCAGCGCGCGCCCGGCGTTCCGTCGCCTGCCCGCCCGATTCGAGCGCAAGCTGAGCCGCCCGCTCCCGCAGTTCCACGACGATCCGCTCGGCGGTCTTGAGGCCGACGCCCGGCACCCTGCGCAGGGCCTCGACGTCGCCGGTCGCGACGGCGCTTAGGAGCCGGTCGGGCTCCATGCCCGAGAGGATACTGAGCGCGAGTTTGGGCCCGATTCCGCTCGTGCGAATCAGGAGCTCGAAAACCGAACGCTCCCGGGCGCTGTGAAAGCCGTAGAGCACGATCGCATCCTCGCGCACGTGGGTATGGACGCGCAGGGCCACCGTTTTGCCGTCGTCCGGCAGCTCCATAAAGGTTGAAAGGGGAACAAACACCTCGTAGCCCACGCCTGCCACGTCGATGACCACACGCGACGGTGTCTTTTCCCGGAGCACACCCGCGAGGGAGGCGATCATTTTCGCCTCACCACAAAGCGCGGGCCCCGTTTTGCGCGCGGCGCGCGAGCCCGCGGCACGACGCGAGCCATAACCGCGGCGAGAGGCCCGGCGTGGCCGTGATAGAGCGCCGCCGCGAGCGCGTCCGCCGCATCGAAGGGCGGCGGAGTCGCGAGCGCCAAGAGCCGCTGCACCATCGCTTGCACCTGCCGCTTGTCGGCTGCTCCGCTCCCCGTGACGGCGAGCTTGATCTGCGAGGGAGCGTACTCATGGAGGGGAAGGCCCGCCGTGCCGACGGCCGCCAGTGCGACGCCCCGGGCGTGGCCCAGCACGAGCGCCGCCCGGGGGCTTGTGGCGACGAAAACCCGCTCGACGACCGCGACGTCCGGGCGATGGGTCGCGATCAGCTTCGCGAGCGCCGCTTGGAGCGTCGCGAGGCGCTCGGCCAAGGACGCGTCGCGCGCGTGGCGCACCGTCCCATGGGCGACATGACGCACCCGGCTTCCGGCGCGCTCGAGCACACCGAAGCCGGTGACGGTCGATCCGGGGTCGATGCCGAGAATTCGCACGCGCGCCTCGGCGGAGGCGTCGGTCGCGGGCACCGTCTTTGCCTCCGCGGCTCGGGGTCCGCGGTTCTCGGCCGGCCGGGGGGAAACCGGCGCTCTATGCGATCTTGGCCATCTCCTCGTCAGAGATGTCGAAGTTCGCGTAGACGTTCTGCACGTCGTCCAAATCGTCGAGGGCGTCCGCGAGCCGCAGCATCGACTCCGCTTCCTTGCCATCGAGCTTTGTCGTCGTGGTGGGCTGCATCGAGATCGCCGCGCTCGCGGCCTTAAAGCCGCGCCTTGCGAGCTCATCACGAACTTTCTCGAAATTCCCGGGCGTGGTGGTGACATCGAGCGAAGCTTCGCTCTCGATCACGTCCTCGGCTCCCGCCTCGAGTGCTGCCTCGAGCAGGGCGTCCGCATCGAGGCCGGCGCGCTCGAAGCTCAAAAGGCCCTTTTTCTCAAAGAGGAAGGACACGCAGCCCGAGGCTCCGAGATTCCCGCCAAACTTCGTGAGCACGTGGCGGATCTCGCCCACCGTCCGGTTTCGGTTGTCGGTCAGGGTCTCGAGCAGGATGGCGGTTCCGCCGGGGCCATAACCCTCGTACACGACCTCCTCGTACTGGGTGTCCCCGCTTTCTCCGGTGCCCTTCCTAATGGCGCGCTCAATGTTGTCCTTGGGCATGTTCGCGCCCCGCGCCTTGTCCATCACAAGCCGCAGCCGGGGGTTGCCCGCGGGATCGCCCCCTCCAATCCGCGCTGCCGTCGCGATCTCGCGGATCAGCTTGGTAAAAATCTTCCCTCGCTTGGCGTCGGCGGCACCCTTCTTGCGTTTGATCGTCGCCCATTTCGAGTGGCCGGACATATCGCGGGAGGTAGCACGCGGGCCGGCCTCCGGCGAGCGCGGGGAGCGCCGGGAAGCGTTCAGGCGGCGCGGGGTTCTGCCGATACAAGAGCGGTTGCTTGCGTGTGGCCGGCGTCCCCGCCGGGGCTGCAGGGCTGTCGAATGCCAGGAGGGAAGGAGATGGCCGAAGTCGCCATCGGAATCGACCTCGGGACCAGCAATTCGTGCGTGGCCTTGGCTCGGGGCGGCAAGGTGGAGGTGCTTCCCAACGCGTACGGCGAGAGCATCACCGCGAGCGTTGTGGCTTTCGCCGAGGATGGCTCGATCACTGTTGGAAATGCCGCCAAGGCGAACATCATCCACGATCCGAAGCACACGATCTACAGCTCCAAGCGCCTGATCGGCCGCTACTTCTTCTCCGAGGAGGTGAAGAAGGCGAAAGCCATCTGCTCCTACGAAATGGTCGAGGGCCCGAACCACAGCGTGCGGATCAAAGTGCGGGGTGAGGAGTTCTCGCTGCCTGAGATCTCCGCCATGATCTTGCGCGAGATGAAGTCGATCGCCGAGGCTCGGCTCGGCCAAACCGTCACCAAGGCGGTGATCACGGTTCCCGCCTACTTCAACGACAACCAGCGCCAGGCCACCAAGGACGCCGGTCGGATCGCCGGCCTCGAGGTGCTGCGCATCCTGAACGAACCCACTGCCGCGGCACTCTCGTACGGCTTCGGCAAGGGCCTCAATCAACGCGTGGCGATCTACGACCTTGGCGGCGGCACGTTCGATATTTCCGTGCTGGAGATCGGCACGGACGTTTTCGAGGTGCTCTCGACCTGCGGCGACACGTTTCTGGGTGGCGACGATCTTGACGACCGCCTGATCGACCTCTTGGCCGACGAGTTCGTGGCCAAGGAAGGGATCAACCTCCGCAACGACCCTTATGCCCTGGAGAAGCTCAAGGTCGCCGCCGAAGCGGCCAAGAAAGGTCTCTCGCTCGAGGATGAGGTGGAGGTGCGCATCCCGGACGTGATCGTCGGACCGGACGGCCGCGGGCGCTCGGTCGAGCGGCGGATCACGACCCAGGAATACTCGTCGCTCGTGATGGACCTCGTGATGCGCACCTTCAAGGTGTGCGACGAGGCGCTCCAGCAGGCCAATGTCGTCGCGCGCGATCTCGCCGGTGTGATCCTGGTGGGCGGCCCGACGCGCCTTCCGCTGATCCGCAATGCCGTGAAGGAGTACTTCCAAAGAGAGCCGCGCACCGACGTGAACCCCGATGAAGTGGTGGCACTCGGTGCGGCGATCCACGCCGCGTCTCTGCTCTCGCCCCAGCAAGAGGCATACCTGCTCGATGTGACGCCCCTGTCACTGAAGATCGGTGTAGCCAGCGGGCTCGCGGAGACCGTGATCGACCGCAATACCCCGGTGCCGATCGAGCAGACCCGCAGCTTCACCACGTTCCAGGACTTCCAGGAATCGGTGAACATCCGGGTCTATCAGGGCGAGTCGCGCCAGGCCGCGGAAAATGAGCTGCTCGGCCAGTTTCACTTTTCGGGCTTCAAGAAGGCCCGGCGTGGCGAGGTGCGCATCGACGTTACCTTTGAGATCAACAGCGACGGCATCGTGAACGTAACGGCGCGCGATCCCGCCACGGGCCAGCAGGCTTCCACCCAGATTACGCTCTCCTCGGGCCTGTCCGAGGCCGAAATCCAGAAGATCATGGAACGAGACCGAACGGCGCAGGTCGTACCGAGCGCCGTCACGGCCGGGGCGGTGCCGCAGGCGGTCAAGACCGCAGCCGCGCCACCGGCCGTTGCCGCAGGCGCCCCTTTGGCTGCGGCTCCTTCGGTCGCCGCTCCCGCCGCGCCGCTCGCGCGCTCGGCGCCGCTCTTTCCGCCGCCGCCCCCTTCCCGGCCGATTGCCGCGCGGCCTGCGCCAGCCGCGCCGCCGTCGGTTGCGGTGGACGCGAGTGACGAGCTCGAGGTTCTTCCCGACGACCTGCCCGAGCTGGCCGAGCTCTATCTCCCCGCCGAGCCTGCCGAGGCTCAGGCGGATTCGTCGCACGAGCTGGTCGCGATGGACGAGCCGGCGTCTTTGCCCGGTGGCGACGGCCCTGCGGACTTTGAGATCACGGGCGGCTTCTCCCCGCTTCAGCCGGCCGCGGAGCCGGCGAAGGCGAGCCTCGAGATCGGTGGCCTCGACGGTGCGCCCGACGAGAAGGTGCCGATCGACACGCCGGCCGAGGACTTGTTCGATCGCAACTACAAGGACCTCTCGTCCCCCACCGAGGACATCTCGATTGATCTCGAGATTGGCCCGGAGAAAAAGGGCAAGTGACCACCGTCGGCTCCAACGGGCCGAAGCCCGGGACGGGCTTTGACCCCAAGGAGATCAAGGCCCTCGCGCGCCTGGTGGACGACCTCAACTACTACGAGATTCTCGGGGCGCCACGCGGTACCGCGAGCGCGGCGCTGCGCGATGCGTACCACGCCGCATCGCGGAAGTTTCATCCCGATGCCCATCGACACCTCGACGCCGAGATGCGCAGCGCGGTCGAGCACATCGCCAAGCGGGTGACCGAGGCGTACTCCGTTCTGCGCGACCCACGCCGTCGCAAGCTCTACGACGAGCGGCTCGCACAGGGCGCCTCCGCGGGCGCGCGCATGCAGCTGGTCGAGGGCACGGTCGAAGCGGGACGCCGGGCCGCCGAAGAGCGGGGTGGGAAGACACCGAACGGGAAGCGCTATTTCACCCTCGCGCAAAACGATCTCGCCAAAGGCGACCTCAGCGCGGCGGCTCGCAACCTCCAGATGGCCTGCACCTTCGAGCCCGGCAACCAGCTGTTCAAGCAGAAGCTCGCAGAACTGAAGGCGAAGCTTCGCTAGGCTCGGGTTCGCGCTTCGCGCTTGCCCCCCCAAGGGCCCCTTCCTATTCTGCGCCCCGTGCGACCGCACAAGTTCGCGCTCGTTGTCGTCGCTGGCCTCGGCATCGCCTGCGGCGACCGGGGCGCGCCGGCGTCCGAGGCAGGCGGCGCGAGCACCTTGGGCGCTGCCTCCCCGGCAGCGCCGGACAAGAGCACGGACTCTCCCTCCAGCACGACCGCCCCCGCCAAGCCCGCGCGCCACGATCAGCCGCTGCCGGCGTTCGAGGGTACGACTCTCGAGGGGGAACGCCTCTCGGTGTCCACGCTTCTCGGCAAGCGCCTCGTCCTCTTCTTCTTCAACCCCGAGCTACCCGAGGCCGCGGTCATGGCGAAGGCCCTGGTGGCCATTTCCGGCCTGCGCGGCGACCAGAACTTCGAGATCGTGGGCATCGGCATGGGTGGGAACCGCAGCAAGCTCGACGCTTTCGTGCGTGAGCAGGGACTCAACTTCCGGGTGATCGATGACACGAGCGGCGCGATCGCGCAAAAGCTCGGCTTGCAAGTTCCCGTCGCTGTGGTCGGCGCCGACGCCGAGGGCTACGTGACGTTCGGTCTCGGCGGTTTCGCAAGCGATGTCCCAGACGCCCCGCGCGTGGCGGAGACCCAGCTGCGCAGCGACTTGCGCCTCCCCCCGGTGGGTGCGCAAACCGCCCCCGAGCTCGGCGAGCACCCGAAGGCGCCCGACTTTACGGCGGAGCGACTCGAGGGTGGCGAACGCTTTCACCTGGCGGCGCTCCGCGGGAAGCCCGTCCTCCTGGTTTTCTTTCTCCACACCTGCCCCCACTGCCACCACGCGCTTTCCTTCCTCAAGACCTACCTCCCCACCATTCCGGAGGACAAGCGCCCCGTCCTGGTCGGGGTGTCGGTCTCCGATCGCATCGACGCGGTGCGAGAGACACTGCGGGCCGACGGACTCGACTTCTTTCCCGTGCTCGTGGATCTCGACTACAAGGTAAGGGAGGCCTACGGGGCGATGGCGGGTGTCCCGGACCTCTTCTTGATCAGCGCCGACGGCAAGATCGAGGCCCGCACCGAAGGCTGGCGCGATGACCGGGATCCGCCGCTCATGAAGATGCGGATTGCAAAGCTGGCCGGCATCTCCGTGCCGATGCTGCTCAACCAGAACGGCTACAGCGGAAACGAGTTCTGCGCGGTCTGCCACGAAGCAGAGAAACGGACCTGGGAGGTCACCCATCACGCCGACGCCTTTCATACCCTCGTCACCCACGGCGCGGACAAGGACCCCGAGTGTGTGAGCTGCCACGTGGTGGGCTTCGGAAAGCCGGATGGCTACACCATTTCCCCGCCCGCACCGAGCCTCGAAGACGTGGGCTGCGAGAGCTGCCACGGCCGCGGCGGCCCGCACCTCTCACCCGGGCTCGTCAAAGACGGCAACTACGAGCCCCAGTGTCTGCACTGCCACGACCCGCAGCACTCCCTCGGCTTTAAGTACGCCGACTTCCTGCCCCGCATCTCCCACGCAGCGAATGCAAAGCTCGCGAGCCTGCCACTCGAGGAGAAGCGGAAGATCTTGCTCGCACGGGGGCGCCCACGCGACGACCTCTTGCCGACGACGGCGGCCTACGTGGGTTCGCAGGCCTGCCAAAGTTGCCATCCCGGGGAGTACGACACCTGGTCCAAGAGTCCCCACGCCCGGGCGATCGATGCGCTCTCGAAGCAGAGCAAGAGCGCGGACAGCGCTTGCCTCAAGTGTCACACCACCGGCTTCGGTCGAACCGGCGGCTTCCCGGTGGGCGAGAAGCCCGACGCGCACCCCGGCTTGGTCGGCGTCGGCTGCGAGTCCTGCCACGGCCCCGGGGGCGATCACGTGAAGGAGGGCTCGACGAAGGTTGGCACGATCGTGTCGCTCGGAGACAAGTGCGACTCCTGCGTGATCCTTCAGATCTGCGGCTCGTGTCACGATGCGGCCAACGACGCAGGCTTTGAGTTCCAGGTGAAAAAGAAGATCGAGGCCCAGAAGCACGGGACCAAAGAACCGGCCGCCGGCAAGGGAGCGCACAAAGAGAGCGCCGCACAAGACCCGGACCCTGGAGGCGCCCGGATCGCGGCTCTGGAGCGCGCTTTCGCGGCCCTCGATGCGCGCGGGGGCTGAGCCCTTGCCGAACATCCTCTCCCAGCTTTCCGACAGCGGCGTTCTCACCTTGACGATCGACCGCGAGGAAAAGCGCAACGCGCTAAACCGCGACACGCTCCACGAACTCGAGGCCGGCCTGGGCGAAGGGGGCGCAGACCCTCGGGTCAAGGTGATTGTGCTGCGCGGCGCGGGCGAGCATGCGTTCAGTGCGGGAGCGGACCTCGCGGAGCTGCGGGCCCACGAGACGATCGAGGCGTATCGGCAACACTTCGACTTGGTGGCCCGCGTGATCCTCGCCATGCACCGGGCCGGGCCGCCCGTCCTTGCCCGGGTGCAGGGCTTCGCCCTCGCGGGCGGCTGCGGCCTCGCGGTGGCGGCGGACTTTACGATCGCTGCAGAGAGCGCGGTTTTCGGTCTGCCGGAGATTGGAATCGGTCTTCTTCCGATGGTGGTCTCGGCTCCGATCTATCGCGCCACCGGCAGCCGCAAGGTGGTGCTCGACCTCATGCTGACGGGACGCCGAGTCGCGGCCCGCGAAGCCCTCGCGCTCGGTCTCGCAACGCGCGTCGTACCCGACGCCGCCCTCGACGCTGAGCTTGACTCGCTCGTGCGTACGCTTTGCGGCTACTCACCGACGGCGCTGCGCCTTGGCAAGGAGGCGGTACACACGATGTGCGAAATGGAATATGCAACGTCGCTCCGCTACCTGCGGGAGATGATCGTGCTCACCTCCCTCACCGACGATGCCAAGGAGGGGCTGAACGCCTTCTTCGAGAAGCGGCCGCCGGCGTGGAAGGGACGATGAGCGAGACGCTGCGCGGGCTTCTCGCTTCGGCGCGGGCGCTGGTCGAGGAACTCGCGGAGGAGGGAATCGACCGGATCGAGCGCGCGAAGGAGACGCCCGGGGCGGGGGATTCCCTCGCTGCCCCGGCGCGGGCGCCTGCCCCGGTCGAGCAAGCGGCGCCGTCTCCCAGCCGCCCCACCCTCGAAGAAGTCCGGGCGGTGCTCGGCGAGTGCACGCGCTGCCGCCTTTCCCAAGGCCGGACCCAGATCGTCTTCGGGGACGGCAACCCCCATGCCAAGCTTCTCTTCGTGGGCGAGGGGCCGGGAGAGCAGGAGGACCTGCGAGGCATCCCTTTCTGCGGCCGCGCGGGGGAACTCCTCACCAGCATGATCGAAAAGGGTCTCGGCATCGCTCGGAGCGAGGTCTACATCTGCAACATCGTGAAGTGTCGACCGCCCAACAACCGCACACCGCAGCCCGACGAAGTGGCGGCTTGTCGGCCGTTCCTCGACGGCCAGATCGAGGCGATCGGGCCGCGGGTCATCGTGGCCCTTGGCAAGCCAGCGGCAAGCCTCCTGCTGGCCCGGGACATCGCGATTACGAAGATTCGCGGCACCTGGCACGAGTACCGCGGGATCCCCGTGATGCCGACCTTCCATCCCGCGTTCGTGCTTCGTCAGTACACGCCTGAGAATCGCCGCCTCGTGTGGGAGGATCTCAAAGCCGCCCTCGCGCGAGCGCAGGATCCCCCCGCCTAGAGCTCAACGGGCCCCTCGGGCACGGCGTTCGCTTGCTCCTTGCGGTGTTGCGCGAGCCGGTCGCGCAAGCCGGGATCGTGGCGCGCGAGAAAGGCCGCGGCCAGAAGCGCGGCGTTGGTGGCGCCGGCTTTGCCGATGGCGAGTGTGCCGACCGGGATGCCACCGGGCATCTGCACCGTAGCGAGCAGCGCGTCGAGGCCGTGAAGCGCCGAGCTGTCGATCGGGACGCCGAGTACGGGCACAAGCGTCTGGGCCGCGATGACACCCGCGAGGTGTGCCGCGCCGCCCGCCCCGGCGATGATGACGTCGAGACCGCGCTTTTCGACCTCGCGAACGTACTCGCGCAGGCGGTCGGGGGTACGGTGGGCGGAGATCACGCGCACTTCGTAGGGGATGCCGAGCTTGGCGAGCATCTGCGCCGCCGGACGCATGGTCTCGAGGTCGGACTTGCTCCCCATCAGCACGGCAACCTGCGGCGCATCGTTGCCCTGCGGCTTCGCGCCTGCCCTTTTTGCCCGAACCCCCACGGCGCCGCCCTCCCTCGGATTCGCGCCGCAGTTTAGGTGCTCGGGGGTCGGGATTCGATAACCTCGCGCGGACGAGTGGGGAGAAGAGCATGCGCAGTGTGGTTGTGACCGGCCCCCGGTCCCTCGGCGTCGAGACGATTCCCGATCCGACGCCCGGTCCGGGCCAGCTCGTGCTGCGGGTGGGCGCCTGCGGAATCTGCGGCAGCGACCTGCACGCGCACCAGCTCGGCATCCTCCCGCGCGGGAGCGTCATGGGTCACGAGTTCTCGGGCGAGGTCATGGAGTCTGGCCACGGCTGGAAGGCGGGCGAGCGCGCCTGCGCGCTCCCGGCCCTCTCCTGCGGAACCTGCGAGCGCTGCCTCAGCGGGCTTGGCGTCTTCTGCACCCACGGCATGAAGGGGATTGGCCTCGGCCAGGCGGCGGGGGCGTATGCGGAGTACGTCGCTGTTTCCGCCCACCACATGGTGCGCCTTCCGGCCGGCGTCGACGCCCGCCAGGGCGCCTTGGTCGAGCCCCTCGCCGTGGGCCTGCATGCCGTGAACGTCGCGGCGCTGCGCACCGCGGAGAACGTTCTCGTCCTCGGCGCAGGCCCGATCGGACTCGCGACCCTCGTCTGGGCACGCCACTTTGGTGCGCGCTGCGTGATCGTGTCCGAAAAATCGCCGGGCCGTCGTGCCATGGCTGCGGCGCTCGGCGCCTCTGCCGTGGTCGATCCCGCGGACGCCAGCCTGCTCGGCGTCCTGCAGCATCTGGCCCCGAACGGTGTCGACGTCGTGTTCGAAGCGGTTGGGCTCCCGGGCCTCATCGCGTCGGCCCTCCAATCGCTCAAGTTCAGGGGCCGCGTGGTGGTGGTCGGCGTGTGCATGCAGCAGGACAGCTTCATGCCCTTTGCGGGGATCGCCAAGGAAGCGTCGCTGCACTTTGTGTTGGCCTATGAGAAGCGCGACTTCGAGTACACCGTAGACATGTTGGAGCAGGACCGCATCGCGCCGGCGCCGATGATCACCGACGTGGTCGGTCTCGACGACGTGGCCGCGGCGTTTGACGCGCTTGAGCGCCCGACCACGCAATCGAAGGTGATGGTTGTCCCCTGAGCTCTCGGCGCGCACCGCGCTGTGCGCCATCGTGCTTCACCCGGCAGGCCACACGCGTTCACCGTCGATGCACAACGCGGCGTTTGGCGCCCTCGGGATCGACGCCGTCTACCTCGCCTTCGACGTCCCGCCGGGGCGGCTTGGAGATGCGGTTTCTGGCGCGCGCGCCCTCGGGATCCGGCAGCTTGCGGTCTCGATTCCTCACAAAGAGGCGGTGATGGCGCACCTCGATGAGGTGGACCCGACCGCACGCCGGATCGGCGCGGTCAACACCGTGACGCTGCGCGGCGAGCGGCTCGTCGGATCGAACACCGACTGGCTCGGCGCAGTCCAGGCGCTCGAGCGCGAGACGAAGCTCTCCGGCACACGCGCCGTCGTGCTCGGTGCGGGGGGTGCGGCGCGAGCGGCGGTCTTCGGCCTGCTCGAACGGGGCGCACGGGTGGTCGTGTTAAACCGCACTCCCGAGCGGGCCCACGCCCTCGCCGCTGCGCTCGGAGCCCACGGCGCGGGGGGGCTCAGCGAGCTGCGGGCCGCCGAATACGACGTTCTCATCAACACGACCAGCGTCGGGCTGCATGAGGATCGCTCCCCCGTGGCCGCCGCTGCGCTCGCCCCGACAGCGCTCGTGATGGACGCCGTCTACGAGCCCGAGCAGACGCGGCTCTTGCGCGACGCAAAGGCGCGGGGAGCCCGCGCGCTCTCGGGAAAATGGTGGCTCGTGTATCAAGCCGCGGAACAGCTTCGGCTCTGGACGGGCCGGGACGCCCCCATCGAGGCCATGGCCGAAGCCTTCGACCGGGCCGGGCGGAGCTAGCCGGTGTAATCCCACTTGCGCTTGTTCTCGGTGATCTGCTCGGGCGTCGGGCGGGGCTTGTCGACCTTGGCCGGCACTTTGAACTGGTCCTTGAACTCGACGATCTTGGCGTTTAGGGCGGTGTCGTCGCGAAACACGCCCGGCACCTGCTCGTCCTCGAAGATCGCCTCCCACGGGCACTCGGGCTCGCACACGCCGCAGTTGATGCATTCTTCGGGGTCGATGTACAGCTGATTGGGAAAGGTGGCGGTGTCGGTAGCGGTGTAGCCATAGATGCAGTCGACGGGGCAAACCTCCACGCAGCTCTGGTCGACGCAGTCCCGGCACAGACGAGTGATCACCCAGGCCATGGCTTCTTCCTGCTCTCCTTGTCTTGGCACCGCGCGGCTTAGCGGAGCTTGGCTTCCTTGTAGACCACGTGCTTTCGGGCCACAGGATCGTATTTCTTGAGTTCGAGCTTGTTCGGCGTATTGGTTCGATTCTTTGCCGTCGTATAGAAGTGGCCGGTGCCGGCGCTCGACTCAAGCTTGATCTTCTCGCGCTTGCTTTTTCTGGCCATCGTTGCCTCGGACGGCGCCCGGGCGCCGAAAGATGGGGTTAGCGCGCCGGGGGCTCGGGTACAGCCGCGCCGCTCTTGGTGAAGGCGCGCACGCGACGGTCCCCCTCGTGCTTGATGCGGACTCGGCTCGGCTTTCCGCTCGCGGGATCGACCAGCATCACATTCGAGAGGTCGACGAAGCCCTCCTTCTCGACGATGCCCCCGGTCTTGCTGGCTTTGCGGCCCGGCTTAACGTGCCGCTTTTGCAGGCGGACGCCCTCCACGCGCACGCGCTCGGCCTTCCGGTCGACGGCGAGCACGCGACCCTGTTTGCCGCTCGAGCGGCCGACGCCGCCCACAACCTGGACGAGGTCGCCCTTGCGAATTCGAAACGCCATGGCGAACCCCTCTCCAGTGGGCGGAGAGTAGTGCTTCAGCCGCAGGCGTGCGTCAACCCCCGCACCCGCTTGTTCCGGGGCGCGCGGCGGTCGAGGCGGAGAAGGGCGGGTGGTAGTATCCCGCGGGTGGCGGGCCGGTTGCGCAGGGTGTCGCTCATCGCCGCGGGCGCCGTCGCCGTCGGCGTGGGGGCCTGCCAGCTCTTCTTACCCGAGCGTTTTGCGGTCAATGCCCCGCTGCGTCAGCTCCTGCTCGGTCGCGGAATTGCCCCCCCTTCGGTCGAGACGGTCGGGCAGCGGCTTCGGGTTCCGCAGGGTTTTGGCGTGGGGCGCTATGCCGAGGGCATCCCCGGAGCGCGCTTCTTGCGCTTTACGCCCACCGGCGACCTGCTGGTGAGCGCTCCCCGGGAGGGGAAGATCGTGCTCTTGGAGCGCGACACCCATGGGAGCGGGCGCGCCGAGGGCGCACGCACGCTCATCGCAGGCTTAAACCGTCCCCACGGCATGGACCTGCACGACGGCTGGCTCTACATCGCCGAGACGGACGCCATCGGGCGCGTGCGATTTGACCCGGCGACGCGCGAGACGAGCGGCGCCTTCGAGCGCATCGTGACCGGACTCCCGGCCGGTGGGAATCATTGGACGCGCACGCTGCGCTTCGGACCCGACGGGAAGCTTTACGTTTCGGTGGGATCGAGTTGCAACGTCTGCCTCGAGCAGGACCCGCGACGCGCCGCGATGCTGCGCTTCGAGCCCGATGGTTCGAACATGGAGATCTTCGCGAGCGGCCTGAGAAACTCGGTCGGCTTCGACTGGCAGCCCGCTACGGGCGATCTCTACGCCACGGACAACGGTCGCGATTTGCTCGGCGACGATTTTCCTCCGTGCGAGCTCAACCTCGTGGTCAAGGGCGGCTTCTACGGCTGGCCCTATGCCAACGGGGACCGCGTACCGGACCCCGATTTCGGTGCGGGCCACGAGGCCGAGATCGCGCGCAGCCGACCCCCCGTGCATGGCTTCCGGCCGCACAATGCGCCGCTCGGGATGACCTTCGTGCGGGGCGAGAACGCGCCCTCCGAGCTGAAAGGAGCTGCACTCGTCGCCCTCCACGGCTCGTGGAATCGCACCAAGAAGGACGGCTACAAGGTGGTGTCGCTTCACTGGGGAGCGGACGGTGCGATCACCGAACGTGATTTTTTGACAGGCTTCCTCAAGGACGAGGACGTGATCGGCCGGCCCGTCGACGTTGCGGAGGGCCCAGACGGCGCCTTCTACGTGTCCGACGACTATGCGGGCTCTGTCTATCGCGTGGCGTTCGGCCAAGCGCCGCAGGCCTCGCCGCCTGCGTCCGCCCCTGCCAGCCTGCCAGCGAATCCCCTCGCGGCGCTCCCCGCCTCGGAGATCGCGCAAGAGAGCGCACGCGGCGAGGCTTTGTTCGAGCGTTATGGCTGTGCCGGCTGCCATGTGCCCGAAGCTGCGGAAAAGGGCGTCGTCGCAAAGCCTCTTCTTGGCCTCGCAAAGCGCTACAGCCTTCCGAGCCTCGAAGCGTTTCTCGCCGCACCGACGCCGCCGATGCCCCTCTTCCCGCTTTCAGAGAGCGAACGGCATGCGCTCGCCATACACCTTCTAGCGACGCGGCCTTAGGGGAGGCGCACATCGTGCGCGCGGGACGCTCGCACGGCTTTCCGCCGAACCCAGACTAGGAGAGCTTCATGCGGGGGGCATAGACGACGATCCCGTCGTCGCGGCGGCGAGGCTCGACCCGCCCCTCGTCATCCAACACGTCGAGTCCGCCAATCACCATCAGCATGCGTGTACGCATCTGCGTGACAGGATCGGCCTTCGGGAAGAGCGACTGCCAGACCTCCCATGCGCTGGCACTTCCGCGGGGAGCGGCGAGCTTGCCGAGGGCACGCGCGATGCGCTGCACGCGCACCTCGTAGAACAGGAGAGCCTCGTCGATCGCGCGCGCCGGTCGATCGATGACGCCTCCATGTGCGGGCAGGAGGGTGCGAAAGCTTCGAGCGCGCAGCCGGCGCAGGCTCGCGAAGTACTCGACGAGACCGCGAAAGCGTGGCGTTCGCCGCAGCGGATCGCGCGGATCGGGAGGCTCGTCCAGAAAGTAGGTGTCGGTGAAGGGGACGGCGTCACCCATGAGATGGTCGCCGGTCATGAGCGTTCGGCTCTCGGGCTCGCACAGCAAAAGGTGTCCCGCGGTGTGGCCGGGGGCGTGCAGCACCTCGAGCTCGAACTCCTTGAACGCGATGCGCTCGCCATCGCGCAATCGACGATCGACCCGAGTGGCCTCGCAGAGCGGCGGATCTTCCAAGAGCCAGCGCCTGCGCATTGCGGTTTGCTTCTCGATCACGGCGGCCGGTACGCCGTACTCGTGGAACAAGGCGTTCGTCGCTTCGATGGCCTCGTCGCGCTCCGCGCTCCAGGCTTCAATCGTCGGCGCCTCGACCTCGTGGGCCCAGACCTCGAGCTGGGCGCCGGCATCGCGCAGGGACTGGGCTTGGCCGAGGTGATCGCCGTGGTGGTGTGTGAGAATCACGCGCTCGACCTCCTCGAGACCGTGCCCGAGGGCGTCGAACGCGGCTTCAAGGGCGGCCCGGGAGGCGGGGCTCTTCACGCCCGTATCGATCAAGCTGAGCGGGTCGCCAAGAATGACGTAGATCTGTACAGGCCCGACCTCCCACGGCGTGGGGAGAACGAGCTGCTGAAGCCGCGGCAGCGCAGGCACCGGTGCACGGTGGAGGCCGAAGCCGGGAGATTCCGGCGCGCTCTCGATCATGTGCCTTCGAGTCTAGCGGCGGTACCGTGGGAGGGGCAGCGAAGGAGGCCTGTATGGAGTACCGACACATTGCCGTCACGCACGAGGACGCCTTTACCTGCGTCACCATGCAGCGCCCGGAGCGGCGCAACGCCTTGTCCGAGGAGCATCTGCGCGAGCTCCTCCACGCGTTCCGTGAGATCGCCGAGAGCAAAGCGCGCGGCGTCATCGTCGCGGCCGAAGGGCCCGTCTTCTCCGCCGGTCATGACTTTGCGGACATGGACGGGCGCGACCTTGCGGGAATGCGGCGGCTTCTCGCCGTGTGCGCCGAGCTGATGCAGACACTTCCCGCGATGCCGCAGGTGGTGATCGCACAGGTCCAGGGTCTTGCCACTGCGGCGGGCTGCCAGCTCGTGGCGAGCTGCGACCTCGCAATTGCCGCAGCTTCCGCGCAGTTCGCCGTGCCGGGCGGTCGCGGCGGCTGGTTTTGCACGACCCCGGGCGTGGCGCTTGCCCGCGCCGTGGGACGAAAGCACGCGCTCGAGATGCTCCTCACGGGCGACCCGATCGACGCCGCGACTGCGCAGGCCTTCGGGCTTGTGAACCGCGTCGTACCCGATGCGCAGCTCGCTGCCGAAACGCGCGCCCTGCTTACGCGAGCGACCCGCGGCAGCGCGGCTTCGAAGGCGATCGGCAAACAGGCCTTTCACCGTCAGGTCGATCTCGATTTGCCGGCCGCGTACGCGTACGCGGGTGAGGTGATGAGCGCGGCCTCCCAGAGCGCGGATGCGCGCGAGGGCCTGCGCGCCTTTCTTGAAAAGCGAAAGCCTCGATTCCAAGATCGTTAGCGCCATGGGGAGGCCCCTGCTCCGGCGCCAAGCCCGGGGTGGGCGCAGCAGATCCGGGAGGCCTATCTTTTTGCGACGGGGCGCTGCTGCTCCTCGCTCGAGTCTATGCCGTTCACGCTTGCCCATCCTGCCGCTGCGATTCCCCTGCGACGCGTTCTCGGGTCGTACGCGGTGCTCTCCGCCCTTGTGATCGGGAGCCTCACGCCGGATCTCTCGTACTTTGTGCCGGTCCGAGTCCCGCGCGGTGCGAGCCACAGTCCTCTTGCGCTCCTTTGGTTCTGCCTGCCCATGGGACTTTCCGTGTACGTTGCTTTTCATGCTTTCCTAAAGCGGCCCCTGGTTTCGCTCCTTCCCTCGTACCTTCGCCGCCGGCTAATTCCAATGGTGGACCATCCGGGCGGGCTTCCCGCAGTCCCCTGGGCCGGCGTTGTGGTCTCGCTCGTCGCGGGCGCGACCACGCACATCCTGTGGGATGCCTTCACCCACAGCGGCGCACCCGCAGCACGACAGGTGGCGAGCACCGCGATCGGCTTCTTTTTGCTCGCTTTCTTTTCCCTGCGCTGGCTTCGCAGCGCCGTCCCGTCTGCCACAGACGGAGACTTTGCCATCGCGCCGCGTCTTCGTGCGGGCCTGCTCATGCTCGTGCTGCTGGCATGGGGGCTCCTCGCGCTCCCCTCGGCCGCGCCGCTTCTGCGGCACGGCCTCACCCCTCGCGCCTTCGAGAATTTCGTCGCGCGCGCCCTCGTCGTGGGCAGTTCGGCCTCGGCGATCGCGCTCATGCTGTTCGGTGTGCTCTGGCATCTCGCCCAAGGGGATCGGCGCCCGCAGAACCCGGGGTCTGCGGTGCAAGAGCGCTGAGACCAGTTCGCGTTCGATGATCCTCACCGTCACTGCCAACGCTGCGATCGATCGCACCCTGTGCATCGAAGAGCTTTCCCCCGGAAGGCTCCATCCTGCAGCGTCCGATCACGCCCAGGCCGGAGGCAAGGGAGTGAACGTGGCGCGCGTGCTGCATGCCTTCGGCGTTCCCGTGCATGCGGTCGTTCTGGTCGGGGGTGAGGCGGGAGATTGGATCGTAAAAGACCTCGAGCGCGCACAGATTCCCTGCAGCGCCGTGCGTGCCAGCGGGGAGTCGCGCACCTGCCTTGAACTTCTCGAAACAAAGTCGGGACGCACCACACAAATCCATGGCGCAGGCGTCATCGCCGATCCGGCGGTCGCGCGCGCCCTCATCGCGCAAACCGCGGAGCTCGCACGAGGCGCCGACTGGGTCGCCATTTGCGGCAGCCTGGCCCGGGGCTTGCCGGCGGACTCGGCGGGGGCTCTGGTTCAGGCTGCGCGAGGGGCGGGCGCGCGGGTTGCCGTGGACACAAGCGGCGGCGCTCTGCGAAGTGCCTGGTCGCAGGGGCCGGAGCTTGTGCGCGTCAATCGTGAGGAGCTGGCCGCGGTGCTCGGGGCTCCGCGCCAGGGCGTCCCGGCGCCGCCCTATCCTGCGCTCGGTGCAGTCTCGATGGGCGTCATCTCCGACGGTGCTTTGCCCATCGAGGCATGGTGCGAAGGCGGGGGGAGGTGGCAGCTCGTGCCGCCGCGTGTTTCCGTCCACAACACCATCGGGTGTGGAGATGCCATGCTGGCGGGCCTGCTGAAGGCGCTTTGCGAAGGCCGCTCCTTCGACCATTCGCTCCTTGCCGCGACTGGGCTCGCGGCCGCCCAGGCCGAGTCGCGATACGCGGGGGTCGTGGACCCCGTACGGGCGCGGACCCTCGCGCACGCGCTTTGCGCAGGGGGCGGCTTGGAGACTCGTGCGTAGCGACGATTGCGCTCCGCGCAACCCTCTGGCATGAAGACGCGTCTTCGTCGCCCGCCCGCCGGGGAGAAGCCGGTGTATGTTCCCTGCCGTCGTTTTTTGACGAGGGAGCGAGAGGCCGCGCGCTTGGAAGATCGCGAACAAGGACCAGAGAGCGTCATCCTGGATCGGGCGGGAGGGCAGGTCGCGTCGCGCGCGGGAACGGCAGTGCGAGTGCGCGTCCTCGTCTTCGCCCTCGCCGCCGTACTGCCTTTGGTGGTGGGCCAAATCCACAGAGATCTCCTCCCCCCGGACGATCTTCGGGAGGCCGAGGTCGCCCGGGAGATGTGGGCGGGCGGTGACTATGTGGTGCCGCGGCTCGCGGGGCTCCCTTTCGTGGAGAAGCCCCCCGGCTTCCAAGCGGTGGTGGCATCGGCCTACGCCCTCACCGGCGGCCCGACCACCGCCGCCGCAAGGGCGGTCACGGCGGGGTTCGCGCTCCTCACCCTTCTCGCGGTGTTCTTGCTCGGAAAAGACGCGCTGGGTGTGGAGGGCGCCGGCCTGGCCGTAGCCTTCTTGGCCTTCTCCTCGCGCTTTTGCCGAACCGCCCACACCGTGCTTTTGGACAACGCCCTCACGACGGCGCTTGCGTTTGCGCTGCTGTTCGTGTGGCGCGGACTTGGCGAACGCGACGCGCGCGCCAAAGAAAGGGCGTACGCGGCCGCGGCGCTTTGCCTTGGGATCTCGTTCCTGTTCAAGGGATTCGTGGGCCCGGTGCTCTTCGGCGCGGGCGCTCTTACCTATTTCGCTGCCACGCGCCGCTTCGGCGAACTGCGCAGCGCACTTCGCCCGCTTCCGATCGCCGCCTTCCTGTTGCCGGTCCTCTGCTGGGTCGTGCCCTTCGTCGAACACGCCTCGCCCGATCTCGCGCGCGCGTTCTTCATCGAGAACCACTTTGGTCGCGCATTCACGGGCTACGCCAGCAATGTTCGCCCGCTCTACTTCTATGCGCTTGACCTGTGGCCGGCCTTCTTGCCCGCCGCCGTGCTGCTTCCGTTCGCGGCGTTTTCCGCGTTCCGCAAGCGCCGCACGGCCGGTGGAGAGGCGGGCATTTTCTTCCTCTCGTTCGCGGCGGGCCCACTCCTGCTCCTTTCCTTTTCCAAGGCCAAGGACTCTGTCTATGCGCTCCCCGCCTACCCCGCCCTCGCGCTCCTAGTTGCGACCTGGTGCGAGGAGAAGCTGCGGCTGCACGGGCGCTGGGCGCAGCAAGGCACTGCAGCCACGGGCCTCGCGGCCGCGGGAGCGGCGAGCGCCGCGATCGTCGCGACCGTCTGGCTCGGCGGATTCTCGTGGAGCGTGGCCGGCGCCAGCGTCGCGCTGGCTTCTCTTTCGATCGTCGCTTTGTGGCTCGGGCGCAGGGGTGATTTGCGCAGCGTCTGGGCGGTGGGCGCAGGCATGGCTGCGCTCGGCTGGATCCTTTGGTTTAGCGGCCCCCTCGCTCAGCACGAGGTCGCGCGCCGCAGCATTCGGGGGCCCGTCGAAGCCGCGCTCGCGATCGTGGGCAACCGCACGGTTTTGCTGCTCGATCCGAGCGACGGGCTGCGGGGGGCTTCAAGCTTCTGGCGCAACCGCACCGCCGAAGAGGTGCTGGACCCGCCCAGCTTCGTGCACCGCCTGCTCGAGGATCCAAATGCAGTGGGACTGTTCCACATGACGCTTCGGGATCGCTTCCTCGAGCACTTGCGCAGCGCCTTCGCTCAGCTCGGCGCCGAACCGGTCTTGGAAGCCGCGGTCCCGGCCGGGGACAATCGCGTGGTGCTCCTGTGGAGGGCGCGACCCGCGACGGGGGCGCCGGCGGGATACGCGTCCTCGGCCGCCCAGTAGCCAGAAGCGCGAAGGCGCCGCCCGTCCGCTCCGAGGGGAGCGGAAGGACGGCGCCTTGGCAAAGAGGTCCCACCGTCGCGCTACTCTCCCACCGGGGAAGCCCGGCAGTACCATCGCCGAAGTGGGGCTTAACTTCCGTGTTCGGAATGGGAACGGGTGTGGCCCCCACTCTATGGACGGTGGGAAAACCGAATACTGTGTCAGCGGCCTGCACCGGCGCGCTCGGACAAACGAATAGCTTTCTGGGCACAGAGCGAGAGTGCGCAAAACGGGCTGTGGTCAAGCCTCACGGGCGATTAGTACCGGTCAGCTCCACGCATTGCTGCGCTTCCACCTCCGGCCTATCAACGTCCTCGTCTCGGACGGCCCTTCAGGGGACCGAAGTCCCAGGGAGATCTCATCTTGGAGTGGGCTTCCCACTTAGATGCTTTCAGCGGTTATCCCATCCGCACTTGGCTACCCGGCTGTGCCGCTGGCGCGACAACCGGTACACCAGAGGTGCGTCCATCCCGGTCCTCTCGTACTAGGGACAGCTCTCCTCAAATCTCCAACGCCCACGGCAGATAGGGACCGAACTGTCTCACGACGTTCTAAACCCAGCTCGCGTGCCACTTTAATCGGCGAACAGCCGAACCCTTGGGACCTGCTTCAGCCCCAGGATGTGACGAGCCGACATCGAGGTGCCAAACCTCCCCGTCGATGTGAACTCTTGGGGGAGATCAGCCTGTTATCCCCGGCGTACCTTTTATCCGTTGAGCGATGGCCCTTCCATGCGGAACCACCGGATCACTAAGGCCTGCTTTCGCACCTGCTCGACTTGTAGGTCTCGCAGTCAAGCTCCCTTATGCCTTTACACTCTGCGGCTGGTTTCCAATCAGCCTGAGGGAACCTTCGCGCGCCTCCGTTACTCTTTTGGAGGCGACCGCCCCAGTCAAACTACCCGCCACGCAGTGTCCCCGTCCCGGATGACGGGACTGGGTTAGAACGGCAGCACAGCAAGGGTGGTATTTCAAGGTTGGCTCCACCGAGACTAGCGTCCCGGCTTCAAAGCCTCCCACCTATCCTACACGTGTTGAACCGACGTTCACTGCGAAGCTGTAGTAAAGGTGCACGGGGTCTTTCCGTCTTGCCGCGGGTCGACGGCATCTTCACCGCCTTTTCAGTTTCGCTGAGTCTCTGGTCGAGACAGTGGGGAAGTCGTTACGCCATTCGTGCAGGTCGGAACTTACCCGACAAGGAATTTCGCTACCTTAGGACCGTTATAGTTACGGCCGCCGTTTACTGGGGCTTCGGTTCATCGCTTCGCACCCGAAGGCACTAACGAGTTCCCTTAACCTTCCAGCACCGGGCAGGCGTCAGACCCTATACGTCCACTTCCGTGTTCGCAGAGTCCTGTGTTTTTAGTAAACAGTCGCTACCCC
>Ga0310037_10000112_pt1 | contig 68096 bp, 68 predicted proteins | sample Sb_taG_11_FD_200239 | JGI IMG/M metagenome (GOLD analysis project Ga0310037, IMG submission 200239) | Peat soil microbial communities from Weissenstadt, Germany - Sb_50d_3_AS metaG (v2) (version 2) | ecosystem: Environmental > Terrestrial > Soil > Wetlands > Peat | place: Germany: Weissenstadt... | reverse complement strand
TTGAGCTCGACGATCTGGGCCAGGATGTCCCGCTGCACCACCACGTCGAGCGCGGTGGTCGGCTCGTCCATGATGATGATCTCCGGTTCGGCGGCCAGCGCCATGGCGATCATCACCCGCTGGCGCATGCCACCGGACAGCTCATGCGGATAGCTGCGCAGCCGGGACCGCGGGATGCCGACGAGGTCGAGCAGGGATGCGGCCCTGGAGTGGGCTTCGTCTCTCGGCATCTTCAGGTGAGCGTGGATGGCGTCCAGCATCTGGTCGCGGACGCTGAGCACCGGGTTGAGCGCGTTCATCGCACTCTGGAAGACGATGGCGATCTCGCGCCAGCGCAGCCGCCGCAGCTCATCCGGCCGCATCTTCAGTATGTCGGCAGGCCTGGACACCCGGCGGCCGCGGTAGATGACGCTGCCGTTCGTGACGAGAGCAGGGGCGCGCAGCAGGCGGCAGGCGCCGTAGGCCAGCGTCGACTTGCCCGACCCGCTTTCGCCGGCCAAGCCGACGACCTCGCCGGCCCCGAGGGCGAGGTTCACCTGATCCACGGCGCGCACATCGCCGGCCGGGGTGCGGTAGACCACCGACAGGTCGCGGATGTCGAGCACGGGACCGGAGCTTGGGGCGGCCGCGTCGGCCAGGGATGAGCCCGCCGCGGGACCGGCCGCCGTGCCCGGGTCCGCGCTCACCGGCGCTCACCCGCCTCGGCCTGGTCGAGCAGCGAACTTCGTGAGAACGAGTGCAGGAATCCGGCGAACCCGTGGCGGCGCTGCGAGATTTCGCTCAGCACGGGTGTGGGGTCCGCGGGCCTGAGCCAGCGCCCGGCGATCCTGCTGGCACTGCTCGCGTCGCGCAGGCGGGGGTTGCCGAGCTCGTCGATGCCCGTGTTCAGCAGCACCAGGGCGGTGCCAATGAGCGCCACGGCCAGGCCCGGTGGCACGAACCACCACCAGGCCCCGAGCTGCAGTGCCTGCTGGCTCTGGGCCCAGTAGAGCATGGTACCCAGGCTCCAGCTGTTCAGGTCGGCGACCCCGATGAAGGCGAGGGCGACCGAGGCCCCGATGGCGTACAGCACGGTGTTCACGAAGCTCGCCGCGATCAGGCTCACCTCGTTGGGGACGATCTCGAAGGCGATGATCCGCCAGGTTCTCTCCCCGGTCTCCCGGGACGCGGCCACGAAGTCGCGATTGCGGATGGCCAGGGTCTGGGCCCGCATCACCCGGGCCCCCCACGGCCAGAGGAGCAGGGCGAGCACGGCGATGGTCGGCGCCTCCCCCTTATTCGGGAAGTAGCCGAGCACGACGATGAGCAGGGGCAGCGCCGGGATCACCAGGAACACGTTGGTGACCAGCGACAGCAGTTCGTCCCAGAACCCGCCGAGGAAGGCGCCCGTGACGCCCACGATCACGGCGAGCGCCGTGGCCACCACGCCGACGATGAGGCCGAGCTCCAGGGTGAGGCGGATCCCGACCAGGAGCTGGGACAGCACGTCCTGCCCGCTCTGCGTGGTGCCGAGCAGATGCGCCGCGCTGGGCGCGTTCATCGATGCGCCGGGCGAGGGGTTCTGGTACGAGGGATCGTACGGGGTGACAAGCGGCCCGATGATGGCCGTGAGCACGAAGAGGCAGAACAGGACCACGCCCACCTTGGCCTTGGCCGGCAGCCGGCGCCACCAGCCGGGCTGGGGGGCTTCCTGGGTGACGGCGGTGAGTTCGGTGCCGATGGCCGGTGCGATAGTCATCGCGTCGCCTCCCGGGCCCGGGCGCGGGGATCGACGAACACGATGACGATGTCGACGATCAGGTTGGCGAGCAGGACAGCGAAGGTGACCACCAGGAAGATCGCCTGGGTCAGCGGGTAGTCGTTCGAGGTGACCGCGTTGATCAGCAGCAGGCCGATCCCCGGGTAGGAGAAGACGATCTCCATGACCAGGGCACCGGATACCACGAAGCCGATCGCCAGGCCGAAGCCCTGAAGCTGCGGCAGGATCGCGTTGCGCGCGGCGTAGGTGAAGACGACCCTGCGGTTGGACAGGCCCTTGGCCTGGGCGGCGACTACGTAGTCCTCGCCGATGGTCGTGATCATGACGTTGCGCATCTGCAGCATCCAGCCGGCTATCGAGGTGAGCACGATGGTGAGCGCCGGGAGCAGTGAATGGTAGATGGCGCTGCTGATGAAGTCCCAGTGCCAGCCCGGGATCAGGCCCTGGCTGTAGCCCTGGGCGATCGGGAAGACGTGGACCTTGACCGCGAACAATTCGAGCAGGATCAGCGCGAAGAAGAAGTAGGGAATGGCCTGCAGGAACATTAGCCCGGGCAGGACCCGGTCCAGCCCTCCGCCGTGCCGCCAGCCGGCCGCGATGCCGAGGGCGGTACCCACCAGGAAGGCAATCACCGTCGCGGTGCCCACGAGGATGATCGTCCAGGGCAGGGCCTCACCGAGCAGGGTCGAGACCTGGGCCGGATATTCGCTGACGCTGGTGCCGAAGTCCAAGTGGGACACGTCGGCGAGATAGGCCCAGTACTGATGCCAGATCGAGCCCGGGTTTCCCACGCCGAGCAGCGCCTCGAGCGCGCGGTAGGCCGCGGGCTGCAGGTTGGGGAACTTCGCCATGATGCTCTCGACCGCGTTCCCCGGCACCAGGCGTGGGATGAAGAAGTTGATGGTGAGCGCCACCCAGGCCGCGACGACGTAGAAGACCAGGCGGCGAATGATAAAGGACATGGTGCCTCCTAGGCCTTCGCCGGCGTTCGGGCCGCTCGCCGGGCGGGCCTCCTGCCGGGCGCGGCGCCGTCGCGGTCGGCTCGCAGCGGCAGGACAGGCTGGCGGATCCGGGCCTCGCCGGAACACCCGCAGCTCGACCGGAGCACCAGCTCGGTCGGCAGCAGTTCCACGGTGGGGCTCAGGGCGGGGTCGGCGATCCGGTCCAGGAGCCGCGCACAGGCCCGCTCGCCGAGCATGCGCATCGGCTGATGGACCGTGGTCAGCGTCGGGTCGTACAGGCTGCCGAGGGCGATGTCGTCGAACCCGACCACGGCCACGTCCTCGGGGACCCGCACGCCGCCGGCGGCGAAGGCCCGCAGCACCCCGATCGCCATCTGGTCGTTGGCGCACACGACCGCGTCCGGCAGCGCCGTGCCGCATCTGGCGAGCAGGTTCTCCCCGGCCAGTTCGCCGCTGCGCACGCTCAGGATCCCCTGCGCGGAGCCGATGAGCTGGCACTGCGGATGGTTGCGCAGCACGTACTCCAGGGCCTGCCGCCGCTGGCTCGCGTCGGGTGAGTTCGGCGGGCCGTCGAGGTGGAACAGGCGCCGCTTGCCGTGGTCCGCGATGAGGTGGGTGATGATGGCGGCCGAGCCGGAGAAGTTGTCCGCCGCCACGACGTCGGCGGCCCGCTCGCCCGGCGTCCCGGCGATGACGACCACGGGAACTCGTGCGGTGAGGCGCTCGATGATGCTGGAGGCCACGAAGCCCTCACCGATGAGGATCCCGTCGACCTTGCCCGACAGGGCGTCCATCCGGGAGAAATCGGGCCGGTCGCCCTGCATGAAGGTGATCAGCAGCGACCAGTTTTTGCGCTGCCGGATGCACGCCTCGACGCCGCGCAGTACCTCGTCGTAGTACAGCAGGCCCACGTTCTCGATGTCGATGTGGTCCACCTCGCGCTCGACGCACACCAGGCCGATCACGTCCTTGCGGCGGCGGGACAGGCTCTGGGCGGCGCCGTCGGGGACGTAGCCGAGCTCCTCGATGGCCTGCCTGACCCGTTGGCGGGTGGATTCGCGCACCCGGTCCTGGCCGTGCACCACCCGGGAGACAGTGGCGGTGGACACGCCGGCCAGCCGCGCGACGTCGTAGAGAGTTACCACTTTTTGCCCATCAGAGGCATCGCCGGCATCCCTTGCATAAACGTAATGTAAACGTTTACACCGGAAATCTAAGCGCTTACACTAACCCTCAGCACAGGGGCCGTCAAGGTCCGTAGCCATGGGTAGGGAGAGGCTTATGACCAATGCCAACGGCGCCCTGGGATTCCCCGAAGGCTTCGCCTGGGGGTCGGCGACGGCCGCTTATCAGATCGAGGGAGCGGCGAGCATCGACGGCAAGGGCCCGTCGGTCTGGGACACCTTCAGCCACGCGCCCGGCAACGTCCGCGGCGGCGACACCGGCGACATCGCCTGCGACTCCTACCACCGGTACCGCGAGGACGTCGCGCTGATGGCCTCGCTCGGCCTGAACGCCTACCGGTTCTCGATCTCCTGGCCGCGGGTCCAGCCCGGCGGCCGCGGCCCGGCCAACTCCAAGGGCCTTGACTACTACCGCGCGCTGCTCGACGAACTCGGCGAGCACGGCATCGAGGCCATGGTCACGCTCTACCACTGGGACCTGCCCCAGGAGCTCCAGGACGACGGCGGCTGGGCGAGGCGCGATACCGCCCAGCGGTTCGCCGAGTACACCGCGATCTGCGCGCAGGCTCTCGGTGACCGGGTCACCCGCTGGATCACGCTGAACGAGCCGCAGGTGGTGGTCAACAACGGCTACCGCCACGGCCAGCACGCCCCCGGGCTGCGGGACCCCGAGGCCGCCGCCGCCGCCACGCATCATCTGCTGCTGGGCCACGGGCTCGCCACGCAGGCGCTGCGCGCGCTGGGCCCGGCCGAGGTCGGCATCTCCCTGGACCTGCATCCGATCCGGGTGCTCGGCAACGGCCGGGCGGGCGACCTGGAAAGCGCCCGGCAGATCACCGACGCGATGGTGAACGGCATCTACCTCGATTCGGTGCTGCACGGCCGGTACCCGGAGGAGGCCCCGGCGGCCATGCTCCCGCCCGCCCCGCTGATCGCCGACGGGGACCTGGAGACCATCAGCGAGCGACTGGATTTCCTCGGCATCAACTACTACTCCCCGGTCTTCCTGCGGGCCGGCGACCCGGCCGACCTACGGCGGAACGAGGAGCCCGCCCGCAGCCAAGTGCCGGGCGTGGTCGAGTACCGGCCGGGCGAGCTGGAGCGGACCACGATGGGCTGGCTCGTCGACCCCGACGGGCTCTGCGAGATCCTGACCGAGGTGGCCAAGCAGTCGCCCGGCCTGCCGCTGTACATCACCGAGAACGGCCGCGCGGCCGAAGATTACGTGAACCCGCAGGGCGAGGTGCACGACATCGAACGGGTCAGGTACCTGCACATGCACCTGGAGGCCGCCGCGCGCGCCATCAAGGACGGGGTCAGCCTGGCCGGCTACTTCGTCTGGTCGCTGCTGGACAACTTCGAATGGGCGTGGGGATACCAGAAGCGGTTCGGGATCGTCTTCGTCGACTTCGGGACCCAGCGCCGGATCCCCAAGTCCAGCGCGCTCTTCTACTCCGAGGTCGTGCGGGCCAACGCCGTGCCGGCCGTGCCAGCTGGCTCCGCTTAACCGGGACGAACTGGTCCGAACGGAGCGTGGTCTCACCTCACGGTTCTCTGCACGCAGCCCAGGGCAGCTCATCCGTAGAATGAGCTGTGGCCATCGAGCTGGTGTTTGAGACCCACTCCATGACGGTGGACAACGAGCGGGGGCGTGCCACGGGCTGGCGGCCCGGACAGCTGTCGGAGCAAGGCCGAGCCCAGGCCCAGCGGCTGGGCGGCCGCCGCCGGGACGACGGGATCACCGCGGTGTTCAGCTCCGACCTGGCCCGAGCCACCGAGACCGCGACGGTTGCCCTCGGTACGTCCGGTATCCCGGTGCTGCATGACTGGCGGTTGCGCGAATGCGACTACGGCGCACGCAACGGGATGCCCGTGGCCGAATTGCACGCCGGGCGGCGCGACCACCTGGACCGCCCCTATCCGGGCGGCGAAAGCTGGCGGCAGGCCGTGGCCCGCGTCGGCCGCTTCCTCGGCGACCTGCCGCTGCGCTGGGATGGGCAGCGGGTCCTGGTCATCGGTCATGTCGCCACCCGGTGGGGCCTGGACCACGTCATCGGCGGCACCTCGCTGGAGGAGCTCATGGAGCAGGACTTCGCCTGGCAGGAAGGCTGGGAGTACCGGCTGGGCTAGCGTTGTCCCAATGCACCCGGTTTCCGTGCGGCTGACGTTCCGTGACATGTCCCTGGATGACCTCGATGACATGGCTCTGCTGCTCGGCGACCCAGAGGTCATGACGTACTACCCGCGACCGAGGACGCGGGCCGAAGCCGCCTCGTGGATCGCGTGGAATCGCGGCCTGTACCGCACGCACGGTTACGGCCTGTGGCTGCTGAGCACCACAGACGGCGGCTTCGTCGGTGACTGCGGCCTGACGCCGCAGGTGGTGGACGGTGTGACCGAGCTGGAGGTCGGTTACCACGTGCTGCCCGCGCTGCAGGGCCGAGGCTACGCCACCGAGGCGGCGGCCGCCTCGCGTGACTTCGCCCGCGACGTGGTGGGCGCGACCCGGCTGATCGCGATCATCCACCCGGACAACCGGCCCTCGCAGCGCGTCGCGGAGAAGATCGGCCTGCACCCGGAGAAGCGCACCACGGTGCACGGCGGTCGCGACGCCATCATCTACGCCGCGGCCCTCGACCAGCAGTAGCGACCGTGGACGAGACCGGTGGCGCAACGTGAACCATGCCGGGGCTGTCGTGGCGGGTGCCACCGTGCCAAGCTGCTGTCATGGTGGCGGGCAATGAACCGGTGGCGTGGGAGGGCCGGCGGGCCGTGATGGCATTTCCTGAGCATGTCGACATGTCCAACGCCGCGCAGATCCGTGAGCAGCTGCTGGCGGTATTCGACCGCGGCGCGGCGGTGGTGATCGCGGACATGTCGGCGACGGCGTGGTGCGATTACGTCGGTGTCGACGCGGTGGCCCGCGCCTGCCAGCGGGCGGCGGTCCGCCGGGCCGAGCTGCGGCTGGTAGCTACCTCACCAGCTGTCCGGCGGCTGCTGGCCGCCGAAGGCCTGGACCGCCTGGTTCCGGTGTACTCCTCGCTGGAGGCAGCTATCGCCGCCGGGGAGGCGGACGGACCGGATCCCGGCAGTGGTCCCGCGCCGCCGATCGTGGCCCCGCGAGGGCCTGCGCAGTCGCAGGGCGGGCAGGAGAACAGACCGAGATCGGCTCCCTTGAACGAGGCGGTCCTGCGTCAGCTGATCGACGCCCTGGCAGACGGGATCGTGCTGGTCGGCGAGGACGGACGGATCGTGCTGGCGAACCGGCGGGCGGCGGAGATGTTCGGCTACCGGCCCGCCGAGCTGGCCGGCCAGCTGGTGGAATTGCTGATGCCAACCGGGATGCGGGACGCGCACCGCGTGGACCGGGCTTCCTATGCGCTCAAGCCGGTGGCCCGGCCGATGGCCGACCGGGCCCGGCTGGTCGGACTGCACAAGGACGGCAGCACCATCCCGGTTACGGTCACGCTGAGCCCGGTCCCGACCGCCAGCGGGCATTTCGTCCTCGCCGTAATCAGGGACGCCACGCACGAGCGGGGCCAGGACGACCTCATCGACCTGGTCCGCGGCGTGCTCGCGGAGCAGGCGCAGCACGCCGAAGACTTGCTGGACCGGGTGGTCCGCAGCTTGTTCCACGTCGGGCTCAGCATGGACACGGCCGCGGGCCAGTCCGCTGAGCTGGCCCGGGAGCGGATCGGCGATGCGCTCCAGCGGCTGGACGACACCATCCACGAGATCCGCGATCATATCTTCCGGTCCCACCGCCCCGGTAGCGGCCATGGGACGGCCTGGTGACATGCTGTCCGGATGCGGGGCCGGACGGGCCGCTGGGCGGGAACTTCCGGCGCGGATGCGCGGAGGACCTGGAAGCACGGGACCGGCGGATAAGCGCAGGATGGAGTTCTTATATGGTCGGCAGCCGCGGGCCCGAGGCTAGCAGCGTGTCGATGAACGGGCACAGGTGCATCCGGTGGCCGCTGATCCTCCCCGGCTCGATCTCCACGATCTGAGCCGCAGCCGCAGCCGCAGGCCAGCCGCAGTCGGTATCGATCCGGAGCCCACGGGGGACCACCGACCGGCCCTGCACCAGGACCGACCAGCCCGACCGGGTCACCGGGTGGATGGAATCGGCGGCGAACGCGACGATCGTCTGATCCAGCGCCCGCTCGGGCAGCCCGTGGTGTCCGAGGCACACGGCCAGCCTGCGGCCATCCAGGTAGTACTGCACGGGCAAGATCACCGGCAGCGCGCGGAGCGACAGCGCCAGACGGCCTACCGAAGCCGTCGCCAGCAACTCCCAGCATTCCCGCTCGGAGAGCGCATCATCACGCGCAGTCATGCCCGAGGAATTTACTAACCAGGCAGATCACCCCACAGGGACTGAAGTCCCTGCCAAGAAGTCCAACGGCCCGGCATGCCCGAACCGGGGATTGTCGTGAAGGCACACGCGATACTCATCTGGCAGGCATGCATCCGTGGCTGATGCCGATAGTGAAGCTGTACTCCCCAGTCCGCGGGCGATCACAGGTTGATCGTGGCTTCGATGATCAGCGCGGGCGTCACGGCGGGGGGACGGCGGCGGCCTTCGCGTCGGACCAGCTGCGGACGATGGTGGTGTCGGAGATGAAGCGGACCCCGGACCCGGGTGCCCAGCGCTGCGCGGCCTCACCCAGGCAGTCCTCCACGAGCCCGGACACGGCCTCGCCACGCTCGCGCGGGCAGTGGACGAGCAGCTCGTCGTGCAGGCACAGCACGATGCGTGCGTCCAGGTGACCGCACCGGGCCCGGACCGTCACCGCCCACATCTTGAACAGCTCCGCCGCCGCGCCCTGGATCATCGCGTTGCGCGCGTACCGGCCGTAGGCCGCGGCGCGGCTGGAGGTGCGGGGTTCGGTCGTGCTCAGCACGATCAGGCGTCCGCCGTAGGTCCGCAGGTCGCGCCCGGCGCGTCCGGCCCGGTCGGCGGCATCCAGGTAGGCCATGGCGACCGGGTAGGCCGCGCTGAGGCGGCGCAGCGCCTGGGCCCCGTGCCCGGTGGTCTGCCCGTACATCGCGCCGAGCACCGCCACCTTGGCCGTCGGCCGGTCCAGGCCGAGCTGCGCCGCGACCGGCGCGTACAGGTCATCGGCCCGGGTCGCGAGAATCAGTGCCTGATCCCGGGACACCGCGGCCAGGACCCGCGGCTCGATCTGGCCGAGGTCGGCCCGGACGAAGACGTGCCCGTCAGCCGCTACCACCGCCCGGCGCATCGCGGCCGGCATGTTGTGCAGGCCGGCCGACGCGGTCATCCGGCCCGCCGCGCCGTCGGATCCGGTCCAGGCGCCGCGCAGCCGGCCGTCGGCTCCGAGGTTCTCGTCGAGCCACGCGTAACCATAGGTGGTCGCGATCCGCTCCGCCTTCCGCCATTCCAGCAGGGCGGCGATCAGCGGATGGGTGTCGCGGAGCTCCCGCAGCCGCCACGCCCGGGTATCCGGGACGTCGACGCCGATCCGGGCCAGCAGCGACCGGACCTGGGCCGGGCTGCGCAGGTCGGCCGTGACCCCGGCCGGAGCGTGCCGCAGGACCTCGGCGTCGCGCGCGGCCCGCGCGGCGGCTGCCTCGGCGTCGCTGCGCGGCCGGGGGCCGATGAAGGAGCAAAGCACCTGCTCGGCCACTGCGCGATCCATCGGCAGCCCGTCCGCGGACAGTTCGGCGCATAGCAGCTCGGCGGTGGACTCGGAGCGCGCCGTGGGCAGCGCCATCGGCCGGTCGGCCAGCGCGGCGAGCGCCGCCTGCTGCACCTCGGCCAGTGACCGCGCCAGCTCTGCCCACCGGGCCAGGCGATCGGTACTGTCGGACCATCCGCCGTTGACCCACTCCGGCCGCAGGTGCCCGTCGGGAGCCACCGGATCGTCGTCGTCACCGTCGTCCGCGCCGGTCATCCCGAACAGGTCGAGCGGTCCGCCGACCGGCATCGTCTCCGTGGCCAGCCCGCGGGCCCTGGCCCAGGCCCAGCCCGGGTCGGCCCGCCAGCCGCCGAACAGCAGCCGGTGCGCCGCGGTGATGTCCCAGCACGTGGCCAGCCGGGCACCGCCGGCGACCAGGTGCGCCGCCGTCTGGCCAGACCACACCGCCCATCGCGGCCGCAGCACCTCATCTGCCCGCCCGACCTCCGCGGTCAGCCCCGCACCGGGGGCGGCGGGCCCCGCACCGGGGGCGGCCAGCTCCGCACTGGGCGTGGCCGGCCACGCACGTTCCGCCGTGGCCACGCCGAGCCCGTTCCGGGGGGAGACGACCAGCCCCACGAGATCGCCGCGGGCCACCCCGGCCTGGCGCAAGGACGTCACGAGGTCCACAGACCTAACCTTCCCATGGGCGACGCGCCGGCGCCGGAACCGGCGCCTGGGTGAGCGGCAAGTCACGGGGCCGGCCGCGCGCGCGACGGCCCGTTCGGCCCAAATGAAATGAAGCCGGGATTCGCGCCGAAACTTTACCTAAATATTTCGAGCACCAGAGCCGGGCCGGAATTCGCCGCGCCGACGGGCGCGTTCCTTGTGGCGAGCTGGTTACAGACCGGCAAACTAGGCTCTGTCCATGCCCGAATAGATGACTGGCGCGACGCGATAAACTACGATACTGTTATCGAAATTGTTTCGAAATACGGGTGGGGAAGGTGACGCAGTGCCGTCCAGCAGAGAGCGTGCGGGCGACCGGGCTATTAGTGTGCCTAGTGTGCCGCGTATCAGCCGGGATGATGCGTCGCGGGGACGCATCACGCTCGCCATCATCGCGGCCGAGGCGGGAGTCTCGCTGCCGACCGTGTCCAAGGTGGTCAACCGGCGCCCGGACGTCGCGGCCGCGACCCGCGCCAAGGTGGAGCGGCTGCTGGACCAGCATCACTACCTGCGCACGGGGACCCGCAGGCAGCGCAGGTCCGGGCTGATCGACCTGGTATTCAACGGGCTGGACAGCCCGTGGGCGGTCGAGATCTTGCGCGGTGTCGAGGAATGGGGCGCGAGTCACCAGACCGGGGTGGCGGTCTCGGCCGTCCGGCACGGGAACGCGCGTCCGGCCAGCTGGACCAGCACCCTGGCCAGCCACGACACCGACGGGGTGATCCTGGTGACGTCTGAGCTCACCCAGGAGCAGCTGGAACAGCTGCGCAGCGGCGGCATCCCGCTGGTGGTGGTCGACCCGGTCAACCCACCGCCCCCCGAGCTGGCCAGCGTGGGCGCCACGAACTGGGCCGGCGGTCTGGCGGCCACCGAGCATCTGCTCAGCTTCCGGCACCGCCGGATCGCCGCCGTGGCCGGCCCCCAGGACTACCTGTGCAGCCGGGCCCGGATCGATGGCTACCGATCGGCGCTCGAGCAGGCCGGCATCGTCTTCGATCCCGGGCTGGTCAGGCACGGCGACTTCCAGCACGAGGGCGGTTTCCGGCGCGGCGGGGAGCTGCTGGACCTAGCCGAACCTCCCACCGCCATCTTCGCGGGCAGCGACCAGCAGGCGCTGGGCGTCTACGAGGCGGCCCGGCAGCGCAGCCTGCGGATCCCGCAGGACCTGAGCGTGGTCGGGTTCGACGACCTGCCCGTGGCTCGCTGGGTCTCGCCGCCGCTGACCACGGTGCGCCAGCCGCTGGCCGAGATGGGCCGGGCGGCGGCCCAGATGCTGGGCGAGATCATCGAGGACCGGCCGCTGCGCAGCAGGCGGGTGGAGCTGTCGACCGAGCTGATCATGCGCGAATCCACCGGGCCCGTCCCCGGGCCCGCGCGATGAGCCGCCTGCGGGCCGGGCCGGGGACGATCACCGCGGAGATCTGGCGCGACCCTTCGCGGTCGGCCAGGGAGCGGGCCGGGGATCTGCTCGGCCGGATGACGCTGGAGGAGAAGGTCGCCCAGCTGACCAGCATCTGGGTGGGCGACCCCGCCAACGTCGCTCCCATGCAGGGCCAGATGAGCGAGACGCCGCTGCCGCTGGCTGAGCTCATCCGCCACGGCCTTGGCCAGGTTACCCGGGTCTTCGGCACCCGGCCGCTGCCTCCCGCCGTGGCGCGCAGTACGCTCCGGGAGCTGCAGGCCCAGATCGCCGGGGCCAGCCGGTTCGGCATTCCCGCCGTCGCGCATGAGGAGTGCCTGACGGGGTTCGCCACGTGGACGGCCACCGTATTCCCGACCCCGCTGGCCTGGGGCGCGTCGTTCGATCCCGAGCTGGTGCGGGACATGGCCGGGGCCATCGGGGCCAGCATGCGCGCGATGGGCATCCACCAGGGGCTGGCCCCGGTCCTCGACGTGGCCAGGGACATGCGGTGGGGCAGGACCGAGGAAACCATCGGCGAAGACCCCTACCTGGTCGGGTCGCTCGGCACCGCCTACGTCCGCGGTCTGCAGTCCGCTGGGATTCAGGCCACCCTGAAGCACTTCGCCGGGTACTCCGCGTCCCGCACGGGCCGCAACATGGCTCCGGTGAGCATGGGACCACGGGAGTTCGCGGACGTCATGCTGGTGCCGTTCGAGATGGCGCTGCGGCTCGGCGGGGCCCGCTCGGTGATGCCGTCCTACACCGATGTGGACGGCGTCCCGGTCAGCGCGGACCGCTCACTGCTGAGCGGGCTGCTGCGCGACCAGCTCGGCTTCGACGGGGTCGTGGTCTCGGATTACTTCGCGATCTCCTTCCTGCAGACCCAGCACGGCGTGGCCGGGACGCCCGCGCAGGCCGCGGCGCTGGCTCTGGACGCCGGCCTGGACGTGGAGCTGCCCAGCGTGCGCTGCTACGGCCCCGAGCTGGCGGCCGCGGTGCGCGACGGCCAGGTCCCGGCCGAGCTTGTCGACCGGGCCGCGGCCCGGGTGCTGCGGCAGAAGTGCGAGCTGGGGCTGCTCGATCCCGGGTGGTCACCGGCGGACAAGGACTCCCCTGGCTCCCCGCCGGACCTCGACCCGCCGGACCTCGACCCGCCGGACCTCGACCCGCCGGACCTCGACCCGCCGGGGCACCGGGCGCTGGCCAGGCGGATGGCCGAGGAGTCCGTCGTGCTGCTGGCCAACCGTGCCCCGGAGCCGGGCGGCACCGCCGTCTTGCCGCTGCGGCCGGACGCCAGCCTCGCGGTGATCGGGCCGCTGGCCGCCGATCCGCTGGCCTTCTTCGGCTGCTATAGCATGGCCCGCCACCTCGGCTACCGGTATCCCGAGGCCGCCGACGGCCTGCATGTCACGACGGTCCTGGACGCGCTGACGGCCGAGCGGCCCGGTGCCCCGATCTCGTACGCGGCAGGCTGCGACGTCCGGTCCGAGGACCGCTCGGATTTCGCGCACGCCGCCGCGCACGCCCGGGAGGCGGACGTGGTGGTGGCCGTGCTCGGAGACCAGGCCGGCCTGTTCGGCCGGGGCACCTCGGGCGAGGGCTGCGACGCGGCCGACCTCAGGCTGCCCGGCGTGCAGGAGGACCTGCTGCGCGTGCTGGTCGCCACCGGGAAGCCGGTCGTGCTGGTGCTGGTGACCGGCCGGCCGTACGCGATCGGCCCGCTGGCCGGGCAGCTCGCCTCGGCCGTGCAGGCGTTCTTCCCGGGCGAGGAGGGCGGCGGCGCGATCGCCGGGGTGCTGTCCGGCCGGGTGGTTCCTAGTGGCCGGCTCCCGGTGGAGCTGCCGAGACTGCCGGGCGCCCAGCCGGCCTCGTATCTGCGCCCGCGGCTGGCGGACCGCCATCCTGGTAGTTCGGTCGATCCGGCCCCGCTGTTCGCGTTCGGCCACGGGCTGTCGTACACCAGCTTCGAGTACGCCGATCTCGTCATCCGGCCTGCCGACGACGCGGAGGCCGCGGCGGGCGCGGAGGTCGTGGTTGGCACCGCCGGCACGGCGGAGATCGCCTGCACGGTGCGGAACTCCGGCAGCCGGGCGGGAACCGAGGTGGTCCAGCTCTACCTGAGTGACCCGCTCGCCCAGGCGGTCCGCCCGGTCCGCTGGCTCGCGGGCTTCGCCCGGGTTCCGCTCGGCCCGGGTCAGGCCCGCCGGGTCACCTTCCGGCTTCACGCCGACCGCACCGCGTTCAGCGGCCGGGACGGCGTCCGGGTGGTAGAGCCGGGCGAGATCCGGGTCGCGATCGGCGGAGCCTCCGATCGCCTGGTCCTGCACGGGTCGTTCACGCTGGGCGGCGCCGAACGCCCGGCCGGACCCGACCGGGTCCTGGACACCCCGGTGGTCATCGGGACGCCTCAGTAGCGCATGCCCATGGCCGCGCGGACCTCGTCCAGGGTGGCCGTGGCGATCGCCTCGGCGTGCTCGTTGCCCTCCCGCAGGATCCGGCGGACGTAGCCCAGGTCACGTGCGTACTCGGCGCGGCGGGCCCGGACCGGGGCCAGCAGTTCGTTGACCGCCATCGTGACCGTGTCCTTGAGCGCTGCGGCACCGCCGGTGCCGAGGTCGGCGACCACGTCCTGCGGGCTGCGCCCGAGGGCGAGGGCGGCCAGCAACACCAGGTTCGAGACCTCCGGACGGCGCTCGGGATCGTAGCTGATGTACCGTTCGGCGTCCGTCTTCGCACCGCGGATCAGGCGGGCGGTCTCATCGGCGCTGGCCGCCAGCGCGATGGCGTTGCCGCGGCTCTTGCTCATCTTGGTGCCGTCGGTGCCGAGCAGCAGTGGCGCCGCCGACAGCAGCGCGTCGGGCACCGGGAAGGTCGGCGCGCCGTACCGGCTGTTGAACCGGCGCGCGATGACCCGGGTGATCTCCAAGTGCGGCAGCTGATCCTGCCCGACCGGCACCAGGTTTGACTTGCAGAACAAGATGTCCGCCGCCTGGTGCACCGGGTAGGTGAGCATTAGGCCGCTGACCGCTGTCTGGCGCGAGTGCGCGATCTCGTCCTTGACCGTCGGGTTGCGCTGCAGCTCCGGGACCGAGACCAGGCTCAGGAACGGGAGCAGGAGCTGGTTGAGCGCCGGCACCGCGCTGTGCGCGAACACCACCGTCCGCGCCGGGTCCAGCCCGATGGCCAGGTAGTCGAGCATCAGGCTGATCACGTACTCATCCAGGTGCTCCGAGGTATCGCGGTCGGTCAGCACCTGGTAGTCCGCGATCAGCACGAAGACCTCTGCGCCGAGGTCCTGCAGCCTGACCCGGTTCCGCAGGGTGCCAAAGTAATGGCCCAGGTGCAGCTGACCGGTCGGCCGGTCCCCGGTCAGGATCCGGAACCGGGAGGCGTCCCGGTGAATCAGCTCCTCAAGCTCAGCCGAACGCTCCAGCGCGAGCCCGGCACTCATGGTCATCGTCCTCTCCGTAAGGTCCGGACGGACGGCCCTGGAGAGCACGGAAAAGGCCGCCCATCCGGACGGCCTCGAAAGCGGGTGAGGTTGTTAGGGGTTGGGCCGTCCTAACCGGCAGGCCACCACTGGGTACCCGATACGCATTGCACCCAACCATCATAACAATCTTTATTCTGAACGGGCCATGGTATCCGCGGCCGGCCCGCTGCGCCGCGATGCTGGTCTGGCCGCCTTCGGCGGCGGGCCGATCAGGACGTAGGCCGCCGCGGCGCACAGCTCGAATCCGGCCGCGGCCAGCAGGCAGGCGGTCACCGAATGGCCGGCCAGCGGGCCCGCGAGCGCCGCTCCGGCGGCCAGCCCGCCGATCTTCAGGCTCGCCGCCGTGGTGAAGATCTGGCCGCGCATGTGCTCGGGGGACTCCCGGTGCCGTACCGCGAACAGCGCGGTCAGCTGCGGTCCCTCGCCGGCCCCGCCGAGCGCGACCGCCGCCATGGTGAGCCAGCCCGGCGCCACCGATGCCGCGGCCATGCTCACCCCGATCACCAGGGTGCTGACCAGGACCCGGACATCCGGCTGGCCGCGCGGCGGACGGCGGGCCAGGATCGAGTTGACGACCAGCGAGGCGGCCGCTATCGCGCTGATCAGCAGCGCTCCGCGGGCCGATCCGCCCAGCCGCTGCGCGCCGAGCAGAGGGCAGCAGACCAGGAGCATGCCGATCCCGGCGTAGGACACCACGGAGGTTACGGTGGCCCGCAGCAGCGGGCGCCGGGTTACGATCGCGGCGAACCCCGCGGCCACCTGCCGGTACGGGGCCGGTCTCGGCGCGCTGGCCTGCACCGGGGGATAGCGCGACAGCCAGCAGGCCGACGGTATAGCCAGGGCGACCAGTGCCGCCGCGGCGGCGACCGCGGTCCGGGCGCCGAGCCCGGCGGCGATCACCGCGGCCAGCGCCGGGCCGGCCAGGCTGGCCGCGCTGTAAGTCATGGCGTCGAGCGCGAAGCCACGGCTCAGCACCGGACCGGTCACGATGCGGGGCAGCTGAGAGGTCCAGCCGCCCGCCACCGCCGGGGTGAACAGCCCGGCGGCCAGCGTGATCAGCACCACGAGCGGAACCGGCAGCCGACCGGCCGTGGCCGCGACGGCGATGATCCCCAGCGCGTAGGCCGACAGGGTCAGGGCGAGCACCCGGTCCGGGCGCGGGCTGCGGTCCAGCAGCGCGCCGAACACCGGTCCGCCCACCGCCGCGGCGACGGTCAAGCCCGCCAGCAGCGCCGAGCCGGTAGCGGCACTGCCGGTCACCGCGAACCCCAGCAGCAGCAGGGCCGGGCCTGCCATCTCGTCGCCGGCCCGGGACGCCGCCGTGCCGCCGAGGTACCTCCACGACGTCCGCCATGGCATGTAACCCGATTCCACAAAAACACGTTACACTATCCCTCTGTGACCACCCGGACGGTGCTGCTCGGCAGCAGCGTGCACGATGCCGCGCAGCGGGCAGCCGATATCCTCGCGGTTCTCCTGCCCAGGACGGGCAACCGGCTCCCGGCCGGCAGTTCGGGCGAACGGGCGGCGCTGATCGAGGTGCTGCGCGCGCACGGCGAGACCCCGCCGATCGAGATCTCGGCCATTGAGCTGGACTCGTTGCGCCAGGCCGCGCTCGAGCTGCGGCAGGTCTTCACCGCCGGGGACGTCGCCGTGGCCGCGGACCGGATCAACGGCCTGCTTTCCGGACGCGCGCATCCGCCGCGGCTGACCGCGCACGGCGGGGCGTCGGGCTGGCACGTGCACGTGGACGGCAACGACGAGGCGCCGTGGGACGAATGGTTCCTCACCTCGTCCTGCCTGGCCCTGGCGGTGCTGCTGGCCGAGCGGCAAGCCCCGCCGGCCGGGATCTGCCCCTCGCCGTCCTGCGGCAGGCCGTTCGTGAACGTGGGCCGGGGCAGTGCCCGGCGCTACTGCTCGGCCACCTGCGGCACCCGCGAGCGGGTGGCCGCATACCGGGAGGCTGGTCGCCCGGCCCGGCCGTGAAAGGCTAGGAGGATGGAATATGTCCGGCTTGGCCGTTCGGGCCTGTCGGTGAGCCGCCTCTGCCTCGAGGACGACGTCCTCAAGCGGCTCGACGACCTGTTCCCTGGCTACCGGCCCGCGCCGGAGCACCACGCCTGGTGAGGCTGGTAGGCGCCCCGCCGCGGGCCGCACGCCTGCTGCGGGACCGGTCCGGCGTGCAGCGGGTCACGAACATCGAGCTGTTCTTCGACCTGGTGTACGTGTTCGCGGTCACCCAGCTGTCGCACTACCTGCTCGGGCACCCTACCGTGCGGGGCGCGCTGCAAGCCGGGCTGCTGTTGGCGATGGTCTGGCTGGTCTGGTCGTACACCACCTGGGTGACGAACTGGCTGGACCCGGAGCAGATGGCCGTCCGGCTGCTGCTCGTGGTGCTCATGCTGATCAGCCTGGCCATGGCGGTGGCGCTGCCGCGCGCCTTCGAGGATCTGGGCCTGTGGGTGGGCTGCGGCTATGCGCTCCAGCAGATCGGCCGCACCGTGTTCATGGTGATCGCGCTGCGCGGGCACCCGCTGGAGGCCAACTTCCAGCGCATCCTGGCCTGGTGCGTGACTAGCAGCGCGCTCGCCATCGCCGGCGGCCTGGCCCACGGCGACGCGCGGGCCCTGCTGTGGCTCGGCTCGGTCTGCGTTGACCTGCTCGGCGGGGTGGTCGGCTTCTACACGCCGGGCCTGGGCCGGTCCCGCACGTCGGACTGGACCATCGAGGGCAGTCATTTCGCCGAGCGCTGCCAGGCGTTCATCCTGATCGCGCTGGGCGAGTCGATCGTGATCATCGGCGCCACGCTGACCGAGAAGCCGGTCAGCGCGACCGACGTGGCCGCCTTCGTGGTCGGGTTCGCCGGCGCGGTGGCGCTGTGGTGGCTGTACTTCGACCAGAGCGCCGCGGCCGCCGCGGAGAAGATCGCCTGTTCGGATGACCCCGGCCGGCTGGGCCGCTCCGCCTACCACCTCATCCATCCCGTGATGGTGGCGGGCATCATCGTCTCGGCCGCCGCCGACCAGAAGGTCCTGTCCGACCCGGCGGTGACCGCGAGCACGGCGTCAGCCTGGATGATCCTGGGCGGCCCGGCGCTGTTCCTGGCCGGGCACGCCGCGTTCAAGCTGGTGGTGTGGCGCTACCCGTCCTGGCCCCGGGTGGCCGGGATCGCCGTGCTCGCCCTGCTCGGCCTGGCGGCGAAGGCGATCCCGGAACTCGGGCTCGCCGCCTGCGCGGCGGGCGTGGTCGCCGCCGTTGCCGCCGCCGACCGCCTGCCGGGGATACACCCGCCGCGCTGAGTCCCTACCGAGTGCGACCGCGGTGCCTCAAGTCAGCGGGTCGTGGCTCCGGTCACCTCTTCCGCCCGACGGCCCCCAGCTGCGGAATCTCGGGACCGCGGGGGGAGTCAGGATCCGGCCGCCAGTCGTCCACGTTGACCACACCCGGCTCGACGAGCTCCAGGCCCTCGAAGTAGCCGGCGAACTGCTGCGGGGTGCGGGTCCGGTACGGGACGGCACCCGATGCCTCGTACACCCGCAGGGCCGCCTCCAGGGCCTCACTGGTGTTGACGCTGTCGTTGATCGACAGGTAACTGCCGGGGGGCAGGCCCTCGAGCAACCCGGCCACGATCGATCGCGCCTCGTCGTGGTCGACGACGTGACCGAGAACGCCCATGAACGTCAGCGCCACCGGCTGGGTCAGGTCCAGCCACTCAGCCGCCTCCCGCAGCACCTTCTCGGCGTCGCGCATGTCAGCATCCACGTAGCTGGTGCTGCCCTGCGGACAACTGCTCAGCAGGGCCCGCGCGTGCGCCAGCACCAGCGGGTCATTATCGACGTAGATGATCCGTGACTCCGGGGCGACGCGCTGCGCGACCTGATGCGTATTGTCCGCGGTCGGCAGCCCGGTCCCCACGTCGAGGAACTGGCGTACCCCGGCCTCACCGGCCAGGAACCGGATGACGCGTCCGAGGAAAGCGCGGTCGGCCCGCGCGATATTTACGATGCCCGGGTATATCCCGCTGAACTGATCACCAGCCACACGATCGATCTCGTAGTTGTCCTTGCCGCCCAGCCAGTAGTTCCAGATCCGGGCCGAATGCGGCACGGTCGTATCGATCGCGGTTCCGGCGATGCGCTGCTCCGGGTCGCTGTACGTGGGTGAGTGCTCTTCAGTCACGGGGATCCCTTGGAGTTGGGTTCAGGTTTTACGGGTTTTACGGGATTTACGGGTTTCGGGCGGTGGCGATCGGACGGGGGACGTCCGGCCAGGCCTCACGTTTCCTTGATGATCTCGGCGAGGAACTGCGCGGTCTGCACGGGAGTGAGGGCCTCGGTGCTGAGGTGGTTCATGACCTCCAGGTAATGATCGACATCCTCGCGTTTATCCAGGTAGAGGGCACTGGTGAGCTGTTCGATGTAGACCACGTCCGGTACGTCGTCCTCACCGAAGCGCAGCACCGTAAACGACCCTCCCGCTGCGGCGTGCCCGCCCCGGCTGAACGGCACCACCTGGATGGTGACGTGCCTCAGCCCGGCGACCTCGATGAGCCGGTTCAGCTGGGCCCGCATCACCGCGCGGCCACCTACCGGCCGGCGTAGCGCTCCCTCGTCGATGACCACCCACACCTGCGGCGGCTTGGAGCCGGCCAGCAGGTCCTGGCGCTTGAGCCGCAGGCCCACCCGGCGGTCGATCTCCTCGGCGGGCGCCGACGTATTGCCGAGCAAGGTGACGGCTCGGGCGTAGGCCTCGGTCTGGAACAGGCCGTGCACGAACTGCAGCTCGAACGCCCGGATGACCGAGGCGGCGGCCTCCAGGCCGAGATACTCCTCGAACCAGTCGGTCATGATGTCGCCGCCGTATTTCGACCACCAGCCGGGGGCATTGGCCTGCCGGGCCAGCATCATCAGGCCCGAGCGCGTCTCCTCGTCGGTGATCCCGTACAGGTCGAGCAGATCGGCCACGTCCCGTTCCTTGAATCCGACCCGGCCGTTCTCCATGCGGCTGATCTTGGACCGGGACGCCCGGATCTCGTACCCGGCGCGGTCCGGCGAGATGCCGGCTGCCTCACGGAAGCGGTGCAACTGGTTGCCGAGGATCATGCGCGGCACGGTCGGACCTGAGATGCCAGCAGCTAGCTCGTCGTCCGTGCTCATCCTCACTCCGAGAGCCGGTGGGTTGACGCCGGTGCCCGCTCGCCCTGCCGACCGGTCACCGCCGTGCCGCCGCCCGCAAAGCCGAACGGCGACGGCGGATGCACATGCAGCACAATATCACTGCACAACCGCATCGTCAGGACACTATTAGTGACTAACGGGTAATAACGCTAGGCTGTCACTGGGTCGCGGGTACAGGTCATCGAACTCGCCGTTCTTCACTCCGGTCAAGAACGCCCCAATCTCGGCACGCGTGTATATCAGCGCCGGTCCCGAAGGATGCCGGGAATTGCGGACGGCGATCGCGCCACCGGGAAGCTCGGCCACCTCGACACAGCTCCCGCTGGGATTGCTGACCTTGCTCTTGCGCCAGGCCACAGAAACCAGCTGATCAGCCGGGATCCCGTTGTCGAACCGCATCGTTCTCCTTGCTTCTCATTCAGTGGGAACACAGGCCCAGGCCCCGCGTGGCCGGGAAACCCGGGAACCCGGGAACCCGGGAAACTCATGGTCGGGTTCTCTTGTCTGCACGGCGCAGCCTAACAGAGCAAATGCAAATGCATACGAACATGCAAGAACTCCTTACGTGTTCATATGCAGCATTCCCGGCCCGGCCGGACGGCCTGGCCGGACTGGACGGCCTTACCCGCGGCGGGCGCGAGGCATCCCTGATTATGGTAGCTCAAAGTAGCGTACCGGATCCGATGAGTGATGTAATGGCCTCTCGGGGTCGCGGCGCGACGCCACGCCGGCGAGCCTGGTCACGTACGGTGACCAGAGGCGTTACCATCGGCGACGAGCCCGGCGGCGGTGAACGCCAGCTATGGGAAAGAACGGGAAGAACCGGGAGGAATCGGAAATCGTCGGCCTGACTGCGGTCATTGTGATTAGGCTCACGGCTGGTGAAACGCACGGGTCTGCGCAGCCGCGTTCCCGTAACGATCTCGTAGCGCTCGGCTCCTAGCCTGGAATCGTATTTAGCGGAAAGCGCACAAAGGGGTGCGAAATGCTTCAACGGGGACTGTTTTGCGCCGCCGCCGCGGTAATGGTCGGCGCCATCGGCGCGGCCCTGCTCCAGCTCGCGGTCATGATTCTCAGCTTCTCCTCTCCGATCGCGATCACGGTGATCGCCCTGGTAGCCGTGGTCCTGCTCAATTCGCTGCGGCGGCGCGTACGTGCCGCCAAGCACCGATTCGCTCCACGAAAGCCGCACAGCATTCATCGGCAGGCCAGCTAAGAGGCCCTGCTGGCCGACTAGGCCTGAATCAAGCGCACATACCTCACCAGTCCCGTGTTTCGCACAGAAATACGGGCACGCCGCGATTAGCGCGGAGAATATGACCTATACGGAGCGTGGCAACGACAGCTGCCCGCCGTGCCGCCCGCGGGTGCCGTCGTCCCGCGGCTCCCGCTAGTGCGCTGGTTTCCCATTTGCGCGGAGGATCCGGCCGTCGCGGAAGATCCGGGCAGCTATTGTTGCCTAATTCTTCCGTATAAGCCATATCTTCCGCGTAAATCACGCCGGGCTGGTACACGCGTGCGAAAAGTGCGGTTACTGTGGGGGTTGTTGCTGGTGGTGGGTCGGCGGGCCGGGAACTCGCCGGGACGGCGTGGCGAGCGCGCTGCGGGCCAGTGGACGCAGGCGTCTGGGCTTGTGGCACACAGGCCCGGAAGGCGGGGCCGCGCGTTCTACCAGCGGCCGCGGTGGACGACCTCGCTGAACGGCCGCCGCTTCGGATGGCGGATCGGGACCAGGGGGCGGTCAGCCGGGTAGCCGAGCGAGATGAGCAGGGCCCAGTCGCGGTCCTCGGGGAAGCCCAGCAGCGTGCGGGCCAGCGGCAGGTCGGCCACGCCGGCGTGGCAGCTGCCGATGCCCAGGTCGGCGGCAGCCAGCAGCATGGCCATCGTGGCCTGCCCCAGGTCGAGCTGAGCCCGGTGGAACTCGTTGTCGGCCGCGGGCCCGATCACCACGATCGTGGCGGCCGAGCCTGCCACGTGCCCGGCGCCGCGCCAGACCCTGGCCAGCTCGCGGAGCTGTTCGCGGTCGGTGACGACGACGAAGTCCCAGGGCTGCCAGTTCTGCGAGGAGGGGGCCCGGCGGCCCGCCTCGAGGATCCGATCCAGATCGGCCGCCGGAATCGGGCGGCCGGCGAAGGACCGGACGTTGCGGCGTGACGTGATCGCATCCCAGGTCTGCATGCCGTCTTAACATCGCGCCGCGGTGTTTCATTCAGCCCTCGGGTGCGTAGGGCAGACCGGGCGGCTCGCCCCACCAGCCGCGCAGGAACTGGCCGGCCCGTTCGCAGGCGCCGGCCAGCGGGCCGGACGGGTGATGCAGCGCGTCGAGGATCAGGCCGGCGACCGTGGCTTCGACCGCGGCCAGGACCTCGTCCGGGGTCGCGTCGGCGGCCGACCGGTAGCCGATGACCGCGCCCGCGTTGCACACGAAGTCGGGCAGCGCGACGATGCCTCGCTGGCGCAGCACGTCGGCTCCCGGTTTGGTGTAGGGCACGTTCGCCGCGGGCGCGACGACCCGGACGCACGGAGGCAGCGACCCGGCGACCCGGCCGCTGATCACGCCGGGCCGGGTGCCGGGAACGACCACCTCGGCGTCCGCCGCCGTGAACAGCTCGCCGGGCGGCCCGGCCGGCCGGCCGTAGTGCAGGACGCAGGCATCGCCGTGCGTGCGGCGCAGCGCGAGCAGCCGCTCGGTGTCCAGGCCCGCCGGGTCCATCACGCACCCCGCCATGGTGGACACCGCGGTTACCCGGCCGCCGCGGCGGGTGACCTCCCGCGCGACCCCTCCGCCCACCTTGCCGAACCCCTCGATGGCTACCGAACGCCCGTTCCAGCCCCCGCCCCACCGCTCGCCCAGCGCCGCCTCGGCGGCCACCGCCACGCCGAATCCGGTCAGCAGGTCCTCGAACGGCACGCCGTCCACGACGGCACGGATCGCCGCCGGCGCGGCCCGGCGCTCGCGCAGCGGCGCGAAATCCTCCTCGGCCGTGCCCATATCCGGCCCGGTCAGCAGCCGGCCGGTATCGGTCAGCGGAGCGATCTCCGCGCAGAACCGGGCCATCAGGGCGGCCTTGCCCGCACGGTCGGCCGGATCCCCGCGCACGCCCGCCTTGGCCCCGCCCATCTGCGCGCCCAGCGCGGCGTACTTATAGGTCATCGCCCGGGCCAGCAGCATCACCTCAGCAATGCTGACATCCGGCGTCAGCCGGGTTCCTCCGGCGGACTCCGGCACCCCGGGCAGGTCGAACACCACGAACCCGGGGACCGAGCTCAGCTCGATGACCTCCGGACCACTACCATCGCCTACGGTCACCGGTTCACCTGCCATGCCCTCTCCGATCACGATCAGCCGTCTGCGGCATGGTAGCGCCGCAGGAGCTGCCGGGCCGTGGCCACCAGCCCGGCCCGGACCGAGGGCGGGGCCACGACCTCCACCTGGTCCCCGAAACCAGCCAGGCGGTGCGCGGCGGCCCGTTCGTGCTCGAAGGACAGCGTCACCACCCGCCAGCCGTCCTCGTCGGGCGGAAGCGCCGCCGCCAGCGCTGGCCCGGCGGCCCGGCCGAAGATCTCACCGAAGGCCGCCAGCGCCCGGGGCGAGGCCCGGAGCGTGACCGGGAGCCGGGGCCGGCTGGCCTCGAATTCGGCCGACCACTCCCGCCAGAACCCGGCCAGCTCGAAGCCGGCCGGAGGCTCGAAGGGCTCGGGCAGCACACGGGCCGAGGCGATGCGCGCGACCCGGAACACCCTGATGCCAGACCGGTCATCAGCAGTGCCCGGGGACGATGCCACCAGGTACCACACGCCCGCCTTGTTCACCAGGCCGAGCGGCCCGATAACCCGGGGCTCGGCGTCGCCGGCGTCGTCGCGCGGAGGGTAACTGACCGCCAGCCGCCGGCTGGAACGGAGCGCCCGGGCCAGGTCCCGCAGGCAGGGGACGTCCTCCTGCCCGCCGAACCACCGCGGCATGTCAAGGTGCACGAGCGCCGATCCGCCGCCCGCCGTGACCCGGATCTGGCGCTGGGCCGCGTCCAGTGCCCGGTCCAGCCCGAGCTCGCGCAGGACACCGGGCACCCCCAGGATGAGCAGGGCCTCGGCCTCGTCGGGCCGCAGCCCGCGCAGCGGGAACCGGTAGCCAGCCATGAGGCGGCACCCGCCGCCCGGGCCGGACTCGGTGAGGACGGGCACGCCCGCCGCGGCCAGCGCCTCCAGGTCACGGTAGACGGTCCGGACCGACACCTCGAGCTCGCCCGCGATCGCCTGGGCGGTCGTACGGCCCCGCGCCTGCAGCAGCAGGATCAGGGAGAGCAGCCGGTCCGCGCGCACTGGTCAAGGCTAATCCGGATCGCTGACACAAGATGTCAGCGATACCGGCGTAGCGTCCGCGAAATGATCACCTGGACCCAATTCGAGCGGCACCAGCCCGCCCTGGCGGACGCGGGCCGCAGGCAGTTCTACCAGTTCGGCATCGGGCTGGGCTTCCTGGCCACCATCCGGCGCGACGGCGGCCCGCGCGTGCACCCGGTCTGCCCGGTCATCAGCCCGGCCGGACTGCACCTGCTCATCGGCGCGGGACCCAAGCGGCAGGACCTCCGCAGGGACGGGCGTTACGCGCTGCACAGCGAGACGTGCCCGCCGCCCCGGCATGACGACGGCTTCGCGGTCATCGGCCGCGCTCGCGAGGTGACCGAGGCCGAGACCGCCCGGGTGGTCCGCGGGCAGGTCCTGGCCGAACGGGACGGGAAGGTCTGGCCCGGCTTCGACGAGGAGCCCATTTTCGAACTCAGCCTGGAAAGATGCCTGCTGATGCTGACCCAGGCCGACGACCGGTTTCCGGCGGGACCTACGATCTGGAAGGCACAGGGCCTGGCCACGCCGGGAGTAAGGCGCAGCCCGATATCGTTATCTAGCGGTAGCTCAGGGCTCGCCGGGTCTTGGGCCCGAGGGAAGGGTCAGCGGCACGATGAGCCATGCGACGGCGGCCAGGCATGCCTGGGCCGAGCCCGGAGTCCAGGATCTCGGCGGGGGCGTGTACCGGATCCCGCTGCCGCTGCCGATTGAAGGGCTCAAGGCGGTCAACGTCTACGCCATCGCCGACCCCAGCGGAGTCGACCTTATCGACGCCGGCATAGCCCTGGTCCCGGCCAGGGAACAGCTCGCCGCGGGGCTGCGCCAGATCGGCTACGAGCTAGGCGATGTCCGCAACTTCTTCGTGACGCACATTCACATCGACCACTACTCCCTGGCCGTGGAGCTGCGGCGGACGTTCCACAGCGTGATCAGCCTGGGTGAGCAGGAGCACGCCAACCTGGTCGCGACCAGGGAGATGGTCAACGGCCACGGGAACAGGTTCTTCGGCGTCGACGGCCTGCGCAGGCTGGGCGCCCTGGAGCTGATCACCGAGCTGTCCGCATCCAACCGGCAGCCCCCCGCCCTCATCGAATGGGAGGATCCCGACCGCTGGCTGGCAGACGGGACCGACCTCGACCTGCGGACGCGCACGCTCCGCGCCGTTCACACGCCGGGCCACACCCGCGGTCATCTGATCTTCCACGACGCCGCGGCCAAGATCATGTTCGCGGGCGACCACATACTCCCGTACATCACCCCCTCGATCGGGTTCGAGGCGGCCGGCAACCGGATGGCCCTGAGCGACTACGTCAGCTCGCTGGCCAGGACGCTCGCGCTGCCCGACGCCCGGCTGCTCCCCGCCCACGGGCCGGTCACCGGCAGCACCCACCGCCGCATCCGCGAGCTCCTGGCCCACCACGACACGCGCCTGGACGAGACCCTCGGCGCCGTGCAGGCCGGCCACGCGACGCCGTATGAGGTGGCGAAAGCGATCAAATGGACCCGGCAGCACCGGCCATTCGCCGAGCTCGACTTGTTCAGCCAGGTCCAGGCGGTCAACGAGACGGCCGCGCACCTGGAGGTACTCGCGGCCCGCGACCAGGTGGCCCGCTCGGTCTCGGCCGAGGGCACCGACCTCTACCAGGTCGCGGCGGCCGTTTAGCAGCTCACCCGGTGCGCGCCGGCGTAGACGTTGATCGTGGCGCCGCGCAGGAAGCCGACCAGGGTCAGGCCGCCGTCGGCGGCCAGCGAGGACGGCGCGGACACGGCGGCCAGCACCGGCACCCCGATCATCGAGCCAGCAGAGCCCGGACAGCCGAGTGCCGGGCCCGGCGGGAGGTCGGGCCCGGCACATGGTCGGGAGGCAGGCAGTAGGTACGGTCAGCTGGCGAAGTCGAGCAGCGGCTGCGCGCGGCTGGGGTGACGCAGCTTGGACAGCGACTGCTTCTCGAGCTGCCTGATCCGCTCGCGGGTCAGGCCCAGCGCGCGGCCAATCTCGTCGAGGGTGTGCGGGTTGCCGTCATACAGCCCGAACCGCATCGCCATGATCGTGGCCTCGCGCGGCGTCAGCGCGTCCAGCGCCGAACGCAGCTGCTCGGCCATCAGCTGGCGGTCGACAAGCTCGGAGGCCTCGGGCGCGTCGACGTCCTCGATCAGGTCGCCGATGCTGGTCTCGCCGTCCTCGCCGATGGTCGAGTCCAGGCTGATCGGCTGCCTGCTGGTGCGCAGCAGCTCCTCGATCTGGTCCGGGGTCCGGTCCAGCTCCACGGCAAGCTCTTCAGGAGTGGGCTCGCGGCCAAGACGCTGGTGCATGTCGCGCTCGACCCGGCTCAGCTTGCTGAGCATCTCGAGCACGTGCACCGGCAGCCGGATGGTCCGCGCCGAGTCGGCGAAACCGCGCTGGATGGCCTGGCGGATCCACCACATGGCGTAGGTAGAGAACTTGTAGCCCTTGGTGTAGTCGAACTTCTCGACGGCCCGGATCAGGCCTAGGTTGCCTTCCTGCACCACGTCCAGGAGGGACAGACCCCGGTCGCTGTACTTCTTGGCCACCGACACCACCAGGCGCAGGTTCGCCTCGAGCATGTGCGCCTTGGCGCGCCGCCCGTCCTCGGCGATCAGCTCGAGGTCACGCCGGTAAGCCTCATCCAGCCCCGTCGCGGTTTCCAGCTTGTGCTCGGCGAACAGGCCAGCCTCGATCCGCTTGGCCAGGTCCACCTCCTGCTCCGCGGTCAGCAGGCTGGTCCGGCCAATCGACTTCAGGTAGGTGTGCACCGAGTCGCCCATGGCGGGCGTCTGGTCATCGAGGTCCGCCTCGGCCAGCGCGGCGGCCTCGGCCTCGAAGTTCACCACGTCAGCGTCGGCTAGCTCAATGTCGGCGTCATCGCCGGACTCGACGTCAGTGCCGTCTGCATCCTTCGCGGCTGGAGCCGGGGCGGCGGCCGAGCGTACCGGTCGGCTCTTGCTGGCCTCGCCCAGCTCGTTAGCCAGCCGCACGCCGGATTCGGCCAGCTCGCGCAGGATGGACCGTCCTTCGGCAGGTGTCAGGCCTGCCTGGTCAAAGGCGTTCCTCAGCTCCGCAAGAGACAGGTGACCCTGGCTACGTCCCCGCTGGATCAGGTCATCCACACGGGTCGTGCTCGCCTCTTCATCCGTTTCGACGACTGATGAGGTCGCCATGGCGATCCGCGGCATGAGACACCTCCCTCCTCCTAAATACGCACGCAATGCACACGTCGTTCACGGACTTCCACCAAGTACCCCTCGTTTCCCCGCGCAGTCCTCAGCGGGGCACATTGTCCGGGCACTAGTTAGAAACGTTTTCCGCCTCAGTTTGTTCCCGCCGCAGCAGTTCTCGCCTGAGCCGGGCGAGGTCGTGCTTCCCGCTGGGGAGCATGGGAACGGCATCGACCATCACGACCCTGCTGGGAGCAGCGTAACGCGGCAGGCGTTCCTGCACATGCAGACGGAGCAATTCGAGAGTCGGCGGCTGGGCGCGGTCGGCCGGGGCCACGACCGCCACTACCCGTTCGCCCCATTCGGGGTCGGGCTGCCCCAGGACGGCCGCATCCCGGACGCCTGGGCAGGTCTGCAGCACCGCAGCCACCTCGCCGGGGACCACCTTGTGGCCGCCGGTGTTGATCACGTCATCGGCGCGGCCGCGTACCACCAGCCGCCCCGATTCCATCCGCCCCAGGTCGCCGGTCTTGAACCACCCGTCGCCGGGCACCCGGGACCCGCGACGGTAACCGGAGAAGAGCACGGGACCGCCGATCCGGATGCGGTCGTCGTCGCCTATCGTGACCCGCACTCCGTCCAGCGGGATCCCGTCGTACACGCATCCGCCGCAGGTCTCGGTCATGCCGTAGGTCGTGACCACCGGCACCCCGGTGGCCCGCGCGGCGTCCAGCAGGCCGGCCGGCGCGGCGGCCCCGCCCAGCAGCACCGACCTGAACCCGGTCAATGGTGATATATCGACATCTAGCAGCCTGCGAAGTTGGGCCGGCACCAGCGAGACGTGCGCGCAGCCGCTGGCGGCGACCGTCTGCGCGTCGGCCCGCTCCGCCAGCACCGGGTCGGTGCCGCTGACCAGCGAGCGCACCAGGACCTGGATCCCGGCGATGTGCGTGGCCGGCAGGCAGCACAGCCAGCGTTCGCCCGGCCGGGCTCCGATCCTGGCCAGCGAGGCCCGCGCCGAGTGCAGCAGTGCGGCGGCGCTGAGCTCGACCCCCTTCGGCGCGCCGGTGGATCCCGACGTACCCACGATGACCGCCGTGCCTCCGGCCACTCCCTTTTCTCGGGCCGAACGGACGGTGGTGACTCCATCCCGGTCCTCCACCGTGTCCGGGGCCAGCGCGGCGAGCAGTTCGGCCTGCCTGGGCTCCGGCAGCCTGGCGTCCACCGGGGCGATGGCCGGCCCGCTGCCGTCCAGAGCCGCGGCCAGCAGTTCGAGCAGCCGCGGCCCGGCGTGGTCGACCAGGACCGCATGCAAAGAACGGTTCGTCACGATCGTTAAGGTTAGATCCCGGACCTTATCCTTTTCCCCAAGCCCACCATCCTTCCCCCGAGCCCACGCCATCCTTCCCCCGAGCCCACGCCATCCCTTCCCCCAAGCCCACGCCATCCCTTCCCCCAAGCCCACCCTAGGAGGTTACGAGTGACCGAATGGCAGCCGTCCGGCCCGGAATCAGGAAAGGACGACTCAACCATCCGCAAAGCGCTCTGGCGCCCGGTCACCGTCCCCCGCCACGGTGTGATCGTTCTCACCGCCCCCGCCCCCACCCGCCTATGACCCCCTCCCTTTCCTCATCGTGGGCCGTTACCCGCGCTCTGGCCCGGGTTTTGACCCATAATCATCGAGGTGAGCCGTGGTGACCCCGGGGATGCTGGCGGGGATGCTGGCGGGGTTGCGTGCGTTCGCGATCCCGATGCCGGTGAAGTTCCGGGGTGTGACGGTGCGAGAGGGAGCGCTGGTCGAGGGACTGGCGGGGTGGGGGGAGTTCTCGCCGTTCGCCGAGTACGGGCCGCGGGAATGCGCGCGGTGGCTGGCCAGCGCGGTGGAATCGGCGGCGGGCGGGTGGCCCGCGCCGGTCAGGGACCGGATCCCGGTGAACGTGACCGTGCCCGCGGTCGGCCCGGAGCAGGCCATGCGGATCGTGGCCTGCTCGGGCTGCCGGACAGCCAAGGTCAAGGTGGCTGAGCGCGGGCAAGCCGAAGCGGCGGACATCGAGCGGGTCGAGGCGGTCCGCGAGGCGCTCGGGCCGTCCGGCCGGATCCGGGTCGACGCCAATGGCGGCTGGCAGACCGGGCAGGCGGTGCGCATGCTGCGGCGGCTGGCCGCGTTCGGGCTCGAGTACGCCGAGCAGCCCTGCGCCACCCTGGATGAGCTCGCCGAGGTACGTCGACAAGTCGACATCCCCGTCGCGGCGGACGAGTCCATCCGGCGGTCCGACGACCCGTTGCGGGTCCGCGCCGCGGGCGCGGCTGACATCGTCGTGCTGAAGGTCCAGCCGCTCGGCGGAGTCCGGGCCGCACTGCGGGTGGCAGAGGCCTGCGGCCTGCCCGTGGTGGTGTCCAGCGCGGTCGACACCTCCGTTGGGCTGGCCGCCGGGGTGGCGCTCGCCGCCGCGCTGCCGGAACTGCCCTACGCCTGCGGCCTGGCCACCATGTCGCTGCTGTCCGGCGACGTAACGGCCGACCCGCTGGTCCCGGAGGGAGGAGAACTGCCGGTCCGCCGTCCCGCCGTGGAGGAGGCCCGGCTGGCACGCTTCGAAGTCGACCCGGGGCCGTGGCGGAACCGGGCGGCGGCCGCGGCGAGGTTTCTCGGTGGGGAGCCCGGCCAGTGAACCCGTCCACCGCGTTCGCCGTGGCGTTCGGCGACGAGCTGGCCCGGTGCGGACTGCGCGAGGTGGTCCTCGCCCCGGGATCACGGAGCACCCCGCTGGCCATGGCGTTCGGTGACCTGGAGCAGGAAGGAAGGCTGCGGCTGCACGTCAGGATCGACGAGCGGTCCGCCTCGTTCACCGCCCTCGGCCTGGCCAAGGCCAGCCGGCGGCCGGTGGCGGTGCTGTGTACCTCCGGCACGGCGGCGGCCAACTTCCACCCGGCCGTGATCGAGGCGGACGAGTCCGCGGTCCCGCTGCTGGTCCTCACCGCCGACCGGCCTCCCGAGCTCAGGAGCACCGGCGCCAACCAGACAATCGACCAGATCAAGCTGTACGGCAGCGCGGTGCGCTGGTTCTGCGAGGCCGGCGTGCCCGAACGGCGCACCGGGGCGGCCGCGTACTGGCGGTCGCTGGCCTGCCAGGCCTGGGCTTACGCCTCCGGCCGCGCGGGCGGCCTGGGCAGCGGGCCGGGCCCGGTCCACCTGAACCTGGCCTTCCGCGACCCGCTCATCCCTGACCTGGCCGGCACGGGGGGTTCCGGGGGCTCGTCCCCCCGGGCCGACGAGGCCGGGGCCCGGGACTGGCCGGAGTCGCTGGCCGGGCGCGCGGACGGAAAGCCGTGGACGCGCTTCCAGCCTCCGGGCACCGCCTCGGGCCACCTCGAGCTGCCCTGGACCGAACGCGGCGTGGTGATCTGCGGCGACGGCGACTACGATGCGGCGGCGCTGGTTGAGCTGGCCGAGCAGGCGGGCTGGCCGGTGCTCGCGGAGCCGTCGTCCGGGGCCCGGCACGGGCCTAATGCGCTGCCCGCGTACCAGTACCTGCTCGCGACGCCGGAATTCATCGGGGCGAATCGCCCCGATGTCATCGTGTCGGCCGGGCGGCCAGGGCTTTCCCGGCCCCAGTCGCTCCTCCTGGCCGCTCCGGTCGCCCGGCATGTGGTCGTCGGGCAGGGGCCGGGACACTGGGCGGACCCGCAGCGGGCCGCCACCGACGTGGCCGCGAGACTCCGGCTCACCGGCACTCCAGCCGGGACCGTGCCCTGGCTGGACGCGTGGCTCCGGGCCGACGGCGCGGCCCGCCACGCGGTGGACGCCGTCCTCGACGGGGAGGATGGGCTGACCGAACCGCGCCTGGCCCGGGACCTGGTCCTCGGGCTGCCGGAAGACGCACTTTTGTGGGCCGCGAGCAGTATGCCCGTTCGGGATATTGATTTTCATGCCGTAACCCGGGCCGATGTCCGCATCATGGCCAGCCGGGGGACCAGCGGGATCGACGGTACGACCTCGGCGGCGATCGGAGCCGCGCTGGCTTACGGCGGCCCGGCGTTCGCCCTGATCGGGGACCTGGCCTTCCTGCACGACGCGCCCGGCCTGGCCCTCGGGCCGAGCGAGCCGCGGCCCGACCTGTGCCTGATCGTAGTCAACAACGACGGCGGCGGGATCTTCTCCACCCTGGAGCAGGCGGCCTTTACCGGTTCGTTCGAGCGGCTCTTCGGCACGCCGCACGGCGTCGGCCTGGATCACCTGGCCGCCGCATTCGGCCTGCCGTATCTGCGTCTCGACCAGCCCGAGGATCTGGGCAAGGCGCTGCCAGGCGCGGGCCTGCGGATCGTGGAGGCGCAAACCGACCGCGCGGCCGGCGCAGCGCTGCGCGGCCGGCTGCGCGACGCGGCGGCTGAGGCCATCCGGTCGGTCCTCTAGGGGCCTACATCCCTGGTTGTACCTGGCCCTCCGCCTGGGGGCGGACGCACGAGCGGGATTCGGGAGTTACCGTCAGACTATGGTTACCGGGAGCGACGCCGCCACGCCGCCTCCCCCTCTGTGGCATCAACTGGTGCGCCGGCGGTCGGTCATGGCCGACCGGATCGCGGGCATAATGACAGTGCCATGACGCTAACCCAGCTGAACGCCTTTGTCCTGGTGGCCCGGCTCGGCTCGGTGACCGCCGCCGCCAACGCGCTCGGCGTCAGCGAGTCGGCCGTCTCCCAGGCCCTGTCGGCCCTGCGGCTGCACCTGGGCGATCAGCTGGTCACCCGGGGGCCGGTCGGCATGACCTTGACCGCGGGCGGCTCACGGCTTCTCGCGACCGCCTCGCAGATCGTCGTACTCGGCGCCGAGGCGCACGCCGCGGTCCGCGCCGCACAGGGCGCGCCCGAGCAGCTTCGCGTGGTGTCCAGCTCGACCATGGCGGAGTTCGTGATCAGCCCGCTCACCGAGGCGTTCACCAAGCGGTTCGCGGGCTCGGTCGAGGTCTCGGCCGGTGTCGCGGCGACCAAGGAGATGAACGTCCTGATCGCCAACCGGCTGGCCGACGTGGCCATCGGCTGCGACCCGGGTACCCTGCCGGATGACCCGGCCCTGGCCCTGGTGACCGAGCCCGTCTTCCGGTACCGGCTGGTGGTCGTGACGGCCGGCCAGTCCCGGCTGCGCGGCGGCCCCCGCCAGTGGCGGTGGTTCGTGGACCCCTCGGGCACCGATCCGGACAGCGAGACCGGTCAGATGCTGTCCGCCCTGAGCATCCCCGAGGATCAGATCAGGGTCTTCCCCAGCCAGACCGCCGCCTGGGCGGCGGCGGCCGACGGGACGGGGGTCGCGCCCGCCGTCGAGCACCTGGTCGCCCAGCAGCTGCGCCGGGGCGAGCTGTCCCGGGTCGAGCAGCCCGGCTGCCGGGTGGACGCCTGCTGGCACGTCACCCTGCTCGGGCGGCAGCACCAGAGCACCGCGGCCAGTTCCTTCCGCCGCTACCTGGGCACGCCGGAAGCCATGCACCTGATGCGGTCGCCGACCGCAGGCGTGCCGCCCTCGCGGTTCCGGCCCCCGGTGTACGTCACGATCTGGAGCTAAGACCAGGCAAGACGTCTCTGGGGAAGCCCCTTAAGCAAGAACTTATTCGCGTATTGCGGGGCGGTGCGGCCCAGCGGAAGATGTTGACGGTCACAACTGACGCTAGGTCGTCAGCCCTGTCCAGCGCCGGGAGCATACAGTATGCGAATCGAATCCGACGGGCACAGCCGCGGCAACCCTCGGCTTTACGAGCTGATCGAGCACGCTCCCAAGACCGGGAAGAGCCCCACCGTCTGGGCCTGGCCCGAGCTGATCGACTATCTCAAGGTGGCCGGCCAGCCGGTCGCGGGACCGTGGCCGCCGCACCAGGAGCCGCGGCCGGATCCCGATTACGAGTCGCTCCCGACGGCCGTGCCCGATCCCGAATCCGAGCCATGAGCGGCCGCGCGGCGGCTTGCCCGACGCGCGCGCTCCGGAAAGCACTGAGCGGCCGCACGGCGGCTTGCCCGACGCGCGCGCTCCCGAAAGCACAGAGGACCTGGAGGGTCTATGTATCCGTCGCGGTTCCGCTATGAGGCGCCGCGTTCCCTCGCCGAGGCGATCAGCCTGCTGCACGACGGCGGGGATTACGCGAAGGTCCTGGCCGGCGGCCAGAGCCTGGTCCCGCTCATGAAGCTGCGCTTCGCCTCGCCGGACCTGGTCGTCGACATCAACAACGTGCCTGGCCTGGACTACCACCGGGCCGACCCGGACGGCACGCTGCGCATCGGCGCGCTGTGCCGCCATGCCGACCTGGAGCGCTCGGACCTGCTGAAGACCACCCAGCCGACCATGGCCTCGGCCGCCCCGCTGATCGCCGACCCCATTGTGCGCAACCGCGGCACGCTGGTCGGCTCGCTGTGCCACGCCGACCCGCAGGGCGACTGGGCCTCGGTGGTGCTCGCCCTGGGCGGCTCGGTGGTAGCCCGCGGCCCGCGCGGCATGCGCGCCATCCCGATGGCCGGCTTCGTCACCGGGCCGTTCCAGAACGTCCTGGACCCGGACGAAATCGCGGTGGAGGCGGTGATCCCGGCCGCGCAGGGAACCCGGTCCGGCGGCTACCTCAAGCTCGAGCGCCGTGTCGGCGACTTCGCCACCGTCGGGGTCGCCGTCGCGCTGGAGATGACCGGCGAGACCGTCACCCGGGCCGGCCTGGCGCTGACCGGGGTGGGCGGCTCCACCATCGGGGTCACCGAGGCGGCCGAGGCGCTGACCGGGCAGCCGCTGACCGCTGACCGCATCGCCCGGGCCGCCGACCTCGCGGCGCAGGCCGCCCGGCCGAGGACCGATCATCGCGGCAGCGCCGAATACAAGCGGCACATGGTGCGCACGTTCGTCGCGCGCCTGCTGAGCCGGACGGACGCGGCGGCGGAAAGGGCAGCGTGACCATGACCATCGTCTACGAAGACCAAGGTGAACAGGGTACAGAGGTCCCGGTCCGCCGGATCAAGTTCACCATCAACGGCCAGAAGATGATCGCCGAGGTGGAACCGCGGCTGCTGCTGTCCCACCTGATCCGCCGCGGGCTCGGGCTGACCGGCACGCACATGGGCTGCGACACGACCAACTGCGGCGCGTGCACGGTCCTGGTCGACGGCCGCCCGGTGAAGTCCTGCACCATGCTGGCCGTGCAGGCCGACGGCCACGAGATCAGCACGGTCGAGGGCCTGGCCACGGCCAGCGAGCTGCACCCGCTGCAGGAGGGCTTCAAGGAGGAGCACGGGCTGCAGTGCGGATTCTGCACTCCGGGCATGATGATGGCCGCCAAGGCGCTGCTCGACGCCAATCCCGAACCCAGCGAGGAGGACGTGCGGTGGGCCCTGTCCGGCAACCTCTGCCGGTGCACCGGCTACCAGAACATCGTCAAGTCCGTGCTGTGGGCGGCCGCGAAACTTCGGGCCGGCGGGTCTGAGTCCGGGGAGGCATGACGTGTCACAGGCACTCGACGAGATCAAGATCGGCGGGCTCGGCGCGAGCCGCAAGCGGGTCGAGGACAACCGCTTCATCCGCGGCAAGGGCAACTACACCGACGACATCACGCTGCCCGGCATGCTGCACATGGAGATCCTGCGCAGCCCGCTGGCGCACGCGCGGATCGTCTCGATCGACGCCAGCAAGGCGTGGGACATCCCCGGCGTGCACCTGGTCCTGACCGGCGACATGATGGCGACCAGGAACCTGGCCTGGATGCCGACCCTCTCCTACGACACGCAGGCCGTGCTGGCCACCGACAAGGTGCGGTTCCAGGGCCAGGAGGTGGCGTGCGTCATCGCCGATGACCCGTATATCGCCAAGGACGCGTGCGAGGCCATCGAGGTCGAGTACGAGCCGCTGCCGGTCATCGTCAACCCAGAGCAGGCCGTCGCCGAGGGCGCACCGGTCATCCGGGACGACAAGGAGAACCAGCAGGACAACGTCATCTTCGACTGGGAAGTCGGCGACGCGGCAGGTACCGGGCGGGCGTTCGAGCGGGCCGACGTGATCTCGAAGCTGAAGCTGCACTACCCGCGCTCTCATCCCTCGCCGATCGAATGCTGCGGTTCGATCGCGGACTTCAACCGGGCCACCTCCAAGCTCACCGTGTACCTGACCACCCAGGCACCGCACATCATCCGGGCCGCGGTGGCGCTGGTCGCCGAGCTGCCCGAGCACATGATCCGGATCATCTCCCCGGACATCGGCGGCGGCTTCGGCAACAAGGTGCCGGTCTATCCGGGGTATGTCTGCTCGATCCTGGCGTCGATCCTGCTTGAGCGGCCGGTGAAGTGGATCGAGGACAAGACCGGCAACCTCATCTCTACCGGTTTCGCCCGCGACATCTACCTGGACGGCGAGATGGCGCTGCGCCGGGACGGCAAGATCCTCGCGGTGCGGATGCACTGCGATTCCGACCACGGCGCGTTCTTCTCCGACGCTCAGCCGAGCAAGTTCAAGATCGGGTTGCTGCACTCCGCGTTCGCCGCCTACGACATCCCGGTCGCGCACCTGTCGGCCCGCGGCACCTACAGCAACAAGGCGCCGGGCGGGGTCGCCTACCGCTGCTCGTTCCGGGTCACCGAGGCGATGTTCTTCCAGGAACGGATGATGCAGGCCGCAGCGGACGACCTGGGCCTGGACCAGGCTGAGTTCCGGCGGATGAACTTCGTGCGGGACGACGACTTCCCGCACCGCACCCCGTTCGGCTTCCTGACCGACTCCGGCCAGTACGCCAAGTGCCTGGACGTCGGGCTGAAGGCGGTCGGCTACGAGGACTTCCGCCGCCAGCAGGCCTCGGCACGGGAGCGGGGCCGCCTGCTGGGCCTGGGCATCTCCACCATGACCGAGCCGCTCGGCGCGGGCAACAGCCGGGAGTACGACATCCTCGGCATCAAGATGTTCGACTCGGCCGAGCTCAAGGTGCACATGACGGGCAAGGCCATCGTCCGGACCGGTGCCCGGGGCCAGGGGCAGGGACACGAGACGACCTGGGCGCAGATCGTCAGCCACGAGCTCGGCATCCCGGCCGAGGACGTGGTCGTCGAGGAAGGCGACACCGACACCGCCCCGTTCGGCATGGGCACCTATGCCTCCCGCAGCACGCCCGTGGCGGGGGCGGCGGTGGCGATGGTGTCCAGGAAGATCCGGGCCAAGGCGCGCAAGCTGGCCGCGCACCTGCTCGAGGTGTCCGAGGAAGACGTCGAGTGGGAGCTCGGCCGGTTCTACGTGCGCAGCGCTCCGGACCGCGGCGTGACCATCCAGGAGTGTGCGATGGCCGCGTACAGCAACATGCCCGACGGCATGGAGCCCGGCCTGGAGAACACCGCGTTCTACGATCCGCCGAACCTGACGTGGCCGTTCGCCGTGTACATCGTCACCGTCGAGGTCGACCCGGAAACCGGGGTCTGGGATGTGCTGAACATGGTGGCGGTCGACGACTGCGGGGTGCGGATCAACCCGATGATCGTCGAGGGACAGATCATGGGCGGGCTCACCGAGGCCTATGCGATGGCGAACATGCAGTTCATCACGTTCGACGCCGAAGGCAACTGCGTCGGCTCGAACTACATGGATTACCTGCTGCCAACGGCCTGGGAGACGCCCGGCTTCGAGTTGCACAGCGAGGTCGTGACCCCGTGCCCGCACCACCCGATCGGAGCCAAGGGCATCGGCGAGTGCGCCGCGGTGGGCGGCCCGGCCGCCTTCGTCAACGCGGTCATGGACGCGTTGTCCGGCACCGGGGTCCGCAACATCGACATGCCGTTGCTTCCGGACCGGGTCTGGGAAGCGATCACTTATCGCCGCGACGTCTCCGGTGCCCCACCGGTGCGGTCGGACGACTGAGGGCGCGTCGTGGAAGGTATAGACGTTCTGGCGGAGATGGGCGAACTGACCCGGCGCGGGCAGGCGTTCGCGCTCGCGACCGTGGTCTGGCGCCAGCCTCCGTCGTCGAGCCGGCCCGGCGCGCGCGCCATCATCACCGCCGACGGTGAGCTGCGCGGCTGGATCGGCGGTGCCTGTGCCGAGCCGGTGGTGATCCGCGAGGCGCAGCGGGTGATCGCCGAGGGCACCGCCCGGCTGCTGCTGCTCGGCACCCCCGACCAGTTCGGCGGGGCGGTCCCGGACGGCATGACCGTTATCCCGATCTCCTGCCAGAGCGAGGGTGCGCTAGAGATCTACATCGAGCCGGTCGTGCCGGCTCCGCACCTGGTCGTCATCGGCGACTCGCCCATGGCCCGCACGCTGGCCAGCCTGGCCCATACGCTCGGCTGGCGGACGGACCGCCTCGACGGTCCCGGCTTCGCCGCGGACAGCGCGGACGAACGGTCCATGATCGTCGTGGCTACCCAGGGGCATGACGACGAGGACGTGCTCACCAGGGCGGTCGCCGCCCGGCCCGCTTACCTCGGCCTGGTCGGGTCGCGCCGCCGGGGCGCGACGGTGCTCGGCTACCTGGCCGACCGGGGCGTGCCGCAGGAGGAGCTTGACCGGGTCCGGGTGCCGGCCGGGCTCGACCTGGGCAAGACGACACACCAGGAGATCGCGGTGGCCATCCTCGCCGAGCTGGTCCAGCTGCGCGCCTCCGGCGCGCTGACAGCCTCGAGAGTCGCTGCCGCTCACGCGGAGCCAGGCCGGCGCACGGAGACCGCGTCGCCTGCCGAGGCGACCGATCCAGTATGCGGGATGACCGTGGCCACGGCGTCCGGCCGTCCTGCCGGGCTGGCACTGCGCCACGATGGCGCGGACTACTACTTCTGCTGCGCGGGCTGCCGCCAGGCGTTCGAGCAGGACCCCGACGCCTATCTCAAGAAAGAGACCCGATGCTGATCAAGAACGAGTTCGAGGTCGCTGAGCCGGTCGAGAAGGTCTGGCGGTTCTTCGACAACATCCCCCAGGTCGCGGCGTGCCTGCCGGGCGCGGAGCTGACCGAGGACCTCGGCGACGACAAGTACAAGGGCAAGGTCGCCGTGCGGATGGGCCCGGTCCGGCTGCAGTTCGCCGGCACCGCCGACATTACCGAGCGCGACGAGGCGGCCAAGCGGGTGATCGTGCACGCCATCGGTGCCGACGAGAAGGGCCGGGGCCAGGCCAGCATGGTCGTCACCGCGACGCTGACCCGGGCCGGGCCCGGAAGCCGCGGCACCAAGGTGGGCGTGACCCAGGACCTGCAGTTGTCCGGAGCCGCGGCCCAGTACGGCCGCGGGATGATCAGCGACGTCTCGGCCGTGCTCATGCGCGATTTCTCCGCGAACATGCAGGACCGGATCGAGCGACTGGAGCGCGGGGAATCAGCCGAGCAGGTCACCGCGGCCGCCGCTACCCCCGCGAAGGGCTTCACCCTGGGCCTGCGAGCCGCGCTGATGGCCCTGAGCCGGGTGTTCCGCCGATTCTTCCTGCCCTACCAGCCCGCAAGCTGAGCAAGGAGTCCCAGTCATGGTCCTGTGGTGGATCGGAAACGTCATCCTGCTGGTGGTGGTCCTGCCCGTGGTCATCTTCCTGCTCAACCGGGTCCTCGCGGCGGTGGAGCGGATCCGGGCCGCGACCGACAACGTCCTGGCCGGCGGGGTCGCCCTCATCGGCGAGCTGAACGGCCTGCCCGAGGCACTGGCCGTGACCGACGAGACCGTCAAGGAAGTCTCGGTCGGCGCGGTCCGCTACGCCGGGTCCGTCGCCAAGCTACTCGGCTGAAAGAGGAGAGGAGACCGGCCATGTCCGCCGCCGCCTGGTTCACACTGATCGTCGCCGCGCTGATCATCGCGATCACCGCGGTAGGCCTGCTACGGGTCATCTTCCACCTCAGGGCGATACGCGCGACGCTGGTGGCCACCACCGGGGGAGTCCAGGCCGTCGCGCAGCTCACCAGCACGGTGCCGGAGCGGCTGACCTCGGTCAACGCCAGCCTCAAACCGGTCCGCGACTTCTGCGAAACGGTCTAGGAGGAGCGGCCATGCAATCTAATGTCCTCGCCGCGGGCACAAGCACCACCGGCTGGGTGGTGGGCTACACGATCGGGATCATCGTCGTGCTCGCCGTGGTCGCGCTCGTGGTGCCGATCCTGCTGCTAGCCAAGTCGATCGGCGACGAAGCACCGAAGATCAACGACGCGCTGACCGACGCGGTGCGCAACACGGCGCCGCTCGGCGCGCTGCGCACCACCATCGAACATGCCACGATCATCATCGGCGGCCTGCAGCGTGGCCGCGCCCGGCTGGGAGGATGAAGATGCACGACGTAGCGCTGTCCTCGATCCAGCATTCACGCTGGCTCATCGCGAACGTCTTCGGCCTGGTCGTGGTGGTCGCGGTGGCGATCCTGCTGACCGTGCTCGTCGTCCTGGTGCGGATCATCGACCGCCGCGTCGTGGCCGTGCGGGACACGCTCAAGGCGGCGGCCGCGAACACCGCGGACGCCGCGCTGATCCCGCAGGTCGCCACCGGCGTCGAGGCGGTCCTGGCCGAGGGCCTGCAGCATCATCTGTTCCTCGGCCGCGTGCTCGGGAAGGTGAAATCATGACCGGGATGGTCGTCTTCACCGTCATCGACATCCTGCTGCTGATCGCGGGCCTGGCGTTTTACCTGTTCTGGGTGGGTACCCTGCTCACCCGGATCGCCGGGAACCTGGAGGAGTGCGCGGAGATCGTGCCGACCATCGTGGGCCACGCCAAGCTCATCCGGCCCGGGGTGGAGCACATCAACGAGACCGGCGGCGTGGTGGCCGGCGCCCTGCCGCTGCTGTACGGGATGGCCGAGGAAATCGTCACCGACGTGACGCCCCGGCCCGAGCCCCCTGCGGCACCCGAACCGGCCCGGCCCGCATCGGGGACGCGGCGCTCGCGGCTGCTCGACGCGGTCGGCTTCCGTTCGGCCGGATAGCAACCCGAGTCGCACGACCGCCGACGGCGCCGCTAGGTGTCATGCGAAGATGGTCGCATGCGCGCCGTAATCCTGACGTCGTTCGGTGGCCTGGAAGCGCTGGAACTCGCCGACCTGCCCGAACCCGTCCCCGGGGAGGGCGAGGAGGTGGTGAGCGTACGGGCGGTGGCGCTCGGGCCGTGGGACCTGTCCGCGGCCGACGGTTACTTCCGGCCGCTCGGCGGCTCGACTTCGTTCCCGCAGGTGCAGGGCTGGGACTTCGCCGGGCAGACCGCCGACGGCCGCCGCGTCCTCGGCTTCACCGCCCAGCCGTGGATGGGCGTGGGGGCGCTGGCCGAGCAGATCACCATGCCGGCCGCGCTGCTCGCGCCGCTTCCTGACGGGCTGGACTGGGCTCAGGGAGCCGCCCTTCCGGTCTCCGCCCTCACCGCCCGGTTGCTCAACGACGCGGCCAAGGTGTCCCGTGGCGACCTCGTGGTGGTGACCGGGGCGGCAGGCATGGTCGGCGGGATGGCGGCGCAGCTGGCGGGGGCCAGGGGGGCCCGCGTGGTGGCGGTCGTGCGCGACTCCGACGCGGCGCAGGCCCGCAGCCTCGGCGCGGAAGCGACGGTGAGCACCGGGGACGGGCTGGCCGCGGAGCTGCACCAGGGATGGCCCGGCGGGATCGACGCCTGCCTCGACACGATCGGGCTGCAGGCTGTTCTCCCCGCGGTGCGGGACGGCGGGGCGTACGTGACCACCCAGCCGACCGGCGTGCCCGCGGCCGAGCGGGGCATCTCGGCCCAGGCGGTCCAGGTCCAGCCCGACGCCGCGGCGCTCGGCCCGCTCGCCGAACAGGCCGCCGCGGGAGGCCTCACCGTCCGGGTCGCCGGCACGGTCCCGCTGGCCGAGTTCCGCCGCGGTTATGATCTCCTGGCCCGGGGCGGCGTGCGCGGGAAGGTCATCGTTCTGATCCCCTAGGACGGCGCGGTCCCGGGCGACTCCCCGGGACGTGCCGGGTCCTTGGCCAGGCTGGGGGACGATGACGTGGTCTCGCCGATCCACTGGTCCTTCCAGGCCTGCTCGTACTGCTGGTCGTTGCACCGCGGCCGGTAGATCGCGGTCAGCTCCCTGGTGATCTGCTCCCGGTGCGCCCGGCCGCCGCCGGGCACCTCGTAGGTGCAGATGTAGACCTTCCACTTCGACCCGGCGCGCTTGATCCAGCAGTGCGCGCGGGGGTGCTGGAACGGGAACCGCTCGGCGGTCAGGTCGTCGGAGTGAGCCACGTAGATGACCGCGTACCGGTCCGGCCTGGTGTCCGGATCTGGCTTGTACGCGATCACGTACACCGCCGCTGCCTGCGGCGGGGTCCAGCCGGCCAGCACGCGAGGGCCCTCGAACGGGTAGCCGGCCAGCGACCCCAGTCTGATCATTGATCCTCGTCCTCGCTGACTGCCTCGGTCCGCACCACCGGGCCGGGCGGCAGGCCCGCCATCGCCGCGGCCCGGGTGAACTCCTCGGTCGCCCGGGCCACCGCTTCCTCGTGGCTGCCGGCCTGGACGATCAGCCGCGCGCCGTACCGGCCGGTGCCGATCCCGCTCGCCACGCCACCGCTCGCGGCCAGCGCGTCGGCCAGCTCGACCACCTGCTCACGGGTCAGTACCTGGCCGGCCTCGGCCTCGATCCCCACGCTCCATCTCACCGCGCGCTCCCGCCGCCTTTCGTCAACCAAGCGTTGGCAGCAGGGTAGCGAGTTTCTCCAGGCTGCTGAGATCGTGGCCGGACAGCAGCAGGTCGACGTACGGAGCCGCGATCATCATCCCGAGCGTGCTGGGCCGGAAGCCGGGGTCGTTGCCTTTGTGAGGGTTCAGCCAGACCAGCCGGTGGCTCAGCCGGGACAACCGCTCCAGCGCCGAGGCGAGTACGGCCGGATCCCCGCGGTCCAGGCCGTCGGAGCAGATCACCACGATGCCGCCCCGGCACAGGCTACGGCGGCCCCAGTCCCGGACGAAGGCGTCCAGGCTGTCGCCGATCCTGGTTCCGCCGTCCCAGTCGAAGGCCGCCCGCGCGGCCCGCTCCAGCGCCTCGTCCGGGCGCCGGCATTCCATCGCCCCGGTCACCCGGGTCAGCCTGGTGCCGAAGCAGAAGACCTCGACCCGCCCGGCCGAGCGGGCGGCCGAATGCGCGAACTGCAGCAGGCTGCGCGAGTAGTCGGCCATCGAGCCCGATATGTCCAGGATGAGGATCAGCGGCCGTAGCCGGACCTTCCGCCGCCGCCAGTACAGCCGGGCCGGCTCGCCGTGCATGCGCATGGATTCCCGGACGATCCGGCGGGGGTCGGGCCGGGTGCCGGCCCGGGCGGCCGTGCTGCGCCGGGTCCGGCGGCGCGGCGGGGTCAGCCGGATCCTGGCCATGATCCGGCGCAGGGCGGCCAGTTCGTCCGGCGTGCAGGCGGCGAACGACTTGTGCTTGAGCGCCTCGACATCCGATGCCATCCAGCCCAGGACGGCCTCGTCCTCCCGTTCGGAGCCACCCGGCTCGGTCGACGGTATGGCTAGCGCGCCCTGCGCCTCCGCGGAGGCCCGGAGCATGAGCATCAGCGGGTCCTCGGCCGCGCCGTCGGTGGCGAGGAAGAACCGGCGGAACACCTGGTCGTAGACGGCGATGTCGTCATGCCGGTTCACCAGCGTGGTCCGGCCGGCCCAGTACAGGTCCACCAGGTCGGCCGGGTTCAGTCCGCTCAGCGCCGAGCAGTAGAGCAGGACGTCGCCCGAGCCCACCGCTAGCCCGGCCGTACGCAGCTCGCCCGCGAACTTCACCAGCAAGCCGGTGAACGGCACGCGCTCCCGCTCAGGCGCCGCGGGCACCGGAGGTGATCTCCTGCAGGTTGTCCACGACCACCTCGAGATCGTCCCGGTCCTTGACCACGGCACCCAGGGTGTCCCGTGCGTTCGCTAGGTCCGGCTCGCCGAGGAAGTCCAGAGTACGGGCCCAGTCGATGGTCTCCGCCACCCCCGGAGGCTTGGCCAGATCGAGTTCGCGGAGCCGCTGGACGGCGGCGACCACCTTACGGGCCAGCGCCGCCGGGATCCCGGGCTCCCGGACTAGGACGATCTCGACCTCGCGCTCGGCGGCTGGGTAACCGATCCAGTGGTACAGGCAGCGCCGCTTCAGCGCGTCGTGCAGCTCACGAGTGCGGTTGGAGGTGAGCACGACCAGCGGCGGGCTTTCGGCCTTGACGGTGCCGATCTCCGGGATGCTGATCTGGAAGTCGGACAGCACCTCGAGCAGGAAGGCCTCGAACTCGTCGTCGGCCCGGTCGATCTCGTCGATCAGCAGCACGGCCTGATCGCCGGCCCGGACCGCTTCCAGCAGCGGCCGTTCCAGCAGGAACTTCGGGCCGAACAGCTTGTCGACCGCGTCGGAGTCAGCGACCTGGTGCTCGGACAGCGCCCGGATGTGCAGCATCTGGCGGGCATAGTCCCACTCGTACAGCGCCTGGTTGGTATCGATGCCCTCGTAGCACTGCAGCCGGATCAGCTTCCGGCCGAACACCGACGCCATGACCTTGGCGACCTCGGTCTTCCCGACCCCGACCTCGCCTTCGAGCAGGATGGGGCGGTTCAGCGACAACGCCACGAACAGCGCGGTGGCCAGCCCGCGATCCGCCAGGTAGCCACCCTGGCGCAGGATCTCGGTCAGCTCGCCGACGGACTCCGGGGACCCCGAAACCTCCATTCCGCCGTTCTCCACGCCGTCCGCGTCCGGCGGCTAGCGGGATTCAGGCGCGGGCGGCAGCACCAGGTCACGCACGCTGCCAGCGCCCTGGTTCAGCTTCCCCTCGCGGGCCAGCTGAGTCCGCCAGGCCAGGCGCAGGTCGCCGTCGGTCTCCTCGGCCAGGCCATCGAAGCCCACGTCGGTCATCCGCTTGCAGGACTTCGAGGGCCCGCAGGCCTCCTCGAGGTCCTCCGCGGTCTGGCCCTGAGCGCTCCACACCTCACGGAGCACGCCGAGGACCTCGTCGGTGTTGCCGCTCATCTGCCGGGAGCCTCCCTGTCGCGCTGGCCGTCTCCCACCGACTGTAGGTCCTGGCTGCCGGGCAGGCGAGGGCGGATTAAGAGTTCTCTTATCCGGGTGCCCGGGAGGGGCGCAGGGCTCAGCCTTCCAGGGCGCCGCGCATGGGACGGAACTTGACCTCGGCCTCGGCGAGCTCGGCGGCGGGATCGGAGCCCGCGACGATGCCGCAGCCGGCGAACAGGCGGGCGGTGCGGCCGGAGAGCTGCGCACAGCGAAGCGCGATGCCCCACTCGCCGTTGCCGTCGGCGTCCACCCAGCCGACAGGTCCCGCGTAACGTTCCCGATCCATGTGCTCGAGCTCGCGGATGAGTTCCAGCGCGGCGCCGGTCGGGGTGCCGCAGACCGCCGCGGTCGGATGTACGGCCGCCGCCAGGCCCAGCGCCGACGTGGGCGCGCCATCCGCGGCGAGCGTGCCCCGGACCCAGGTGCCCAGGTGCTGGAGGTTCGGCAGCTTGAGGAGGGTCGGCCGAGGCTGGCCATCAAGCTCGACGCAGAGCGGCTCCAGCGCTTCCCGCATCGAGGCGACCGCGTAGGCGTGTTCCTCGGTGTTCTTCGCCGACGCCAGCAACGCGGTGCCGAGCGCCTCATCCTCCGCCGGATCCCCGCCGCGCGGTGCCGTGCCGGCCAGCACGAGCGCACTGACCTCTCGACCGGTCTGCCGGATCAGCAACTCCGGCGTGGCGCCCACCATGCCGTCGCAGGCGAAGGTGAAGCAGTCGGGGTAACGGCCGGCCAGCCGGCGCAGCAGGGCACGCACGTCGATGGGATCCGGGGCGGTCGCGAACAGGTCCAGGGCCAGCACGACCTTGCGCAGGCTGCCTGCCTTGATGGCCGCTACCGCGTCGGCGACCGCCTGTTCCCACTGAGGCCCGGGCAGGCTGCCGTCGTGCCAGCGCACCCCGGCCGGCGGCCGCGCGAGCAATGCTTCCGGCGTAACGGGCCACCCGAGGGTCCGGAGGTCTGGTGTACGTTCCGCGGTGACAGTCGTGAGCCAAGCCCGGCCATGACCGTCGCGGCCGAGCAGGACACGCGGGACGATCAGCACCGACCCCTCGGATGACGCGTCGAAGGTGAACGTGCCGAACGCGACGGGTCCCGAGCCGCGCACCCGGACCCGGTCATCGATGTCGGCCGCATCGAATAGCGAGCGGTGCCACTTCTCCCCGGCGGTGAACCTGTCCTCGCCGGCCGGCAGCGTGATCCGGGCCGCCTCGCCCCAGCCGACTAGTCCGGCGCCGTGGTGGACCCAGGCGACCGCGTCCGGCTGGGGCAGGTGCCCGAGGAGATCACCAGGATCGGGGACGGCGACCGAGCGGACGAAGAGCCGCCCGGTGTCCCGGCGGCTCAGCACCGCCACGCTGCCGCCCGCGTTATCTGGTCACCCGCCACGAGCCCACATTCTAGGTGCCGTCCGTCACCGACCTGCTTTCCGGGTGGGCCAGCCGACTCGGCCACCACATGTGGCGTCCGATGTCCAAGGTCAGCGCGGTGACAAGCACCGACCTGACGATGATCGTGTCGAGCAGCACGCCGACCGCGACCGCGAACCCGATCTCGGTGAACTCGACCAGCGGCAGCGTGCCGAGTACCGCGAACGTCCCGGCCAGCACCAGGCCCGCCGCAGTGATCACGCCGCCGGTGGCGGCCAGGCCGGTCAGCGCGCCGCGGCGGGTCCCGGACCGGATCGACTCCTCGCGCACGCGGGTCATCAGGAAGATGTTGTAGTCGATGCCAAGGGCCACCAGGAACACGAAGACGAACAACGGCACCGAGGTATCAGCCCCTGCGAACCCGAACACATGCTTGAAGAACAGCGCGGACAGGCCGAGTGCGGTGCCGAAGGACAGCACCACGGTGGCGATGAGCACCAGCGGCGCCACGATCGCCCGCAGCAGCAGGCCGAGGATGAGGAGCACCACGCCGAGGATCAGCGGGATAAGCAGGTTCCGGTCATGGGCCGCTGCGCTCCCCACGTCCTTGTTGACGGCCGTGCCCCCGCCTACCTTCGCGTCCGCGCCGGGGATGGCGTGCACCGTGGTGCGTATGTGATCCACCAGCGTGTACGCCGCCGAACTGTCCGGCGGCACGGTCATGGTGGCCTCTAGGAAGGACAGGCCGTCCTTGGTCACCGGCGAGGTGACCGAGGCGATGCCGGGCGTATCAGCCAGAGCGCTCCTGACCTGTCCCGCGCTGGCCGCGTTGGAGATCACGTCCACCGGCTCGCCGGAACCGGCCGGGAAGTACTTGGCCAGCACGTTCTGGGCGGTGATGGACGACGGGGTGCCGCGGAACGACTGAGCCGCGGTCAGCGTGCCGATCTTGAAGCCAATCAGGCCTGCCCAGAAGGCGGCGAGCAAGAGCGTGGTCACCACCCACACCCCGCGCGGGCGGCGGCTGATGGCGTTGCCGACCCTGGCCCACACGCCGCGGCTGGTCGGTTCCGGCGAGCCGTACCTCGGCTTGATCGGCCAGAAGACCCACCGGCCGCAGACCACCAGGAGCGCCGGCAGCAGCGTGATCATCGCGATCAGGCCCACGCCGACGCCGATGGCCGCCACCGGACCCAGACCGGAGATGTCGTTGGACTCGGCGGCCATCAGGCAGAGCATGCCGATGATGACGGTCAGCCCGCTGGCGATGATGGCCGGCCCGGCCCGGCGCAGAGCGACCGCCATGGCCTGATGCCGGTCTTGGTGCCTGCGCAGTTCCTCTCGGTACCTGGCCACCAGGAGCAGCGCGTAGTCCGTGCTCGCGCCGAGGACCAGCACGACCAGGATGCCCCCGCTCTGCCCGTTGACGGTCAGGTTCGCGTGCTGGGTGAGCAGGTAGATGACAGCCTGGGCGACGGTCAGCGCCACGCCTGCCGAGATGATGGGCAGCAGCCAGAGCACCGGACTTCGGTAGGTGAGCAGCAGGAGTACGATCACCACGGCCAGCGCGGCGTACAGCAGGGTGGAGTCGATGCCTTTGAAGATCTTGAGCTCGTCGTTCGCGCTGGCGGCCGGCCCGCCGACGTAGACGCTGAGCCCTCCGGCATCCTTGGTCGCCGCGTTCTGGACGGTGGTGATGAAGCCGCTTATGTCGCTGTTGTAGCCGAGGTCGGAGCCGACGACGGTCTCGATCGCCTTGTGATCGCCGGAGATGATGGGCGGGGCGACCCGCCCGGCCACGGCGGGCAGCGTGGCGAAGTACCGCGCGTCCGCCTGGGCCTTGGCGATGTCGGCCGCGGTCACCCCGCCCTCGCGTACGTACACCACCAGGGCGGGATTGTAGTTCTTGGACTGGAAGGCGGCCTGCTCGTTGAGTTCCTGCGTCGACTCGGCCGAGCTGGGCAGGTACGAGGAGGCGTCGTTCTTCTCCGCGCCCTGCAGCTTGCCGGCCAGCGAGCCTAGGGCTACGACGACCAGGAGCCAGAACGCGACGACGACCCACTTCGTTCGCCTGCCGCAGATGAAGGCGATCAGGCGGCTCGCGACCCCCGGCCTTCCCCGTCTGCCTTGGCCTGGTGCTGTCTGCGGGCTTCCCGGCCTGCTCTCCTGATAGCCGGGTCCCCGTTCCTGAGTGTCTGGCGCTTGAGCCGTCCTGATGTCCCCGCCGTTGGCGGGGACATCAGGATCTGGCGTGTTACGGGGCGCCCCCGTGGTCCCGCGTGCCACGTCATCCTCCTGTCTGAAGTTTTTCCTAGGAAATACGATGTATCGCGTTATGTTCCGCTGTCAAGCTAGATCGCGGACTGCCCGATTTCGCCGAGGGCGATCAGGTTGGCGCGAAATCCTAGGGAGCTGGCGTGGCTACCCTAGAAAAGGATCAGTCCTATCGACAAGTCGTTTTCGGCCCCAGGGCCGCCTGCGCCCGCTCATCGCGCAGGACCGGGCCTGCTCAGAGGAGGGTGAGCTGCTCAGAGCAGGCGGGGGAGAGGACGGCCGGCTCCTCGGCCGCCGGCCGGTGCGGCAGCACCGCGGCGCCCCTGGTGGCCTGCGGAGCCGGCGGCCCGGGGACCGGCCGCCGGCCGTGACCGTAGCCTGGCCTCGGCCGGCCGACACCATGCTGGTCCGCGAGCTCGCGGACCTGGCCGGCGATCCTGGCCTGGTAGGACTTCGGGGTGTAGGCGCTCTGGCCGTACAGGTCGAGGTAGCGGCCGACCAGGCCGGGGTGATGGGCACCCAGCCAGCGGAAGAACCAGTCCCGGGTGCCCGGGCGCAGGTGCAGCACGATGGGCATCACGTGCGTGGCGCCGGCCGCCGCGATCTGGCTGACGGCCGCGTCGAGCTGGGCGGGAGAATCGGACAGGAACGGGATCACCGGCCCCATGAGCACGCCGCAGCGAAGTCCCCGCTCGTTCAGGGTGGCGCACGCCTCGAGCCGTCTGGCCGGGGCGGGCGTGCCAGGCTCGACAGCTCGCCATAGCTCTTTGTCGATAAACCCGACCGAGACGTTCAGCCCCACGTCGGTGAGCTCGGCGGCCTCCGCGAGCAGGTCGATGTCCCGGAGGATCAGGGTGCCCTTGGTCAGGATGGAGAACGGGTTGGCGGCGTCCTTCAGCGCGCTGATGATGCCGGGCATGAGCCGGTAGCGGCCCTCGGCCCGCTGGTAGCAGTCCACGTTGGTGCCCATGGCGATGTGCTCGCCTGCCCAGGTCGGCGAGGCCATCTTCTTGCGCACCAGTTCAGGCGCGTTCACCTTGACGACCACCTTGGTGTCGAAGTCCGCGCCTGCATCTAGCTCTAGGTAACTATGTGATCGCCTAGCGAAGCAGTAAACACAGGCATGCTGGCAGCCGCGGTAGGGATTGATGGTCCAGCGGAACGGCATCCGGGACGCCTCGGGGACGCGGTTGACGACGGACTTGGCCTGGACCTCGTAGAAGGTCATGCCTCGGAAGCCGGGGGTGTCGAACGTACGGGCCACCGCCCCGCGCTCGATGAGCGGGAGCGCCACGTCCCGGCGCTCGGCGGGAAACAAGGTCTCGCCGCCGTCCGCATTCTGCTCGGCGGTCAGCTGATCGTCCAGGCGCAGATGGTCCCACCGCATACCGATCACCGTAGAACGATTTTTCGAGAATCACAAGCTTGAAACGCTGCCGCTCGTCACGAATATTTAGACCGATCCTGGGTACGATGCGGCTCAGCGGACGTGTCCTCGCCTGGGACGCGATCGCCGGCCGCGGATCTCACGATCTGGAAAACAGGCGAACTACGATGCCAGAACAATTGGATAAAGACCCCCTCCTGAGAGATAGTGAGAGGGTATTCACCCGGTCGCGAGGCGGAAGGGGTGGCGATATGGCGCTGTCGCAGGACGAGCAGCGCATGCTCGCGGAAATCGAGCGGCGGCTGGCAGCAGACGACCCTGGCCTCGCCTCGTGCCTGACGACCTTTCGCCGGCCAGGCCCTGCCGCCGTCCTGCGCTCGCCCCGGGCGCGCATCATCGGCTCCTTGTTCACGGTCCTGCTCGTGGCGATGGTCTCGCTGATGGTTTACGCGATGATCCCGTTCCGCACGCACCTGCCGCGGCAGACGCCGCCGCCGACCGGCGCACCAGCCACCACCGCGATGTCGGCGCCGACCAGCACGCAGCCGGTCCGCACCGAGCCGTCCTCCGCCGGCGCCAGCACCAGCGCCGGGGTCACGGCCACCCAGGATGCCGCGAACCGCTCCGGTCTGTCCACGGTGAGCGGCGAGGCGCAGCAGCCCGAGGTCAAGCCCTCCGACGGGACGACCGGGACGACGCTGCCCGGTGCTTATCCGTAGTCAGGTTCGGCTAAGGATTCCCGCCACAGCTGGACCAGATACCGTTCGAGCCCCTCGAGCGTCCTCTTTTCCTGCTGGAACTCATCGCTGAGGGGATTGCGGTTCCGGTCGAAGAGCGCCGTGTAGCGACGGGTCACAACGTCGCGGTTGCTGGCGTAGACGTGGACCGAGTAGTCGCCGACCCCGCCACCGAGACGAAGCCCGTGGACCGCGGTACCCGCCAGGCCCATGCTGACGCTCAGCTGCCCCCGCAGGTAGACGCTACCCTTGGCTTCCTCGTCCCAGGCGTCGCCGCACGTCGGGGGAGCCCCGTCCCACTCCTCGAGGACCAGCCGTACGTTGATGTCCTCCTGCAGGCTGCCCACCCACAACTGCTCACGGTTGGTGCTGATGAGCGCGCCGACGGGCGGCAGCGGACCGCCTGGGGCATCGGGGTCCACGGCCGGGTCGTGAATCCGGAACATCCTTCGTTCCGGCGTCACCGGGATAACCAGCTGCAGAAGCCTGCGGCTCACGGCTCCCCCCCTCAGCACGTTGATATCCTCGCATAACGGACTGCTTAGCAAGCAAATCTAGACCGCTGACTCACACCGTGAGGCCCGAACGCACTCTGAAATGCTGAACGTAGCCACTTGACTACTGAATGCATAAGAGTACCGTCATATCTGTTATGACCCTTGTGTCCGATCTTGACCTGCCGGCGTTCGACTACACCGCGCCGGACTTCTCGGCCGACCGCTACCACCAGCAGCTAGCCGAGACCAGTCAGCAGGGCTGGCTGGCCAAGTCGCCGCTCGCTTACATGGTGCTCGACCACGACTCCGGTGAGTACTTCTTGCGGTCACGGGCCACTGCGTTTCCGGGCCGGCAGATCGCGGAATTCTTCGGCGTCACCGGCGGGCCCCTCGCGGACCACATCGACGCCAACATCCTGAACCTCACCGGCGAGCAGCACCGGCGGCTCCGGGCACTGGTCGGCCCGGCGTTCACGCCCCGCCGGGCCGATCGCTGGCGCCCGGTGATGCGCGGCTTCCTCGAGCAACTGTGGTCCGAGGTGGCGGACAGCACCGGATGTGACTTCGTGGCCGCAGTGGCCAGGCCCTACCCCTCGCTGACCATCGCGACCGTGCTCGGCGCACCGCACCAGGACGCCGGGCGGCTGCAGGAATGGTCGAGCTGGGTGCAGCGGCAGTTTGATATCCGCGCTCTGGGCAGCAACCGCGGCGATATCGAGCGAGCGATGATCGAGGTCCAGGACTATGTGGCCGCCCTGCTCGAGGACCGGCGTGCCGCGCCCGCCGACGACCTGATCAGCGACCTGCTGGCGGCACGGGACGAAGAAGGAGGGGCAGCGGGGCGGCTGTCCGCCGCGGAGTGCGTGCAGCTCGTGGTGAACGTGCTGGCCGGGGGGATCGACACCACCTCCGCTCAGCTCGCCCACGCCATCCGGCTGTTCGCCGGCCATCCCGCTCAGTGGGCCCTGCTGGCCGGCGATCCCGGTCTCGCCCCGCGGGCCGTCGACGAGGTGCTGCGGTTCGAGCCGGTCACGCCGTTCACGGCCCGGATCTGCCTGGAGCAGGTCGAGCACCGCGGCGTGATCTTCCCGGCGGGCACCATCGTGGCGGTCTGCGCCGAGCGAGCCAACCGGGAAGCCCACGCAGACGAGGAGTTCGACATCCGCGCGGCCCGCGACGCCAGGCTGCTCACGTTCGGGGCGGGGACGCACTACTGCCTGGGCGCCAACCTGGCCCGGGCGGAACTGGAAGAGGCCCTGGCGTTCCTCGCGCCGCGCACCCCGGACCTCGCCCTCGACGGGCCCCCGCAACTCGGCGGGGTGGAGGGCATCTACGGAATCGATAAGCTCCCGATCACCTGGTCGGGCCCGACGTGACATAAGCGTGACATAACCGGCCCGTACTCGTCCGCGGCGAGTACCTCCCCAAGGGGTTGGCCCGATGCAGGCACCGGCACATGGTACCCACTGGAGGTCACCTAACGTGCCTGTTCGACTACCAGAACGGACTCCCGTGCCCGTCCTGAGCCTCGAGCTTGCCCCGGACGCCGAACAATACGGCCCGAATGCGGTCACGGGCGCCGCGGTGCGCGCACGCCGCGCCCTCATGCTCGCCGTCTGCTGCCTGAGCCTGTTCATGGTCGGGCTGGACAACACGATCGTGAATGTCGGGCTGCCGTCCATCGGCCGTGACCTGCACGCGGGCGTGTCCGGCCTGCAGTGGACGGTCGCTGGCTACACCGTCGCACTCGCCTCCCTGCTGATGTTTTCCGGCGCGGTCGCCGACCGGATCGGCCGCCGGACGATCTTCCAGGTCGGACTGTCCCTGTTTACCCTCGGCTCGTGGCTGTGCAGCCTGGCCCCCAGCCTCGGCTGGCTGATCGGTTTCCGGATCCTGCAGGGGGTCGGCGGATCGATGCTCAACCCGGCCGCCCTCGGCATTATCACCAATGCCTTTACCGGCCGCGCCGAACGGGCCCGGGCAATCGGGGTCTGGGACGGCGTGTTCGGCCTGTCCATGGCGCTGGGACCCGTCCTGGGCGGCGTGCTGGTCGGAGCGGTCGGCTGGCGCGGAATCTTCTGGGCGAACATCCCCGTGGGCCTGGCGGCCATCTCGCTGACCGCGCTGTTCGTGCCGGACTCCAAGGCGCCACGATCGCGCCGCGCAGACCCGGTGGGCCAGTTCTTCATCATCATGATGCTCGGCTCGCTCGCCTACGCGATCATCGAGGGCCCCGCCTACGGCTGGCGCTCACCGGAGATCTTCGGCTTCTTCGCGCTGTCCGTGGCCGCGCTGGCCGTGCTTCTCGCCTACGAGCCGCGCCGCGAGGAGCCGATGCTCGACTTCCGGTTCTTCCGCAGCGTGCCGTTCGCGGGCGCCAACCTCACCGCGGTCTGCGCCATCGCCGCGATGGCCGGCTTCCTTTTCCTGTCTACCCTGTACCTGCAGGACGTGCGGGACCTGTCTGCCCTGCAGGCCGGCCTGACCATCTTGCCGATGCCGGTGGTGATGGCCCTGTGCGCGCCGATGGCGGGCCGCATCGTGGCCAAGCGCGGCCCGCGGATCCCGTTTGTCCTCGCGGGCGCGGCCCTCACCTTGAGCAGTGCCGCGCTGTCGCGGCTGACCGGGACGACGGAGCACCCGTACCTGATCATCACCTACGCCCTGTTCGGGCTCGGGGCCGGCATGGTCAGCTCGCCGATCACCAACGGGGTCATGTCCGGGGTCCCGAAGACCCAGGCCGGCATGGCCTCCGGCATGAACTCCTCCAGCCGCCAGCTCGGCCAGTCGCTCGGCGTGGCCATCGTCGGCTCGGTCCTGGCGGCCAGCATCCGCGGATCGATGCGGGACGGCTTCGTCCACGCCGCTCACGCAGGCTGGTGGATCCTGGCGGGCTGCGGATACGCCGTTCTCCTGCTCGGCCTGCTCTGCACCACCCAGTGGGCCAGGGCCACCGCGTCGCGCCTGGGCTGACCGGCGGTGACCAACATCTCAGCCTGAGCTCCGCGGCTGGCGGAAATAGTCATAGCGGAAGGGTAGTTAGTTGCCGATAGGCAATTACTTCCTCGCCGCCGATCCGGGTGATGACACGTGCCAGAGCTCAGCCGCCACCGCCGCATGCTGGTGCTCGTCATCTGCTGCTTCAGCCTGTTCATCGTCGGTTTGGACAGCACCATCGTCAACGTCGCGCTGCCCTCCATCGGCCGGGACCTGCACGCCTCGGTGGCCGGGCTGCAGTGGATCATCGACGGTTACACCCTCGTACTGGCCAGCCTGCTGATGCTGTCCGGCGCGACGGCCGACCGGGTAGGCCGCCGGCGGACCTTCCAGGTGGGCCTGGTGGTGTTCACGGTCGGCTCCGGGCTCTGCAGCCTGGCGCCCGGGCTGGGCTGGCTGGTCGCGTTCCGTATGGTGCAGGCGATCGGCGGGTCCATGCTCAACCCGGTCGCGATGTCCATCATCACTAACACGTTCACCGACCGGGCCGAGCGCGCGCGGGCGCTCGGGGCCTGGGGCGGTACGTTCGCCCTGTCCGTGGCGCTGGGGCCGGTACTGGGCGGTCTCCTGGTCGACTCCGTCGGCTGGCGGGGCGTGTTCTGGGTCAACATCCCGGTCGGCCTGGCCGCCATCGCGCTGACCGCGCGGTTCGTGCCGGAGTCCCGGGCGGCCATCGCACGCCGGCCGGACCCGGTCGGGCAGGGTCTCCTCATCGTGATGCTCGGTTCGCTGACCTACGCGATCATCGAGGGCCCCGCCTACGGCTGGCGCTCACCAGCCATACTCACGCTGTTCGCGGTGGCGGTCATAACCCTTGCGGTCTTCGTGGTCTACGAGGCCCGCCTGGCCGAACCGGTGCTCGATCCCCGGTTCTTCCGCAGCGCGCCGTTCGCCGGGGCGGTGCTGACGGCGATCACCGCCTTCGCCGCCCTCGGCGGCTTCCTGTTCCTGGCCACCCTGTACCTGCAGGACGTGCGGGACATGTCCGCCCTGGTCGCCGGGCTGCACATGGTGCCCATGGCGGCACTGATGGCCGTCGGCGCAGTGGTGTCCAGCCGGATCCTCGCGCGCCGGGGCGGGCGGCTGCCGACGCTGGCCGCGGGCGCCGGGATCGCAGTGGGAGGCGTGCTGCTGTCCGGGATCACCACGTCGTGGTCCACGCTGCAGATCGTCGTCGCGTTCGGCGTCTTCGGTCTCGGGTCCGGCCTGGTCAACGCGCCGATCACCCAGGCGGCGGTGTCGGGCATGCCCTTCGCGCAGGCCGGAGTGGCCTCGGGGATAGCTTCCACCAGCCGCCAGATCGGCACCTCGCTCGGCGTGGCGATCACCGGCTCGATCCTGGCCGCGAACCTGCACGGCCCGCTCCGGGCCGGGTTCGTCCCGGCCAGCCACGCCGACTGGCTGCTGCTGACCGGCTGCGGGGTGGCGATCATGGTGCTGGCCTTGGTCACCAACGGCCGGTGGGCGCTGCAGACCGCCGCCCGCACCGCCGCCAGATACGACGGCGCCGACGGCCAGCTGGCCCCCGTCATGACCCGCTGATGACCGCTACCACTCGTGTCCGTTACCGTTTCTCACCCGCGATCCTCTGCAGACCCGGAACGTCCAAGATCGTGAGCCGGCGCTGACCCGTGCGGATCAGACCGCGCTTTCTCCAGTTGCGGAACGCCCGCGTGACGGTGGCCCGCGAGGTGCCGGCCAGGCTGGCCAGCTCCTCCTGCGACAACCACGGCGTCATCAGGTCAATCGCGCCGTTTACCGTGCGGCCGTGCCGGGCGGCCAGATCGAGCAGGAGGGCAGCGAGTCGCTGTCCGCCGGTGGTTCCGGCGCGGCGGCGCAGCATCGTGTCCGTGTCATTCCACTTCTGCGTCACGGACCGCCGGTAGGCGTGACCGGCGCCCTGATTGCTGTCGAGGAATGAGCTGAAGTTGTCGTGCCGCACGATCAGCGCACGGACATCATCGACGGCCTGGATCGTGGCGTTCCGGCGGCCGGTGGTCTCCCCGGCGACCTCTCCGACGATGTCAGCGGCGCCACGCAGCGCGAGCAGGATCGCTTGCCCGTCCTTGGTCGCAGAAAGGATCTTCACCCATCCGGCCCGCAAGATGAACACATACGTGGCCGGATCGCCTTCATGGCAGAGGGTCGCGCCGGCCGGATAGTCCCTGGCCACGCCCAGGCTCGACAGGGCGTTCTGCTCATCTTGAGAAAGCAGAGTCCAGAATCCCTGCTCAGATCCCATCCCCTGCATCTTCGTGTCACCGTCGGAAATGCCTTATATGGCGGCCTGCGGGCGGGTCGCCGACACTGGTTCTAACAATGAGCCTTTCACGGGCCATTGACAAATCCCGAGGTGGCACGTGCCTTCTCGGCCCCCCTCACAGGCCGAGAAGGATCACGACGATCCATACACCGAAGTACGCGGCGGTGACGTAGGTCCAGGTGTCGGCGAGCTGGATGCGGCGCCTGGCCATCCGGGCCGCGCCGAGCAGCAGGTGGGCCCGCGTCCACGTCCACTCCTCCGGATCGGTTCCGGCCGGCGGCAGCGTCAGCCACCCGGCCCGCGGGTCGATCGGCGCGCCCGTCTTCCAGCGCATCTCGCTGAGCGCGTTGTGCACCGGCCTGTTGGCCAGGGCCAGCATGACGACCGCGGTCAGCCAGCACAGCAGCAAGCCGGACAGCAGGCCGGCGTTGACCGCGCCGGCTGCGCCCGGGCGCAGGGCCTGACCGGAGAACGCGGCTTCCAGGCCGATGGCGACGGTGATCGCGCTCAGCACGCTTCCGCCCAAGAGCATGCCGCCGCGGGTGTCTCGCAGCAGCCACGCCATCTCGCCGATGATCTCTTGGGCGGGCCCCTGATCCGGCTGGGAACGATCAGAAACGACGCGGCCGTGGGGATCGTGTCCCTGCGCCGGCCGATACGGCCAGGATGGTCTGCCGATAATCGCAACGGCCATCGCACTTGCCTCCATGCTTGCGCCTAACCTTGCGATTCAAGCCAAGCAGGCCCCCCGGCCGGGCGCTGTGCCACACGATCCAGCGCCGCTGCGTCAATTGACGCAAGCAGTTAACGGCAGCCGCACGCCCCGCCGCAGCAGCCCCCGCCGCCAGAAGCTGGAAGACCGGCCGAACGGCCGGAGGCGAGACCGCCCACCGAGACCGTGGACAGGAGCTTCACCGTGTCGTCATGACCCTGCGGGCAGGTGCACGGCGCCGACGACTCGGTCATCGGGCGGCTCAGCTCGAACGTGTCGCCACATGCGCGGCACCGGTACTCATAGCGTGGCATGGGCCCATTCTATCCGCCCGCCGCCTGGCGGCTATGGTCCGCGGCGCCGGCCGCGGGCGCGGAGTTGCCGTTCGCGGAGGTGAGGGACGGCCCGTTCGGAACAATGGCCTGCGAGCCGGGCGCCGGCGGCACCGTGACCGCGGGACCTGCCGTGACCGTGCCCCCCGCCTCCTCGTAGTAGAACTGCTTGCCGCGCAGCAGCGACACCACCGCGCCGGTGACGGACATGATCGCGGCCGCGGTGAACACGATGACCAGGCCGTGGTGGAAAGCGGCCGCGATCAGATGTGGGAAGAATTCCCTGCCGGTGAGCACCGCGGTGTTATGCGCGGGTAGCCGGGACAGCACGCCGGACGGGGCGAGCAGATTCCGCACCGGGTTGTAGCCGAGCAGCGCGGCGAACATCGTGCTGACCGGCGGCAGGTGGCTGACCTGGCTGGCGACCGAGGCCGGGACGCCCTGCGCGGTCAGCCCGCTGGTCAGCGCCTTGGGCAGGCTTGAGGCCAGCCCGGCGATCATCAGCGAGAAAAAGATGCCGATGGATAGCGCCATGCCGGAGTTCTGGAAGGTGGACCGCATGCCCGACGCCGAACCCCGGTGACTGGCCGGCACGGCGCTCATGATCGCGGAGGTGTTGGGGGAGGCGAACAGGCCGGAGCCGACCCCGTTACCGAAGATCAGCAGGGCGAATAGCGGGTAGGCGAAGTCCACCGGGAGCAGCATCAGCCCGACAAAGCAGGCCGCGGCCAGCAGCAGGCCGGAGGTCGCGAACAGCCGCGGCCCGTACCGGTCGGACAGGGTCCCTGAGATCGGCCCCGCGATCAGGAAGCCCGCGGTAAGCGGCAGCATGTAGATGCCGGCCCACAGCGGGGTGACCGTGAAGTCGTAGCCGTGCAGCGGCAGCCAGATGCCAGCCAGCCAGATGACCAGCATGAACTGCAGGCCGCCGCGGGCGATAGAGCCGAGCAGGCTGGCCGCGTTGCCCGCCGCGAACGCCCTGATCTTGAACAGGCCCATCTGGAACATCGGCTCGGCGATCTTCGTCTCGAAGACGCAGAACGCGATCAGCACGACCACGCCGCCGATCAGCCCGGTCATGATCCAGGGGTTGGTCCATCCGGTCGCGTGCCCGCCGTAGGGCCGGATCCCGTAGGTGATCGCGACCAGCAGCGAGCCGAGGCCCACCGCGAACATGATGTTCCCGATCCAGTCGATCTTGGCGCGCTTGGTGGTCGCGATCTCGCGCAGGCTCTTGTAGGCCCAGATCGTGCCGAACAGCCCGATCGGCACGTTCACCCAGAACACCAGGCGCCAGTTCACCGCGGCCAGCAGGCCGCCGAGCAGCAGCCCGACGAACTGCCCGGAGATCCCCGCGATCTGGTTGATGCCCAGCGCCATGCCGCGCTTGTTGGCCGGGAACGCGTCGGTCAAGATCGCGGCCGAGTTCGCCATCAGCATCGCGCCGCCGAAGGCCTGCACGAACCGCCAGCCGATCAGCCACATGGCCCCGTGGGTGCCGGTCAGCGGGTCCAGGGACAGCAGGATCGAGGCCAGCGTGAACACGACGAAGCCCAGGTTGTAGATCTTCACCCGGCCGAACATGTCACCCAGCCGTCCCAGCGTCACCACGAACACCGACTGGACCAGCAGGTACCCGATGATCATCCAGAGCAGGTAGGTGACGTTGCCCGGGGTGAGCGGGTTCAGGCCGATGCCGCGGAAGATGGCCGGCATCGCGACGATGACGATCGACGCGTCGATCGTCGCCATGGTCATGCTCAGCGTGGTGTTGGACAGCGCTATCCACCGGTACCGGTCAGGTCGCGCGTCACCTGATGTCCCGTTCACATGGCCCATGTCAACGCTTCGCCGCACGTTAATGCAGTCTACAACGAAACACTTGCTTAATGGCAACTATTTACCTGGGCTGGTCTCAGCCGACCAGCGGGCTGTCTTCCCGGGAGTCTGGGCGGGCCGGTGAGGTGGGCGTCCGCTCCACGATGTAGTACACGGCGGTCAGGGCGATCAGGATGAACGCGATGATGGCGTTGAACAGCGAGACCACGATGGCGACCACGTAGACGCCGCTGCCGCCGGCGAACCGCAGTCGTGCGGGCCAGTGTGCCTGCGGCGGCAGCGGCACGATCCGGTGATTGCCGTGCAATGTCCACTCGAAGATCGAAGCGAAGCCGGCCGACATGCCCAGGAACACCGCGCTGTACAAGACCATGGCGACCTTCACGTCCTTGCCGTTGCCGGGGACCGGCAGGTACTGCGCCACGGTCGCGGTCGAGAACGGGATCAGGACCACGAACAGCAGCAGGACCAGGTTCAGGAAGAGCAGCGTCCGGTCCACCAGCGCAATGCTCTTGCACAGCACGTGGTGATTGACCCAGATGATGCCGATGATAAAGAAGCTCAGCAGATAGGCGGCGAAGGACCACCGGTGCGTCCAGAGCTGGTGCTGCAGCGGGATGCCATGCCCGGGTCCTTCGACGGTGAGGTTGAGCGCGAGCAGGGTGATCGCGACGGCGAACACACCGTCGCTGAACGCCTCCAGCCTGGACCGGTCCACCTACCCCCGCAGCCTACGCCTCGGCCGTTCCGACCGTCCCAGCGGCACCGTTCCCGTGACTGGCGCCGGACCTGGCCTCGGTTATCAGCTGCTGGAGCACCGCGTCCTGTGCCGCCAGGTGCTGCTGGATCTGGATGGCCTCGTGCAGGACCGCCTCGGCGTCCGCGTATGTCTGCTCCGCGCGCTTATCTGAGGCCTTGGCCTGCAGGTTCTGGCCCACGATGATGACCGGGAGGAGCACGAGCTGCAGGAAGTTGGAGGAGACCCGCGCGATGATGACGGTCAGGTTGTGGCTGGTGATCGCGGAGGGCAGGCTGATCAGGGCGATAATCGCGAAGACGTAGCCGCACACCATGGTGCCGACCAGCGTGGTGATCAACAGGCCGACGCGGCCGTTCAGCCCGACCCGGCCGTCGTTGACCTTGGGCGGCCTCGGGGCCCGGCCCGTCAGGTGCAGGGTGGTGCACTCATGCTGGATGTACTCATAGATCTGCATGCAGGAAACCTACGGCACGCCGGCCGCTGACGATAGGAACACCGGCTGGCCACCGTAACCCAGGTTTTTTGCCGAACGGATCGTGGTGTCACCGGCTCGTAATCGTGTTGCGTGCGCCCCGGGGCGCACGGGGTGAATATCCTATCGGCCATGACCCGGGACGGCAGCGGTCCTCACGGGACCAGCAGACGGGCATTTCTCGGCCTCGGCGCGGCCGGTGCCCTGGCCGCCGCTTCCGGGTGCAGCAGCGCCGGCTCCGGGCCGCCTGCGGCTGGCCCGGCTCCTCGAGCCAGCACGGGCCGGCGGCTGGTGTCCGAGAACTCGCTGCCCGGCGACCCGCACTGGAAGATCCGCCACCTGGGCGCGGCGAACGCCATCATGGGCTATGCGGGCGCGGCCAGCGTGCTGACCGGGGAGCCGTTCCCGCTGTTCGTCTCCACCACGTCGCCGGGGTTCCGGGTACGAGCGTTCCGGCTGGGCTGGTACGGCGGGGACGGCGCCCGCCAGGTCTGGCAGTCCGGCTCGCTGCGGGGCCACCGGCAGAACGCGCCGGGACTGACCGGCTCGACCAACACGGTACGGACCGAGTGGGACCCGGTCGTCGAGGTACCGACCGACGACTGGCCGGCCGGGGCGTACCTGCTCCGGCTGGACGCGGACTCCGGCGCGCAGCGGTACGTGCCGGTGACGGTGCGCTCGGCCAGCACCGCGGGCCAGGTCGTGCTCAAGGCCTGCGTCGCGACCTGGCAGGCCTACAACACCTGGGGCGGCTACGACCTGTACATCGGCCGTCAGGGTTCGGGGCAGTCCTATTCGGCGCGATCCCTGGCGGTCAGCCTGGACCGGCCGTACGACCTGAACGGCGCGGACATGTTCCTCACCTACGAGCGGAACGTGGTTGCGCTGGCCGAGTCCCTGGGCCTGCCGCTGGCCTACGTGACCGGGATGGACATCGCCGCCGAGCCGAACCTGCTGGCCGGGGCCAGCGCGCTGATCTCGGGCGGGCACGACGAGTACTGGACACCGGCCGAACGCTCCCACGTGACCGCGGCCCGGGACGCCGGGGTCAACCTCGCCTTCCTCGGGGCCAACGCGATGTTCCGGCGGACGAGGCTGGACGCCGGCGGCCGGCTGGTCATCTGCTACAAGACCAGTTACACCGAGGACCCCGAATACGGGAAGGACAACGCGCTGGTCACCAGCGACTGGCGCGAACCGCCGGACCCCGACCCGGAATCCTCGCTGATCGGCACCATCTACGAGGGCTACCCGGCGGTGGCGCCCTATGTGGTGGCCTCGCCGCGCAGTTGGCTGTTCGCCGGGACCGGGGTGGCCGAGGGGACCCGCTTCGGCAACCTGGTCGGGGTCGAGTACGACCGGGTCAACCCGGCCTACCCGGTGCCACGGCCGATCCAGGTGCTGTCTCACTCGCCCCTGGTCTGCCAGGGCGCCCGCAGCTTCGGCGATTCCGCGTACTACACGCACTCCGGCGGGGCCGGGGTGTTCAACTCGGGCACGATGCGCTGGGTGGAGGCGATCTACGGCGACGGTCCGCACGGGATCGGCGGCCGGACGCCGGCCTTCGTCAAGCAGGTGACCACCAACCTGCTCCGCGCGTTCGCCGACGGGCCCGCGGCGGCTCGCTACCCCGCCCGTGACAACCTGGACGCCATGCACGAGTACGTCGGCGACCCCATCGGCAATCCAGCCAACCTGCAGTAGGTCATGGACTTTGACTACGTCATCGTCGGCGCCGGGGCGGCCGGCTCGGTGCTGGCCAGTCGCCTGTCCCAGGACCCGGATAACCAGGTGCTGCTGCTGGAGTACGGGGGCCGTGATACGAACCCCCTGCTCTACGTCCCGCTGGGGTTCTATTTCATCCTCCGGGGGAAGCGCTACACCTACCACTATCCGACGCAGCCGGTTGGTCCGGGTGGCCAGGTCGAGGCCTGGACCCGCGGCCGGGTCCTGGGCGGATCGACCGCGGTCAACGGCATGATGTGGACCCGTGGCGCGCCGGCCGACTGGGGCGGCCTGGCCGCCCGCGGCAACCCCGGCTGGGACTGGGACCGCGCGCTGTCTGCCTACCGGATGATGGAAGACCATAGTCTCGGCGCCTCGGACATGCGCGGCGCCGGAGGCCCGCTCACGGTTTCGGTCGCCGAAGGCGGCGACGAGCTCGCCCAGGCTGTTCTGGCCTCGGCACAGGGCATGGGCTGGGAACACGTCGTCGACATCAACGCTCACGACAGCGAGCGCATCGGGTTCTCGCCCTGTACCATCAGCCACGGACGGCGTGTCAGCGCCTACAGCGCCTTTGTCCGGCCGGTCCGCAGGCGCCGCAATCTGACCGTGGCCACCCGGACCCGAGCCGGCTGCCTGCTGTTCGACGGTGCCCACGTGGCGGGGGTGCGTGCCTCGAACGGACGGCAGACCGTGGACTACCGCGCCCGCAAGGAGGTGATCCTCAGCGCTGGCACGGTCGAGACGCCGCTGCTGCTCGAGCGCTCTGGCATCGGCCGTCCCGACGTCTTGCGGCGGGCCGGCGTTGACGTGCGTGTCGAAAGCCCGAACGTCGGGGAGCGGATCATCGAGCAACGGATGGTGAGCATTCAGGTCCGGCTCAAGCGGAATATCGGCCCCACTCAGCGGCTCAACACGTTTCTAGGACAGGGTTGGGAGGGATTCAAGTACCTGTTCACCCGCAGCGGCCCCATCGCCACGGGTGGTTTCGACTTCATCTGCCAGTTCAAGTCCTCACCCGACCTCGACCGCCCGGACATCCAGGGCATCTTCGTGCCGATGGCGCTCGACGCCACCAGTCCGGAGATGAAGCTGGCCAAGCACTCCGGCGCCATGTTCGTGGGTTATCAGATACGTCCTACGACGACGAGCTCGGTGCACCTCGGCGGCCGGCTTCCCGAGAACCCGCCCATCATCAATGCGCGTTTCCTCGAAACCGAAGGCGACCGCAAGGCCACCGCGGCGGTGCTCGGCATCGCCCGCGAGGTATTCGGGAAAGGCCCGCTGGCCACTTACGTGCTCGACGAGGAATTCCCCGGGCCAGCTATCTCCAGCCCCGACGACGTCGTGCGCTACGCCCTCGACACCGGCTTGGGCATCTACCACGCCGTCGGCGCCGCGGCCATGGGTCCGGACGCAGGAGATGTCGTCGACCCGCAGCTACGTGTCCGCGGTGTCACCGGGCTGCGAGTCGTCGACGCCTCGGTCCTGCCTGTCCAGGTCGCCGGTAACACCGCCGCCCCCACCATGGCGGTCGCCTGGATCGCCGCCGATCTCATCCTCGAAGGCACATAGGGCGGTTAACGCTCAAGGCTCCAGTACGACCGCTGGGGCTGGCGGGGCTGCCGGGGTGACTGGGTGCTCAGGGGCGGTGAAGGCGGCGCCGAGCTGGCGCATGGCGGCGTCGAGCAGGGCGCCGAGCTCCGCGTTCTCGTCGTCGAGCCACTGCTCGTAGGCCGCGACTGCGACCCCGAGGACGGCGTGCGCGATGGCCTGCGGCGCGAGCGCGTCCGGCGGCTGGCCGGTGCGCTCGCCGACGAATTCGGCGATCACCTCGCGCCAGGCGGCGAACCGCAGGGTGGAATGGGCCAGCAGGGCCGGAACCCGGAGGATGAGCTCCATCCGGCGCCGGTGCCACGGGACCTGGCCGGGCTCGACCTTGTTGAAGTCGACCAGAGCCACCCGGATGGCGTCCATCAGCTGGACGTCGCGCGGGCAGGCCTTGAGCCGGGCGCGCATGTGCTCCAGCTCCAGCTCGAACATGCCCCAAGGGACGTCGTTCTTGGATGGGAAGTAACGGAAGAACGTCCGGCGCCCGATGCCCGCGGCCGCGGCGATGTCCTCGACCGTGGTCTGCTCGAAGCCGTTGGCCTCGAACAGCTCGAACGCGACGTGCTCCAGTTCGACGTGCGACGTCACGCGGCGGCGCCCCGGCGGCCGGCCGCCGTCCGGATGGTCACCCCGGGAGGCGCCCGGCACCGCTGACATCGTTCACCACCCCCGCTGATCTCGACCGGCCATCCGGGGCCATCCTACGTCTGGTAACGCGGAAGGGCCTTGATCGGTGGCACCGGGTGTCGATACTATGGCACCTCGTGCCACGAGGCAGGAGATACTCATGAGTGACCAGGTAACCGTCATGCCGCCCGTTGCCGACCAGGACGAGGCCGAGCCGCTCGCTACCGAGGAACTCCTGGTCGAGGAGGTCTCGATCGACGGCATGTGCGGTGTCTACTGAACTAGTGCCCCAGGTCACCACGGCCTTCGACCTGGACCGCCCGTGGCGCCTCCACGACCGCGCCGCGATCCGCCCCGAGCCGTTCGGCGCCATGCTCTACCACTTCGGCACTCGCAACCTCTCCTTCCTCAAAAGCCCGACGCTTCTGAGAGTGCTGGAAAGCCTCGTCGATCACCCAACCGCCCGGGCGGCGTGCGCCGCGGCTGGCGTGGACGAGTCCGAGTTGCCCGCCTACGGGCGTGCGCTTTCCACCCTGGTCGGCTCGAACATGATCATCCCTGGCGATCCCCTCGGGCTGCGGTGTACGACCTCGCCCGCCGGGCGCCGGGCAGATCCGCGCGGTCGCCTGACCGACCTCTTCGAACTGGGCTTGAGTTCCCCGATCTGCCTGACCTGGGAGCTGACCTACGCCTGCAACCTGGCGTGCGTGCACTGCCTGTCCAGTTCGGGCCGCCGGGACCCGCGTGAGCTGACCACGGCCGAGTGCCGGGCGGTCATCGACACGCTGCAGCGGATGCAGGTGTTCTACGTCAACATCGGCGGCGGCGAGCCTACGGTCCGTCCGGACTTCTGGGAACTGGTGGACTACGCCACCGCCCACCAGGTGGGCGTCAAGTTCTCCACGAACGGGATCAGGCTCGACGCCCCGGCCGCGCGCAGGCTGGCCGCGAGCGACTACATCGACGTGCAGATCTCGCTGGACGGAGCCACGGCGGACGTTAACGACACGGTGCGCGGCACCGGGTCGTATGAGACGGCCATCCGGGCCATGGCCAACCTCGCCTCCGCCGGTTTCCGCGGCTTCAAGATCTCCGTGGTGGTCACCAGGCACAACGTCTCGCAGCTCGACGCGTTCAAGAAGATCGCCGACGATCACGGCGCGCACCTGCGGCTGACCAGGCTGCGCCCGTCCGGGCGCGGCGCCGACGTGTGGCCCGAGTTGCACCCGACCGCCGCACAGCAGCGGGAACTCTACGACTGGCTGGCCGCCCACGGCGAGCAGGTGCTCACCGGCGACTCGTTCTTCCACCTGTCTCCGTACGGCAAGCCGCTGCCCGGGCTGAACATGTGCGGGGCGGGCCGCGTAGTCTGCCTGATCGACCCCGTCGGGGACGTGTACGCCTGCCCGTTCGCCATCCACGAGAACTTCCTGGCCGGCAGCGTCCGGCAGCCGGGAGGGTTCGAAGCGGTGTGGCGGGAGTCCCCTCTGTTCGCCGACCTGCGCCAGCCGCAGAGCGGCGGTGCCTGCCGTTCGTGCGGGTCCTTCGATTCATGCCGGGGCGGGTGCATGGCGGCCAAGTTCTTCACCGGCCTGCCGCTGGACGGGCCCGACCCGGAATGCGTGCGGGGGCACGGCGAGGCCGCCCTGGCCGCGGCCCAGCACCGCGGCGGCGGCCTGCCTCGCCCCGCCGTCGACCATTCGCATCGCGGGGTCCCGGTGACGATCGGCCGCCGCCCGCCGCAGCGGGCCTGCGACGAGAACCCGCTGGCCGGGTTCGCGGCCGACTAGCCCGGGCGAGCCCGGCATGCAGGTGACCGCCGGACCGGCGGGCGCGCCGGGTCCGGGACCGGAGGACGGACTGGCCCCGGCCGGGCTCTGCCTGCGTCCGGATCCGGGCTCGCGCCTGCTGGCCGGGGGAATGGTGCTGGCCGGCGGTTTCCCGGTCCGGGTGCTGCGGCTCACGCCGTCCGGCGCCCGTCACGTGGCCAGCTGGTGGTCCGGGACGCCGGTACCGGATGCGCCGAAGGCCCGCGCGCTGGCGCGCCGTCTGCTCGACACCGGCATCGCGCATCCCGTGCCGGGCGGCTCCCCGTGGGGCCCGGCAGACGTGACGGTGGTGATCCCGGTCCGCGACCGGCAGGCCGAGCTCACCCGCTGCCTGGCCGGCCTGAGCGGGGGGGCTTGGGGGGGTCGTCCCCCCGGGCCAGCCCTGAGCGGGGGGGCTTGGGGGGGTCATCCCCCCGGGCCAGCCCTGAGCGGGGGGGCTTGGGGGGGTCGTCCCCCCGGGCCAGCACAGACGCAGATGCCGCGGGTCGTCGTGGTCGACGACTGCTCGATCGATCCGGCCGCGACAGCGCGGGTCGTGTCCGGCGCGGGAGCCCGCGTCCTGCGCCGCTCCGTAAACGGCGGTCCCGCGGCGGCCCGGAACACCGGCCTGGCCGCGGCGGACACACCGCTGGTCGCGTTCCTCGACTCGGACTGCATTCCGGGTCCTGGCTGGCTGGACGCGCTGCTGCCGCACTTCGCGGACCCGGCGGTGGGCGCGGTCGCGCCGCGCATCGTCCCGGCTGAGCCCGGGCGCACATGGCTGGCGCGGTACGAGGCGGCCAGTTCCACCCTGGATATGGGCGCCCGGGCGAGTATCGTCCGGCCGGGGTCGCGCGTCCCTTACGTGCCTGGCGCGGCCCTGGTGGTGCGGCGGGCCGCGGCGGGGACCGGTTTCACCGAGACCATGCGGGTCGGAGAGGACGTCGACCTGGTCTGGCGGCTGGCCGCGTCCGGCTGGCGGGTGCGCTACGAGCCGGCCGCCACCATGCGGCACCGGCATCGGGTGCGGCTGCGCGAGTGGTTCGGCCGCCGGAAGGACTACGGCACCTCGGCCGCGGTGCTGGAGTTGCGCCATCCAGGGGCGGTGCGGCCGCTCTACGTGTCAGCCTGGACGGCCTTGGCCTGGCTGGCCGCCGCCGCGGGCCGCCCGGCGGCGGGCGCCGCCCTCACCGCGGCCGGCGTCGCGCTGCTCGCCCGGCGCCTCGCGCGGGTTACTGGGGAGGACTGGCTCCGGCCGACGGCCCGGACGGCCTGGCCACTGGCGGCTCGGCTGGCCGGAGGCGGTACGGTGGCCGCAGGCAGGCCGCTGGGCAGCGCCATCTCCCGGACCTGGTGGCCGGTGGCGCTGCCGGCCGCGATGGCCGTGCGACGGATGCGATGGCCGCTGGCCGCGCTGGTCCTTGCGCCGCCGCTGCTGGACTGGCTGGACCGCCGGCCGCCTCTCGACCCGGCGCGGTACGTCGCCGCGCGGCTGCTCGACGACATGGGGTACAGCCTGGGGGTCTGGCAGGGCTGCGCCGCGCGGCGGACCATCCGGCCGCTGCTGCCCCGGATAGCAAGCCGTCATTTGGACACCCCGCGGGCGAACTCGTCCGGCACGATGATGTCGTCTCCGGACAGATCGTGAACGGACGGCCGGCCGAGCGCGAGCAGCGTGGAGTCGATGCCGCCGCGTAGCACGTCGAAGACGTTCCGCACGCCTGCGGGGCCGTTGGCCGCCAGCCCCCACAGGTAGGCGCGGCCGATCATGACCGCCCGCGCGCCGAGCGCCAGCGCCTTGACCACGTCGCTGCCGCGCCGGATTCCGCCGTCCAGCAGGACCTCGACCTGGGTGCCGACCGCGTCGGCCACCGC
>Ga0310037_10000107_pt1 | contig 70907 bp, 66 predicted proteins | sample Sb_taG_11_FD_200239 | JGI IMG/M metagenome (GOLD analysis project Ga0310037, IMG submission 200239) | Peat soil microbial communities from Weissenstadt, Germany - Sb_50d_3_AS metaG (v2) (version 2) | ecosystem: Environmental > Terrestrial > Soil > Wetlands > Peat | place: Germany: Weissenstadt... | reverse complement strand
TCCCTGCTTCAGGATCGCGATGATCTGCTCTTCGCTGTGTCGCGTGCCTTTCATTGTGGTTCTCCTCTCCTTGGTTTGGGAGAACTCACATTCTAGATGGTCCAGTTTTCGGGGTTTGGGTCACCTCAATAGATCGGCAATGCCCTTTATCATTCAAAGCGTCGACCCGGAACCTTGTTTGATGGCCGCCTATTAGAAGATTTAGACTGGTAGTCAACGCAGCCAATCAAATAGGAAACGATGTTGTCAGCTAACGTATCGGATATCCCCGGGGTCGGCCCATGCATTGGCGTGCCAAGTCCCGATAAGTCTTAGTGTTGTATCGGAAGCGCGAGTGAGCAAGCTCCACACCGAGCACGGTTTTGCGCGCTTTCGATACAACGAGCGGGGACAGACGGGACGTTCACCGGTTTTTCACATCTTGTGGTGCCGGGAGGGGGAATCGAACCCCCACAGTCCTTTCGGACCTGCGGATTTTAAGTCCGCTGCGTCTGCCAATTTCGCCATCCCGGCCAGGATTCTTGTTTAATCGTCCGTTGGTGACACCGTGCTCACACTGCCAATATATCGCATGGCGGCGAGGGGTCTGCGAAGCCTTGGACTCTCATTTTGTCTGTAGCCGGAGCATCGCCAGCAGCGCATAGGCTTTGCGGAACCAGGAGCGTTCGCGGCGGCGCTGGTACGCTGGCATCGAAGGTCTCTTGTCGAGTATTCTCTGAGCCCACTGGCGGGATTCTTCGTTGCGCCCGTGCGCGTGAAGAAACAGCGGGTAATTATAGTAGGTCTCGGAGCTAGTGGAAATCTTCGTGGCTTGCCGAAAAAGCGAGTCGGCTTTTTCCGGCTGTCCGGTTTGGGCGTAGGCATGGGCCAAGAGCCCAACAGCGCGGTGGAAATCGTAGTTGGCATCAGCGGTGACGGCCCGCTCAAGGTCGGGAACGGCAGCAGCGAAATCCCCTAGCTCGACTTCGGCGATGCCCCGCCTATAAAACGGGTCGATCGAATCGATCCGGGACGAGATAGCTTTGTCATAACAGGCGCGGGCGCGGGAAAAGTTGCCGTCGTCAAGGTAAAGCAAGCCGAGTTCTTCATAGTTCCCCGCCGATGGGTTGTCGAGGATCGCGCGTTCCAGTTCGTGTATGCGGCGGCGGCGCGGAAAAGCCTGAAAAGAACTGCGAAGGAGTCCAGCGTCGGGAATGACTTCAACAACAATGTAAACCAGCGCCCCAATCCATCCCACGAACAAAATGACGAACAGCCAGTAAGTATCGGGCCGGCGGCGAATGAAATGTACAATCGCGACCACTTGCAGAATAAATCCCCACCAGGAAGCAAAGAAGAAAAGGAGCGATCCCATGAAGACCGCAATGTTAACATGCGAAGGTCTTGCATCGAGCGCACGCCGCTGCCGAGGAAAACTCGGGAAGAGCAGCCGATCTGCGCGAAATCAGACATCCAACTGAGGGTTCATGGACAAGTCAGGCTCGCCACGCCACGAACCGCGACGCCGGTCATGCCCGTTCCAGTGGCGGAGTTCGCATTGACCAGGGCGAAAACGGTCACCGTGCCTGCGGCCCCGGAAACACAATCCGCCAGACCCGTCTGGTCGATTGTCGCGATCACATCTGCGCTGGTGCTGCTAATTCCCCAACTGCCTGTGTACGGAGCCATGAACGTCAATTGAGCCGGTGACGGGGCTTCGTTAAAAGTGCCCGTAGCCGTGAACTGAACCTGGTTGTCGGGAAAATCCTGTGCATCCGCAACCGCGGGACTAATCGTCATGGACTGAAGAATGCGGTTTGAGTTCGAGCTCGACATGCCGCATCCCAGAGTTTGCAGAGCCAGGATTGCGAGTGAACTGGCTGCGAGGAGAGCCGTGCATCTGGACATGTGAACCTCCGATCCTAGATGGGATCGCCGTGCAGGGGGCTGGAAACTAAGAACACAAATTCCCGGCGAAGGTTGCATCACGCCCTTCAAGGTTACTGAGCGCAAAACTGATCGTCAACTGCAACGTAACGGCTCGCGACGGCATTCGTTCGTCGCAGGATGAATGTTAAGATTATACGTGGTTAACTCTTTCACAACTCCCATTCGCCTGCTCGCCTCCGATATCGATGGAACGTTGCTCAATCCGCAATTTCAGATTTCCGAGAGCGACCTGACAGCTCTTCGGCGAGCACAAGCCGCAGGCATCGAAATCGTCCTAGTGACGGGGCGGCGTCACAAGTTCGCCTTGCCGATCGCGCAACAGCTGGGATTTGATTTGTGGCTGATCAGCTCGAATGGGGCTGTAACGCGGTCGTTGTCCGGAGAAACGTTCCATCGTGACCTGATGCCGCGCGAAACCTGCCGCGAGTTGTGCGGCGCAATGCAAGCCTTTCGCGGCAACACCGTTCTAACGTTCGATCAAGAGACCAAAGGCGCAATCGTGCTAGAGCACTTGGACGATTTAAACGCGAGCATCCGGCGTTGGCTCGAAAAAAATATGGCCTACATCGAGTTCGTGATTCCGATCGAGAGGGCGCTGGTCAGCGATCCGGTGCAGGCCATGTTTTGCGGCTCGACGGCACGGATGAGCGAAGCTCTGGATTCTCTCCAGAAAAGCGGAATGGACAACCGAATCACAGTCCTCCGCACCGAATACCCAGAGCGAGATCTATCCATCATCGACGTGCTGAATACCGGCTGTTCCAAGGGACAAGCTCTCAAACGGTGGGCGGCGCATCGGGGTTACCGGCGCGAGGAGGTCATGGCCATCGGTGACAACCACAATGACGTAGAAATGCTTGAGTTCGCCGGGCATCCGGTTATCATGGGGAATGCCTGCGAAGAGTTGCGCGGGCGAGGCTGGAACCTAACCCTCGGGAATGATCAGTGTGGTGTAGCCGCAGCGGTCGCGGAAGTGGTTTCCGGGTAAAATTACAATATCTAGAATTGCTGACATGAAGAAGGCGATCCAGATCGGTGCATGGACAGGCCTCATCACTCTTTTTGCGATGACCGCGATTCCCTGCCCGGCAGCCGATTCCGCCGTGCTGCGAAACGGGTTCTCTATCCGGCACGAGCGTCGCCAGGTTATCGGGACAGTCACGCGCCTGTATGTGGGCAAAGACGATTCGAGCTTCGTGGATATCCCGACCGCGGAGATCGACCACTTCGAGGCGCTGGCGGACGAGCCTGCTTCGCATCTGAGGTTTCAAACAGCATCGGTCCAAGCCGCGTCAGTCCAAGCCGCGTCAGTCCAGGCCGCGTCAGACAGTCTCAACCATCAAGTGGACCTGAATCAAGTAGTAGAGACGGCCAGTGGAACCTACCGCCTGGATCCGGATTTGGTAAATAGCGTGATTCACGCTGAAAGCGGCTTCAACGTGCGCGCTGTCTCGCCAAAGGGCGCGCAGGGCCTGATGCAGCTCATGCCGCAGACTGCATCTGAACTGGGCGTGCAGAATGCCTTTGACCCGCGGGCGAATGTCGAAGGTGGCACTCGGTATTTGCGGGAATTGCTGGAGCGCTACGACTTTGACCTGATCAAGGCGCTGGCCGCTTACAATGCAGGCCCCGAGCGTGTGGAACAGTACGGGGGAGTGCCTCCCTACTACGAAACCAAAGCCTACGTAGCCCGCATTGTGCGCGAATTTAATAAGAAGAAGCTCGCAGCCAAGGCAGCCACCGCTCCGGCCGCGCAAAAAAGCACCGCGAAAAAGTCGACCGGCACGAGAACTCAGACGACCAAGTTACAAAGCTCCAAAGCGCAACTTCAAGCCAAGACGAATCCCACGCAATCCAGCGAGTAGAACTAGCGCGCACAGAATCAAAGTATCGTTATCTACCCCCTAAAGTTTGACCCTCCCGCTCGACTCATTTACCTTGGGGATGCCGTTTCCGCTTCGCGTGGCGAGGGCGCGGCGCGAGGCTTCTCCCCTTCATGGACAAAAAGCGCATTGTAGCCAGCCTCGTGGTGTTCCTCATTCTGGCCGCTCTGTTTTACCTGCAATATCGTCACTGGCAAAGCTTCGACTGGGGCACCTTCTGGGCACAAACCCACCGCATCAATAAATTTCACGTCTTCCACGCCATTGCCCTGATCTATATCGCGTATATTTTGCGCGCGGTGCGGTGGAAGATTTTTCTGCAACCGGTGCGGCCACACGTCAAGTTGATGGACTTGGTCTCCCCCACCTTAATTGGATTCGCTGGGTTGGCCCTGTTGGGACGCGCGGGAGAGTTCATCCGTCCCTATTTGATCGCCCGCCGAACGGATCTTTCCTTCTCTTCCCAGTTAGCCGTTTGGGCGGTCGAGCGCATCTTTGATGTGGGCGCCTTCACTGTGCTGATGGTCCTGGCAATTTTCCTCCCCAGTGCGCTCCCTGCGATTCCACATCCTGAGTACTACGTGCGATTCCGTGAAGGCGGCTTCCTGCTTATCGGACTGGTGCTGTTAATGGCCGTGGGAGCGATCGTGATCCGGCGTAGTGGAAATGCAGTGGCGCAGTGGGTGGAATTGCGCTTCGGGCATCTCTCGTCAAATTTTGGCCACAAACTGGCGCAGAAGATACGGGAGTTTGGCCACGGTCTAGACACAATTCACGGCCCACTGTCATTGCTCATGCTTAGCCTGGTCTCGGTGGGAATGTGGTACATCATCGCGCTAGCCTATCAGGAAGTCACTCATTCCTACGACGTAGCATCGTTGGAGATTCCCGTATCGCAGCTTTTGATTCTCATGGGCGCAAGCATGCTGGGTTCGATGCTGCAGTTGCCGGCCGTTGGCGGAGGCTCGCAGATGGCAACGATAGCGGCGCTGTCGAGCGTCTTTGATGTGCCTCCGGAAATCGCGGCGAGCTGCGGCATCCTATTGTGGCTGGTCACGTTTGCGGCAGTCGTCCCTCTGGGGCTGGCACTATCCCATCATGAGAGATTGTCGCTGCGGAAGTTGTCGGAGGAAAGCCATCACGCCGAAGAATTAGAGGAAGAAGCCGACGCAGGCGGCACGCCTGCCTGAAGATGTGCTCCTTATGCACATAGGTGAGCGCCGCGCAACTCTCCCCGACTCGCCTGTTACAATCTCGTATTAACCCAAGCGATAGATTTTCCAGGCACATTCGTCTGCAGCAATCAGAGCGCCATGAAATGTCCCTTTTGCGGATTTGCGAACGACAAAGTAGTTGACTCCCGCGAGAGTAAAGAGGCGGAGTCGATCCGCCGCCGCCGCGAGTGCCTGAAGTGCGGCAAGCGCTTCACTACCTACGAACGCATCGACGAGATTCCCTACATGGTGGTCAAGAAAGATGGGCGGCGCGAAAAATTCGACCGCCAGAAAGTTCTGAACGGCCTGCTGCGAGCTTGCGAAAAGCGTCCGGTTCCGATCAGCAAACTGGAGCAGATTGTGAATGAGGCTGAATCCTTCGTCATCGAGTCGCAGGAACGCGAGCGCAAGACCAGTGAACTCGGGGAACTGATCATGAATCGTTTGCGCCGATACGACAAAGTGGCATACGTTCGCTTTGCCTCGGTGTATCTGGATTTTAAGGACATCAAGGAGTTCATGAACGAGTTGAGAGATTTGGTGAAAGTGAAAGGCAGTGGCCAGTGACCAGTGGCCAGTGGCCAGTGGCCAGAAAATCAAGGAGGAAAATCCGGATCGGTTTTAACTGACCACTGATCACTGGCCCCTGGCCACGGGTTCTAAATCATGGCGCACAAAGTCACTCTAATCCCCGGCGATGGCATCGGCCCAGAAGTAACACAGGCAACGGTGCGCATCCTCGAAGCTACCGGCGTAAAGTTTGAGTGGGAGTCCTTCTCGGTCGGCGCCGACGCGTTCGAGAAATATGGTGAGTACATCCCCAAGGGGGCGATCGAATCGATCGAGCGTACTCATGTCGGACTGAAGGGGCCGGTGACCACGCCCGTCGGCGGCGGCTTTTCCAGCATCAATGTTGCGCTGCGCCAGAAATTTGAGTTGTACGCGAATTTCCGTCCCATTCGGAATCTGCCACACATTCCCACGCGTTATCCCGATGTCGATCTGATCATTGTGCGCGAGAATACTGAGAGCCTGTACTCCGGCCTGGAGCACGAGGTGGTCCCCGGCGTGGTCGAGAGCTTAAAGATCATCACGGAAAAAGCCTCGACCCGCATTGCCAAATTTGCCTTCGAGTATGCGCGCAAGAATCAGCGCAAGAAAATCCACGCCATTCACAAAGCCAACATCATGAAGTTATCCGACGGATTATTCCTGCGCTGTTGCCGTGCCGTAGCCAAGGGGTTTCCTGAGATTACCTACGGCGAGCACATCGTGGATAACACCTGCATGCAGCTGGTCATGAATCCATATCAGTACGACATGCTGGTCATGGAGAACTTATATGGCGACATCATTTCAGATTTGTGTGCCGCGTTTGTCGGCGGCCTGGGATTTGTACCCAGCGCAAACTTGGGCGATGACTGCGCGATTTTCGAGGCGGTTCACGGCTCGGCGCCGGATATCGCAGGCAAGAATCTGGCGAACCCTACAGCCCTGCTGCGCTCTGGGCTGCTGATGCTTCGACACTTGGGCGAATTCGACGCGTCCATGCAAGTCCGCAACGCTTTGGAGAAGGTGTATCGCCATCCCGAAAAGTTGACGAAGGATGTCGGTGGCCAGGCGGGTACGTCACAATTTGCAGACGCCGTGATCGAAGAGATGGATACGGCGAAGGCCGCTCCGGCAGCCGTTCGCTAGCAATACCTTTGGTGATACATCGTGTCCTTTGTGGTCCAAGCCTTCTCTACGTGCCATACGAAACCGAATTACCCTGATTTCCGCCATTGACTCTCGCCGCAGATGGGAGTAAATTCGCCCGTTCTGGGGAATCTGAGGGGATGTTGAAGACAACGCGCCGTGTGGGGGTAGTTCTGTTTCAGCTAGGCGGGCCCGATACGCTGGCTGCGATAGAACCTTTCCTTTACAACCTCTTCTGCGACCCCGACATTATTGACTTCCCTTTTGCCCGCATCGGGCGCAAACCTCTAGCAAAACTTATTTCGACCACGCGCGCCCGCAAGGTACAGCACCACTACGCCACGATTGGTGGAGGCTCACCCATCCGGTGCTTCACCGAGCGGCAGGCGCTCGCGCTCGAAACCGAACTGACAAAGCAGGGTCTGGACGCCCGTTGTTTTGTGGCGATGCGCTACTGGCATCCTTTTACCAGCGAAGCGATTGCCCAATTGCGCGCGGCGCAATGCGACGAAGTGGTTCTGCTCCCTTTGTACCCGCAGTACTCGTCCACCACTACCGGCAGCAGCCTGAACGAGTGGCAACGCCTGTTCCGCGCCGATCTTCTTGTACACGCCGTACACGGCGATCCTGCCGTACACAACGTGGTCCCCTTCTACAGGCATCCGATGTATTTAGACGCAGTAATCGAAAAAATCAGGGAAGCCCTCGCTCGATTCGAGCGGCCGAAGCAGGCAGAGATTATTTTCAGCGCGCATAGCGTTCCCATGTCTGTAATTGCGAAGGGTGATCCTTACCAGCGGCAAATCGAGGAAACGGTGCGGCTTTTGATGGAGCGTGGAGGATGGCCGAATCGTCATCGCCTCTGCTACCAGAGCAAAGTGGGAGCGAGCCGATGGCTGCAGCCTTCCCTCCACCGGACCTTGCACGATCTAGCCGATGAGAAAGTCCGGGAAGTTTGCATCGTGCCCGTGGCATTCGTCTCCGATCACGTCGAAACGCTGGGCGAGATTAATCACGAAGCACGCGAAGAGGCGCTCCGGTTGGGTATTACGCATTTCGAAATGACCGCAGGCCTGAACGATTCGCCAAAGTTTATCTCTGCGCTGGCACAGTTGGTGTGGGAAGCCGTGGGCGGCGCGATTCATTCCCGCACAGCGGTTCATGCGAATGAGCGACAATTGGTTATGGAAGAATTGATGACAGCCTCAGGAGATTAGAGGTTAAAGAAATTTTCTGAGGTTACGTCACGAGTCAGTTTTGGGAAGAGCACGGCTTTAGCCGTGCCGCCTGGAGTCGGTAAAGGCTCGAGCTTTAGCCCCTGAGGAATCAGGCCTATCAGCGGCACTTTATAGCAGGAGGGCATTCATGGCGGTTCCGGAGAGCGATCAACCGAAGCCGAGTCCGAACCCAGATGCTGCGCAGCCCACCGCACGCAGCGCGGCAGATGCCTCAAAGGCAGACGCGACAAAATATGTCGGCACGCCTGCGGTGGGAACCTCGAAAGCCGCAGCTGCGGGAGGCCTTTCTAACCCGGGCCCCTCGAATACCGATGTCGATCGCCGGCGTCGCCGGCTGGTCTGGGTGGGAGTCACTGCTTTTCTCACCGCGTGGTTTCTAGCTTTCTTCCGATTCTTTCTTCCTCGCACCCTCTTCGAACCCAACACAGTTTTCAAGATTGGCTATCCCTCGGAGTTCACGCTGGGAGTCGACACCAAGTTTCAGCAGAAATACCGGATTTGGGTCGACCGCACGCCGGACCGCCTGTTTGTGATCTACGCACGCTGCACTCACCTGGGCTGTACTCCTGATTGGAAGCCCGCTGAGAACAAATTCAAGTGTCCATGTCACGGCAGCGGCTATGACAGTGAGGGAATTAATTTTGAAGGCCCGGCGCCGCGCCCCATGGACCGCGCTAACTTGCAACTCGCGCCAGACGGACAGATCATCGTTGACACCTCGCGGCTTTATCAGTGGCCAAAGGGGCAGCCGTCGCATTTCAACGATCCCGGAGCATTCTTGACCGGAGTGTAAAAGTAGCACTGGCGTTGCTTCGGCTTCGCTCAGAACAGGCTCCGCCGGCGTTTGTACCAGATTACGAGGCAATCATGGCTGACGAGAATAACGGCAAGAACGGAAAAGTGGGATTAGTCGATCGCGTCAAAGAAGACATTCAGGCGATGAAGATCGACATTCCCGCCAAGGCGAAAGAACAAATCGAAGGCCTGAAAGATCCTACCAAGACCCAGGTCTACACCTCCATCTTCCGCCACAAGCACGACGATACGCCCCGCAATCGCGCCTTGGGCGTGCTTTCCAACGTTTTCCTGCATTTGCATCCCGCGAAGATCAATCGAGACTCGGTGCGCTACAGCTACACGTGGGGCATGGGCGGGATTACATTTTTTCTGTTCATAATCCTCACCTACACGGGCGTCCTGCTGATGTTTTACTACCATCCGAGCAAGGTGCAGGCATTTCGAGACGTGCTGTACCTCGAGCACGACGTCCCCTTCGGAAAAATCCTGCGCAACATGCACCGCTGGGCTGCTCACCTAATGGTGATTGCCGTGGAACTGCACATGTTCCGTGTATTTCTGACCGGCTCGTACAAAAAACCGCGCGAGTTTAACTGGAACATCGGCGTGCTGCTGCTGGTATTCACTTTATTGCTCTCGTTCACTGGTTATCTGTTGCCGGACGACCAACTGGGATTCTGGGCCGTCACCGTCGGCACAAACATGGCACGCGCCACGCCGTTGCTCGGGCACGAAGGTCCGTTCGGCTCGATGCTGGGCATGACTCCGTATAACGACGTGCGCTTCGGCCTGCTCGGCGGATCGATCGTGGACGCGAATGCGCTGCTGCGCTCCTACATCTGGCACTGCATCGGAATTCCAATCGTGGCCTCGATCCTGATGATCGTGCATTTCTGGCGCGTGCGGAAAGACGGTGGAATTTCTGGCCCAGCGCCGGTCATGCTGGAAGCCGAAGCCGATAAGCCTCGCAGAGGACCGAAGGCGGCGGGAGAGTAGTAGCGCCGGCAAAAACAGGTTCCTCGCCGGGCTTTCGCCCGGTTCGGAATGACAAGATTTTTTGATCCAGGAAAACTTTATGGACTGGCGACAACTTTGGGAAATCTGTTCGGCTCCGGACAACGTTCCGATCGTAGGCCTGATTCCGCTGCTAGCTTTCTACATTTATCTGGCGTGGAAGCAGGCGCACGCCAACGATCAACTGATCGCGCAACTGGAAGGCGACGCTGCTCTCGCCAAGACCCATCACCGCAAGACCTGGCCTTTCAAACCGGGCTGGCAAAAGGAAGTCCACGTCTGGCCGTTTCTGCTCCGCATCGAATTTCTCGCCGCCATCATCGTCACAATTATTCTGATGGTCTGGTCGATCACGCTCAACGCTCCTCTCGAAGAGCCTGCCAATCCGAACCTGACCATGAACCCGGCGAAAGCTCCGTGGTATTTCCTCGGGCTGCAGGAGATGCTCGTCTATTTCGATCCCTGGATAGCCGGTGTCGTAATGCCCACGATGATCATCATCGGTCTCATGGTCATTCCCTACATCGATACCAATCCGCTAGGCAGCGGCTACTACACGTGGAAGCAGCGCAAATTTTCGATCAGCACGTTTTTGTTCGGGTTCGTAATTCTCTGGGTCGCGATGATCGTCATCGGAACTTTCATTCGTGGCCCTGGTTGGCAGTGGTTCTGGCCGGGGCAAACCTGGGATCACAATCGCCTGATCTATGAGGTGAACCGCGATCTGCCGGATATTTTCGGCATTACGTCGAACATGGCGAAAGCAATCTTCGGCGCGATTGTCGTGGGCGGCTACTACGTGCTCGGAGGATTCCTCGTATATTCGCTATTCCGGCGATACATGGGCAAAGATTTCAAGCGCATGAGCCTGCTGCAATTCTCTATCACGCAATTTCTTTTGCTCACCATGGTAGCGTTGCCTCTCAAGATGGGGCTGAGGCTGGTGTGGCACATCAAGTATGTATGGATTACGCCCTGGTTCAATATTTAGAAACCGCCTATGGTTGTTGGTCGTCAGTCGTTGGCCAAGACCACAACGAACGGCTTTCACGAAGAATAGCGAACGACTAACGACCAGCGACTAACGACGGTTTCTAACGACGGTTTTCCGGAGGAAGCGCGGTGCCTGAACAACCCAACCCTGAGCAGGACCCGATCACAAGCAAATCGTACGCCGCGTATTACCTGATCGCGACGGTGATTCTGATGGCGACTTTGTTCTGGGCATTGTGGGACGAGGCGTGGGGCCAGCGTCCCTGGAAAGCATTTCAGGAACACTGGAAGGATCGCTACCCTGCATTCCTGAACACAGCTCGATCCAAGTCGGCCACGTCGGAAACGGATGTGGAGAAAAATCCGGATTACGCAGCACTCAAGCAAGGTTACGAAAAAGCTTATCAAGACTCGAAGCCGCAAGCCGACGAAGCTCGCAGAAAGCTCGACGACGCGAGCGCGCGCCTGCTGGCCGTGCAGAGCGTCTTCACCGACCGCCGCGCTTACGTCAACGCGCTCACCTACGAATTGGAAACCAGCAAGAGTGACTCCGAGAAGGCCAGCAAGCGGAAAGAAATTGACAAGTACAAGAACGAGCAAGCCACGGTCGAATTCCCCGACGGCAGCAAGAAGAATTTTACCTTCCCGCAGCTCGAGGAGGCCTACAACGAAATCCGCGACGAACGCACGAAGCTGAGCCTCGAACTCGGCGACGTCTTGAAGCCGGTTACCGCGGCTAAGGCGAAGATGGATGAGTACATCACCGACCACATGGTCGACCTCACGCCGCAGCAGATCGACGGTTTGAAACGCCGGGCCACCGAATGGGATCCGGCAATCGTTCAGATCAATGTAGCCGAGGCCAACATTGTTGACCGCTGCGAATCCTGCCACATGAACGCGCGCGAGCCCCTGAAAATCACGCCTGCCGCGATGACTCCAAAAGGCGAGAAAAAGCCGGACGAATATGCGGAGGCATTCGGCAGCCATCCCCAGCCAGAACTATTGTCGATTCATGATCCCGAGAAATTCGGCTGCTCGCCCTGCCACCAGGGCAATGGCCGCGCCACTACGAGCATTGAGAAAGCTCACGGAAACTACGAACACTGGCTGTGGCCGCTGTTTCCCAAGGAAAATTCTCAAGCCGGTTGCCAGAATTGCCATGCCGCCGACATGGTCCTGGTCAGCGGCGATGTGCAATGGCAAACCATCAACAACGGTAAGGATCTCTTTCGTCAACGTGGCTGCATTGGCTGCCATCGCTATGAGGGCTACGACAAAGAGCCCGAAGACTTGAACTCGATCAGCCAGCAGATCAAGCAGATAGAAACTCAAAAGAAAGACAATCTGAAGCAGACCGCGTATCTGATGAAGCAGGCCGACGCCGCCGAGTCGAACGAAGAAGCGAATCGCCTGAATGGCCAGGCAGTTGACCTGAGAGTCGCAAACAGCAAGCTGGACGGGCGTTTGCAGCAACTCGATTTCCAGTCGCACAGTCTCATGCAAGACCAGAAAAAGGTCGGGCCAAATTTAAAAGACGTGCGGCTGAAGCTGAACAAAAGTTGGATTCCGGTCTGGCTGAAGAAGCCAACGGATTTCCGTCCCACGACCAAGATGCCGAACTTCCGCCTGAACGATCACCAGATCCAGGCCATCTCCGCTTACATCTGGCAATCGGGATTCACCGACCCGCTGCCCAAACACAAACCCGGCAACGCCGAGCACGGCAAGGAATTATTCGAGACTCGCGGATGCATGGCCTGCCACTCGATTGGCGAAGCGGATCAGATGCAAGGTGGCACCTTCGCCGCAAATCTGAGCCGGGTCGGTGAAAAAGATAACTACGACTATCTCGTGCGCTGGATTCACAACGCTCGCGAGCGCACCCGCCCGTACTGTCCCTACGAAAAGAAAGATATCGGTCCCGAAGATTACGCCAAGAAAGGTTTGCCCTATCAGTTTGATCTCGACCACAGCCAGTGCCCGAACGACGGTCACGAACTGCAAGTGCAGAACATGACGGTGATGCCAAGCCTGCGCCTCGCGCCGGAAGATGCGGAAGATATCGCGAGTTATCTGATGACACAGAAAAAGCAGGAACCGTCGGCGTATCCTGAAGCCTCGTACATGGACGATCCGAATCTGAAGGCTGAAGGCCAGAAGTGGGTGCGGCAATTCGGCTGTTCTGGCTGCCACGAGATTGCCGGATTCGAAGACGAAGGCCGCATCGGCACCGAACTCACTTTCGAAGGTAGCAAGCCGATCGAGCGCCTCGACTTCGCCCTATTTACCGAAATTGCGCAGCGTGGCGGCAAGGACGCCGAGCCGATAAAGGATAAAGAGGATCTCGCGCGCCTGCCCGACGGTCCCGCGACGGAGCCCTGGTACGACCACAAAGGATTCTTCGAACACAAACTGGCCGAGCCCAACATCTATGACCAGGGCAAGGTGAAGGGTGAAACTGAAGCTCTCCGCATGCCCAACGTCCACCTCACGAGAGAGCAGGTGCTCGATCTCACAACCTTCCTGATGGGAAGCGAAGAAACTTCCCTTCCCGCCAGCTATCAGTACAAGCCGGGCGACGCTCGCCACGATATTCAGGAAGGCTGGTGGATCGTCAAGAAATACAACTGCATGGGTTGCCACCAGTTCATACCGGGCCAACAGACGATTCTGATGGGGCTGAAGCAATATCAGGACAATCAGGAGCAACTGCCTCCGAAACTTCTGACCGAAGGCGCCCGCGTCGATCCCGAGTGGCTGCGCAAATTCCTTTCGAATCCGGCTTTGAATACAACTGATACCAACCGCAACGGCGTGCGTCCTTATTTAAAAGTACGGATGCCCACGTTCTCGTTCTCCGATAACGAACTGCGCAAGCTGGTGCGCTTCTTCCAGGCGTTATCGCAGCAGCCGATGCCCTACATTCCGGAGCAGGTTCCCGTGCTAACGGCCAAGGAAAGCGACATGGCACGCAGCCTGTTCTCCAGTTCAGCCGCCCCGTGCTTGAAGTGTCACGCCACTGGCGATCCTGCGCATGACAAGATCGCCACTGCGCCGAACTTCCTGCTGGCGAAGGAGCGCCTGAAACCCGATTGGGTCGAGCGCTGGATTACCGATCCGCAAGCCGTAAGCCCGGGAACGTCCATGCCTTCAGGTCTGTTTAAGCAGCAGAATAACCAGTGGGTGTTTGCCGGACCGACGCCGCCCTCGTTCCAAGGCTACGAGGGAGATCATCGAAAGCTGCTGACCGATTACATCTTCCAGCTAACGCCGGAAGAACAGCGGAAAGTAGCGGCCGCCATGCCCCACGCAAAGACAGCTAGCGTTCATCGTCCAACCGTTCGCAAGCAAGCCGCCGCCGAATCACATGCCGCAGCGAGCGGCGGTTCGCGGTAGAATGACGGGTTTGGTTGGATGACACCACTGCGGAAGTGATGATCCGGCAGCGATTAACAATTTTCAACTATTCCAGAAAGGACGACATCATGAATAAGAAAACAGGTTGGAGAATAATATTTGTGAGTATGCTGGCGCTATGCGCCTTGCTGCTTACTGTGGCATGTAACAAGAAAGAGAACACTGAGCAATCGAGCAACACTATGTCCCAGCCCGCGGCGACTGCCCCGGCTGCCACGCCGATTGATCCCGCAACCGTCGCAACGGTAAACGGCACGGTGAAGTTCGATGGCGCTGCGCCCAAGCCTTCCAAGATCGATATGAGCCAGGACCCAGCCTGTAAAGGCAGCAACGAAGCCGAGAACGTTGTTGTCGAAGGCGGCGATCTCGCAAACGTATTCGTTTACGTAAAAGACGGATTGGGCAGCCGCACCTTCGACGTGCCCGCGACACCCGTCGTTCTAGATCAGAGTGGCTGCAAATACCATCCTCACGTGCTCGGCGTAATGGCCGGGCAGACAGTGCAAATCAAGAATGACGATCAGACGACCCACAACATTCACCCCACTCCAAAAGACAACCGGGAGTGGAACGAATCCCAGCCACCCTCTTCGCCCGCTATCGAAAAGAATTTCGCCCGCGAAGAAATCATGCTGCCGGTCAAGTGCAACCAGCACCCGTGGATGAAGATGTACATCAGCGTGGTGAAGAGCCCGTTCTATGCGGTCACCGACAAGTCCGGAAAATATGAAATCAAAGGACTTCCCCCTGGCGACTACACGATTGCTTTCGTCCAGGAAAAGTTGGGCGAGCAGGACCAGAAGGTAACGGTCGGCCCCAAAGAAACCAAGACCGTCGATCAAAGCTTCAAGGCCACTGGCGAGTAGACCGAGTTCAAGTGTGGATAGCCATCCCTTCGGCAGGATCCCGGCTGTAAGTCGAGCGAAACTCGATTCCGGTTCTGCTAAAATTACGGCTTGACTAGCGGGCTGAGCCAGGTGGCCCGGCCCGCTGGTTCGAAGCAGGGCATCCTGCCGGCCCAAGAGGTAACAGTCTGAAAGCCATCCCGGCAAAATACAATAGCGCGCACCATGCCTTCGCCGTATTCACGGCGTGTGCGACCCTGGTGGTCATCACGGCCGGGGCACTGGTCACAAGCAACGACGCCGGCTTATCGGTGCCAGACTGGCCGACGTCGTTTGGCTACCTGGTGAAGGTCCCTCATTTTGTGGGCGGGGTGCGCTACGAGTGGAGCCACCGCATGGTGGCTGGCACACTGGTGACCCTGACCCTGGCAATCGCGCTCTGGACTCTGCTGGTTGAGCGTCGGAGATGGTTACGCTGGCTGGCAGTAGGCGCCTTCTGCACGGTGATCGCGCAAGCTATACTCGGCGGGCTCACAGTGTTATTTTTTCAGCCGCCATGGATTTCCACGGCCCATGCCACCGTAGCGCAGACATTCTTCTGCATTGCGGTTGCGATCGCTCTTTTCACCGGACGCAAATGGGTGGAAGAACAACCGCGCGTTGAATTTGATTCGCGGCGTCCCAGCCTCTTCACGCTGACTTTATTGTCGATTTTCGTGTTATATGTCCAGCTCATCCTCGGGGGGATGTTTCGCCACCACGGCATGAGTTGGTGGCCGCATGTGGTGCACGCGGTGATCGTGTCATTCGTCCTGGCCTGGACCGCGGTACGGGCACTTTCGGTGTATTCAAAAATTGAGGCGGTCAGGCGCCCGGCAATTATTATGCTGTCGCTTCTGATTGCTCAACTTTGCCTGGGCTTCACAGCTTTTCTGACGCGCATCGCGTGGGGCAGGAACGCCGCGCAGCCAGAGCTGCCGATGGTAGCGGCGACAGTGGCCCATGTAGCCGTGGGAGCTCTGCTGTTAGCAACTACAGTCGTCCTGGCGATTCAGGTATGGCGGCATGTTCCCGTGGCATTTGAAGAACGGGTCCCTGGCACGCAACGAAATGTTTCGGCGGCATGAAACCCAATCCATATGTCCTCCCGAGCGCGCATTCTTTTGCGCGGGCAGAGTCTGCCCTGAGCGAAGTCGAAGGGGATCTGGGCGAGCCGCGCGAAGACAGGCAATTATTGCATCGTAAACAACGCAACGTTTGGCTCGCTTCCTTATTCGCGTGATGCCAGACCTCATATCGTCGTAAACTATTAGCAGCTTCACTCAGGAATCCCTTTGGTATCGAAAGTCTCCGCATTCGCCGACGCTGACCCGGGACTAACCTTCCCCTCCGGCAGGCCCGTGATTTCCGTAGAGAACCTGGTGCATCGCTATGAGCACCGTACCGCTCTCAACGGCGTCTCGTTCGATGTGCGAGCAGCGGAGTTGTTCGGTTTGCTTGGCCCGAACGGCAGCGGCAAGACCACGCTTTTCCGGATTCTTTCCACGTTAATGGTTCCGACCGCAGGGCGCGCGACCATCATGGGCTGCGATGCCGCGCAGGAACCGGCGCGCCTGCGGCGGCAGATCGGCGTGGTCTTTCAAGCGCAGAGCGTCGACTTGAAACTCACCGCTTACGAAAATCTCTGGCATCAGGGACATCTTTATGGTCTTCGCGGCCACGCACTGAAAACGCGAATTCAGGAAATCCTTTCGCGAGTCGGCCTGGCTGATCGAGCGAAAGAACTGGTCGAAACTTTTTCCGGCGGAATGCAGCGGCGCATCGAGTTGGCAAAAGGATTGTTGCACCACCCGGGAGTGCTCTTGCTCGATGAACCCACTACCGGCCTCGATCCCGGCGCGCGTCGCGATCTCTGGCAATATCTGCAGACCTTACGCGATGAGGAGCATGTTTCCGTGCTCGTGACTACGCATCTCATGGAAGAAGCGGAGCGCTGCGACCGATTGGCAATCATGAATGAGGGGAACCTGGTGGCCCTGGGCACACCCGCCGAGTTGAAGAGCGAAATCGGTGGCGATGTCGTGTTGCTCGACGCGGCCCACGACGCCGCGGTGCTGGCCGAACGCATTCGTGCACGGTTCCACGTGGAAACCACCGTTCTTGAGAATCAGGTGCGCATCGAGCGCGAAGGCGCTCACCGTTTCGTGACTGAAGTCGTCGAGGCGTTTCCCGGTGAAATTGAGGCGCTTTCAGTGAGCAAGCCCGCGCTCGAAGACGTTTTCATTCGGCGCACCGGACATAAATTCTGGAGCGAAGAAAACGATGCGCAGTCCGATTCAACAGATCACAGGAGGTAGTGTGCTTTCGATTGTCATTCCGAACAAGCGTTTTTTGCGCCGTGAGGAATCTGGGCGAGCCGCGCGAAGAGTCGCGCTTTTTACCACGCAACAATCGCGCGTTTGGCTCGCTTCCTTGCCAGACTGCACCACCAGATCACAGGAGGTAATGTGCTTTCTATGATGCTTGCTCTTTCTCTTGTGCTTGGCATTCTCCCATTACTGGGAGTGGCGTGGACGCTGATGAATGGAATGATTACCACCGTGGACGGCCTGTTTATGAGCCTGATCCTGCTCACGCTTTCAGGCGTCTTTATGCTGAATGCGTACTGGGAGATGCGTGACAGCGGCATGATCGGCAAGAAGAAAGCGGTTGTGACGGCGCCCAAAACTCCTCCCACGAAAGCGAGCTGACCCCCATGGCTACTCAGACCGCCGCCATCGCGAGACCGGTTGCGTCCGCTTCTGCCGGCATTTCGCTTCCCGCGTTCACACTCTGGTGGCGGGAAATCGTGCGCTTTTACCGGCAGAAGTCACGCGTCGTCGGCGTGCTGGCATCGCCACTCGTGTTCTGGATCGTGATTGGATCAGGATTCGGCACCTCATTCCGCTCCGGCAGTGGCCAGGGACAACAGGACTACCTGGACTATTTCTATCCCGGCGCGCTCATCATGATCGTTCTCTTCACCTCAATCTTCACCATGATGTCAGTGATTGAAGATCGCAAGGAAGGATTCTTGCTCTCGGTCCTGGTGGCTCCTGTGCCACGCTCAGCGATTGTGCTCGGCAAAGTTCTCGGCGGGACGACGCTGGCCGCAGTTCAGGGCATGATTTTCCTCGTCTTCGCACCCTTCGCCGGGGTGCATCTCAATCCGCTGCAGATTCTGTTTGTGGCTGTAGTCGTCTTTCTGGTCTCGTTTGCCCTGACGGCGCTGGGTTTCGCGATTGCGTGGCCGATGGATTCCACGCAGGCTTTTCATGGCATCATCAACTTGTTTCTGATTCCACTGTGGCTCTTATCAGGGGCACTGTTCCCCATTGCCAAAGCCTCGGGCTGGATTCGCGTCCTGATGTATATGAATCCGCTAACCTACGGAGTCGAGGCTCTGCGCGTCCTTCTCTATCCCGGGATGGATTCACCGTTCCCTCTGCCTTCGGCGATCGCGACCTTGCTGCTATTTTCCCTGGTCATGTTCGGACTTGCATTCCTGATGGCAAACCGCCGCACCACGAGGCCGGCCGCCTGATCGCCAAAATATGATTCCTGAACAATACGCCTACTTCCCTCCCCTGATTGCGGGCTTAAACGGAACCAGCGCGGTGTTGCTGGTCACGGGCCGATACATGATCGCGCGCAACCGAATCGCCGCGCATCGCGCCTGCATGATCGCTGCCGTGGTCTCGTCGGCAATGTTTCTGGCTTGCTACGTTTATTTTCATGTTCACGTCGGCGATATTCGCTTTCTCGGCAACCACTTTTGGCATGTGATTTATCTGATCGTCCTTATTCCCCACGTCACGCTCGCCATTGTGATCGTCCCAATGGTAATTGTGACCTTGAGCCGGGGATTGCAGGCGCGCTACGATCGCCACCGTGCCATTGCGCGCTGGACCTTCCCGCTCTGGATGTACGTGAGCGTCACCGGGGTGATCGTATACTTCATGCTTTACCAATGGTTCCCACACAGCTAATTTTCACCACGGAGGCACGGAGACACGGAGGAACCAAGAAATAAATGATTTTCTCGGTGACTCCGGGTGATTGACTTTCGCATATGCCGATCGTGAGACTGAAGATTGATGTTTCTGGCACGGTAGGCGACGAAGCCTGGCGAGAAATCAAGCAGTTCGATCAGATCCAAAGCGCCAATTTCGGCCCCCAGTTCGGCGGCGGCGGACTGTCCGGAGGTCCAGCGGCCACGGCCGCCTCGGCCGTGCTGCCAAGCGAAGCGAGGCGGAACCCATACCCCAAAGGAGCCTGGATCGGAGCCGAAATCCGGCTGCAGACGCCGCTTCTAGCGCAGTACGCCGTCTCGCATTATTTGGTACAGGAACGGGTGCTCGACGCCGATGTCGTGGAGTAGCATTGAAATGGCTTCCATCTTGTCCGCCCATCAAAAACCAGCGCAGGCCACCAGCGATGCCCGTACACGAACCCCGGGTATGTCCCGCACCCAGAAGCTTTTGTTCTTCCTCACCGCCTGGCTAATATGCCTGATGCCGTTCCTATTCTGGTGGAACACTTGGTTTGGCCGGAAACTTTCTGACCAGCAGTTAAACGAATATCTGCACGACACCAAAAAACCGCGACACATTCAGCAAGCTTTGGGTCAGGTGGGCGAGAGAATCACGCGGCAAGATGCGACCGCGAAGCAGTGGTATCCGCGGTTGCTTGCCCTGGCGTCCGATCCCGTGGAAGAAGTGCGCAACACGGATGCCTGGGTCATGGGCCAGGATACGTCTGGCGCGGGCTTTCACGACACGCTATTGAAGATGCTGGCCGACCCGTCACAGATGGTTCGCGGCAATGCCGCACTTTCGCTGGTTCGTTTTGGGGATGCCGCAGGCCGTCAACAGATTCTGGCTCTGCTCCAGCCGGCACAAATTATTTCTCCCGAATCCGGCCGCGTCGCTGATGCGGACCGGCCCGGCACCGCAATCCATCAGGGGGGGCTAATCGCAAAGCTGGAATACGGGAACCACCAAACCGCGGAAATCCGCTCCCCAATTCCCGGACGAATTCGATCGGTGGTGGGAACTGGCGCAAGTGTCATGGCCGGAGCGGAAGTGGCAGTGGTTGATCCCGCAAGCGATCAAGTGTGGGAAGGGCTGCGCGCGCTCTATTTAGTCGGCCAGCCCGATGATCTTCCCGCAATCCGCCATTACGAAAGCGATCTGCCCGATATTTCCGACCACATACGCCAGCAAGCACTCGAAACAGAACAAGCGATACGGAAGAGGTCCGGCTCTTAGACCGTCTACACAACCACAACAACCAATGGCAAACGGTCATCCTGAGCGCAACTTCCGCTTCCAGTTAGGAAGGAAAAGCGAAGTGGAGGGACCTGATGTTTCCGCCGGGCGCTACAAATTCTAATCCGCGCGCCGCACTTTCAACCCCTCATTTCGCGCCCTCCATACCACTTTCTCCACATCCTTCCACGCTCCAGACCGCGGATCGACCACTTCAAAATGCCCCGCTTCGGCAATCTCCAGCAACCGCGCATCTTCTTTCGATTTCCGCTTCGTGCTCACGTAGTCGCGGCTGAATTCCGGCGGCACTGTATCGTCCTCCGCGCCGTGCACCAGCCATTGCTGCGCCCCAATTGCCAGCTTCATCGGATCCGCCTCCCGATAATGGTCCCCAACCTCGGCTGGAGTTCCGCCCAGAAACTCCACGACGGCGTTATTGCTCAAATGCAAAGCATAGGCCCGCTGCAGATCCACAACACCGGCCAGCGAAACCACCGCCTTCACGCCCTTCTCATACGCCGCCAGACAGAGCCCGAGCTGACTCCCAGCCGAATGCCCGATCACGATCACGCGCCGCGCGTCAAACTCATGCTGGTGGGCGTTTTGCATCAAGAACTGGTATGCAGACCGCACATCCGCAAAGGTCCCCGGCCATCCTCCGCCCGCGTTTCCCACCCGCCGGTATTCCAGATTCGCAGTAGCGATTCCCCTCGCCGTCAAAGCGGCGCACAGATGACCCATGTACTCCAGATCGTATTTCGCCCGCCAGTAGCCTCCATGAAGGCTGATTGCCAGCGGATGCGGCCCCTTCGCTTTGGGCAACCGCAAATCGAGAAACTGATTCTCGTCGCCGCCATAGGCTCGCCGCGCATCGGCTTTCGGCGGCGCCAGTCCCAAAATGTCATCCATTGATTGTCATGTCCATGATTGTCACACCCACTCGGAAGCAATTCCGCGGTTCAAATGATTATACTTTCGTCGTCCTACCGCTCGGTCACTCACCCTGTGGTCCTCTGTGCCCTCTGCGGTTCAGTCTCTTGTCCTTATTCTTTCCTAATCTTTAGCCGAGATGTTCTCTCCGGGCCAAGGAATTTTTTTCGCTGATCCGCCACAAAATCATTTCATTCTCCCGCCAAACTCCGCTATTCTCTAGCCGGGATGACCATCCTGCCTCTTTCCGAGCTTCTCGGCGCCACGGTGTATGACGTTTCCGGCGTGGCCACGGGACGCGTGCGCGAAGTCACTCTCGCTCCGCAGGAAGATCGCAACCGCATCGCTTCCTTCATCGTTAAAACCAAAACCGGCAGTCGCCTGCTTCCCTTCTCGGCTGTCTCCACCATCGATACGAATATTCATGCTTCCGGCAATCTGTCGGACTGGCCCACGGCGAACGGTTCCGAAGGATTATTCCTGCTTGAACGCGATCTGCTCGATCAGCAGGTCATCGACGTCCATGGACGCAAGGTGGTCCGCGTCAACGACGTCGACCTTCAAATCGACTCAATGACCGAAGCTGGGCGTCCTCGCGCCATCCTGCGCGTCCATTCTGTCGATATCGGAGCCCGGGGCGCTGTGCGCCGCCTTCTTCGCGGAATTGCGCCCCGTGCGGCTCTTGACCTCCTGCTCCAGAGAATTCCTCCTCGCACCATTCCCTGGAGCTTCGTCGACCTCATCGAAACTGATCCCGCACGCCGCATCAAACTTAAAATCTCTCACGAAGGCCTTGCCACACTCCATCCTGCGGACATCGCAGACATCGTCGAAGATCTCGCTCCCGATGAGCGCGAAGCTGTCTTCCGCACCCTCGACGAGGATGTCGCTGCCGAGACTCTGGAGGAAGTTGATCCGAAGGTCCAGAAATCCATTGTCGAATCGCTGGACTCCGAGCGCGCCGCCGAGATCGTTGAGGAAATGGATCCCGACGCGGCCGCCGACCTCCTCGGCGACCTCCCGCAGGATCGCACTGAACAGATTCTGGTTGAGATGGAGCCCGAAGCCAGCCAGGAGGTCGTCGAACTCCTCGAGCATCGCGAAGAAACCGCCGCCGGACGCATGACCACGGAGTTCCTGGCTCTTCCTGTCACAGCGACCGTCGAAAATGCCATTGGCGTCATGCGCGAGTTCGAAGGCGGCATCGAATCCGTCAATACCATCTACCTCGTCGATTCTCACGGTACTCTTGCCGGGGCCGTTCCGCTCGTCAAACTTGTCCTCGCTAAGCCCGACACTCCGCTTCTTTCTCTATTGCAGGAGCCTCTCATCCTCACCCACACACAAACCGCCGACAACGAAGTCGCCGAACTCTTCGACAAATACAATCTTGTTACCCTTCCAGTCATCGACGAACACAACAAACTTGTCGGCGTCATCACCTCCGACGACGTGATCACAATGCTCCGCAACAAACTGTAGCAGGTTACCCTGTGTCGCTCTGTATTAGTCGCTTTGTATTAACCCAGGGATCCTCAGTGTTAAGCCCTTGACGTTGGGCTCCGCCGCATCGAAACCAATCGCTCTCGTATAATCGTGAGTTCCAAGGAGATCCCCTTTTGCCCTTCGACGACCTCCGCCAGTGGATCGCCGCCCTCGACCGAGCCGGCGAGCTAAAACGCATCCAAACTGAAGTCGATCCCATCCTCGAAATTGCGGAAATCACAGACCGGGTCAGCAAGATGCACATGTGGAGACAGCCGCCCTCGGCTGTCCATCCGGGCGCAGCCCGGCGCAGCTTATCAGCCCCCGGTGGCCCCGCTCTCCTTTTTCAAAACATCAAAGGCCATCCCGGATCTCAAGTTCTCATCAATCAATTCGGCTCCGAAGCTCGCATGAAGCTCGCGCTCGGCGTCAATTCCTTCGACGAATTTGCCGATCGCATCCGCGTCTTCATGGACCTGAAGTCCCCGCAGGGATTTCTCGACAAACTAAAGATGCTTCCGCTGCTCACCGAAGCTGGCAAGTTTTTCCCAAAAACCGTCGCCACTGGCCCCTGCAAAGAAGTGATCAAGCGCGATAATTTCTCTCTACTCGACTTTCCGATCCTGCAGTGCTGGCCCCAGGACGCCGGACGCTTCATCACACTCCCCTGTGTAACCACGCGCGACCCCAAGTCCGGTAAACGCAATCTCGGGATGTATCGCCTCCAGGTCTACGACGCTCGCACCACTGGCGCACATTGGCAGCGGCAGAAAGTCGCCGCCGAACATTACCGCCAGGCTCTGCGAAACGCCACAGATGATGTGGCCAAGGCGGACCACGCGGATTTTGCGCGCGCAGCCGTGGATATCATGGCCCGCACTTGTGGAGGATCACAATTGGCTGCCTCCGCCATGCCCTCCGGCAGAATGGAAGTTGCCGTCGCCATCGGCACCGACCCCGCCGTAACCTTCTCCGCCATCGTCCCCGCGCCGCCGGATGTTGAAGAATATCTGATCGCCGGATTCCTTCGCGCGGCCCCCGTCGAACTCGTCAAGTGCGAGACCGTCGACCTCGAAGTCCCCGCTTCCAGCGAAATCGTCCTCGAAGGCTACGTAAACCTTGACGAACTCCGCACCGAAGGCCCCTTCGGCGACCACACCGGCTTCTACTCCCTCGAAGATCTCTATCCCGTCTTTCATGTAACCTGCATCACGCATCGCAAAGATCCCATCTACGCCACCACCATCGTTGGCAAGCCTCCCATGGAAGATGCCTACATGGGAAAGGCCGTCGAGCGCGTTTTTCTCCCGCTGATGCGCCTCACCATCCCTGAATTGATCGACATCAATCTACCGATCGAGGGCGTCTTCCACAATCTGATAATCGTTTCCATCCGCAAGTCCTATCCCGGCCAGGCGCGCAAGGTGATGAACGCGATCTGGTCGCTCGGTCAGGCCATGTTCACCAAGTGCATCATCGTCGTCGACGAAGATGTGGACGTGCAGGACCTCGCCGACGTGACCCTGAAGGTTCTGAACCACATCGATCCCGAGCGTGACATTCAATTCACTCTTGGCCCAATCGATTCCCTCGACCATGCCTCTCGCCTCCCCAACTACGGATCGAAGATGGGCATCGATGCCACCCGCAAATGGCCCACCGAAGGCTTCGCCCGCCCCTGGCCCGACGAGATTGTCATGGACGCGAAAACGAAAGCTTTGGTAGACAGCAAATGGAAAGCTCTGGCCGAAGAATTAGGGATCGACTAGCCCATATGCGGGACGGACACTCTGCAACAACATTGTCGGGGGCAACTCCGCTCCGTCTCGCTTCTGTGGGTCACCAGCCACCGTGAACGACTCTCGGCCAGATAGCCATCGTGCTTCGCCTTCAATTCGCAAAGACCCCCATGATTGTGCGCTAGCGTACATTAAGTCCTGTATGGACTTCCCCGTCACGAAGCATAAGGTAAGCACAACCCTTCCATGTGCCGTCCGTCGACCTTGTACGACGTGGCCCGGCCAGCAGCCTGCCAAGGGAGAAAGCAGGTTTGTATGGCGCACAACATCCTGATCGTCGACGATAATGCCTTACTTCGGCGTATGCTGCGCACTTGCCTCCAGCAAGATCCGCAGTGGAACGTATGTGGCGAAGCGGAGAATGGCAAACAAGCAGTTGAGAAAGTCGCGGAATTGAAGCCTGATGTCGTGTTGCTGGATATGCAGATGCCGCTGATGAATGGACTCGAAGCCGCGCGGCGAATCAGAGCGATCGCTCCGAAGACAGCGATGCTGATGTTTACTATGCATGCCTCGGCTGAGCTGCTGCACGAGGCCCAGGCCGCCGGCATCGGCAACGTGGTTTCGAAAACCGATCAACTGGTGGAGCATCTTTTCCCCGCGCTGCGAAAGGCCTGCGCATGAGCCTGGATTTCTTATTGCGGACTACCGCTGCCGCAAGCGGCGAACCCGGGGAGACAAATTAATTTCCAGGCACTTTGGACAAGGACATCGAAAGGCCTTATCGTTGGGAGACACGATGTGGCCACACTTCTTGCAGATCAATCGTCCATTGGCCAGAACCGTCATGGTATGGAACTTGTAATTGACCACGCAATACGGACAGCGCGATTCTTTTTCTTCCATTTTTCGAAGCGTAAGATGTACTTTAGTTGTTTTCTGCTGCCATGAATGTTCGATATCGAACTAACATCGAACTGTGAGAGGCCCGGAACCATTTATGATGGAGATCTAAAATAACGGGCCTATGATCTGGAGTCTTCGCCTCATCAGAATTCTTCTGATAGTTTTGATTTTTGCCTTCAGCGCGGGCGTGGATGCGAGCGCTCCTCAAACCAAGCAGGAGACACAGTCACCGGCCACGCGCGCGATTGGGCGCAGGTTGAACCAGAAAGGCGTACGGAATTTCGGCGAGGTAACTCCTACTCTCTATCGGGGAGGACTGGTCAGAACTGAAGGGATCAAGGCGCTAAAGAAACTTGGCATGGATGTCATTGTCGATACACACGCCAACGACGAGACGGAGGAAACAATCGTCCAAAGCCTGGGGATGAAATATGTCGCGATTCCCTGGCACTGCCCGTGGCCACACGACGAAGTCTTCGCCAAGTTTCTAAAAGTAGTGCATGAAAACAAGGGCAAGAAGATTTTTGTGCACTGCCGCCTCGGCGATGATCGCACCGGAATGATGGTTGCTGCCTACCGAATGGCGGACGAGGGCTGGACCGCTAACGAGGCCATGACTGAGATGAAGTCCTTCGGCTTCACGCGTGCGCATCACCTCATCTGTCCTAGCCTGGCGAGCTATGAAAAACATTTTCCCGAGCGGTTTAAAAATAGCCCAGCCTTCGAGGGAGTCAGAACCAAGCAGTAAAGGTGGTGGAGCAGCTGTTGCTTTTCTACTTCTGGTTCCTATTTGTGGCCGGCAAGAGGCCCTCTTCCCACTTCTCCACGCCCGGCCGAACTTCGCCTTGAAGCAAGCCTGCGAAGGCGTCCAGGGTTTTGCGGGCGTCACCAATCAGGTAATAAAACGCTTCCCAATTATCGGAATCTTCCCCGTCGTGATTGGGAATCACATATTGGAAGTGCCACGCCGTTTCGAGTTCACGGTAAGCATGCGAGGCGCGAGTCTCAATGTTTTGCAGGTCGGCCGCCGATAGCTCTCCCTTTTGCCGCCGCGTCCGCCTCAGGAGTTTGCGTCGCATGATATCGGTGAGCAATTCCTCGAGCGATACATTGCGCTCCGGCGCCTTCAAGTACGTAATCTCTTCCTTCGATAGCGGCGAGAGGAAAATGCTCAGCCGGCTTACGTCCGCCAGCCGAGGGTGCGTCTGCAGCGCTCGCCCGACATAGGGATTTCCCTCGAAGAACACGTCGCCCCTGCGTAGTAAAGAATCGAGCTCCTCAAGATCGAGTGCTTGCAGATCGCTGCGCGCCTCGATGACCGCGTACCGACTTTCAGCTCTCAACCCCTCGACCTGAGCCCGCGTCCGAAAATGATAGTCCGCACCGTCGAGCTCTCCGGGACGCGGATCGCGGCTGTTCACCAGCACTAGCTTGTGGAGCTGCTCGCGCAGCTTGGGATAGAACTTGCCGAGGGATTTGTAAAGCGGACTCTTTCCGACGCAGGATGGTCCGCTAAGGATTACGAGACGGCCGGTAGCTTGAGTGCTCATGCGTTACCAGCGATTACGTATGGAAAGATGTAGCGCGCAATCACAGAACAGGGTGCCCGACTCTTGCGTTCTTTGCAAGATGGATCGATGAGGCCTGCACCGTAGGCTTTTTGAATTCCGCTAGTCCGCACACCCTTAGACCTCGTCGCTCTCCTTCAAACGTGCGATCACGCCGAAGTCTTCCAGCGTGGTTGTATCGCCTTTCACGTCGCCGCTACTGGCGAGCTCACGCAGCAAGCGCCGCATGATTTTGCCGCTGCGGGTTTTTGGCAAAGTGTCAGTAAAGCGAATATCATCCGGCTTGGCCAGCGAGATTCGGCGAGCGAGAGATTTTGCCTGACTAGCGCGAAATGGTGCGGGCCCCGTACGCTAGGCCAAGATCGACTCCGACCGCGACCTCCAGCATGAGACGCCGAATTTTAGCACGGCGAGATGCATTGGGCACCTGTTGGTTCCCGGCTTCGGTTCTAGGATTTCGAGCCAAGGCGGAGGAGTTCTGCTCGCAGACGCGGGTGGTGCTGAGTCTGGCGGAGATAGCGCATCTCGCTGGGCGCGGATTTCGCGCGAATGATTTTGATGAGTTGACGCTTTTCTTGAGGCGACCAGCGGGTCAGGTCGGGGATTAGGGACAGCACGAGAGACCAGTTTTCGAACGTTTGCTGCTGAGGTAGGGTCCAGCTAGCGTGGTTGATGTTTAGGGCTCGCGCCACAGCGGCGGTGGAGGATTGGCGGATCTGTCGGCTGTCGCCATTGAATTCGCGGGCCATGCGACGGTTGATGAGCAGGCCGATGTTGCGAGCGGAAAAGGTATCCCACGGTCCGCACTGTCCCTCCGCGGCTGAAGCCGCACTTGATTTGGCGGCCTTTACGGCGCGACTGAAGCCGCGCCCTTTCAAAACGCGCCCCTTCAAAACAGGATCAACTCCGACTTGTTCATCGGACAGATCGTAGAACATGTGCGCTTCCGCGAGCCGCCTCAAGGTGCGAGGCGGAGTGCGGTATTGCGCGTTGGCAGCGATCCGCATCTCTTCCCTTTCGCATAGAGCCTGAAGGTCGGGGCGTCCCGGGCGGAAGCCCAGCTTACGGTAGAACCAGAAGGCGCCGGAGTCGATCGCTTCCTCATTGTTCTGGCCGATCTGATATGGATAAATCGAAATGCATGTGGCGGCGGTGAGGGCGCGAAGGCAGCGCAGGGCTTGGGCGTAGATCCATGCGGTTTCTCCCTGGCGATAGGTATAGAAAGTGTTGAAGCCCACCTCGATCCATTCGCAGAGCCCGATGGCTTCAATGTAGTTAATGGGGACGCCGTTTTTCAGAGTGTAGCCGGCCAGGTAAGCGCGCAGCGGGAGACGGCGGTCCGAAGGCAGTCCCCAGAAATGCATCACGACGCCACGGCCGATATCGGCGCGCACTACCGAACTGGGATCGCCGAGCGTCGTGCCATAGAGTTCGCGGTAGCGCACGACCATGATTTCGCGAATGTCGTGCATAACGGCTTCTCCGGCGGCGAGCGACAGTTTCTCGAGCTTGGGAGCGGGCTGGGCGAGCTCGCGGGCGAGAGAAACTTCACTGCGCTGGATAAGTCCTGCTCTGTGAAAATAAAAACGGACCGGACGCTTCCACTTCCGGGTGCGAGAGAGCTGCAAGTTCCCGAGTCTCCAACGAAGCGGAAGGCGGAGTGAGTCGTACAGTTCGGCTCGCTGGCGAGCGGGAAGGGGAAGTTGAGCGAATCGGCTCAGCAGCCATATGAGCGGCTGCTGGCGGCCTCGGGCAGCGTCAAGCCACGCCGGCCAGGGGATGTTGGCCTCCACGTCGGCGTCTTCTTCGAGCAACGGAATGAGGCGCGGCCACGTGTTGCCGCGGGCACGCTCTGCCTGGTAATCCTCCCAGTAATCGTCCCAAGCGATGTCGACATCCTTCGGAATGCGGTTCACGAGCCACTGTGCCACGTCGAAAGAGAGAGTGTCCTGCATGGTAGTGCCCGCCATGCCGGAAGTATCGAAGTCATCGAAAACGGACATGTCGCCATTCGCAACCCTCAATTTGTCGACGCGCTGGTGAAAGGTGTTAAGAAGATTCTCGACCCGCGCGATTTGAGATACCGCGTGTGGAAAGGCACGAAGGAAGAGCAGGCATTCGTGGAAGCGAATGAGCTGGTGAGGGTCGGTGAGTTGCAGTCGTGAAATTCCGGCAAGAAGCTTGGCGACTATCGTAGGGTGTCCCGGATCGAAGCGGCTCTTAGCGGCTTCGAGTTGGGTGAGGAGGTGGTTGGGTTCATTGGAGGTGTGCGGCATGGCGGCGAGATAGTGTAACGCACGCTGACAGATTCGGAGTCACCACCGTTCGCCAACACTGTAGGGCCCCGCCGCTGCGAGATCGGAACCCCCACCCTGTCTCTCCAAAGATAAGGAGAGACGAAGGTGCGGCCTACATGCCGGGATATTTCCCGAGAAAGATCAGCATCACGTCGATCGAATCTGAAACTCCATGCGCGATGATCGGCACGGACAGGTTGCGGCCGGTGCGTAAGTAGATGATTCCCAGCAAGAGTCCCATGAGGCCCTCGTCGATTACACCGGTCACGCCCTGGTAAGCATGAGCCAGACCAAATGCGACGTGCACTGCGATCAGGCTGACGATCCACGCGCGCCTCGTGCGGTTCAGCAGGTCGGCAACCCGGTTCATCAAATAGCCGCGATAGACCATCTCCTCTCCGAAGGCGGCAAGAGTCCACGCTCCCGCGATCGCTATGAGGGTCCACTTAAGATTTCCGTTCAGCGCGCGAAAGGTTTCGAGGTCCGGCTGCTTCCCCAACCAGCGCACCAGTAACGGTTGGCTGACGAATAGTTCGAACCCTTCCAGCAGAAGGCCAGCGCCAACTCCCAGGCCCAGAGTGACCTTCCAGTTGCGGTAAGGTGTGAGGCCGACCCGCCGCCAGCCGATTCTGCGCACCCAGAGCGAGATCCACGCGAACGCCAGCAGGAACGGTGTTTTGCTGAGGGGGATGAAATGGCGGGCATCGGCTGCAAAAATGAGGGCGACGACAACGAACTCTCCAGCCACGAGCCATTTGCTCTGGCGCCAGTTCACAGTCGCGTTTTCGGGTTGGGCTTGAAGGTCGTGGGGTGCCGCTGTTCCGATGCTGTTGCTGTTCGTGGAGTCACTCATGCGCTGTCTCTCAGTTGATCTGTCGACAGAGTTAGCCCCATGGCAATGCCAGTGATTTTCGGTACTGACGGGCGCACCACAGCGCCAGCCGCGTAGTAAGCATCACCAGCCCACAACCTGCAACTAGCCCTACCGGCACGATCCACCAGCCGAGTAAGTCTCGACCTCCCAACGGCGGACTTCCGAACCCCATTCGAAGAGAAAGCCTCGTGACGCCGGGGCCATCCGCGAGCAGCCACAACCCTGCAGTCTGGGGATGAATCAGCTTTAGCACTGCGCACCACATGAACGCGCCTCCCAGGAAATACCCCACAATCGAGCCGAGCAGCACAAAAAAACCAGCAACACTCAAGCTTGCCCAGCGGAACAAACTTTCCAAAATGCGCACAGGTGAGCGGCTCACCTCAGCCCTCATCAGCAAATCATCCGTCGTGTACTGGCCAGCGAGCTCCTCCGGAGTACCGAGCTCACTGAGTGCGGCGCTGACCGCAGCGGCCGTTAATTGTCCACTTACAGCTGTCTTCTCCGTGATGTGGCTGCGCAGTTCTTCGATGATCTCGCGCGCGTCCTCGGGATTCATGCCGCGCAAAAGGCGGCGCAGCTTCTCCAGATACGCGTCTACTTTTTGTTGCGAGTCGGGCGTGGTCATGTTTTTGTCCTTATCCCTACCTCTGCGCAAGCGGAGCCAGCAGTCGGTTCATACTCGAGGAAAAGCGCATCCACATCGCAGCCATCTCGCGGCTGCGCTGTTTTCCGGCCGGAGTGAGTGCGTAGTATTTCCGCGGATGGCCGGAATCCGATTCGACCCATTCGCTGCGCACCAGCCCCAGCACCTTCAGGCGGCTCAGCAGCGGATACACGGTTCCCTCCGATACGACCAGGTCAGAATCACTCTCCAGCCGTCTCAGGATCTCGAGGCCGTAGAGCTTTCCTTCCCACAACGCGGCGAGGATCGCCAACTCCAAGCAGCCTTTTCGAAGCTGAACTTCCCACTTGTCTGCAGATTCCTGTTCGGCTGGACGGCTCTGCTTCATTCGATTATATATTGTAGTACAAGGTATATTGTTGTCAATTGTGATCGGGCGGTCAGAGAAGTAGCGTGCGCTTCCTTGAGGGTCAACGTCAAACGAGCTTCTGGATTAAACAAGTTTCTGGATTGTGTGGAGAGTCAGGCGATCGTTACTTCAGGCCGAGGCCGCCGTTGAAGTGCTGCATGAGTATTACAGGATTCACTGTACGTCGTGTATTCGATGCCGAAGGCTAGGAAACCTAGAGGCGACGCCGCTCAGGAGGGGTGGGACGTTTGACGGCAAGTTGCCGCACGCGTTCGGTATGTGCACGGAGGGCACCGGTAAGCTGTCCAAGGATTCGAGTCAGTTCGTTGGCGTCGGTAGTGGCCACGGCTTGCGCGCACAGTTGGCGTATGCGATCGTCCAGCCGTCGCGACCTGGATTGAGAAGCGAGGAGGCTGGCGAACAGGTCTCCGTTCGGCGGCTTCCGGTGGTCTCTTTTGCGATGGTCCATTCTCGGGAGGACACTGTTTTGTGAATGCTTAAACTAAGGGTGCATGCGACGGCTTGACCAAAACAATCGGGTGGAAACCGTAGCCGAGGCCTGTAAACATATGGAGGAGTCCACGGAGACGCACCTACTTAATTTATTCCTCGGGCGGCGAAGTACGAATTAGAGATACCCTTTCTTCTTCCAGACGTTCCAGTCGTCGCGTACGGCCTCGAGCATGACCTCTGCGGCGTTGTGCAGCCATCTCGCTTTTTGTTTGTCCAAATGGCGAAGTACGAATTTGCGCGCGGATGGGCTGCCGAGATGAATATTTGCGGTTTCCCATCCCATTGCGTGGAGCAGGCGAAGCTCAGTATCGGGACCGCCCAACGAAGCGAGTTCAATGCGCGAGCAGTAGGGACCGAGGCGGCGGACGATCCAGCGCCCGCGCAGCTGGACGAAGGGGTCGGGACAGCGGACAGCGCGGTTGATGATGGTCTGGTAGAGAATTTCGGCGGGGCCAGGATCTTTTCGTGCACTTAAACTTTGCGCCCAGCAGTTGGAGGACGGGACGAGCGCTTTGGCCTCGCGGGCGATCAGGCCTCCATGCCAATCGGCGATGGCCACATAGCGGGCGTGGCCCAGGCTCCCGAGTCCGGCCACGCGATGAGCCAGCCGATACTTTATTCCGGGCGCGGGCATGAGATGTTCGAGAGCATCAATAGCGCTGACCGGGACTTCCGTCTTCAGGGTGGCGAGTGCGTCCATCTTTTGCCAGAAGCGGACGGGATCGCGGAGCACCCCTTCGGCGATATTGCGCAGCCACACATGTTTCTCACCCAAGACAAAGGGAAGGCCTTTTTCGCGAAGGCTTTCGCGATATCCTTGGAGGACGGTTCCACAGACGTCTTCGCGTTTGAGCGGAAGACCACCGGCATCGATCGCAAGGTGCGCACTGACACAGAGACGCACTAAATCGATTGTGTAGGCCATGGGCCAGGCTTCGTCGAAGTCGTTCACACCCCAGATAAGACGGCCTTCGATATCGCGCCACGTGCCGAAATTTTCTACGTGCAGGTCGCCGACGGCGAGGACTCGCGGCGCCTTTGCCAGATCGGCACACACCTCAGACCAGAGTTGCGCCCAGCGAAAATAGGTGGCTCGAAAAAAAGGAAATAGCTCCGCTTTCATCCGCTCGTGCTTCAGGCGAAGGTCCTTCTTATCGATATGGGTCCGCTGAGCCAGCCACGCTTCGAAGTGGCGAGTGGCTTTGACAATGTTCATGCGGGCAACAATAGCGACGGGACGAACGGGAAGTCAAATGGCGGAGCGGCTTTTCACCACAGAGACACAGAGGCACAGAGAAATGCCTGGGAAAAACAACCAAATACAAGTATTTGGTCGTTCTCCGTGTCTCCGTGCCTCCGTGGTAAAGAAGTCGAGGCTCAGTTCTTGAAATGTGCTGCGTTGCGCTCGATGAAGGCCTTCTTCTCCTCGGGAACGTCGTCAACCGCGAGAATCGAGTCCGAGGTGCAGACCGGCACGCATGCCCCGCAGTCGATACACTCTGCAGGATCGACAAAAAGCTGAGTGGCTTCTTGGAATCCCGGCTCATCCTGTTTGGGGTGAATGCAGTCGGTGGGGCATACATCGACGCAAATGGCATCTTTAATACAGGCATCGGTAATTACGTAGGCCATGATGAAGAGTTCTCCAATAATGAAGTTTGGTTTGTCTGCTCGAATGTGATTATAGGGGTGGGCCGACGATGCGTCGGTGATTTCGATCACAAGGGATTGTGCGTAAGAAGCGAAGGTTGAATGCGTGGCAAAAAGCTGGACGGTTGGACCTCACGCAGAACGGTGACGGCGATCACGGAAATGAGAGATTTTTCATGCCAGAATGCTTGGCAATTGAACTAGTCCTTACTAGTTAAAGATCGCCCGGTCCCAACCCACAGAACCCCACAAGCCGTAACCCCAGACGGCGGGGCCGGGCGCCTAAATTAAGAGAAGAGAGAAGACGGCCCTCCCCTTCCTCACTTCCATATTGCCTCCCACCGGCCGCATTCAGTTTCCGCAAGTCATTCGCCCAACTTATCAATCCTCCATGTGTCGCTTTAGACACGGTGTCCTCTTTCAACCACTTTGGTTCCGGCGCGCCTGGCGCCTAACTAGCCTGTATCGAATGGCATAACTTTGGCCCTCCTCCTGCGTAATGCGATTGTCGGGAGGGGATCATGCAAATCGCAATGACATTAATCGCGGTAGTGGCAGGGATGGTCTTTTCATTAGCAGTGGCTTTGCTAGCGGAAGAACTGATCTTCGGGCAAGTAATCCGCCTGTTCTTTGTCAGGACAGGCGCTGTTCAGGACAGGCGCTGTTCAGACGAGCGGTACCAGCAAAACGCAGCAGAAGCGCTAAAGGGCAAAGGAGAACGACGATGCTCGCATTGAAGTACTTGCTGATTGCAGTCGGCCTGGGAATGATGGTCGCGGCGGTATTCATTCTCGCCTATGATTTTTATCGTGAGATGTTGTACCGGCGGATGCTGGCGAAGCCCGAAGCAGGAGCGGTTGCTGCACCCCCGGCGGTGCGGTGGCGAACATCGCTGGCGCTGGCGATGCTCGCTTGGGGACCGTTACTGGTGGCCTTCAGTATTGTGGTGGTGCCCAGCGGAATGGCAGGAGTCAGAGTCAGTGAAATCAGCGGCACAGTTCCCGGGACGCTGTATGCCGGAGCACACATGGTGATGCCTCTGGTCGAAGATGTGGCGCTCTTCGACACGCGCGATCAGATTTTCACGACAGGAATCTCGGAAGATGGAAGATCAGCGAATGAAAGACCAGCGAAGGGCAAAACTTCTCCGAAGTCGGAACCTCTAAATGTCCAGGCAAAAGAAGGGCTGACGCTGGGCCTCTCGATCACGGTGCGATACCGGCTGGACGCGCGGCGACTGGATTACATCGAGGAAAACTTGCCGCGTCCCGTCGAAAAAGAGATCGTGCCGCCGACCGTGGCGAGCGTGTGGCGTGAGATCGTTCCGAACTACACGGTGCGAGATGTTTTTTCTGCAAAGCGCGAGGAGGTGCGACAGCGCGCGGCTGCCGTCATCACCCAGAAGCTCGCGGCGGATGGGATTGTGGTGAAAGAAGTGATGCTGCGGGACATCCAGTTGCCGCAGGAATATGCCGAAGGGCTGGAGACGCTTCTCCTGAAAGAGCAGGAGAACGACCGCATGGGCGTTGAGACGGAATTAAAGAGTAAGGAAGTGCGAATTGCCGAATTGGAGGCGGAAGCCGAAAAAGCTCGGCAAGTCAAACAGGCAGAAGGCGCGGCCCGCGTGCATGTTCTGCAGGCTAAGGCGGAATCGGACGCGATGCAATACACCCTGCCGCTCAAGCAGAAGCAGATTGAACAAAGCCGGCTGGAGGCACAGGCACGCAAGGAAGCCACCATTCAGAATGCCGAAGGTGACGCTCAGGCCAAGGTAATCGACGGCAAGGCTGAAGGAGAACGGCGTAAGTTGCTGGCGGACGCCGAGGCGGACCGCATCCGGGTAACAGCGGCGGCTGATGCCGATCGCCTGCAGAGTGAGGCAGCGGTATTGAAGGGAAATCCCTTGCTGATTGATAAGATCATTGCTGAGCGGCTCTCGGACAAGCTCCAGATCATGATGGTGCCGGCCGATGGCAAATTCTTTTTCGCCAACGACGTGCTCCGCGGCATGAGCATGGCAAACCAGAATGAGAAGGCCGATCGGCAGCCACGATAGTCTGCGGTAAGCCTGGATGCGCGGCTTGCAAGGCGTGTGGGATATGATGCGATGTTCGGTTGCGCGCTTGCTCTTTAGGTTGTTCCCGAAACCCAGAAACCATGATGTTTCGCCGCAAACTGCTGACGGTTTTCGCGCTGACGGTGTTTTTGTCGGTGGCGGCGGTGGCGTTGCTGGTTTCGGTGGTCACTCGAAGAGCCTTCGAGCACAGTGAGGACGAACGAACGGCGGCGCTCGTCACGCAGTTTCATCGCGAATTCAACCGCCAAGGCGACCTTGTTGCGCGATCCGTGGAGACCATTGCTTCCTCAGAAGCGGTGACCCGCATGGCCTTGGCATTGAACCGCGCCTCCCCTGATGCGGGTCCCTATTTTGAGTTAGCGAGGACGATCGGGGAGAATAATCAACTCGACTTTCTGGAGTTTGTCGAGAGTGATGGAACCATTGCGTCCTCCGCGCAATGGCCGTCGAAATTTGGATACCGGGACAACGCCATTGATGGCTTCAGCGTAGTCGCTGACCGCGGAGCATTTCTAAAGCAGGAGGACCTTCCGGATGGACCAACCCTCGGGTTGTTCGCCGTGCGTCCGATACGCGCGGGGGAGCGTCCGGTTTACGTGATCGGCGGACGCCGTCTCGACAAAACTTTTCTTTCCGGCCTCGACCTGCCGGTGGGAATGCGTGTGCTGCTTTATCAGAATCGCGGCGAGCGCTTCTCGCCCGAGTTCTTAGTTGACGCTGGGACGGATTCGGCGGAGAGCAAACGTCCGGCCGAAAAGCTGGAGCCTATGGTCGATGCCGTGCGCCAGTCCAAACAGGAGACGTCGCGTCTGGTGCAGTGGTCCGAAGACCCGGCTGCGGACGAAGTGCTCCACGCGATCCCGCTGCTCGGTGCGGGTAATGAGCGAGAGCATTCTCTGCTGGCGATCCTCCTGATCGGCAATTCCCGGCGCACCTATGTGGAGTTGATGCGCCGTATTCGCTCGGCCGCGATCATGGTTGCCGGCGGCGGCGTTGCGCTCGCCATCCTTCTGAGCACTTGGGCAGCGGCGCGCGTTACGCGTCCCGTTGAGCAACTGGCATATGCGGCGCAAGAGGTCGCCCAAGGCAATTGGTATGTGCGAGTCGATGTAACTGGCGACGATGAGTTGGGACAACTGGCGGATTCATTCAACCGCATGACTACTGAGCTACTTGGGCAGAGGGAGCGCCTGGTGCAGGCCGAGCGCGTGGCAGCATGGCGCGAGCTGGCACGCCGGCTGGCACATGAATTGAAGAATCCGCTGTTTCCATTGCAGCTTACGGTGGAGAATCTGGTGCGGGCGCGCCAGCAAACTCCGGAGCAGTTCGACGAGGTTTTCCTGGAAGGTTCGAAAACATTGCTGGCGGAGATCGCAAATCTGAAAGGCATCATCGCACGGTTCAGCGAGTTCTCGCAGATGCCGCAGCCGCGTTTGGAGCGCGTGCCATTGAATGATGTGATTCACGGTGTGATGCAACTCTTTCAGGTGCAACTGGACACCCCCGGACGTGCGAAGATCAATTGTGAGTTGCAACTGGCTTTGAACCTGCCGCCGGTCGCCGCGGATTCGGAGTTGTTGCATCGCGCAATTTCAAACCTCGTGCTGAATGCTCTGGATGCGATGCCGCAAGGAGGAACCCTGACATTACGCACGCGAGAAGAAGGCAGCAGGATCCTGATCGATGTCGCGGATACGGGATTAGGATTGACCCCAGAACAGTGTGACCAAATTTTTACTCCTTATTATACGAGCAAGCCACACGGTTCCGGCCTTGGGCTAGCCATTGTCCAGTCGGTGATAAGCGATCATGGCGGCAGAGTCCGCGTCCAGAGTGAACCGGGACGGGGAACAACGTTTGTGATCGAGTTGCCCGCGGCCGCGACTTAGCGCGGGATGCAGCCTAGAGCACATCAGGGAGCGAGGTGAGGTGCCAACAAAAGCACATCTGCTGATTGTGGATGATGAAGCGAATACGCTGGCTTCGCTGTCGCGAGCCTTCCGGCTGGCGGGACACGAGGCCATCGTGTGCGACAACGCGGCCAAAGCGCTGGAACTCGCTAAGGCGCAACATTTTAGTCTGATCTTGTCGGATCTTGTGATGCCAGGAAAAGGCGGCCTTGCGCTGCTGGAAGAGCTGAAAGCGCAGGGAGTGACGACACCCGTCGTGGTGATGTCAGGGCAGGGAGACATCGAAACAGCAGTGCGGGCGACGCGGCTGGGCGCGCTCGACTTTCTGGAGAAACCAATCTCCACCGAAAAACTCTTGCTCACGGTCGAGAATGCCCTGAAGCTGCAACGGCTGGAAAGCGAGAATCGTCAGCTCAGGCAGCGGCTCGGCAAGCACGAAATTGTCTGGCAGGGCGCAGCCATGCAGCGCGTGATGGCTCAAGTCGAGCGCGTGGCCCCCACTGAGACCCGTGTTTGCATCCTGGGAGAAACCGGCACCGGGAAGGAATTAGTCGCACGCACGATTCACGAACGTAGCCTGCGCAGCGGTGGCGCATTCGTAACGCTAAATTGCGCGGCCGTTCCCGCGGAGCTGATCGAATCGGAACTGTTCGGACACGAAAAAGGATCATTCACCGGAGCGGCCGGTCGCCACATCGGAAAATTTGAGCAGGCTGATCACGGCACAATCTTCCTCGATGAAATCGGCGATATGCCGCTGGCCATGCAGGCCAAGCTGCTCCGTGTGCTCGAAGAAGGAGAGGTCGAGCGCATCGGCGGCGATCGACCGGTGACCGTCGATGTCCGAGTGGTGGTGGCAACCCATCGCGATCTGCAAGCTCGCGTCCGCGAAGAAAAATTCCGTCAAGACTTGTTTCACCGGATTTATGTCTTCCCGCTGGTGTTGCCGCCGTTGCGTGAGCGGCGAGAAGATATTCCGCTGCTGGTCGAGCATTTTGCCGCGCAAGTGAGTGCTCAGAACGGGTGGAAGCCGCTTCCGTTTTCCGCCATGGCGCTGGATGCGCTGCAAGCGTTCTCATGGCCTGGGAATGTGCGGGAACTACGCAACATGGTCGAAAGGCTGATGCTGCTGGCCACCGACAATCAAGTCGATCTCGCCACCGTGGAGCTGGCGGTGCCCACGGGGAGCAGCGCTGCGTCATCTTCTATATCGTCGTCTTCTATATTATCGTCGGGGCCACTCTCCGATCGCGTGGATGCCTTTGAACGCGAGGTGATACTAGCGGAGTTGAAGCGCAGCCATTCGAACGTAAGTGCGGCGGCAAAATCGCTGGGGCTGGAGCGAAGCCATCTTTACAAGAAAGCGGAGCAGTTAGGGATCGATCTGCGCGCTGTACGGCGCGAAACCGAATCGTCCGAATAAGCCGACGTAGAAAATAATTTCGCATTCCAGACAACTATTCAGGAGAGAGCGTTGATCGCAACAGCGCATCGTTTGATCGTCTGTTTTTTCTTCGTTTCGGTTACTTCTCTTATTTACATATCCACGACCGTTCGGGCCAGCGAGCCGCCTTCTCCTCCGGCGTATGGGGTTCGCATGGAGCAGACCTGGATTCCGATGATGGATGGCGTCAGGTTGGCGGCAACGCTCTACATGCCCGATGGAGCGAATCCGAAAGACAAGTTCCCTGCCCTCCTGGAATATCTGCCGTACCGCAAAGACGATGGCACGGCAGCCGGGGATTTTCCTAAGCACGCCTATTTTGCGCGCCGCGGGTACGTGAGCGTACGTGTAGATATTCGAGGCTTTGGAGCAAGCGAAGGCGCTCCGCCGGAGCGTGAATATTCCGAACAAGAGCAACGGGATGGCGAGCAGGTAATCGCATGGCTGGGTCATCAGCGATGGTCGAACGGAAACGTCGGCATGTTCGGCATTTCGTGGGGCGGTTTCACAGCGTTGCAGATGGCGATGCGACATGCGCCGGGATTGAAAGCAATTCTTGCCGTAGATGCGACGGCGGAGTTGTTTCACGACGATGTTCATTACATCGATGGCATCGCGCACATCGATGAGTTCGAGTTGAACATGGATATGGCCGAGGGATGGACAGGCGCTCCCGACTATACGCTCGACGAAAAGGTATTGGGCCCGCGCTTCGACACGCCGCCGTGGTCGCTGCTTTATCTAAAGCATCAGCATGATGGGCCATTCTGGCGAGATCGCGTGCGGCCACTGAAAGAGATCACAATTCCCAGTTTTCTAATCGGAGGCCTGCTCGATGGTTATCGCGACAACGTGACCGACATGCTGATACAGGCGAGCGGCCCAGTGAAGGCGATCGTTGGACCGTGGAACCATACGTTTCCGAACGATGCCGTTCCGGGTCCGCAGATCGAATGGCGTAACCAGGCGGTGCGCTGGTTTGATCATTGGCTCAAAGGTCGCGACACGGGCGTCGAGCACGATCCACGGCTGGTCATTTATATGCAGCACTGGCATCCTCCCGATCCCACTCTGGAAAATGTACCCGGCGAATGGAGGCAGGAAGACTCGTGGCCACCGAAAGATGCGCGGGCATTAACCTTTTTTCTACAGCCGAATCATTCACTGGCCGAGACTGCGGCACAGCGCGATACGCATCAGCTCAAGTACGTTCCGTCTATCGGGGTTGAAGCGGGATTCTGGTGGGGCGAGTTGTTGAGCGATGTGCGCCCAGTGGACGCCTTCAGCTTGGTGTACGATTCGGCGCCACTGGCAGAGGATTTCGCCGTCCTGGGACGGCCGCAGGCATTGCTGCGAGCCTCTGCTACTGCTCCGCTCGCAGACTGGTTTGCGCGCTTATCCGATGTAGCGCCCGACGGAAGGGTTACGCAGATCACCGGAGCTGGGATTAACGGAGCGCAGCGCTACTCGATGAGCGAACCAAAAGATCTCGAACCCGGCAAAGTTTATCCACTCGATATCGAGATGCATTTGACCTCGTGGGTATTTCCCAAAGGTCACCGAATTCGTGTGGCGATCTCGAATGCATTGTGGCCGATGATGCTGCCCACTCCTTACTCGATGACGACTTCTCTGGAACTCGGAGGCGGCGGCGGCTCGCGGATTGTCTTGCCGGTTGTGCCCGAGCAAGGAATATCGCCGCCTGCGTTTTCGCCGCCCGAACCTTCTGAAGAGAGAACTGACGTTAAGACCGAAGGATTTCCCTGGCCGGGTGAGTGGACGGTGGAGCGCGACGAGGCTCGACACACGACGACCGTTCACTGGAAAGGAAAGGAAGGAAGCCAGTATCCGTGGGGCACAGAAGCGGATTATGAAAACCTGACCTACGAGGCCGACGATGCGCATCCTGAAACCAGCTCCGTGCGGGGCGAAGCGGAGACCGTCTTCGCACTTAAGAATCGCACGTTAACATGGCGCGGACATTTGCTGGTTACCACCGATCAGACGAACTTTTATTACAAATACACTCGCGAGTTACTCAAAGACGGCACCATGATCAAGTCGAAGACGTGGCAAGAAACGATTGCCCGGGATCATCAGTGAGCAGTGCCGGCCCGGACAGCTCGAAAATCCCTCGCTTCGCCCGGGATGACAAGTCTAACCTTTGGTCCGCGTCGTCGAAACTGCCTAATCTGCGGCGGCGATCGAGCAACCCATGTCACGCTTCAAGTCAGCGGCGAGCAGGCGGTGAAATAATTGCTCTCCCGCCTCTCGGCGCACAGAAAGCCTTCCCGCGCGATAGGCTCGCGATTTCAGGCCCCGCTGCACGTCTTCGCAGATGCCGAGATCTTCCTCTTGCACCCGATTGCCCACGTTCACCGACTGCTCGTTGTATTCCCGATTTGCATCGCTGATATCGCGAAAATAAAAATCGAAGATCACGGTGCAATGATCAACGTCGACCGGAATCACGAGATTCGTGTCCATATATCCGTCGTAGCAATTGATCATCAAGTTGGGGTGCTGCCAGAAATACCAGGCACGGTCTCCCTTACGCGCCGCTCCCGTAGCAGCATCCTCGGCGGAGGCAACCATTGGGCTCGATTGCAGGCAGTAACGGTCTTCGTTCTCAATGGTGTACTGCTTGTAATCAAGAACAGAATTCAAACCCTTGTGCAGATGCGGAACGTGGTAACCGCCGTCGAGATAATTGTCCACGAAGACTTTCCAGTTGCAATTTATGTTGTAGGTGCGGCGGTCGAAGTAGTGAAGCTTGCTGATACCAAGCGGCGCAACGCGCGGCACGAGGCCGCCGAGAAAGTCGGTGAGCGGAGCCGCGTGCTGATCAAGATTGATGAAGACGAAGCACTCCCAGGTATCGACTCGAATCGGAACAAGGCCATTCTGCGCCCGATCGAAATTCTCGACACCGTCGAACTCCGGCATACCTTTGAGCGAGCCATCGAGGCCGTAGTTCCATCCATGGTACGGGCAATGCAAAAGAGAGGCTTGGCCGCAAGGTTGAGTCACGACGGCCGCGGCGTGGTGACGGCAAACATTGTAGAAGGCACGCAGAACGTCATCATTTCCCCGCACGACCACGATTGGCTCACCCGCGACGGTGGTGGACACAAACTGTCCCGGCACCTTTACCTGTTCCGTGCGGGCCACGAGCTGCCACGTCTTGCTGAAGACGCTCAAGCGTTCGAGTTCGGCGATGCGAGCGTCGACATACCAGGCCGAGGGAATAGTTGAGGCCCGCTCGAGAGGAGCATGATCATCGTAACTGGAAAGGATTTGCTCGATAGATAATTGCATGGCCTGGGATTTTCTCAGTCTTACTTTGCACTATCCGCGGATCGGCTACGACGTCTTTGGTTTTGCTACCAGATTAGCCGTGGCGACCTTCCGCCGCCCATTACCGGAGCGAACTGGAGCCTCGGAAGCGGCGCCCACTGCACGCCGCAAGACTGCGAGAAATTGAAGAATCCGTGCTTCTTTTTTTTCCGGCAGTTCGCCCTGCCGCCGAAACAAGCCGGGATCGAGTTCGGCGGTAAGCAACGCGTCCTGAAATCGCTCCATGGTCCAGTCCAAAATGGAGACGATCATTTCGATATCCATGTCGTGGCGCAATTCGCCACGACCCAAACCGAAGCGCACGAAGACGACTGTGCCGTAAGGATCTTCCGCAATAAGAAAGCGATTAATTTCACGCTTCAAAGCAAGATCAGTTCCATAGTTGCCGAGTAGCGCGATGCGGTAGGGAATCCAATCTTCGTGCAGCATATGTTCGGTGCGGCCCAGCCAATAATGAAGAACGTCGAAGAAGCCGGCGGCGCGTACTTCGGCGGGCGCATCCAGATATTTCGGAAAAGAACGCACAGCCCGTTTGTAGACTTCGAAGAATAAGCCGTCCTTGCTGCCGAAGTGCTGAAAGATCGAACCTTTTGCGATGCCCAGCGCGGCTGCCATATCGCCGACGCGAGCGGCATCGTATCCATTTTCGGCGAAGTGTTGCATGGCAGCATCGACGATTCGCGAGCGCTTGGCCGCCGATCGCGGCCTCGGTGCGTGCTGCCGCGAATTGCGCGCCGCCTCCATGAGATTCGTAGCGATTCCATTCATTGAGTGACTCCAGGTCACGGAAGCATATCGGAGACCGTTCTAATATTCAACTTCATTCTTACGGCCCTACGTAGTAACGTAAGGGGGCCGGAATGGTATAGCGTGACCACAAGTCAATTCTCGGTGAAGCAGACTGCGAATTCCATTTACGATGCGATCATAATTGGCGCCGGCCACAACGGCTTGACTGCGGCCGCCTATCTTGCGCAGGCAGGTCTTTCCACACTCGTGCTGGAGCGTCGCAAAATTGTCGGCGGATGTTGCGTAACCGAAGAGATCGCTCCGGGCTGCCGCGTTTCCACCACATCTTACATCGCCAGCATGCTCCGCCCAGAAATTATTACCGAGCTGCGATTGCCCGACTATGGCTTGCGCATGATTCCCTGCGATCCTGCGATTCAGGTTCCATTCCCTGATGGACATGTGGTTTCCTGGTGGGTTGATCGAGAGCGTGCGAAAGTTGAATTTGGAAAACTCTCCCTCAAGGATGCTGCGCGCTTTGTCGAAATCGACGATCAACTGAAGAAACTGGCCCGTTATCTGCAGCCGTTTTTCATGGAGCCGCCGCCAGAACTGGATACGTCATCCATCTCCGGTTGGAGCGACCTGTTCCGCACAGGCAAACGGTTTCGCGGAATTTCGAGCGCAGAGATCGCGCAATTGATTTCGTTTCTCACCGGAAGCCTTGGAGAGTTTCTCGATCACAACTATGAATCCGACAAAATGAAAACGATGTTCCTGGCCAACAACGTGTACGGCAAGCATGGTGGGCCATACCAGCCAGGGACGGCGATCGGACTACTCTTTCATTTGTTGAGCGGCGGAGAACACGAACTGCAGGGCTTCTACGGGCATGTCATGGGAGGGATGGGATCAATCACGCAGGCATTGGCGGCGGTGGGAAAAAAGCTTGGCGCAGAGATTCGACCTTCGTCGGCGGTAGCACAGATCGACGTGCGCAACGGACGTGCGCACAGCGTTGTGCTGGAAGACGGCAGCGAAGTGCGAGGACGAATGATTCTTTCGAATGCCGATCCCAAGCGGACATTTTTGAAGATGGTCGCGCCGCACGAACTGCCGGGAGATTTTCTGTCTGCCGTGCGGGGCATCAAGATGGCTGGTCCCTGCGCGAAGGTCAATATGGTGCTGGCAGAAGAGCCACACTTCACAGGAACGTCGCCGCAGGCTACACCCCTCGAGCGCACGTTTTACACCCTGGTTCCGTCGCTCGAGTTCGCGGAGCGGTGCTATGACATCGCGAAGTTTGGTGAAATTCCCGAAGAGCTGTGGGTCGATTGCGTCGTTTCATCGAATGCCGACGCTTCTCTCGCGCCACCGGGAAAGCACATCCTGACCTGCTTCGTGCAATACGTTCCCTACAAACTGCGCGAAGGCAATTGGGATGAAAAGAGGGAGTTGCTTGGCGACCTTGTAGTCAGAAAGATTGCCGAGTACGCTCCGAACGTCCCGGGCGCAATTGTGACGCGTCATGTGCTTACGCCGCTTGACTTGGAGCGCACCTATGGATTGACCGAGGGCAACATTTTCCATGGCGACTTGCGGCTGGAGCAGCTCTTCTTCATGCGGCCAGTGCCGGGCTGGGCTCAGTATCGTACCCCGGTTCGCGGCCTTTATCTGTGTGGAGCGGGAGCTCACCCCGGCGGGGGCGTCACAGGTGCACCGGGGTGGAATGCGGCTCACCAGGCGTTGCGCGATTGGAAAAGAGGTTGGTTCAAACAGTCGGCGTGAGTTCGCACTCGGATGCGAACATCTCGAAACGAGATCGCTGACAAAAGCAAATGTTCGACGATCAGGAGAGAGCATGAAAAAGAAAGGCATTCTGCAAAGACTGAAGGACGGCCCGGTACTGGGCGACGGCGGATATCTGCTAGAACTGGAAAAGCGCGGATGGGTGCGCGCTGGTCCGTTCACACCAGAAGTAGTGTTGACGCATCCCGAGGCACTCCGCGAATTGCACGCCGAGTTTCGCGAAGCTGGCTCTGAGGTGCTTCAGGCGCTTACGTTCTATGCGAGTCGCGACAAATTGGCGACGGTCGGCCTCGAGGATCGCTTGCAGGATTTGAATCGAGCAGCCGTCCGCATTGCGCGCGAGGTCGCCGGGGATCGCTGCCTGGTTGCGGGAAACCTGAGTCTGACTTGGATGTACGAACCTGGCAGTGCCTCCGCAGCCGACCGCGTGCGAAAGACCTTTGACGAGCAGCTCGCCGTACAAGTCGAAGAAGGCGTCGATTTCATCATCGGTGAAACTTTCTCGTTTCTCGGAGAGGCGTTGATCGCGGTTGAGCGCGCAAAGAAGACCGGTCTGCCCACGATGGTCACAATTTGTTTCGAAAATAAAGATGAAACCGCCGAGGGCAAGAGCGCCGCCGAAGCCGCTAAAGCGCTGTTCGATGCCGGCGCCGATATCGTTGGCATGAATTGTCTGCGGCCGCCGGAACATATTCTTGGTCCGATGGAACAAATGCGCAAGGCGGTATCGGGCTATTTGGCCTGTCAGCCAGTCGCCTACCGTACTCCCAAAGAGAAACCGGATTTCACCAGCTTGCCTGAATTTCCTTACGCCCTGGACCCGCTGCAGCTTACCCGGCGGGAAATGGGCAACTATGCGGCGCAAGCTCGCGACATCGGCATCAACTTCATCGGATCCTGTTGTGGCACGGTAGCCATGCACATCCGCGAGATGGCTCGTGTGCTCGGAAAATTACCTGAGGATTCACGCACCTGGAAGAAAGGTGGCGCCAAACCGATGTCGGCCTACGAATACTACGATCATGACAAACTAAAAACGGGCAGTCGAGTATAGCTTCAGGGACGTAGATTTGAAATAACGAGCAGGCTCAACACGAGCCTGCTCGATTTATCTGCGGCCGAATTAACTGGCGTTGCGTAACTGCGTCTCCTCTACCCTTACGAGAGGTTCATCTACCAGGTGTTGACTGAGGAACCAGACCTGCAGCTCGTTAGTTCGCAGAACATCGCTCACTACCAGATCGTTTGTGCCATCGTCACCGAGCTGGTCCGCTCGTTTCGCCAACTCCCGGCAATGGCCGATGATGATCTGATGTGCATCCAGCAACCGCGAAAGCTGCACCGGCACTTCTTCCCTGCCCTTTGGCGGACGCTCGATCCGCGTCGTCTCGGCGACATCAGCTGCCATTGCAATTGAGATCCCGCCGAGAAGCTGAACTCTTTCGGCGATGGTGTCCACAAGCTCCGACTGCTCGTCATGGTGCTTATCGAACAACAGATGCAGCTGATAAAAGGTGGGTCCCGCAACCTGCCAATGCGATTTCTTATAGAGATCGCGGAGCGTCATCGTGTCGGCTAACATCAGGTTGAGTTGCTCCGTCATTTCCAGACGAACCGGCTCCTCAAGGTCGAGCGGCAACTGATGGGAGACGGTTCCATATGCTTGAATTTCAGCAGCCCGCTGATGAAGATGGGGTTGCGCGCTCACTTTTCCCCGCTCACTTGCGGGAGCCTTTGTGCTGAGATCCTTCTTGGCCATAATTGATGTTCTCCTTGCTGCGCACTTTTCAAGACCACGGATTCACCTAAACCTCGGCTGTTCTTGAGATGCCCGTGCCGCACCTTTGGATGCGGCGATGCGTGACGGAGCTTTGGGTTCAAACGAAGTTGCTCGTGTTTGAACGCAGTCGCGCGATCATCGCAACGGTTGCACCTGGCAATCGAATCTCCTATGGGGCTCAACATCGCCGGCGCAAAGCTTCAAGTTTGACGATGTCGCGCACATTAATTATGATCGAACTGCGGGGTGGAGCAGTCTGGTAGCTCGTTGGGCTCATAACCCAAAGGTCGGTGGTTCAAATCCACCCCCCGCAACCAAACCTAAAGCGTTAGGCTACATAGGCTTCCAATTCACGGGATTGGGAGCCTTTTTCATTGGTTGTGGTTAAGCCAGCAAATGAGACTGCTTTCGCAACTTCCTCAGCGATCGCAGCGCCGGCCTTTGTGGCCGCTTCTGTGTCGCCAATCGCCGAGAACGTGTGCGTATAAACAACTTGAGTGATCGACTCGGTCAGGGAATGCCCGAGCCTTTCTTCGCGGACCTTCAATGGAACCCCCAGGTGATCGAGGAGGGAGCTATTGAAATGCCGCAGTGCGTGAAAGCCCTTCGGAGCAATCTCGAGCTTCGCGAGGAGCGGCTTCAACGTGCGCGCGCGATAGTTGTCCAAGCACCACGGCTTACCGGACGCAGTCGTGAACAAAAACTCGTGGGCCTTCGCGCGCTGCTTCACGATTTGTTCCCAGAGCAATGCGACCAACTGCGGCGACAGGGCTAGGGACCGTTTTGAGTTTTCCGTTTTCGGCTCCTGTGCGTTGCCGTGCCATACCGACTGAGCAACTGTCAAACGGTCGCCAACGATGTCACTGAGCCTCAAACCGGCAAGTTCACCGGCGCGGAGCCCCGTTTCGGCGGCAAGCCAAAAGAACAGACGATCTTCGCCCTCAACGGTTGCAATAAGCTTTCCCACTTCCGCGAGATCGAAGAACTTCTTTTTCTTCTTGAGGCGCTTCGGCAGTTTCGGCTTCGGCAACGTCGCGTCCACGAACTTCTGGGCCAGCGCCGCTTGCCAGATCAAGCTCACGGATGTCCACAGGTTCCGGATGGTTTTGGGATCGAGACCATCTGCGTTCATTTTCGAGATGAGCCCTTGCAGATCACCCGCCCCAATTTTTCGCATGTCCTTCGTGCCGAAGGCATCCTTCAACTGTTTCGCATGACACTTCAGTCCAGCTCGCGTCGAGGGCTTGCAGAGTGATGCGTAGTCTCGCTCCCAGACCCCCAGGAAAGCCTCGAGCGTCATACTCTTGCTCTCCCGCGTGGACGAACCAATGTTGGCATTCACGCGGTCCAGATGTGGTTGCAGAACCCGCATTGCATCCCGCTTGGTTGAGGTTGTGGGGCAAAGTTGAAGAGTGCGAATCTTGCGCTCCTCGATGCCCTGGCCGTTCAGAACATATTCCGAAAACTGGCCAAGCCACATCGTCCCGTTTGAATTCTTGTACACTGAACCTCTTTGGTACCTTCTTCGTGACACGGTTTCTCCATTCCGTGCCGTCGAACCAATCGCGCGTATCTTATCAGAGTCCGCACGGAAGGGGGAGGAAGTGTGGGGACCGAAGAAAGCCGCAGCCAGGTCGCCAGTCAATTCAATGCTATATGTTTGCATGGCGTTGTTCACCGTTTCTTTATTGATTCGAGGTGCTCGCACAACATCGGCGCAATTTCTTCGGCTGTGTAGACCTTACGCGATGGCGACTGAAGAGGGACTCGCGGCGATGATGCCTTCCAGTTTTTGTCGGGATTAAGCATCGCCGCTAGTTCGGAATCAGGCTTGAAGTTGTATGTGATCTCCATTTGGTCATCTCCAACAAATGAGGCGGCTGTTCGAAAAAAGAGCAAACTAGTCAGGCCAGCTCCGGAGCCCCACAACCGCCTTTCCAACGACAGGGGCAAATCTTTTTTCTTTTACGGTCGATCCACTTGTCGAGTACTCGCCGAATCAATTCGGCCACTGACCTTCGCGCCCACGGCCGCCCCGACGACGGGCACAAATTCTGGCAACTAAACCGGTCGTAGGGATTCAAGTTCCTCGCGCAGTGCGCCGGCCTCATCCCAATTGTGATCTTCTTTCGCAATCGCTTCATCCGTATAGAAATCCAGGGACGATTCGGATTGGGACTCCCAACCAAACTGGCATTCTGCTTCGAATAACCACTCATGGATAACTTCGCAGATAGAAATCCTTCGTTTCGCCGCCTTTATCTCAATGTCCTCAAACATGGTGTCCGTTATTTTGATTGTCATCGTGCGCATGGTGCCCTCCGAAATTCAAATTCCTACCGTGCAGAACCCTTTTTCTTTATCCGCTTCTCAGCGGCGGCCTTTGAAGCTTTTGTTGCAATCTCTTTTCTGCGTTTAGGAGTGAGAGATTTCGCTCTCGCCTTTCCGCCCTTCCTGCCGAGATCGCTGAAAAGTTTCGAAATGTCTTGCTTGTTCATTTCACCATCCCGCTACCATGGCCGTCAAGGTGATAATTAGCGCAAACATTGGACTATATCATCACTGTTTGATATGGTCACGATTCAATATGGTCCCGGCTAAATAAAGTTACGGCTCGAAATCATCCATCCGCATCCGATCAATTTGCATTTTCTTGTGTCGTTCCCTTCGGCCCGGTTTGAACACTTTCGCGCATCCCAACGTCAGAATCCTAGAAGTCCTGCACCTCGATCTCAAACCCCCACCCTTTAAGCAAAGCTTCAGGAACGAATTTTGAGTTCTTGTTGCGGCGTACCCACTCGCGTAGTTGGGGCGATTGCAAATATTGTTCGGGGGAGAGATTGTATGCACTGACCGCCCTCTCAAATTCGGTGATGACGGGGACAATTGGGCCGCAAGGCTCGGGTTTGCCCCAGTTGGGATTTCCGCGACGCTTCATCGCTGGCCATCCGGCATCGAGCGATTTGTTGACTCAAGAAACCGTGTCCGCACAGAGCTTACCTTACGGAAGAGGTACGACGCCCGCGGTTTGAAGAAAACATCGGATAAACGGTAGAACCATACCTTCGGGTTAAGGCTCAATTTGTAGCCGCGACTATATTTGTCTATCGCCATTAGTTCACCCTTTCCGGGTCAAATTCAAAATTCAAAATTCATCGACAGCGGTTTATATAAAGTTGCACCACGTTTGCCGAATACCTTTTCCACTACCTTCAAAGCAACAAGGCGATCTAACTTCCTTCTGGTGTGTGTCTCAGACAACGGAAACGCGAGCATGAATTCAGCGCGAGTAAATGGTTCCTTCTGCCGTCTCGCCCATTGCTCCATTGCATAGTCCGCGTTTATTTCTTCTGGTTTTGACTCGGTTGGCTTACATGGAATCAATCGACCGCCTGCAGCAAACTCCAACTCGAAAACTTCATGCTTTGCATTACGCGGAAGAACCGTCATCACCACTTTGTCCGCGGTATCGAGACCGTTCTCTTTCTGGAGGGTTACTATCGTTTCGACTTTCCGAGCCCATGCCACGGAGCCGTAGATACAATCCCGGAGAGAGACATAGCGGTCTTTCGGCTTCATCTTCGGACAGCCCGTCGAGCCAATAATGGCGACGTGGTAGTGCTCTGCCACACGCTGAAGCGCTTTGATGTTGCGTGAGACAGAGTCCATCTTATGGGCGTCTTCAACTGACAAATCGATTCCTTCCAAGAACACGACAGCCGGTGCGGGATCGGTGCGGTCGAGTTCATCCGCGACAGCCTGGGCGATTGATTTACCTTCGCGATTGAGAATGCGATAGGGGGTATTTGTGAGGTCCAATCCAATTCTTTTAGCCGTGCGCCGCAAGGAACTCAACGAACGATCTTCCAATAGCAAGAGATATGGCAGATGATTTGTCGTGTGCCCGAAAATATTGTGGCCCTCTTTTTGTTCGTGGAGCATCGGCATTACCCAAGTCGTCTTGCCGGCGCCAGAGGATCCCCCAACTAAACTGAGCTCTCCAAGGGGGAACCAACCATCGATAGCCCCTTCCAGAGGATTGACCACGAAATCAAAATCGCCGCCCTCGACGCGCGGCTTCTTGAATTCGGGCTCATCGTCGGGCATCCCTACACCCGTTCCAAAATGCGGTGTTGGGCCGCCGGCGATCTCTTTCTGGAGGTCCGCAATCTCCCAAAGCTTCACAAATTCCGGCCATTCAATCTCAGCGCAATGCTCGTGAAGGCATTTGAAATTCGGGTAACCCCGATCTGTTGCTACCCACACCGCGGAGGAACTGTTTATGGCTTTGTCTGTATGCTCGGATTCATTCGGGCAACGAACCCACCAGCCGGGGGCATGCTTCGTCTTGCCCCGTTCGAATGTGAAGGACTCATTACGCGCATTCAACTTCTTTAAGAGACCCTCCATGTTCTGATAAGTGAAAGGCCCAAGTTTAGGCTCGTCATTCTTCGAAGAGGGACCAGAATTATTAGTTTCTGAAGCGGTGACTTTAGCTAAAGCAGTCAGTTGTTCTAGATTCAAAACGATCTTGCGATCACCCGGCACCTTCAATATACGCATGCGATGCGGACGATCTGTAGTATTCGGGCCTTTTCGGTTCCAAGTTCCGGGGATACCCAGCACACGCGAGGCATTCTTGGCAGTGGTATCTATGTCAACGCCAACGGTTTTAAACATGCCCGCGAAGCCATCAATAGCCGCCGCGAAACCGGCGGCATTCTCTTTTGTGTATGGAATATCAACCGGAATTTTTACGTAGGCCCCATTGCCGGAATCGACAATGGCGGGAGACACGCCACTATTCTTCTTAACATAGACGTATGCCTTCCTTGCCGCTGCGAAAGCCAGTTCTTTCTCCGCATCAGTGGCCGCAAGACTGCCTCGCGACGGTACCTCGAAATCTGTGGGGTCTGAGGCACGTACTCTTGCGCCTTCGCCTTTGGGGGTTCTTTTTTGACGCAACGCGACGACATCGAGATCTGCGGGATCGCCAAGCCGCTTGCGCTGGGGGTCAAACTCAATAACCGCCCACCGGAACTTCTTCATGTTGTCATCGGCCGCCGCTGCGTGACGATCCAGCGTTGAGGGGTCTAGTTCCTGAATGGTTGCCCAGTATTGGGGTGCCGAGTTATTCCGTACGAAGGCTTCGATTTCAGCAATGCTGCCACAGTGAACATTCTTTGCGCCCGAGCACCGCTTTCCATCTTTTATGTACTCCGTTGGGATGCGGACATTGATGATCTCGGTCGGAAGGCGAAGGGCATTCCACCAAGACTGCATTTGGGAGAGGTCGCAGCTCATTAGGCGCCGCCTTTGTCGAGTTCATTGAGAATCACGGCGACGCGAGTCAACGCCTCCGGCGTAAGCGCCCGGAGGACTTTGTTTTGGGTGTATGTGGTAACGGTACCGGTTGAAGTGGTCAGCGCACGAAGGGCCAGGACTTGCCGAAGGGCCTCTTTAACCTCTTTGTCGATTGCTGTTTCTTTGGGGTCGGAATGCGGGGAAGCGGTCATTGTCAGACTCTTTCTTCAATTTCACTTTCACACGTCAGTTTCCCGTGCTAGATACATAATACCAATAATTCCAGATTGCCGCGTCCTTCAGCCGTTTGACATATTAAGGGTAGTGACGTAAGCTAGCGGTGACTGCTTGGGAGGGCGGCCAAAGATGCAATTCTCGAGGACTCCACCCCCGCGGAAACGGAAGAAATACCCCAACCGCGTTACAAATGACCCCTCTTTCGTCCGGATGGTCGCTGGCCTCCGGGTGGGATCCATCGAACAGGCCGCATTGGTCTTCGGCCCCAATGACGATAAGAAACTCAAAATCGCTCACCCCTGGCGCGTGGCCGCAGATCACCTCCGCCGGCTCATTAAGGATGAACGCCTGCCATATCGCCTCAACAAGTACCAGACGGAGGATGGTGGACGGGCAGTGAGAGTCATTCGAGTAAACATTGAGACGGAAGAGGGACCGAAGGAGCGGATCGCATGACCGAGACCAAAATAAAATGGTGGAGACCATCGGTCGAACCAACAGTGGCGGAATTTTGCCGAGACTTCCCCAACGGATACGTCATTGAAGTAGGAGAACGAACTTTTACCGTGAAGGATGGGGTCTGCGAGGCACCGGACAAAAATGCCCTTGTAAGAGGCGTCGCCACGATTACAGCCAAAGGCCAATTATATTGACTAAATAGTAACTACTACTTGCAAAAGATATCCAAGTAGTAAAGGACGCCATTAGTGTTAACTAAGTATTAATATGGCTGGGTCGAGGGCGGGCGCCGCCATTCGCTTTTCTTTTGGGTGCTATTTTGGGTGCCATTTGGGTGCCATTTGCAAAAATGGCGGGGTAATATTCCTTTGTTTTCAGCGTTGTGCAGCCGTTTTTTGAGAATGTGTGATTTTATGGCACCCTGAGAGCCTGGTTGTTTACTACTTAGTAATACTTTTAAGAGGGCGCCATTTATGCACGCACACTGGCAAAAATATGGAGAGTGACGCCGGTATTTTTGAGCAATTTTGGCGGGCGGGCGCGGCGCCTTTTGAGAGGGGCGGTACAATTTGAAACATGGATCTTGAGCGAGCACCCGAAAACACGCTTCTCACTCTTAACACTGCCGAGGCCGAATATGTAGTCGCACGGCTGACAGAATGCCTTGCTCTCGCCAAGCAGCATAAAAGCCATTTCATACTCCAGGTGCCGGTTACCGAACCCGGAAAAAACCGTTCGACCATTACGTTCACTGTAGATGGGAAGAGACCTATTTAGCGGTTCTACCAACGTATCCGTGGGAAGTTAGTTATCCACGTATTAAGGAGTGGCCGATCCGCTAACGCATAGCTCGCCAGCCGGTGGCGTTCCTCTTCCAAGCCCCGCGCGGCGATTCGGGGCGATCTTCGACGGCGAAGATGGCTACTTAGGAGCATCGAACCGGGCCGGCGGGCGGACCCCCCTTCTGCCGGATATCGTCGCGTCCTGGAGTTGGGGGCTCTGGCAAACCCCATGTGCGGCGCAGCACCTTTTCAAAAGATTCTCGCGCGTCCTGAAGCGCCCCCGCCGCGCGCCGGAAGAGGGGCATAACGGGTAATTGACGCTGCGCTAAAAGCAATGAATGCGCGAGTTTGGCGAATGCGCCGCCTTGCGGATGAGGATAGTTCGCGCGATCTTTCTTGGTCGTCAGCAATACCGTAAAGTGGGAATTGATAGCCACTTGGACCTACAAAGTGGGATAAACATCTAAAAATAAACCATTTCCGCAGTATGGCTTCAGGGAGCCTCTCGAATGCCGCGTGGGCCGGGCGGGACAGCGCGGATCTCCGGCGGCCGAAATGCGGTCGCGTTCCGCGCGAGAATTGAGGCTTCTAATATGCACAGTGACGGTTTTAGGTTTCAATCAATGAACATGCTGGTCCGGGGACATAAAAAAGCCAGTGCGGAACTATGAAAGTGACGCCCCCCGCGGGTCGAAAACCACGTGTCAAACCGAATTTGAGTTTATGGCCCTCCGTTTAGCTGACCTCAGACACTGCCCCCGGCCCGATGCGCGAATTTCGGCTCCTGGACGCCCGCTACACCCGTCCTAGCGAGGAAATTTTGCTGGGCCGTAGCGACGCCAGTCCCCGAGCCGGATCAGCAAGCCTTTGAGCCCGGCGCGCCTCGCGCCCCCGCGCGCCGCGACTAAGGGCGGGCGACCGATCGCTGACTCGCCCACCCACCCCTGGCGTGAGCTTGGATCTCGAAGCTGTGACCAAAGACTTGTTGCAAAAGTTGACCGTTATTTGTTACATTGAAACCGCGAAAAGTCGCATTGCAAGCACAGGACTTGCAGCCCTAGAGAGGACCACCTCAAATGAAACAGATACGCAGTGCGGTCTACGCCAGGGTTTCGACCGATGACAAAGGCCAAGACCCGTTGAACCAACTTTTGCAGCTTCGCGAGTTTGCAGCGCAACAAGGCTGGAACGTCGTTTTTGAGTTCACGGACGAATTGTCCGCCAAGAACGGCAACCGACCTGGCTTTCAAGCAATGTGGAAAGCCGCGGAAGCGCATCGCTTCGACGTTCTGTTGTTTTGGTCACTTGACAGGCTAACGCGCGAAGGCACGCTTGCCACACTGCAATACCTGCGACGCTTAAGCGATCTGGGGATCAAATTCAAGTCCTACACGGAGCAGTACATCGACAGTCTCGGTATCTTTTCAGACGCGATCATCGGGATTCTCGCAGCCGTGGCTCAACAGGAACGTGTTCGGCTCAGCGACAGAACAAAAGCCGGTCTCGCCAGAAAACGAGCCGAAGGCAAAACATGGAAGCGCGGGCCTAACCGCAAGTACAAAGCCGGCGAGCCCAGCCGCACAACACTGTGGCGTAGATCACAGAAGGAGCAGACCGGGCACGACTAGTGCGAGTTGTGCCGTCACAACCCTTCCTTCTTCTTCAGATTGACGAGTGCCTCCTCGCGACGTTTTTTCCGCTCTTCCTTTAATCCTCCAACATATTGATCGATCGCCTGACGTGAAACCCCAAGAATGCTGGCAAGGTCTGCGGCGGGCAGGAGAGGATACTTGAGATACAGCCGTCGTGCGTGACCCCATGTCGGTCCTCTGTCGTGCCACGTTTTCCCGTGCTTCCGTGCTTCCGCTCTTTTGCGTTCTGTCGATCGCTCTGGCAATAGTCCTCCTTCAATCGCCGCGTGACTCGACGTGGACAATACTCTTAACAGCCGTCGCAATGGCACGTTTCGAGAATCCCGCTGCGTAGAGTCGCTTGCGGAGTTCCGACAGTTGCGTTTCTTCCACCACCCTCAGATAACCTGGGTCAGCATCTACGCTCATTCCCCGAAGCCCTGAAGACGTTATGGTCTGTACGGCACTCCCACCCAGCGTGACTTCAGCCTCTGCCAGGACGGAGTCCGCAATCCACTTGACTGTGATTCTGTGAATCCGGTTCTCTAACATAGGTCAATCTTACTCGGGAGCGAATGGCGCACCGAGGTGCGCCCAGCGATCCCGCGGTGTATTGACCTCTTCAGTGTCCGCACAACGGACAGACGAGCATCGCTGCCCGTTTCGGTCTACTCGCTGTCGTGCGCCGCGTCTTTGAATGCCGCTGTAATCGTTCGCGTGTTAAAACCGACAGCCCGCAATTGCTCACGGAGTTCTGACAATTCTTCTGCCGCAATGTCCGCAAGGTAAGAGGCGTCAGAATCCGACTCAATACCCCACAGGCCGCCAGACGAGATTTTCCTGAACGACGCCGGCACTCCCCGCAGGGATGAGAATCTCAGCCTGCGCTCGGATGCCGATATAACACCAGTCCCCACGCTGCAGGCGTTCCATCCGCTCATAGTCGCGACGGACGTACTCCCGAATCTTTTCGGGCGTCTCGCCCTTGTAGTTCCCGACTACGCCGTTGAAATACCGGAGTTCTTCGCGTTCCATGTCCCCACGTTCGCCACAATCACAGCCGTCTTGCTCCGTGATATCGCATGCCGCAAGCCAGAGAATCCGCTGCAAGTTCAGGCCATGGTCTGACAGTTCTTCTGCTTCCCATGCGCCGTACTCTTTCAATTCAGAAGACAGGACCGACTGGTCAATCTTGGCTAACTGATCGGCGATCACGGGCACCTTAGTTAGTTGTCGCGTGTCTTCGTCACAATCGCCCGAGTGACTCACTGACTCTGCCTGTTGCATCGTCATCTGCAATTCAATCCGCCCGCTACCGGACGAGTACCAGAGCAGTTTCCCCTCTGTGCCGGAGTTTATCGGGCAATCAAGCGAGTGTCTGCGGTCAATCGCGTAATCAGTTTTCGCACGGTCGGAGTACTGACCGAGATACGACGTGTCAAGATCATTGTCCGTCATCCGTTTGATAGTGACTTTCGAGATGCGTTTCATGTTTTTCATGGCGTCCTTCTCCCTCTGCGGTTTAAGCCCGCGTAAGCACTCAGGATGCGAACTGAATGCTGTACGCGTTCCCTAGCGATAGGACGACGCCATTAGCTTCGCGTAGTCGATGGCTCGTACCTCAGCCCGCCACTCGTCAGAGATTTTCGCTTTACCGCGGCAGAGACAACCAACGACGGACATTTCTGCGGCCGTATGGCGCCATTGTAGGAAGATTGTTGCGGGATACATCTCTTTCGCTTCAGAACCGTCCGCGAAATTCCCAAGCAGGATGAGCTTCGCAGCAGTAACGTTGCTCATGGGTGCTTTCCACTCTTGCGGGCGACCGTTACGGTGTTGGCGTTCGTTGACTGTCTCGGCGTCGAGAAGTTTTCCTAGCGCGTCCGTCCAAGACTGGTTTTTGGCGTAGTCTTTGAGCAGTGGTTCGGGATTATTAGTTCCACTCCCGTCGCGGTAGGCAGAATTGATGAACTCCTGCATTTCTGCCCAAAGTCGATTGATGGTTGGTGTCAGTTGGGTGCGTTTCGTTTTCACGGCGTCTTCCTCCAGTTTGAATTTGTTGGTTACTCGTTAGAGCAAAAGGGGAGATGCGGCCGGCTAATTCGCTATCGATTCGTTGGGCATAGTGCCATCGTGGGGTAAGTAACCGGCAACTCAGGAGTCGATAGATCTGTTGGCGTCATTCGCACGGGTTATCCACATTGAATTGCTTTCGACGAGAGTGTCGATTCCCTCGTAGTCGTCATTCGCAATGCCCATCGGCCCGGCACGCCACGGCTATCTCGGCGTAGCGTGGTGAAGGTTTGACCACATCTTCTACTCGTTCATAAATTATTTTCATAACGTCCCCTTTCATGTTGTCAGTATTGCTTATCACTTGACATATGTAAAGCGATCTTTGGTAATACCGGACAAAATGTTTTGGTCGTCCCCCTAAAACAACTGTGGATGCAAGCAGACGCAGCATAGGCAACTACAGGCCAACAACGGGGCCTTATGACGACCAGGACCTTCCCCGCTTTGATGCCGTGCCACATTAGGATTCCCTGCGGTCGGCAGGCCACCTTGAGAGGACTAGGGGAGAGAGCGAGCCTGGGGTAGCCTTGCCACGCCGATTTGTCCACGCGCCGCGTTTGATCCGTAATAATTAGGACAGTGACATCCCCCATACGGGCTAACTTAAGCCGGACGGGCTAGAAGTTGACACTGTCGGCCGGTTTCTAGGCGGTAACTTCCGGGTAGCCGACAAACCGCCCAGAACTTCGTCATCGTTTGTGCAACCCCTCTGTCTGAATCTCCCAGGAGTGTGTCGTGTCGACGATTCGTCGCAGTGGGAGCGAGTTCGCGTCAAGGGCTACCTTCGCCTGAGAATGCCATGTGTGCCCAAGTCATAGCGTGTGCAGACGATGCGTGGTGCGGTCTTCTATAGAATGAACTTTGAGAATCTTAAAATGCACTTCGTGCTTTTGAGGAGGATTTCATGTCGGCAAAGCGAATTGGCATCCTCACGGGAGGCGGCGATGTCCCGGGCCTGAATTCTGTTATTAAGTCGGTCGTCTATCGGGCGTCCGAAATCGGATGCGAGGTGCTTGGCATACGCCGCGGCTGGGAAGGATTGACGCACGTGGATCTGAAAGATCCGGCCAGCCGATCGCGTTACATCCAACCGCTCAACCGTGAGAACACCCGCACCATTGATCGCACGGGGGGCACGTATCTGCACACTTCGCGGACCAATCCCACCAAGATGCAAAAGCTGCCGCCCACGCTCGCGGGGCAGCGGTTTTCGAGTAAGGAATCAACCGAGAAGGGCGTGACCAGCACGGTGTTCGACGTGACTCCCGTGGTGCTGAAGAATATCGAGATGTTGGGATTCGATTACCTGGTGGCGATCGGCGGAGATGACACCCTCAGCTATGCCGCCGAACTTGACCGCCAGGGAGTGAAAGTGATTGCCGTTCCGAAAACCATGGATAACGATGTTCGCAACACCGAGTATTGCATAGGTTTTTCGACTGCCATTACTCGCGCGATGGACGCCATCGAGCGGCAGCGGACCACCGTTGGCTCGCACGAGCGCATCGGTATCTTTCGGGTGTTCGGTCGCGAAGCCGGCTACACCGCTCTCTACACTGCGTACGTGACATCGGTGCGCTGCTGTATCCCCGAGTACAAAGTGAATTTGGAGCACCTTATCGAAATCCTGATCACCGACAAACGCAACAATCCCAGCAACTACTCCCTGGTGATTCTTTCCGAGGGCGCCGAGTGGGAAGGCTATACGGTGAAAGAATATGGCCCAGCCGATGCCTTCGGCCACCGCAAGAAGATGAGCGTGGCCGAGGACCTGAGCGACGAGATCAAGACTGCCACTGGAAACGAAACCGTGGTCAGCGACCTGACCTACGATTTGCGCTCCGGCAGTCCGGATTTCGTCGACCGCATGGTCGCCTCCACCTACGCCGGAATGGCGATCGATGCTGTAGAAGGGGGAAAGGCCGGCCTGATGACGGCGATCAGCAGTGGTTGCTACGCGATGGTACCGATCCCCGACCCTAAATTCGGGCCTCGCAGAGTGGAGGTCGCTAGCATGTACAACACGGAGCGCTACCGGCCGACTTACGATCGCAAGCTGGGACTACCGATTTTCTTGACGCGAGCCTAGTGTGGAGCTCTGGACTGGAGGCCGTTTCTTCGGTGTCCGGACCGCGTGGCCGAGGATGCAGAATAAATGGTTGTTCGAAGCTCCAGCAAGACGGTATTTGCGTAACGTGTTGTCCTGGCCGAGTGACGGGCAACTCTTCCCTAATCTCGTAAGGTAAGGGTTGCCGACGATCCAGGAGTTACCGCGTGGTGGCTCAAGTTGAGATGCTGGATGTGGCTACTTCTAGCCTGCGGTACATCCGGATACATTGTCGATAGCCGGGATGTCAAAGCCGAAATCGGGGACGATTAAGAGGAGGAACAAACATGGTCCAATCGGGTGCGCGCAAAAAAGAATGTCTGAGGATTCTGTTCTGGCTAATCCCCTGCGCCTTGTTGTTCACCGCCGCTCCTCCGCATGCAGCGGCCCAGTTCAAAGCCTGGGTCATGGCCAAGCTCCCCGACACACCTGAGGGTCTCGGAGTAGATTCGTATGGCAACCTCTACGTGACACTAATGCATATTGGGGAAATCGTCATGCTCAAGGATGACGGGAGCTACGATCACATCGCATGGGTACCGTCGAAGGAAGAAAGTGGAGAGGGAGACCTGATCGGCCTCGATCTTGACCAGTCGGGCAACATCTACGTCGCATATACGGGCCACTCGAAACATGACTTCAGGAAGGACTTGGGAGATCCGTTCCATCCCGCTTGTCGTGATGCGACCGTAACCCGTTCTGGAGTTTATAAAATCGACGCTAAAACCCGAAAAGTGACGCCCCTCGCGACAAAAGCGGAAGGTTGGCCCTTTTGCTATCCGGACGATGTTGCGATCGATTCGAGCGGCAACGTGTACATGACGGACCTCACGTACTCCGGAATCTGGAAGATCTCTCCGGACGGGAAAAAGGTGGACCTGTGGTCGGCCCATCCTCTGCTCAATTGGTCCCCCAAGCCTTATTCGGGATTCCCACTGGGAGTCAATGATCTCGTGCTCGATAAGCAACAGAAGAACATCTATGCCGTGACCGACGGGGATCCCATGATACTCAGGATCCCGATTAAGGATGATGGGACGGCGGGTGAACCTGTACCGTTGCCTTACGGATTCTCAGCATTCGATGGGATCGAGTTGGACGCCAAAGGCAACATCTACGTATCGGAGATTTTGCTAAACCAGATCTGGGTCCTTTCGCCTGACGGTTCGCAGCGCATCCTGATAGCCACTAAGCAGAACGCGCCGCTGGACAACAACACTAGCCTGGTTTTGAAAGGAGATGTTCTTTGTACAGCCAACCTTGGCTTCACCCACCCTAAACCCGAGCAAGCAGACCGAACGGTGGTCTGCATGAAGGGTTTCGCCCTGCCGAAATAGTTGGATTATGGAAGAGTAGCCGACCATTCGGGAGTCAAGGGCGACAAGCGAGTTTGTCGGTACCTATGCAAACGGGTCCCCTGTGGGTTCGTGCTGTGGAAGCCGATTTTCGTTTGGCGGCTGGCGTTGCGGGGTGCAGATTCTATTCTTGCTGCTGACCTGTTGTACCGACGATTGGCAGAACATCGGCGGTTATGTAGCCTGCGTACACCATGTCACTCACAGTTGGCACAAGTTGATCGCCCGCAGGTAACAAACCAACAGCCCGGTTCTTCCCGGCCCTCTTAGCCTCCCCAAGGGCTCGATCAGCGAAATTGAGAACTTTTTCGTAATTGACAATTTCGGGATGTTCGGAAAGCCAGGGGAATGCAGCCCACCCAATCGAGCAGGTTCTACAAATCGTTTCATCCGGATTCGTAAGCGCGAAAGGTGTACCGCTGACCGCGGCGAGCACTCGCGCGCTGAGAGTTTTAGCCTCCCCGCGATCCGTATAGCGCGACAGGATTAAGAATTCTTCACCGCCCCACCGCACCAAAACATCGGAGTGCCGGATGGCCGAACTGATTCTGCGTGCCATTTCTACTAGCACTCTGTCACCAACATCGTGTCCATAGCGGTCATTGACTTCTTTGAAATTGTCCGCGTCAATCAGGTAAAAGACCAAGTCTCGGGTTAGCTGATCACGATTGTCCTCATAACAGCGCAACACATGGTTGACGTCTCCTTCGATAGTTGCCAGGAAGTATCGGCGGTTGCGGAGGCAGGTCAAAGGGTCGGTCAGAGAAACTTCCTGCAGCACGTTATTGGTACGCTTCAATTCCTCATTCAAGCGGTAATGCCTGAAAAAGATGAGAAACACCATCGCGAACATTATGCCGAGCGTTACTAGTACACGAAAACGCGCAACTGAAGCAGGAATGTCGTGGCCCAAAAGAGTGAAGCCAGCAATTACCGGCAGTGACAACACCGCCATCATCGCGAGCGCTGCAATCCAGGAAGCGTATGTTTCGTCTGCGGACGTTTCTGTCGTGGACGACAATCCTTGTCCGGCTAGGGCGACCACGGTGAACGCCGCAAACGATGCTGAATAGGGAAGGTCATACCAGCTACCCGTGTAATACACTCCTTTGTCGAGTTCGCGATTCAGGAGGTAGAACGCCACGCTATTGAATAACACCGCTTCAAGAAAATAACCGTAGAACTTCCTCCACTGTCCTGAGGCTTGGTACCAGAACACTCCCAAAACAAACGCAAGCACGAGGGCCTCTCCTGCAACAAGCAGATTGTAGTTTCTGTCGTAGTGGGCCAGATCGCGACAGACGTATTGCCAGCAAATCACGTAGAACACGTAGAGATAGAGCCACCACAACAGGAGCAGCGAAAAATCCAGGGCGCCCAATCGAGCACTGCGCGCCGAAGGCTGGAGATGCGGCCGAAGCAACAGGCTAGCTAAGATTGGAACGCCCGACATGAATAAGAGCGCATCGGCGGAAAACATCACCGGCATTTGTTTCTGCAGCACAAGATCGAAAACAATCCACAGCAGCTGGTCAGTCAGCCAGAGTCCCCACCCAGTAGCTTGAAGTATCCAAAACACGCGCATCCGCCCTTTGCTCGATATACCGTTCAAACTGGTGACGATCAGCACGGAAAGCATCAGGAGAGCACAGACAATGTCGCTAAAAGCTGCACGAGCAAGACCGCGCGGGAGTAGGGCAAACGCCACCGACTGCACCGCCGTGAGGAAGACAAGCGCGAGGATCCAGATTTTTGAAAGGTGAGGCAATTCCGGTGGCACCCCGTATGATTCTAAAACTGCGCGATTGACTCACCGTAGGTTACGGAAGTTACACGCTAGGCTCGATGCCACTTCCGAATGACGGGCAAACCGGAAATAAACGCCGATTCGCTTCGAGACCGGTACCGTTAAACGTCGCTACAGCACAATCTCTGCTGCAGCGAGGCGACGGATCGCGGCGGCTCAGACGCACGACAATCCTAAAGCAAGTGCTGTGGTGTAGAATCGGCGCCTGGCAGAAGGCTCTCAAATAGCTACACCGCTGTGGGAGGTCGATCCAATTGGGAGGGTTAATTCCATTAAGTGATGCTTCGCGACGTCCGGTGGGCATCCCCTTCGCGACCGCTCTAATCATCCTCGTCAATGTCTTCGTTTTCTTGATGGAGCTGATGCGGGGTGACGCGTTCGTGATGCAGTGGTCCGCAATCCCTGCCCAGATTATGAGTGGGCATCATTGGATCACGATTCTCACCGCCATGTTCATGCACGGGAGTTGGTCGCACATCATCGGCAACATGATCTTCCTTTGGGCCTTCGGCCCCGAGATTGAAGATGCCATGGGTTGGGGACGGTATCTCGCCTTCTACTTGATCGGCGGGCTGGTAGCGATGGTGGCGCAGGTTTTAGCGGACCCGCACTCCACGGTTCCCAACCTCGGGGCGAGCGGAGCAATCGCGGCAGTGATGGGCGCTTTTCTGGTCACTTATCCTCGCGATCGGATCAAAGCGGTTCTGTTCATCTTTATATTTGTGAAGATCACGTTTATCCCTGCCTGCTTGCTGATCGGCTTTTGGTTCATCACACAGCTGGTTCATGCGGGTGCGGTAGCACAGGTGCAGACCGGAGGTGTCGCATATTTGGCACACGTCGTTGGCTTTATTTTTGGTGCTGTCACCGCACGTTTATTTGAAGATCCGCGTCGAATCGCGTGGCAACGAAGCGCGGATTGATTTGCGACGAGCTGCCTTTCTAGAAGTAAGCCTTTCTACTCCTTCGAGGCTGCAGAGATCCTATGGTCTTGAATTGCCTAACTTCCGAATAGCCGACAATCCGTCCCGAGTATTGGCCGTGGTCGACTGCGACTGGATGAGCCAGTTTGCCGTCAGTTTCGTTGCCGATATTTTCCCAAAAACATCTCGGGCAGGCACCAGAGGGCGATGGCGCCGATCAGGGTCATTAGGCCGAGCAGGTTCCAACCGTTCCCCCCGAGATGCAGGATGCCGAGACCGTACGACAATGCGATGAGGGCCATCAGGAGGAAGAAGGGGCCGGTGAGGTAACAGTGAACGCGCCCACAGCGGAGCGCGTTCACAGTACACGCCACGCCCATTGTGGTGAGCCCGACAGTCCAGACGACTGTTCGCCAAGCGCTGCTGATGGCGGGAGCCCCGGCTACGACAATCGCAATAGCCGGAAGCCAATACAGGAGGAAAACTCGCCACCGGCTTGATAGGATGTCACGCGATTTGCAGGTTGTGGCGTTAGACTCCACACTGCTCCTTCGGTATCAAGGCGATTCTAAAATCTGGAGTGCAGTCCAGGGTCAAGCGAAATTACGGTCGAATCACGGGCAACTCTTCCGTAATCTTGTAAGGTAAGGGTAGCCGACCAACCGCTAACAATGCGAAGAACTCATTCCAAATGAGCTTGACGCGGTAGATTAGCCGGATTCAAATCATTCATCGTTGACTCGCACCTTCGTCCGCAAATTCGTCACAGAGGTCTTCGAGCAGATCAGGTGACTCTGCGATTATGTACCGTTTTTCATCACGGTCACCGCAGTGCCGGACGCTTCATCCCTGTCTTCTCGACCGTGGCGGCAACGCTTCCGCTATCCCCTTGCCGGAAGCGAAGCAATCCATTGATCGACGGTAAGAACCATCGCCGAACGAGGAAACAGGTTCGTCATCAGCTCCTCATGCAGACTTGCCTTGGGATCAGCACATGTACCGGAGAATGGTGATGCTGTAGTCTTCATCCGCCCCCAGCGTAAATGTCGACAGGATGACGCTGCTAGTTGGTACACCCGCCATTACCAGATGCTTGATGCCTCCCGAGCGCAGGACCTCCTTCAAGGTCATTGCCGCTGAAGGCGCAGTACCGGTTCTTGTCCACAACAATCTCATTGCGTCCGGGCTGCAGTAAATCGGCCTGAGCTGTTCTAACAACCCACGCAGTACAAGCTGTGCATTTCCTCGTTTCGTCGAGAAAGAGCGGCTCACTCAATACCGATCATTTCGTTGATTGGGCCCCACGCCTCGTGGCTAGCTTCCTGAAGCGATCCCAGGAGCACGCCGACAGCGCGTCATGCAGCCTTTCTATCGGACTGTGCGAATGCCAGCAGCCGCATCAATTCGCTGACTTGGATGCTCTCCAGCGAACGCACCGCATCTTTGATTTCTTGGCTTAGCCCTTCGTCTATGTGTCCCGCGGCCATCTTGTCGAACTTCGCGTCGATCTCTTTCCAGGTGAATGGTCGAGCAGGAGCCCCGGGGAAGTCTGAGATCTGCTGGGTGAACGATTCGCCATTCTTCAGCCGAACGGTCACTCGGCTCGCGAGGTCGGCCGGGTAACGCGTCGTAAGGCCATCGTCTGGTCTCACCGTTACCTTCAGCAACAGATCTTGGACATCCCTCTTCTCAATCCGGGCGGGCTCGAGTTGCGCCGGTTGCACATCGCCATCCAAGAGCGCGACAGCAATGAGATAAGGGAGGCTGTGGTCGGCGTCCTCCTTGGTGTGGACGTCGTGCTTGGGACCGAATCGTCCGCCTCCAGTGAAATCGTAAGCATCCTCGAAAACATCCGCCTCGATGCTCACGATGTCCGCCGGATTAAATGGGTGAGCCTTATGCAATGCGATCGTGCAAAACACGCCCGATTGTGCCGGAATCGCGGTGTTGTAGGTCTTCAGAGCAATCCGGTCGAAGCAATCCAGTTTCACATTGTCCCAATCGATGTGGATCGGCTTGCCCAGCGCGTGCGCCAGCCCGTCTGTTCCGTCGATGACGTATCTCGGCCCCGTTACCCCACGGGACGCCAGGAAAACTCCATTCATCGACGAAAAGGCCGCTTGCGACGAGTTCAACCCCTTCCACTGCGAGATGGGCGTGGTGCGCACGACCAACAGCGGAATGACGTCACCGCAAATTTCGACGGCCGCCGCGGTTCTTGCCTCATCCAGTTGGAGCGCCCTGGACGCTCCAGCTCCTATCGAGAATGAGAGCGGTGTTGTAAGGTCAAACCCGTCTTCCATGAATGGAGCGACGAGAGTCAGTTCTGACTCGACTTGATAGGCAATTGCCAGCGCGGTCAGGAATTCCTTCGCTGATCGTCCGGCGTGCTCGCAGGCGGCCAAGATTGCTCCAACATTGTCAGACGGATGACAGAGCGACACCGGGCCAAGATAACTGTCCATGAGGTCGACGTACCGCACCAGTGCCGTGTTGGTCGCTGCTGCATAGACGACGTTGGCCTTCCCGCCGCCGATCAAAGTGCATCGCGCGTCCGAACCGCCGAACTGTTTGGCTTGTTCAACACATGCGACCGTCGGAGCCGTTCCGGGAGCGTTGATGGCGCATGCCAAAGAATCGAGCACGCTCACTTTCAAGCGTTCCCGCCGCTCGGGAGTGAGGTCCTCGTAGGTTATCCTGTGCGTGAACTTGGCGATACCCTGAGCTTGGCTTTCGCCAGTGATGACCGGCTTGGGCTTGGTTGCAGCGTCCGACCTCCGCTGGCGCGACTCCTGGAACGGAGCCGCGCCGGCTGATGATGTAAAGTTCCCGATCTCTTTCAACGATGTCCCATGCTCGGATTCCATCATGGTGTCGCTCCTTATGCTTTGACGGATCGCTCCTGTTCAAGCTGCGATCGGATTTTCCGCTGACGACCCTCGCGGCCCGAGCTGGAAACCTTATTTCCGCTAAATCGGATTCTCCTCGAAAAGGCGAGCAACGAGGGTGGAATCGAGATACGCTCGAACCTCAACGATCGTGCCATTCACAAAGCGACATACCCAACAGTACCGGTTGTCGAACCGCATGCCATTCTTTGCGGTAGCTAGGGAATGCAACTCAACCACCGCCCAGTCCCCACTCACCAGCACATGTTCAGTGTGAAGTTCCGTGCCGTGCGGCAAGACTTTCTCCAGCTTTTCAAATGTATGTGCGAGGAACTCGGTCTTGCTGTGATAGTGACCGGCAAGAGGATGCGTTCCCTCTACGATCCAGTCTACGTCGCCCAAGACGTGATCGAAGAACCCTTTACCATCTCCGGATTCCAGATTTTGGAAAATTCCGCGAACGTAGGCTTCGCTCAACGGCAGAGTTACAACAGATCGTGCGGTAGACATTTCGACCTCCTTCAAATATCGTGATCATCAGCCCAAAGAGTACCTAGAACTAATCCCCGAAAAAATGCAATACAGGGAATTCAGTAGGCTGGCAGCCTCTGTCCGCTTGGATGGTTCGAGGGGCACCACCGTTGTCCGAGGATTGTTGAAAGATCACATCAATGGCGATCCTTAGCGGTTGACGGGCAAACCGGCAGTAATCCGCTGTGAACGAAGGGACGAAAACTGGCCGCCTGAGGAATTGCTCCTCAAGCGCTGAAGTCACGTTGCCTGCGGATTCAATGATTCAATCTGGCAACCGTGTGCTTGCTCTGACACTTACTTGTAAGCGTCTGACCAACACACCTGTTCGACAGGCGGGGTTTGTGTTGAAGTGTCCGGATGACCGCAAAAACAGAGTTGTCAGCACCCAAGCGCCGGACACGAGCCGAGGTTCAGCAGTTGGTAGCTGAGTTTGTGAGCAGCGGTATGCGGCGGAGCGAGTTTTGTCGGACTCGGCGGTTGAGCTTCAGCACGCTGGATCGCCATCTGAAAAAGCGGCGTTGGAAGAGAAGGCGTAGACCAGTTTCTTCGGCTGGCCGGTTGGTGCCGGTGGAGTTTGGACGCCAGGAAATCGCCGAAGCAGAGGTGCGCGATTACTTTTCCACGATTCTCCCCGGGCTTGCCGATCTCCCGATCAGGTGCCTCCCAGACGTTACTCCCGCTGTGTGGGTCGCCCGGCATCCATGGAACCAGGCGACGGGAGTGCAGTGTGAAGGTTGATCTTACGACGAAAACCGGATAGTTTCCTGTTTGTCATTTTTGGGCCTGCGGCCCGCGAAACCTTATGAAAATCCCTCAGACGTAACATGGCAACAGGTTGGAGCGGCGAGGTCGAGTCGGCAATGGATAAGTCGAGGCCGTCTGTTTGTCTGATCCGGAGCGTGCGTGATTGAGCGAATAATTGGGCGTCGTTTCTTCCCTTGGGGGAGCGGCGATAGCCCGCGACCCTGGTTGATGTAAGTTGCGGCACGCTTCCGCTCCCGCCAGGAGGAAGCTTATGGCTTACAGAATAGCGGGAATAGACGTTCATAAAAAGATGTTGGCCGTGGTTGTGGCCGACGTCGAAGGCGAAAGCGAGTACCAGTTTGAGAGGCGCCAGTTTGGCACCACCCCTGACCATCTGCGATTGCTGTCGGGATGGTTCGTCGAGCAGGAGGTCGAGGAAGTAGTGATGGAGTCCACGGCACAATATTGGAAACCGGTTTGGGGAGCACTGGAACGGTACTGGAAGCCGACCTGCCAGAAGCGGGAAAGTGCTGGCCCGATGTCAGGAGCGCTGCATCTGGCACAAGCGCAGTCGAATCGCGGGCCGAAGGGGCGGAAGAAGGATTTCCCCGATGCGGAACGACTGGTGAAGCGGTTCGTGGCTCAGGAGCTGACCTTGAGCTTTGTGCCCGATACTGAACAGCGACTGTGGCGCACCGTGATGCGCAGAAAGTACCAGTTGACCCGCGACCGGGTACAGTTGCAGAACCGACTGGAGAGTCTGCTGGAAGAGACCCATATTAAATTATCCAGTCTGGTCTCGGATCTGCTAGGTCTGAGTGCACGGCGTATGCTGCAGGCGCTGGCCGACGGGGAAACCAACCCCATGTCTCTGGCCGCTTTGGCCGATAAGAAGTTGCGTGCCACGCCGGCACAATTGTGCGACGCGCTGAGCGCCTGCACGGAGCTCAACCCGGTTTACCGCCGGCTCCTGAAGATGGTACTGGAAGAATTGCAATTTCTCGAGCAGCAGATCGTCAAGCTGGAGCAAGAGATGGCGAGTCTTCTCATCCAGCACCAGGAGGCCGTGCAGCGGCTCGCCGAGGTGCCCGGTCTAGGAGTAGCTTCGGCGCAGCAGATCATTGCCGAAGTGGGTGCCAAAGCGGCGACGTTTGCTTCGCAGAAGCATTTATCTTCCTGGGTGGGAGCCTGTCCTGGAGGTGAAGAGAGCGCGGGAGTATCCACGAGCCACCGCTCCCCCAAAGGCAACCGCCAGATGCGGCGCATTCTGAATCAATGCGCCAACGCTGCGGTCAAAACAAAAGGAAGCATCTTCGAGATCGTGTATCGCCGCCTCGTACTACGCCTGGGACACAATCAGACCATCGGGGCAATTGCTAATCGCCTCTGTCGGCTGATCTGGATAATCTTGCACCAAGGGGTCCGCTACGAGGAACGCGGTCAAGTCGTGTGCGAAAGGTCGAAACGAATACGCACTGCGAGAATGATCCGGCAGCTCCGAAGCCTCGGCTACCGCGTCGAACCGCTGACTGTTCAAATCAACCTAGCATGAGGCCCGGAGCGGGCTGTGGGATTTTCGACCCTGCCGACGATCCACGCACTGGGGTTCAACTCCTCCCCAAAAACCCGTGGCCGATAGGTTTCGCTTGACCCCTGGCCCTCGTGTCCTACAATTACCCAAGAGTCCTCCCGAAACGAGGCCGATTACGGCGACACGCGATACAGGCAAGCTTCAACCAATATCTCCCGCCGACGATCTACTGCGGCGTTTCATAGACACTGCTCCTGCGTTTCTGCACAGTTCTGATCCTGACGGCAATCTCGGTTTTTTCAATCAACGCTGGCTTGAATACCTCGGCGTCAGTGAAGAAGATCTGCAGGGCTGGGGCTGGACTGCTTTCATTCATCCTGAAGATTCAGAGGGAATGTTGACAAGGTGGCGTGATTGCCGTGCCAGCGGAGAAGTGTTCCAGTACGAAACCCGCGTGCGCCGTGCCGACGGACAATATCTCTGGTTTCTGCATCGTCACGTTCCCCAGTGGGATGACCAAGGGAACATCGTGATGTGGTATGGATCCAGTATCGAGATTGACGATCGGAAGCGTGCAGAGGAAGAGCTCAAGAAAGCATTTGACGAAATCAAAACGCTAAAAGACCAGCTGCACAACGAGAACCTGGCTCTCAAGGAAGAGATTGATCAGGCGTCCATGTTCGAAGAGATTGTGGGAGCATCGGATGCAATCAAACGAGTTCTCGCTGTTCTGTGCAAGGTTGCGCCGACCGATTCCAGCGTGCTGATCACGGGTGAAACGGGAACCGGAAAGGAACTTGCAGCGCGTGCAATCCATAAACGCTCGCACCGCGCACGGAACGCCTTTGTCGCAGTCAATTGTGCTGCCATTCCCCCTTCTCTCATTGCTTCCGAACTTTTCGGCCATGAAAAAGGAGCCTTCACAGGCGCTACTCAACGGCGCTTAGGGCGATTTGAAGTTGCCGACGGCGGGACAATCTTCCTGGATGAAGTAGGTGACTTCCCAGCTGAGACCCAGATCGCTTTGCTGCGAGTCTTGCAAGAACGTGAATTAGAGCGAGTGGGTGGCACCCACCCAGTACCGATTGACGTACGGGTCATTGCCGCCACCAACTGCGATCTGCAGGCCGCGGTGGACGCGGGCTCATTCCGGCGCGACTTGTTCTACCGGTTGAACGTGTTCCCAATTCGCATGCCGTCGCTGCGCGAGCGCGTCGAAGACATTCCCCTGCTCGTTGCATACCTTGCTCAGCGTTATGCCAGCAAAATGGGAAAAAAGATCGACGAGATAGATAAGAAAACCTTGGAGCTGTTTCAGACCTATCATTGGCCTGGAAATGTACGGGAACTGCAAAATGTGGTGGAACGAGCCGTCATCCTGTGCGAGGGAGGAACGTTTGTTGTGGATGAGAACTGGCTCGTGCTGGCATCGCCCAGACCTGCCCCGAGTGAAGTTGCTCTCGCCTCTCTTGCCGATCGGGAAAAGGAAATGATCGAGAACGCACTGACCGAGAGTCGCGGACGGGTATCCGGCCCTCTGGGTGCAGCGGCCCGCCTGGGCATTCCCCGCTCAACTCTTGAATCCCGAATTAAAAGTCTAAACATTAACAAACACCGGTTTCAGGCCGCCTAGCTCAAATTCAATTCCTCCCGTCCAGTCGCAGCGGCGTTGTCGAAAACTCGACAATTGCCGAGATCTCGCCACCAGAAACTCTCGCCATCCTCAATGCTGTCATTCGTTTGCGAATGGCATCCGATTTGCGGTTATACCGATCGTCGTGAGTGAACGAGTTCGGGTCCAGAAATGTTGAGACTTGAAGAAAGTCGGGAGTCACACCTTCTACGAGTGAGTGGGCGTATCGACGCGGAGAGTCTTGCGGAGCTGAGGATGCAAATGCAAATTCATTCGTCGCCCATTGCTCTCGAACTCGGTGAAGTGACGCTGGTGGATGCTGATTCTGTGCGCTTCCTGGCAGCGGCAGAAGCAGCCGGCACAGAACTTCGAAATTGTCCGCTGTTTGTTCGTGAATGGATTCGAAGGGAGCGTTCTGAGCTCGCAAGACGTGAGTGAAATGAATCAGCCCCG
>Ga0310037_10000106_pt1 | contig 71343 bp, 62 predicted proteins | sample Sb_taG_11_FD_200239 | JGI IMG/M metagenome (GOLD analysis project Ga0310037, IMG submission 200239) | Peat soil microbial communities from Weissenstadt, Germany - Sb_50d_3_AS metaG (v2) (version 2) | ecosystem: Environmental > Terrestrial > Soil > Wetlands > Peat | place: Germany: Weissenstadt... | reverse complement strand
ACGATCACTCTCACAATCGATGGCCGCGAGGTCGAGGCGCCGGAGAACGCGATGCTGGTCGACGCCGCCAAGCACGGTGATGTCGAGATCCCCGTGTTCTGCTACGAGCCCAAGCTGGGCCAGCCCGTGGGGGCGTGCCGTATGTGCCTGGTCGAGATCGAGGGCATCGGCAAGCTGCAGACCGGCTGCTCGACGCCGGTAAAGGACGGGATGGTCGTGCACACACAGACCGACCGCGTGAAGACCGCCCAGCAGGCCGTCGTCGAGTTTCTGCTGATCAACCATCCGCTCGACTGCCCCGTGTGCGACAAGGGCGGCGAGTGCCCATTGCAGGACATCACCTTCGGCTGGGGCGGTGGAACCTCGCGCTTCATCGAGCCGAAGCGCCACTTCGTAAAGCCCCTGGAGCTCTCCCCCACGATCGCGATCGACCGTGAGCGATGCATCCTCTGCTACCGCTGCGTGCGCTTCTCCCAGGAGATCTCCGAGGACAACCAGCTGGTGCTGCTGGAGCGCGGCACACACTCCTACGTCTCCACCTTCGACGGCCACCCCTATGTGGCCCCGTTCGCCGGCAACATCATCGAGCTTTGCCCGGTCGGCGCGCTCACCTCCCGCGCTTACCGCTTCCGCGCGCGTCCATGGGACGTGGAGGACGCGGGCTCGGTGTGCACGCTGTGCCCGGCGCAGTGCAACGTCACGCTGACCGTCCGCGACGAGCGCGTGATGCGGGTGCTCGCCCGCGAGCACCCCGAGGTCGACGACGGCTGGCTGTGCGACCGAGGGCGCTTCGCCTACCCAGGGGCACACGGCCCGAAGGGCTGGGCCGGCGACGCGATCTCCCAGAACGGCAAGCGCGCTGAGCATGGCGAGCGCGTGACCGAGCCGCTTCTCCGCGATGGCGGCGAGCTGCGCCCCGTCTCCTGGGAGCGCGCGTTGGAGGAGGCCGTCACTGGCCTTGAACGCGCCGGCGAGCGCATGGGCGCGATTGCCGGCGGACAGGCCACGAACGAGGAGGGTTTCCTGCTTGCGCGCCTCATGCGCGAGGGCTTGAGCTCCCCGCACATCGACTCACGCGCCGCAGGCGCGCTGTCACTGGAGCTACACCGCGCGCTGAACGATCCGCGCGTGCAGGCGAAGGTCTCAGACCTCGAGTTCGCGCATGCGGTCCTACTGCTCGAGACAGACCCGATCACCGACGCGCCGATCCTCGACCTGCGCTTGCGCAAGGGCGTCCGTCGCCACGGCATGAAGCTGCTGCGAGCAAGCGCCGCGGACCTGCTGAGCGAGGAGTCGAGCCGCGCACTTACGGAGTCGCTGTCGCAGGCCGGCGAGGAGATCGTCGTGCTGTGGAGCGAGCGCCTCACCGCCGGCCCCGATGGCGGGCGCGCCGCTCGGGCGCTGCTCGACCTCGCGGAGACGCTCTCCCTGTCTGACACCGAGGGCGCTGGACTGCTGGAAATCCCCGCCGGAGCGAATGGCCGCGGTCTACGCGAGGCCGGGGTGTTGCCCAACGTGGGCCCGGGACTGTGCGAGGCAGGATCGTCGAGCGGTCGCGATGCTCGCGGGATCGCCCGCGGACTGGCGGAGGGTGATCTCTCGGGGCTTTACCTGTTGCAATCCGACCCGCTGCTCGACTTGCCCGATCGTGAGCTGTGGGAGCGAGCGCTCGAGCGGTCCGCGACGATCGTCGCGCACGCGACGTTCCTCACGGAGGCCTTGAGCGCACACGCGGACGTCGTCTTCCCGGCCGAGACGTACGCCGAAAAGGAGGGGACGATCGTCCATCCGGACGGTCGCATCCAGCGCTTGCGGCCCACCGTCGCACACATCGGCTCGACGCGCGCGGGATGGCAGCTGCTCCTCGATCTGGCCACACGTCTCGGGCTCGACCTGGACGTGAGCGCCGGCGCCGCCGGCGTGTTCCCCGAGGGGATCGTCTCCCAACAGCTGATCGACGCCGTGCCTTTCTACGCGAGTCTCACCCTCGAGGAAATCGGCGGCAAAGGCATCCGCTGGCAGGAGCGTGACGCCGCGCGGTCCTACCCAACTCGAGAGCAGCTCGTATGACCGCGCCATCTCCGCTGGCCACGGTTGGCTTCTACGAAGCATGGTGGATCCAGATCCTCAAGGCGATCGTGATCTTCGCCGTCGGCCTGCAACTCGTGCCGGTCGTGCTGCTCGCCGAGCGCAAGCTGCTCGGGCGGTTTCAGAGCCGCTACGGCCCCAACCGCGTCGGACCATACGGCGCGCTGCAGCCGCTCGCGGACATCCTCAAGCTCCTGACCAAGGAGCAGTTCCGGCCCACCACCTCGATCGGTTTCCTGTTCGCGGTGGCGCCGATCGTCTCGATCCTGACCGCCGTCGCCGCCTTTGCGATCATCCCGTTCGGCAACGTCCAGCACATCTTCGGCACACGCGTCGGGCTTTACGGGGTCGACGTGTCGATCGGCCCGCTCTACCTGTTCGCGTTCGGCGGGGTCGCCTTCTACGGGATCATGCTCGGCGGCTGGTCGTCAGGCTCGAAGTACTCGTTCCTCGGCGCGATGCGCGGCGCCGCGCAGCTGGTCTCCTACGAGGTCTCTCAAGGGTTGGCGCTCGTCGGCGTGATCATGACCGCGCAAACGCTCTCGCTCACCGGGATCGTCGAGGCTCAGAAAGGCATGTGGTACCTCGTGCCGCAGTTCTTTGGGTTTCTGATCTTCCTCACCGCGAGCTTCGCCGAGACCAACCGCGCACCCTTCGACCTGACCGAGGCCGACGCCGAGCTCGTCGGCGGCTACAACACCGAGTACGGCGGCGGGCGCTTCGCGTCGTACTACTTCGCTGAGTACCTCAACGTGCTCGTCGTCTCCGGCGTCGTCACGACCGTGTTCCTCGGCGGCTGGCTGATGCCGTTCGGCATCCACCCCCCCGGGTGGGTCGATCCGATCGTGGTCCTGTTCAAGATGTCGCTGATCACCTTCCTCTTCATCTGGATCCGCGCGACCCTTCCCCGCCTGCGCTACGACCAGTTGATGAGCTTCGGCTGGAAGGTGCTGCTGCCGCTCGCAACCCTCAACACGCTCGTCACCGCGGTCCTGGTCGTGACCACACACTGATGATGCCCGAGCAGCCCACCCAATCGAGCGCAAGCGCCCCGGAGCCAAAGTCCACACCCCCCTCCGCACCCAGACCCACAGCATCGACATCCACGCCCACGGCGACGGCCGGGCTCCTCGTCGAGCGCTGGAGTCCCGGCGACGACGTGATCGAGGTTCAGCGCACGCCGGCTCCGGGCCCTGTGCGCGGCACGTGGCGCACATTCCGCGAGACCGCCCGCGGCCTGATGACGACGTTCGGGCGCTTCCGGGAAACGCCCGTCACGGTTCAGTACCCGGAGGAGAAGACCCCCGTCTACCCACGCTTTCGCGGGCGACACAAGCTGCACCGCTTCGAGGACACGCATTTGGAGAAGTGCGTCGGCTGCTCGCTGTGCGCCGCCGCCTGCCCGGCCGACTGCATCCGCGTGGTCGCCGCTGAGAACACCCCCGAGAACCGCGTCTCCGCTGGCGAGCGCTATGCGGCCGTGTACGAGATCAACCTGTCGCGCTGCATCTTCTGCGGCTACTGCGAGATCGCCTGCCCGTTCGACGCGATCACGATGGGCCACGACTACGAGCTCTCCGACTACGACCGCACGGATCTGATCTTCACCAAGGAGATGCTGCTCTCAGAGCCACTGGAGCGCACGCCGCTGAGGAACGAGGGCGAGTAGCCGATGAGCGGGGGGACGACAGTGCTCAGAGGGTGTGCGTGCGCAGTGGGAGAGCACGGCTAGCGAGATGTCCTCCGTCCTGTTCTTCATCGCGGGCTTCGGCGCGATCGCTGGCGCCGTCGGCGTTGTGGTCCTGCGCGATCCCTTCTATAGCGTGCTCGCGCTCGTCTTCCATCTGATCTCGCTCGCTGTGTTGTTCTTGCTGCTGCGCGCCGAGTTCGTCGCCGCCGTACAGGTGGTCGTATACGCCGGCGCGGTGATGGTCCTGTACGTGTTCGTCGTGGCCTACGTCGGCGAGGAGAGTGAGTCCCTCGGCGAGCGGCTGCGCGGCTCGGGGCCTGTCGGCTCCGGCCTGCGCCGCGCTGGAGCGATCCTCGGTGGAGCGCTGCTCGTCGAGCTGCTGATCGCGCTGCTCGGCACGGGCCTCACAGCGATCGACGGGTACGGCGCGGGCTATGAGCCGGGGTTGGGTGGGGGTCCTCATCAATTCGGCACCCCCGCCTACATCGGCCAGCTGCTGCTCACGCGTTTCCTGCTCGCGTTCGAGGTCGCCTCCTTCCTCTTGCTGATCGCCGCCGTCGGCGGGGTCGTGCTCGCCCGTCGCCGGGGCGGCCTCGGCGAGGAGGACGAGCGCGACATGCTCACCCCGCTCGATCTGCTGCGCCCGCTCGGGACCGGCACGACGGCCGAGGGCGTCGGGGGGGTCCTCAGACCCGTTCAAGGGCGCCTCGAGGGCGCCCCTCGATCTCGACCGAGCCTGCCGGACGCCGGCTCGAGGCGCCCCCGATGACGATCGGCTGGTATCTGGCGGTCTCGGCGATCGTCTTCTCCCTGGGCGCCGTCGGCGTGATGACGCGCCGCAACCCACTCGTCGTGCTGCTCTGCCTGGAGTTGATGCTCAACGGCGCGAACCTCGCCTTGATCGCGTTCTCGCGCATGTGGGGCAACGGCGACGGGCAGATTCTCGCGATCGTCGTGATGACCGTCGCCGCGTGCGAGGTGTGCATCGGGCTGGGCATGATCGTCGCGCTCTACCGCCGCCAGCTTCCGATCGACGTCGACGAGCTCAGGGAGCTTCAAGGCTGATGAGCGCGACCACATATGGCTGGCTCGTGCTGCTGTTCCCGTTGCTGGGCACGCTCGTAATCGGCCTGGGCTACCGCTCGTTGCCCAGCCGCTCAGCTGGATGGATCGGCACAGGCGCGATCTTCCTCGCCTTCCTCTCCGCGCTGGGCGCACTGATCGCCCTCCAGGGTCACTCCCCCGCGCACCGTCAGCTCGTGTCGGCGCTGTGGAACTACGCCTCCACCGTTGGCATCGACGCGCAGCTGTCGATCCTCGTCGACCCGCTGTCGGTGTTCATGATCCTGATCGTCAGCGGTGTATCGACGCTGATCCACCTGTACTCGATCTCCTACATGGATGAGGACCGCGGTTTCGCGCGCTACTTCGCCTACTTGAACTTCTTCGTTTTCTCGATGCTGCTGCTCGTGCTGGCGGGCAACTTCCTGCTGCTGATCGTCGGCTGGGCGTTCGTCGGCGCGGCCTCATACCTCTTGATCTCCTTCTGGTACCGGCGCACGACGGCCACAAGAGCGGGGGTCAAGGCGTTCGTAATCAACGTCGTCGGCGACGTGGGCCTCGTGCTCGGCACGTACTTCATCTTCAAGCACACCGGAACGCTCGACTTCTTGAAGACCTTCCACGCGACCTCGACCGGAGCGTTTGGCCACACCACGACGGGGCAAGCCGCGGGCAGCGGCGACCTGACGGCCGGCTGCATCCTGCTGCTCGTCGGCGCGTTCGCCAAGTCCGCGCAGATTCCACTGCACACCTGGCTGCCCGACGCGATGGAGGGCCCCACCCCCGTCAGCGCCCTGATCCACGCCGCCACGATGGTCACCGCCGGCGTGTACCTGATCGCACGCATGCACCCGCTGTTCGAACTCGCCCCCGCCGCCCAGGACGTCGGCGCAATCGTGGGCGCCGCCACGCTGCTGGTTGCCGGCACAATCGCGCTGACCCAGACCGACATCAAGCGGGTGATCGCCTACTCGACGATGTCCCAGATCGGCTACATGATCATGGGTGTCTCCGTCGGCGCCTACGCCGCCGGCCTGTTTCACCTGATGACCCACGCCTTCTTCAAGGCGCTCTTGTTCATGGCCGCCGGCTCGATCATCGGCGCGATGGGCAGCGAGCAATCGTTAGAGAAGATGGGCGGATTTCGCAAGGCGATGCCCTTCACCTACGGCTGCTTCATCGTCGGCGGCCTGGCGCTATCGGGGATACCGCCGTTCTCGGGCTTCTTCTCCAAGGACGAGATTCTGCTCGACACAGGCGAGCTCGGAGGTTGGCACTGGGCGCTTTACGTAGCCGGCTACCTCGGTGCGTTCCTCACCGCGATCTACACGTTCCGCATGATCTTCCGCGCTTTCCATGGCGAACCGGTCGCGGAGGCGCGCGAGCTTGAATTAAATCCCCACCCACCCCATCTGCACCACATGGAGGTGCCCCGCAATCCCGCCAACGGCGAGGAGGAGGACACCGACGTGGGCTTCCCCGGGCCGCACCACACGATCGCCGAGCGCGCGCTAGGAATGCGCGTGGCGATGGGACTCCTGGCGGTGGGCGCGGTCAGCGCAGGCCTCTTGCAGATCCCCAAGGTCGACTTCGTGATCGACGATTTCCTGCGCCCGAGCTTCGCCGGCTCGGCGCTGTACGAACCGCACACCAAGAACGGGCTGCTCGTCTTCGGCCTGATCCTCGGCACCGTGCTCGGCCTCGCCGGCATAGCAGTCGCCTACCGCATCTGGGTCAAGCAGCCGAGCATCGCGGTGAACGCTCGCACACGCTTGCATCCGTTGTATGAGCTGTCCGTGAACAAGTGGTATTTCGACGAGGCGATCGACCTGCTCGTCGTGCGCCCGGCCGCCGCCGCGGGACGCTTCGCTCAGGGCACATTCGAGCGCGTGTTCGTCCAGGACACGCTGATTGGCGGAACCACAGGGTTCGTCCGCGCGGGATCGGCCGCGGTGCGCGCGGCGCAGAGCGGGTTCTTGCGCTACTACGCGGCATTGCTCGTGCTCGGCATCACGGGCGTCGGCTTCTACTTCCTACTGCAGTCGTGACCGCCTGACACGATGCCACCGCTCTCGATTCTCATCTGGATACCCGCCGCCTGCGGCCTGCTTGGCGCCCTCCTCGCCGTGCGCAATCAGCGCGCGCCGGGCGTCCTCGCGCTGGCCGGCTCGCTGGCCGCGCTCGCGCTGTCGATCGGCTACATCGCCGACTACCATGCCGGCGCCGGCCTGCAGCACGTAACCGACGTGGTCTGGATCGCCGCGCTCGGCATCCACTACAAGCTCGGCGTCAGCGGCCTCAACGTCTTCCTCGTCGGGCTCACCACACTGCTGTTCGCCGCCGCGACGATCGCCGCGAACCTGAGACAGTGGGAGCGGCCGAGGCTGTTCTGGTTCTTCTTCATGCTCGCCGAGTCGGCCGTGCTGGGAGCGTTCCTCGCCCAGGACCTGGCGCTGTTTGTCGTGTTTTTTGATCTCATGTTGATCCCGTTCTATTTCCTGACGGGGATGTGGGGTAGGGGCACCCGCGAGGAGCGCGTCAAAGCCACGATCAAGCTCGTCATATACACGCTCGTCGGCTCGCTGCTGATGCTCGCCGCCGCGATCGCCACCGGCGCGCTCGCCTCCCAGCAGCACGGTGCCCCGATCACCTTCGTGCTCTCATCGCTCCAAGCGCTGCCCCTCAGCAAGGGCTCACAGGAGTGGATCTTCCTGTTCTTCGCGGCCGCGTTCCTCGTCAAGATGCCCGCGTTTCCGCTGCATGGCTGGATGCCCGACGGCTATCGCGCAATGCCGATCGAGGTGCTGATGGTGTTCTCCGGCGTCTTGTCGAAGGTCGGCGCCTACGGCTTCCTCGCGATCGTCCTGCCCCTCTACCCGCAGGCGGCGGCGCACTTCCAGACGCTGATGCTGTTGATCGCGCTCGCCTCGATCGTCTACGGCTCGGCGATGGCCTTCACCCAGACCGATGCGCGGCTGATTGTCGGGTACTCCTCGGTCGCGCAACTCGGCTTCATCACGCTCGGGATCTTCGCGCTGAACCCCCAGGGCGCCCAGGGCGCGCTGTTGCAGATGGTCAATCACGGGCTCGTCGTGGCGCCGCTGCTGTTCATCGTGATGCTGCTCTCCCGGCGCGCGGGAGGCTCAGAGGACGTGCGCGAGATGGGCGGGATCGCGTTCCGCGCGCCCGTGCTCGCCTCGCTGTTTTTGATCGTCGCGCTCGCCACGCTGGCGATGCCCGGATCGTCCAACTTTGTGGGCGAGTTCCTGATCCTGCTCGGCGTGTTCAAAGCCAAGCTCGTGATCGCGATCATCGCCTTCAGCGGCGTGGTGATGGCGAGCGTGTACGCGCTGCGGCTGTTCATCCGTGCGATGCACAACCGTGTCGGCGCCAAGGTGGACTCTCGTGAGATATCGATCCGCGACGGTGCCGTGCTCGTTCCGCTGATCGCCGTGATCCTGTTCCTTGCGCTCAATCCGCAGTTCGCCCTGCACCGCAGCGAAGACTCTGTGAAGGCAACCGTCGCAAGCGCGCATGTCGCTCTCAACCCGGTGCCATCGGCACTGGCGGGAGGGTTCGCAAACCCGGCCCAGGCACCAGAAGCCCAGCCCAGCTCGGAAGCTGAACCGGCCTCGCGGGCTGCACAGACCCCGCAAGCGGAAACATCAGAACATGGGCCAATCAACCAAGCCGAAGGCTCGAGCAAATGAGCGCCCTCCCCTCGATAGTCGCCACCGTCACCCTGAAAGGCCCACACGTGGACTTCGGCGGGCTCTCGCCCTTGATTGCGCTGCTCGGAGGTGCGATCGTCGTGCTGCTCGTCGGACTGCTTGGATCACGCTGGGTGCGCGCGCAGGTGGTGCCAGCCCTCAGCCTCGTCGTGCTTGGTGCGGCGCTGGGACTCACGATCTGGCAGTGGAACGCCGAGAAGTCAATCGTCTCCGGCGCGTTGCGGATCGACGACCTCTCGCTCGTGCTGAACCTGATTCTGATCGCGGGAGGGGCGGCTACGGTACTACTCGCCTGGCGTTCGCTGGCCGCGCGTGAAGCGGCGCACGGTGAGTTCCACGCGCTGCTGCTGAGCTCGATCGGCGGGATGTCGTTGCTCGCCTCGGCCCAGAACACGGTCGCGTTGTTCGTCGGCCTCGAGCTCCTGTCGATCCCGCTGTACGTGCTGTGCGCGACCGAAATGCGGCGCGAGCACTCGCTCGAGTCGGGACTGAAGTACCTGATCATCGGCTCCGTTGGCTCGGCGACCCTGCTCTACGGTCTGGCTTTGATCTACGGCGCCACCGGCTCCACCGACTTCAGCTCGATCGCCACCGCGCTCTCCAGCGGGGGCCTGGCCACGGACCCGCTGACGCTGACGGGGATCGCGCTGTGCGTGGCCGGCCTCTGCTTCAAGGCGTCTGTCGCCCCCTTTCACCAGTGGACGCCGGACGTGTACGAGGGCGCGCCGACGCCGGTAACGGCATTCATGGCTGTCGCCACAAAGGCAGCCGCGCTGGGCGTGTTCCTGCGCTTCTTCGACGTGGCGCTGATCGACGCGCAGGCCAGCTGGGGACCAGCCGTGGCGGTGCTGGCGACGATCACGATTCTGGTCGGCAACGTCGGCGCGCTCGGGCAATCCTCGCTGAAGCGGATGCTCGCTTACTCCTCGGTCGCGCAGGCCGGCTACATGCTCGCGGGGGTCGTCGTCGCGACCAAACTGGGCGTCCAGGCGACGGTCTTCTACCTGGCGGTGTACGTGGCGATGAACATGGCCTCGTTCGCCGTGATCGTCGCGCGCGAACGGGAAATAGGAGCCCCACCCGCCCGGGGCGACTCAATCGAAGCGGTGAAGGGCCTCGGCCGCGAGCGCCCGTGGCTTGCGTGGCCGATGACGATCTCGATGCTCGCGCTCGCCGGGATCCCCGCGACGGCGGGTTTCATCGGCAAGTTCTACCTGATCGACGCGGCCGTCTCGGGCGGGTACACGTGGCTTGGCGTGGCGATCGTCGTCGGCTCGATGATCTCGCTCGGCTACTACCTGCCGGTGATCGCGGCGATGTGGATGCGAGAGGCGCCGCAGAACACTCAGAGCCCAGCGGCCGCGACGCCGACCCTCTTCCCCAAAGCCGGCGAACCCCCGCCGGGCGCACTGCCCGCGCTGGCGGGAGGCTCACCCGAGCTGGATAAGCAGACGCCGCCCAGCACGAATGGCCTCCAGCCCGAGGTGGTCTTCGTCGCGGTCCTCGCCGGAGCGGCCACGATCTTCTTTGGCATTCTCCCCCAGCCGCTATTCGACCTCGTCAACCACGCGGGCGGCGCGCTCGGCGGACTCTTCTGAGTCGGGGCGACTACAGTCGGCCTGAGGCCGTGGCGGCCGCTTCCGCCTCCTCTAGTTGGCGCTCGACGAGGTCCAGCCCGGCCTCCCAGAAACCGGGGTCTGAGAGGTCGATACCAACTATCTTGCCCAGCTCCTCAGGACTGCGCGAGCCACCGGCGGCAAGCATCTCCAGATAGCGCGGCACGAGCTCCGGGCCCTCTTGCTCGTAGCGCTGATAGACCGACAGCGCGAGCAGTTGGCCGTAGGCGTAGGCGTAGACGTAGCCGGGTGAGCCGATGAAGTGCGGAATGTAGGACCACCATGAGCGGTAGCCCTCGGTCAGCTCGACCGAGTCGCCGAGCATCTCTGCCTGGCTCTCGACCCACAGCTCGCCGAAGCGCTCCACCGATAGCTCCCCCTGCGCGCGCCTGTTGATGTGGACGAGATCCTCGAAGCGGTTCATGGCGATCTGGCGAAACACGGTGGCGATCGTGTCCTCGAGGTTCTCCGCCAGCAGCGCCAGGCGCGAGGCCGGCGAGGAGTCCTCCTCGAGCAGCCGCCCGAAGACGATCGTCTCGCCAAACACCGACGCTGTCTCGGCCAGCGTCAGCGGCGTGCTCTGGTGGAAGACCCCCTGCTGGGCGGCGAGCGCAAAGTGCACGCCGTGACCGAGCTCGTGCGCGAGCGTGAGCACATCGCGCCGGCGAGCGGTGTAGTTGAGCAGCACGTACGGGAAGACCGACGGCACGGCGGCTGCGCAGAACGCGCCCCCGCGCTTGGCCGGGCGCACCGGCGCGTCGATCCGGCGCTCGTCGAAGAAGCGTTTGGCGACCTCGCCCAGCTCGGGAGAGAACGACGCGTAGCAGTCGAGCACGATCTCGCGCGCTTGGGCGAACGGGAAGCTGACCTCATCCTCGGTCACCGACGCCATGCGGTCGTAGTCGGCCAGTCGCTCGACGCCCAGCAGCTTCGCCTTCAGCCGATACCAGCGGCGCGGGATCTCATAGCGCCCGCGCACCGCCTCGATCAGGGCCTGCACAGACTCGTCTGAGGCCTCGTTTGAGAGGTTGCGCGCCGCCAGCCAGTGCGGATAGCTGCGCAGGCGGTCGTCGGTTGACTTGTCGGCTAGCAGCGTGTTGAACAGGAACGCGCGCGTGCGCAGTCCCGGTGCGAGCGCCGCGGTGACCGCCTCGGCGGTCGTGCGCCGCACGTCCTGATCGGCGAGCGCCAAACGGCTGAGCGCGACATCCAGCGCGACCTTCGCGCCCGCGCCGCCGTCATCGCCGTCGAGCTCGCCTGTACCCGCGAGGGTAACCTCAATCGCTGAGGTCAGCTCCTCAAACAGCCGCGTCCAGGCGCTCGCACCCGTGAGCGACTTCTCGGTGAGGATCTTCTCCTCGGGCTCTGACAGCAGGTGCTCGCGATAGCGACGCACGTTGCGCAGGTGGTGGGCACAGAACTCGAGCCCCTCGCCGCCGAGCAGCTCCTCCGCGCGCTCGTCTGACAGTGCCGACCACTCGAGCTCGAAGAACAGCAGCGTCGTCGCGATCTGGGTCTCGCCCTCCTGCACCTTCTGCAGCAGCGCGCCGTTCGCGGGCTCGGCCGTGTCCGTGGAGAAGCGCAGCGCGGCGTAGTAGCCGGCGCGCGCCACCAGCTCGTGGATGACTGCGAGCTCGTTCATCGCCTCGCGCAGGCCCGCACTGTCGAGTTCGCCGAGCTTGCCCGCATGCTGCGCCGCGAACGCCTGAGCGCGCGCGAGCGCGTCGCTCAGGCGGCGCTCTACGCCCTCCTGACCCTCGCCGTCGACGAGCGGCTCGAGATCCCAGGCGGTCTGCTCGAGCTCGGGGTCGACAGTGGTGGCTGAAGTTGTGGAAGCCATGATCGCGCAGCTTAGCCATGCGGATCGTGCGAGACCGGCGCGGGCATCGATGCGCACTTCGGATCAGCCTTGCGAGGGCCCGCCGGCAGCCCACGAGAGCCCGCCGGAGGAGGCGGTAGCATCGCCGACCCGTGCACGAGACCGTCCCGCAAATCTTCTTGATCGCACGCCCCTCGATCGACCTCGAGGGGATGCGCGCCTACCTGGAGGATGTCGGCGGGGAGTCGTGGCTCGACCTTCGCCTGGGCGAACAGGAGAGTGGGTCGGGTGGGCAACCCAATCACGGCGAACTACTGCTCGAGTTCGGCGGGCGTGCCTGCTATCGTAGCTGGGAGCCCGGCCTCAACCCGAACGTCTCGCGGATTCGCACCGACCGGCGCGAGTACTTCGCCAACATCCTCCGCAGCGGTCACGGCAGCGTGCTCGAGCACGCCAGCTACTCCTTCGCGCTGCGCAACGTCTCGCGCGTCTTCACCCACGAGCTCGTCAGGCACCGCGCCGGCTCTGCCTTCAGCCAGGAGAGCCTGCGCTATGTGCGCCTCGCCGACATCGGCTTCCGCGTGCCCCCCGCCCTGGAGCCCGTGCGCGAGCAGGTGCTCGCGATCGTCGAGCAGCTCGAGGAATTCCAGGTCAGCGCCGCCAAAGAGCTGGGGATCGACGAGCAAGGCGTGCCCTTCCACGTCAAGAAGGAGGTCACCTCCGCGCTGCGCCGGCTGGCCCCGATCGGCCTGAGCACGGACATCGTGTGGACGGCCAACGCACGCACGCTGCGCCACGTGATCGAGATGCGCACCGCCGAGGGCGCCGAGGAGGAGCTGCGGAGCGTGTTCGACAAGATCGCCCGCATCATGCAGGCAGAGGCCCCGAACCTGTTCCAGGACTTCGTCCGTCAGGACGATGGGTCATGGATGCCCGAGCACCGCAAGGTCTGAGCGCCGGCGGACCGGCGCCGCCCAGCGATTCCCTCCTCAGGCGTCCATCGTGCGGGTGCGCCATGCGCCGAGCGCGAGGAACACGACGAGCCACACAATCAACACGAGCAGCGCCGTACCCTGCGACATCGCAACCTGCGCGCCACGGCGACCTTCGACGCTGACGGGGCTGAAGTGGATGATCGCCTGGCTGAGGATGCCCTTGCGCGCACTGCCCAACGAGCTGATGCTCGCGATCAGGGGGCTCGCGACAACTTGCCATGCGATCAGCGTGACGATCGCACCCGGTCTCGAGGTCGTAAACGACGCGAAGCACACGGCGATCACGCACAGCACGCCCGTCGCCAGCAGCGTGAACCCCAGGCCATTGAGGATCAGCGATGTGCTGGGAGTCGGGAGATTTGAGGCAAACACGATGCTGCCGATGAGCAGCAGCGCAAAGCCCGCCAGGATCACCGTCCAGCACAATGCGAGGGCGGCGGGGACGCGCGTGGCGAACAGCGCAAGGCGCGAGCGGCCAGTGACGACGAGGTCTCGAAAGACGCCAGCGGAGGCGTCCCCGGTGCCCGCCTCGACCCCAATCAGGATCGCGGCGAGCGGTCCGAAGAACAGCGCGAGCACGCGCATGCCGTCGCTGAAGTTCTTCGTGCCTCCGGCCGGCCCATGCGCGCCTGGGTTGGAGGCGTGCTGAATGACCGTGACCAGGTAGACGATCACCAGGATGCCAAGCGTCAAGAAGAGCGACAGCAGGACCAACCAGCGCTTGCGGCGCAGCTTCAGGAAGTCCGCGCCGGTCATGCGCAGCGCTATCGCGGTCATGACCGCACCTCCTCGCGCGTCGAGCTCCCCGGCGAATCGACGGGTGCCTCGTCCAAGCGCGCTGTGATCTCCAGGAAGCGTTGCTCCAAGCTGTGGCGAACCGGCTCCAGGCGCGCGACCCCCACGCCCGCATGCACGAGCAGCGCGTTTACCGCAGCCGCAGACTCGACCCTGCCCACCCCGTCGGCGAGCACCACACGGATCCCGTCGTCGAAGCGATTGGCCTCGAGGACCAGATCGCTCGAGTGAAGCGTGCCGAGCGCCCGATCGGAGTCGTCCACGCCCAAGACCAGCTCGTGACGCGCCACGCCACCACCGGCGAGCTCGGCGATCGTGCCCTGCGTGATGATCTTTCCCCGGTCCACGATCGCTGCGGCGTCACAGGTCCGTTCGACCTCGTCGAGTAGATGCGAGGAGATGAACACGGTGCGCCCCTCCTGTTCGACCATTGCGCGGATCATTTCGCGAAACTCCTGGATGCCACCGGGATCGAGGCCGTTGGTCGGCTCGTCGAGGATCAGCAGCAGCGGATCAGCCAGCAAGCAGCGGGCCACGCCCAGGCGCTGGCGCATGCCCATCGAGTAGCTCTTGACCTTCTCGCCGGCGCGCTCGGACAGGCCGACGCGGGCCAGCGCCGGGTCAATCCGGTCGTAGACCTCGGGCCCGCGCACGGCCGCGATCAGGCGCAGGTTCTCGCGCCCGGTCAGGTGCATGTGAAAGCGGGGCTCCTCGACGATCGCGCCCACTCGCTGCAGCGCCTGTGCCCCCTCGAGGGGCATCGGGTGCCCGAGCACCTCCATCGTCCCAGAGTTGGCCGAGGTCAGCCCGAGCAGCGTGCGGATGATCGTGGTCTTGCCGGCGCCGTTGGGACCGAGAAAACCGAACGCGCTGGCACGCGGCACGCGCAGGTCGATGCCGTCGAGCGCCGTGCGCTCGCCGAAGCGCTTTGTCAGGCCATGCGTCTCGATCGCAAGAGGCGATTCGGACGTGGCTGGGTCGTTGGAAGGAGTCGGCAAGGCGGTCTCTGAAGATCGGCGACGGGCGGTGTTGGCGCAGCCTCCCAGACGCACCTAAAGATTCGATGAGAGCGGTCGGCATCCTGCGCCACCCCGTGCTGCTGCCAGGTCAGTCCTCCGTCGCCTGAAGTTCCTTCACCCGACCCTCCAGCTGAGCCATCACGTCGGGATCCCGCAACGTGGTCACATCCCCCAGGGCGCGCCCCTCGGCGATGTCGCGTAGTAGGCGGCGCATGATCTTGCCCGAGCGCGTCTTCGGCAGGTCGTCGGCCCAGATGATGCGCTTGGGCCGCGCGAACTTGCCGATCCGCTCGGCGACCGTCTCGCGGATGCCCTCGACGGTCCCCTCGTCGCCCTCCAGATCGCCCTGCAAGGTCACGAACGCGACGATCGCCTGGCCCGAGTCCTCGTCGTGCTGGCCGATCACGGCCGCCTCCGCGACGTCGGGGTGGGCCACGATCGCCGACTCGACCTCGGCCGTGGAGAGCCGATGTCCCGAGACGTTGACCACGTCGTCGATGCGCCCGATCACCCACAGGTAGCCGTCCTTGTCGCGCCGTGCCGCGTCGCCGACCAGGTAGGTCTCCTTGCCGAAGCGCTTGAAGTAGGTCTCGATGAAGCGCTCGTCCTCCTTGTAGAGGGTGCGCAGCATCGACGGCCAGGGACGCGTCAGCACGAGCAGTCCCTGGCCCTCCTCCACGACCTCGCCGGTGGACTCGTCGCGCACCTCGGCCTCCACTCCGGGGAAGGGATGAGTGGCCGAGCCCGGCTTGGTGTGAGTGATGCCCGGCAGCGGGGTGATCATGATCGCGCCCGTCTCGGTCTGCCACCAGGTGTCGACGATTGGACAGCGTTCGCCACCGATCACCTTGTGGTACCAGAGCCAGGCCTTCGGGTTGATCGGCTCGCCGACCGAGCCGAGCAGCCGCAGCGTCGACAGATCGTGCTCTCCTGGCCACTCGGCGCCCCACTTGATGCAGGCCCTGATCGCGGTCGGCGCGCAGTACAGGATGCTGACGCCGTAGCGTTCGACGAGCTCCCACCAGATGCCCTTGTTGGGGTAGTCCGGTGCGCCCTCCCACATCACCGAGGTCGCGCCGTTGCACAGCGGCCCGTAGACGATGTAGGAATGCCCCGTCACCCAGCCGACGTCGGCCGCGCACCAGTAGACGTCCTCCTCTGGCTTCAAGTCGAACACGTAGCGGTGAGTCGCAGAGACGCCTGTCAGATAGCCGCCGGTCGTGTGCAGGATGCCCTTCGGCTTGGCGGTCGAGCCGGAGGTGTAGAGGATGTATAGGGGGTGCTCGGCGTCGAGGGCCTCGGCCTCGCACTCCGAGTCGGCTGCCGCACAGATTGCGTCGTAGAAGACGTCCCGCCCCTCCTTCATCTGGCAAGGCACATCCTTGCTCTTGACCACCACGATCCTCTCGAGCGTCTCCAGGTCGCCCATCACCTCATCCACGCGGTCCTTCACCGGCGCCGTCTTGCCCTTGCGCGCCGCGCCGTCCACCGTTATCAGCACCCTCGCCTGCGAGAACTCCATCCGCTCGCGCACCGCCTCGGCGGAGAAGCCGCCGAAGACGACGTTGTGCGGCGCGCCGATCCGCGCGCAGGCGAGCATTGAGACGACGACCTCGGGGATCATCGGCAGATAGATCCCCACCACGTCACCCTTCTCCACGCCCAGACCCTTCAGTGCGCTCGCGAAGCGCTTGACCTCTGCCAACAGCTCGGCGTAGGTGATGTCGCGCTCGGAGCCGTCCTCCCCGCGCCAGTGAAACGCGACGCGCTCGCCCCGGCCCGCCTCGACATGCCGGTCGAGACAGTTGTAGGACACGTTCAACGTGCCGCCGGTGAACCACTTGTAGAAGGGCGGATTGGAGTCGTCGAGCACCGTGTCCCACGGCTGAAACCAGTGCAACTCTTCAGCCTGCTTGGTCCACCACGCCTGCGGGTCGCGCGCCGCCTGCTCGTAGACCGCGGGGTCTTTCAGCAGCGCTCGCTGGTGAAACTCGTTCGGGGGGTCGAACGTCTCGACGTCGAGCAGCCCCGCAAGCTCCTGGTCGAGCACCTCGCCGGTGGACGACTCCGATCCGATCGCCATAACTGGACCCTACCGCCCGCTCAACGGCACCACGCGGGTCTACTCCGGCCGCAGTCCTTCTCCGCTACGCGAGCCGCGCTTGCGCCGGCGCTTGCGTGAGGCAGGGCCATTCGCCGCCGGCACGGCCGGCGCGGGCGTCACATCGATCCCAGCCGAGGCGAGGGCCGGCTTGCCGTCCCCCGCTCGCTTGGCGGCTCGCATGTCGGCCTGGGAAGGCCACGGTCGCGCCTCTCCCGCGGCCCACGCCGGTGGCTCGGCGTTGGGCCAGCGACCTACGTAGAGAATGCCCATCATCACCATCCAGAACGCGGGCACGACCTCGAGCTCGGCCCCTCCGATCGGCAGGAAGATCAGCACACCCGTAAACATGCCGAGGATCGCCATCCAGCGCGGCAGGAGCCCAACGCGCAGCGCATTGATCATCACCCCAATCATCCCCGCTGCAAGCGCAAGCCCCGCGAACAGATCCAGGTAGTCGACGGCCACGTTCGCCGTGCCCTTAGTGAGCGCCTGATCGACGGCATGGTTGGAGAAGTCATGGCCCACCGCGAAGCTATGCGTCTCGATCGCGCTCACCACCTGATGGCCGATGCTGACGAGTGCCACCGCAACTCCCCCGTAGAGCACGAGCGGGCGTGCCGCGACCCACACCCCGGACCGCCGAAAACGAGTGGCGTCGAGCAACAGCAACAGGATCAGCGTGAGCGTGGCGATCGCGATCGCGGCGAGCACGCTGCCGGCGAGGAGCGCAAAGGCGTGCTGGCTGATGAATTTGACCTCCGTCGCGCGCGGGCTCACAGCTGGGTTGGCAACACCTGACAGCGCTGGTGCGAGCCCCTCGAGCAGGCCCACGGTCGGCGCGCCATTGAGCGTGGAAGAGATGATGATCCCGCTCAGGAGGTAGAGAAACCCTCCGGCGAAAGCCGGGACCGCCAGGCGGGCGCGGCGCTCGGACTCGCTGGCCACCTGTTCTTTGATCTCGCTTGCGCTGGGCATGAGCAAAGCGCAGTCTATGATGAGCGCATGGAAAGTGGTGGTCTCGGAGACCTCTTCGGCGATCCCGAGGAGCTGCAGCGGCGCTTGGCGGAGTTTGCCGAGCAGATGCAGGGCAACCAGCGCCTCGCGTGGGCGGACAACGCGATCAAGCTCGCGGTCGACATGACGGTTGCCGCTGTCGAGCGCATCAACCTGCAGGGCAACGCCGAGGCCCAGGCCGAGCAGATCCGCACGGTGATGGCACGCGTCTTTCCCGAGGCCGTCACGCTCGTGCGCGAGGCCCGCGAGGGGCTTCAGTAGCGCGTAGGGAAGCTGGACTGGCGGCGAGCGTCCGGCGGCTCGGGTGCGGGATCCTCGCCCAGCGGTATCCCGGCGCGCTCGGCTTCACGCTCGGCATCGCGCGAGGCACGCCCAGCGTGAAGCACCTCCTTGAACGAGCGAAAGCGAAAGATGAGGATGACCGCGCCCAGCCCCGTAAGCGCGGTGAAAGCCGCGATCGCGATTTGCTGGCCGACCGAGTAGGCCGCCACCACCGCCGTGGGCGCGGATGTCGCGAAGACCTTCACGAGCAGCGCCTGCTGCACCCCCGCCCCACCGGGCGTGAACGGCACCGCGCCCGCCACCTGGTTGACGGCGAACACGAGCATCACGTTCTTGACCGAGCCGCCGACGCGGAATGCGTCGAGCAGAAACCAGAAGGCGGTGAACCTGCACATCCACGCAGCCGCCTGCCAGGCCGCGACCTCGCGTACGTAGCGAGGCCGATCTGAGAGGATCGTCACACCCTGGCGCACGCGCGCCCAGAAGGCCTGCACACGGACCGACAGCAGCGCAAATGCCACCAGGCCGATGACCGCCAGTGCTGTGATCAGAAACAGGGTGAAGCGGAAGTGCTCGGCCAGGAAGGAGATGTCGAACGAGTTCAGCTTGGAGAAGTCTGGCGGACTGGGAAAGACCCCCTGGGTGAACGCGAAGATCAACACGAGCACACCAACGCTCGCGTCGAAGATCGACTCCACGAAGAACGCGGCAGCCACCGTCGGATAGCTCGATCCCGGAATCGAGGAGCGCGTGAGGAACAGCTTGATCACGTCACCACCGCGCGCCGGAACCACGTTGTTGAAGCCAACCGCCGCGAAGTACGCGCCCCAGATGCGCCGCCACTGGAAGCGCACCGCCGGATAGGCGGCACGCAGGCTGTGGAAGAACGCACGCGAGCGCAGCGTGAGGTTCAACCCGAAGAAGGCCAACCCCAGTAGCAGGGCCACCCAGTGGACCGCCGCTAGATCGGAGAAGAACTGCCCGGCCGCTTCAAAGAACGAGTTGAGGCTGTGGCCGATCGAGGTTGACGCCGGGAGCGTGAGCACAGCGTCAAGCGTACGGGGCGGACGGTGCTATACAAAGATCGGATGGCATCACGCGCTAATGCCTCCCCGGGAGGCCTTACGGTCGCGGTCACGGGTCCCACCGGCGAGATGGGCCAAGCGGTCCTAGCCGCACTCGAGCGCTCACGCGAGGTGGGACAGGTGCTGGGCATGGCTCGCCGGCCATTCGACCCCGTGCAGCGTGGCTGGAAGAAGGTTTCCTACCGGCAGGGCGACGTCCTTGACCGCCGAGCGGTGGCGGATCTCGTGAAGGACGCGGACGTGGTCGTGCATCTGGCCTTCATGATCATGGGTGGAGCACAGGAGAGCCGCGTGGTGAACCTCGACGGCTCGCGCAACGTGTTCAGCGCCGCCGTTTCAGCCGGCGTCAAGCGGCTCATCTACGCCTCCTCGGTGGCCGCCTACGGCTTCCATCGCGAGAACCCCCAGCCGCTCACCGAGGACGTTCCCGCGCGCGGGACGGCCGCTCACTACTACTCAGCCCAGAAGGCGGAGGTGGAGGCGCTGTTCCAGGAGACGCTCATCGGCGGCGCAACCGCGGCTTATGTCTTCCGGCCCTGCATCGTCGGCGGACCGGACGCGCCGTTGCTGATCGACAGCCTGCCCTACACACAGATCTCCGAGCGGCTGCCGGGACCAGTCGTGAGTCTGCTCGACGGCGTGCCGATCCTCAAGCCGGTGCTGCCCGATCCGGGCGTCCCCTTCCAGCTGGTACACCACGATGACGTGGCCAGCGCGATGCGCGCCGCGGTGCTTGGCCGGGGCACTCCCGGGATCTATAACCTCGCCGGGGCCGGGCAGCTCACCGTCAAGCAACTCGCCGAAGAGCTCGGCTGGTATGCGATTCCGGTTCCCGAGCTGGCCCTCGACGCCGTCGCGGAGATGATCTCCCGGCTCGGCTTCCTCCCCGCGCAGGCACAGTGGATCGCTGCTTTTCGCGAGCCCGTGATCATGGATACGAGCAAGGCCCGGCGCGAGCTTCGCTGGCGCCCCAAGCACAACGCCCTCGAGACCCTGCGCGAGACGATCACATCGGCCCGGCTGGACCGTCTCATCCGGTAGCCGTCCGGCCTCCAGCTGGGGTACCCACCTCCGCCAGCCATGTCGCAGACTTTGACACCCTCAGCCAATCCGGCCTGCGGCCGGAGGGGACCCACCTCCACCAGCCATATGGCCATGAGTTGGTCCGGCCTTCGGCCGGAGGGGACCCACCTCCACCAGCCATGTGACCATGAGTTGGTCCGGCCTTCCGCCGGGGGACCCACCTCCACCAGCCATGTGACCATGAGTTGGTCCGGCCTTCCGCCGGAGGGGGCCCACCTCCGCCGGCCATGTGGCCGGCTCCGGCACCCCAGGGCACCCCGGGGCACCCCTGGCCGGGGCGGTCCGTAGGCTACAGCAGCGAGTGAGCGTCTCTGATGACATCCACATACCCTCAATGGAGGCGGGCGTGGCCGTCGTCACCGACAGCACGCCGTACCTGCCTGCACAGTTGATCGACCTGTGGGGGGTTCAGCAGATCAGCCTATATGTGGGCTGGGAGGGCGATCTGCGACCTGAGCACGAGTACGACGACCTCAATGCGTTCTACACGCGGCTGCGGGACTCCCCACAACTGCCCACTACCTCACAGCCCTCGGTAGGAGATTTCCTCGCCTGCTATCAGCCACTCGTGAGCGCCGGCCGCGATGTCCTCTCCCTGCATCTCGCCGCCGGCCTGTCGGGCACGTGCGAGAGCGCACGCGAAGCGGCGCAGATTGTTGCCGACGAAGGGCATCGCGGACGAGTTGAGGTGCTCGACAGCCAGACCGGCGCCGGTGGCCTCGGCTGCATGGTGATCGTCGCCGCGAGTGTCGCCAAGCAGGGCGCCGGGCTCGACGAGGCGATCGACGCCGTCCGACGCGCCCGGGAGAGCCTCGACATCTGGTTCTGCCTCGATACGCTCGAGTACCTGCGCCGTGGGGGACGGATCGGGGCGGCTCAGGCGATGGTGGGAACGGCGCTGAAGATCAAGCCGATCCTCACATTCGGCACGGAGATCGCCCCCGTCGGCCGTGTTCGCACACATAGAAGAGCGTTGGAGCGAATGGTCGAGTATCTGAGAGAGCTGCATGAGCGTGGCGCCACCGACTGGATCGTCCAGCACGCCCAAGCGCCCAAAGATGCCGAGTCGTTGGTTGCCGAGGGCTCAGCGATCTTCGGCTCAGAACCGTTGTTTTGCACGGAGGTTGGACCCGTGCTCGGCGCCCACCTCGGGTCCGGCATGCTCGTCGGCGGGATGACTCGCTGAGCACTCTCAGAGCGCCTAACGAAATAGGCGGTGTGGCCGGGGCGTTCATGGACCAAGCTGGGGATCGGATGCCCGCCCACCCGGCGAAGCGCATGCTGGTGGCATGTGTAAGCCGTCACGTGGCGACGATCGAAGATCCACGGGATCTTCGATCGGTGTCCAGCGCCGCGTCCAGGGACGCATCCGGACGTGCCGATCTTTTCGTTAGGCGCTCTTCGCTCAAACGCGCTCTCGGAACGTCACTTGCGCTTGGGCACGGCACCGTGTAGGTGACCGGGACGGTTCACCGCTCAGGAATTTCCTCCAGCGCCTTCAGCACCAGTTCGTCGTGCTCGGCTGGCTTGACCTTACGCAGGACCTCGGCGACCTTGCCGTCGGAGTCGATGACGAAGGTCGTGCGCTCTGCGCCCATATAGGTTTTCCCGTACATCGACTTCTCGACCCAGACGCCGTAGGCGTCTGCCACCTCATGCCCCTCATCGGCCAACAGGGCAAAGTTCAGCCCCTCCTTGTCGTGGAACTTCTTGACCTTGGCGACAGGATCCGGGGAGATCCCCAGCACAGTGGCGCCCCTCTTGGCGTAGTCGGCCCGATGGTCGCGCACTCCGCAGGCCTGGACGGTACAGCCTGGGGTTGCAGCCTTCGGGTAGAAATACACGACAACTGGCTGCCCGCGGAAGTCGGAGAGCTTTACGTGGTTGCCGTCCTGGTCGGGCAACTCGAAGTCCGGCGCATGTTGACCCTGCTCGACCATTCGCGTCCTCTCTACTTCAATAGCTTTGACATCCGGCGATCCTTGAGTACCCGCCCTTCCGTCTGGCATGAGGGACAATAGGCGATGATGTAGTCCTCGAAATGGACCGCCTCGAGCGTGGTGGCACAACGCGGGCAGGGCTCGCCCTCGTGCCTGTGGACGCGTAGTGGCATCGGCAGCTTGTCGGGAATCGGCAGGCTCACCACCTGCTCGTAATGGGCAATGGCCGAATCTAGTGTCTCCATCATGGCGACCTTCAGCCGCTCGGTCTCTTCAGCATCGAGGTCTGCGCCGCGCTTGTAGGGCGAGAGCAAGGAGTGCCATAGGATCTCGTCGACCCAGGAACGCCCGATGCCTGCTATGACCCGCTGATCGCGCAGCAGCGCATGCAACGGCCGCGGCGCATCCAGCAGATCCTCGAGCGACGGGGGATCCGGCCAGGCTTCGGGTCCGAGTGTCGAGAGCGAGCTGTCTTGCTCTAGCTCGCTGGAGCTGAGCAGCTTTACCCAGGCGGCCTGCTTGGAGCCGAACTCACGTAGCCGCAGCTCGGCCTCGTCCCCATCTCCCCCACCGACACGGACACCTACGAGCAGCCGCGAGGTACGGTCACGCGGGCCGGCACACTTGCCGTAGAGCTGCAGGCGTCCCGCGGACATCAGGTGAATCAGCAGCGCCAGTCCGCCAGATGCCTCGACGATCAGGTGCTTGCCGCGCCGGCGCACCCGGGTGATCTCGCGACCCTCGAGCTCAGACAGCGGCGGGTCGAACGTCTTCAGTGCATTGATCCCCGGCGCTGTCGCGGACTCGATCGCCGCCCCCCTCAAAGCGGCGTCGAGCAGGCGCGCGGTGATCTCGACCTCGGGCAGCTCTGGCATCGCCTCTCATCGTAGGAGGCAATGCAGGTCGATGAGTACTGCGCCCTGAGGCGGTCGTGGGTTGAGGGGCGCGAACTCGGGACAGCGAAGTGTGCGACGCACAGACGCTGGCCGATCGGAGATTCCGTCGATCGATCTCCGATCGGTAAGGACAAAGCCTCCGCGAAACGCCCAGAGTCGTCTCAGTGAGCGGCGATCGGCGGACCTTCGTACTTCACGCCGCTCGGGCTGACCCAGCGCACGCGCCAGTGAGAGCCCTGCGTGGAAGAGTTGAAGCTCCAGTAGCCGAGGCCGTTGGTCGTGACCGTCTTCAGCTTGCTGTACCTCTTCGCGCCCTTGCGCAGCACGAGCACCGTCAACTTCGTCGCACCGGTAGCGGGACGCACCAGGCCCCACAGCGCCACGCCATGGCTGCGCTTGGTGACCGTGAGCGGAATCGGCCAGCCGAAGTAGAGCGGCTTGGCAGCCCCGCTGATGTACTCCAACCCGGTCTGAAAGCCGACCGTCCCGCCGTGCACGCTCGAGCCAGGTGCCCCGCCGATCGCATCGTCTTTGAGCAGGTACTGGGAGAACGCAGCCACGCGCGGGTTGGAGTAGGCGATGTGTTCGGAGATCGCATCGAATTCGGCCTGCTTGGCGACCGAGACCCCGAGGTACTTGTTCGGGAAGCTCTGCACTCCGAACTCAGTCAGGTAGACCGGCAGACCCGCCGGGATCGCGTGAGCGTGTGCGGCTTTGTCCAGCGCGCTTGTGAGGCGCGAGAGCACGCCGATCGTCACGTTATCGCTTCCGGGCGTGTGGTAGTAGGGGCCTGCTGGAGTCGTGTACGCGTGGTGTGCGTAGCCGGACATCTGCAGCGGGCCGCACGAGCCGGATTTCTTGTACTTAGCGTTCAGGCACAGTGCTTCGCGCAGGAACGCGAGCGGCGCGACGTCGTGGAGCAACGCCTTGGACCCTTCACTGCGCAGCAGGCTCTTGACCGAGTCATAGCCAGTGGGCGCCGTCTCACCAAAGAGCACCTTCGGGTGTTCCATCCCGGCGGCCTGGAGCCCCGCGTAGCCGGCCTGGTAGAGGCCACGGTAGATGCGCGGCGACGCGGGCGTACCGTTGGAGTTGAACTGCGGCGATAGAAAGGCGGGGTGGTTGGGCTCGTTCCAGATCGCGAAGAGCGAGACCTCAGAGCCGTAGTGGCGCCCGACGGCGGTCATGAATTCCTGGAAGTCCTGGTAGTCCGGGCGCATGATGAAGGGAGCTTTGCCGTTCGATGTCGCCCAACGCGGCACCGGCGAGGTCACGGTCAGCAGCACCGGCCAGTGCAGCCGCTTGGCTTCGGCAAGCAGCGCGTCGTACTGGCCCCAGTTGTAGCTGGCCGGGTTGGTAGCTTCGAAGTTCGGGCGAGTGGCGCTGTTGGCGTCAGGCGCGACTTCTTCCCAGTAGAGCTCGACACGCAGGGCTTTGACGCCACGCGACTGCAGCTGTTCAAGCGCATGCGGGCGCGTAACCGGGCTGAGCAGGTCGGCGGCGCCCTCGAAGTAGACGGTCTCGTTGTGGGAGGCCAAAGCGGCGGGGACACTCGTCAAGAGGCCGAGCACCGAGATAAGCAGCGTGAGGAGAAGTGAGCGTATACGAGACATGGTCGCTTGAGACACGTGAGCGCAAAGAAGGTTGCGGTCTTTGTAGCGTTCGGCCTGTGAGCACTTCAATCGCACCGGATGACATCGTCCAGACCTCTGCGGAGGCAGAGGGTAACAGCCGCCCGCCGCTGCTCGTGCTGGAGCCCCTGCGGCGGTTCTTAGATGCTCACGAACTTGGCGCGGGCGAGATCGAGGCGAGCCCGATCGGTGAGGGCCACTCGAACGTGACCTACCTGATCGAGCGCTCCGGCGCGGAGATCGTCCTGCGCCGCCCACCACGACCGCCGCTGCCCCCGAGCGCGCACGACGTCCTGCGCGAGGCGCGCCTGCTGCGCGCGCTGAAGGACACGCCCGCACGCGTGCCGGAGGTGCTCGCCGTCTGCGAGGACCCTGGCGTCATCGGCTGCCCGTTCTATGTGATGGAGAGGGTCGCCGGTGAGGCGATCGTCGCGAGCCTCCCCCCCGCGTTGGACACACCTCCCGAACGCCGCAGAATCGGCGAGCAACTGATCGACGCGCTCGTGGAGATTCATGCAGTGGACTGGCGGGCGGTGGATCTAGAGGGCTTCGGCAAGCCGGTCGGCTACCTCGAGCGCCAGCTGAGGAGATTCACGGGGCTGTGGGAGCTCAACAAGACACGTGAGATCCCGGCGGTCGAGCGCGTCGGAAGCTGGCTGGCCGAGAAAATGCCCAGCTCCGGCCCGGCCACGATCGTGCACGGGGATTTTCGCCTCGGCAACACGATGTTCGCCACCCAGGCTCCCGCGCGCCTCGAGGCGGTGCTCGACTGGGAGATGGCCACGATTGGCGACCCGCTGGCCGACCTCGGCTACCTGTGCATGATGTGGACCGAGGCGGGCGACCCTGAAGGAGGCATGCGCAAGCACCTCGGTAGGGTCACCCGGGCCGAGGGCTTTCTGACGCGCGCCGAGCTGATCGCGCGCTATGAGGAGCGCTCGGGCCGCTCGATGAGCGATATCCGTTGGTACACAACCCTCGCGCTGTGGAAGACCGTGGTGTTCATGGAGGGCAACTACAAGCGCGCGATCGCCGGCACGACCGACGATCCCTATCTCAAGCAGTTCGGCGACGGCGTGCTCGAGCTCGCCCACCAGGCCGAGGAGGTGGCGCTCGGTGGGGACTGAGGAGCGGGCAGGCGACCACGAGGGGGGCGTAGACGACGGTGCGGCGCCTCGCGAGGGTTTGCTGATCGACTGGGGCGGGGTGCTGACGAGCAACCTGTTCGCCTCGTTCCACGCCTACTGCGTCGCGACCGAGATCGATCCGCAGACGCTGGGGGAACGATTCAAAGCCGACCCGGACTTCCGTGAGCTGCTGATCGCGCTGGAGAAGGGCGAGCTCGACGAGCCGGCCTTCGAGCTGCGCTTCGCGGCGCTGCTCGATGTCGAGCCCGATGGCCTGATCGACGGTCTGTTCGCCGGCGTAACGCCCGACCTCTCGATGCTCGACGCCGTGCGCCGCGCGCACGCCGCTGGCGTCCGCACCGCGCTCGTCTCGAACTCCTGGGGCGTCCACCGCTATCCCCACGAGCTGTTCGACGAGCTGTTCGACGGCATCGTGATCTCCGGCGAGCTCGGCATTCGCAAGCCCTCCCGCCGCATGTACGAGCTCGGCGCCGAGCGCGCGGGCGTGCCGGCGGCCGAGTGCGTCTACGTCGATGACCTGCCGTTCAACCTCACACCGGCCCAGGAGCTCGGCATGGCGACCGTCCACCACACCAGCGCCGAGACGACGATCCCCGAGCTCGAGCGCCTGCTGGGGATCGCCCTGCGCGAGACCGCAGGCGAGGGCGTGTCCTAGTCTCGTTTACCGCGGCCGTAGAGCAGCTTCAGCATCCGGCCCAGCCGCTTCGTCCCGCGGCGTGAGTAGGGGAAGAAGTGCGGTTCGCGCTTGAGCGACAGGCGCGGCGAGGTGACCACGATCGCCTGCTGAGAGCAGTACTTGCGGATCCCCCCCGTGCCATGGCGCGAGCCCAACCCCGATGCCTTCACGCCACCCATCGGCAGCTCCAGCGCCGCATAGCTGATGATCGCGTCGTTGACGTCGACCGTGCCCGAGCGCACCCGGCGCGCAATCTCCTCACCCTTGGCGGTGTCCTTTGTAAATACCGAGCCGGACAGACCGTAGGGTGAGTCGTTGGCCAGGCGGATGGCCTCCTCGGCGTCGGAGACCTTCATGATCGGCAACGTGGGTCCAAACGTCTCCTCGGTCATGATCTTCATCTCGTGATCCACATCAACGAGCACGGTGGGCTCGAAGAAGTGCCCGGAGCCAGTGCCGCGGTGGCCGCCTAGGAGGACCTTCGCTCCCTTTGCGACCGCGTCGTTGACATGGTCCTCGACGACGTCAACCTGAGGGGGAAACGTCATCGATCCAACCTCGACGGTGCCGGGACCCCCGTCGGGCTTGCCCTGACGCAACGCGCGCACCTTGTCGGTGACCTTGGCAACGAACTCGTCGTAGACAGGCTCCTCGACGTACACGCGCTCGATCGAGATGCACGTCTGACCGGAGTTCTGCATCGAGTAGTAGGTGGCGACGTTCGCCGCGCGCTCGAGGTCGGCGTCGGCGAGGACGATCATCGGATCCTTGCCGCCCAGCTCCAATGAGGCCGGGATCAACCGCCGCGCCGCCGCTTCGGCGACCTTGCGCCCGGTCTTCGTGGATCCGGTGAACATGATCATGTCCACCTGCTCGATCAACGCCGCGCCGGTCTCCCCGCGGCCGGTGGCCACCGCGAAGACGTCCGCGGGCATGCCGCACTCGCGCAGCCCATCGGCGAGCAGCAGCGAGGTCAGCGGAGTGATCTCCGAGGGCTTGAGGATCACGCTGTTCCCGGCGGCCAGCGCCGGGATGCAATCCCCGAACGAGTTGGTCAGCGGGTAGTTCCACGGGCCGATCACACCGATCAGACCGAGTGGCTGGTAGCGCAGGATCAGCTTGCGTCCCTTCACGAGCAGCGAGCTCGTCCGCACCCGCTCGTCGGCCAGGTATCGCTCCGCGTGCTTGGCCCAGAAGCCGAAGGCGGCGCCTCCGTATGAGATCTCCGCCAACTGCGCGTCCTCATAGGTCTTGCCGGTCTCCGAGACGATCGTCTGGATGATCCGCTCAGAGTTGTCCATCACCCACTTCTGCATGCGCAACAGCACGCGTGCGCGGCCCTCGAAGCCGAACGCCTCCCAGCCGGGCTGCGCCGCGCGTCCGCGCGTGGCCATCTCCGCGACGGCGTCCGCGCCGAGATCGGGAACCGTGCTGAGGATCTGCCCGGTCGCGGGGTTCTCGACGGGAATCTCCGGGCGGGCGGGATCCTCATCCTGCGCGACGCCGTTGCGGGCTTGGAGTATCTCCTGCTCAACGTGCTGCTCGACGGTCGCCATCTCGGCCTCCCCTTCGTTCGCTCGTGCTGAAGAGGCTACTCCGACAGCTCGATCGAGGCGATGCCGATCGAGTCGACGGGACGGTCTCCACCGTCGGTGGCAACTTCCTCGAGCTTGTCCACCACGTCCATCCCATCCGTCACCTGCCCGAACACCGTGTGCTTGCCGTCCAGCCACGGGGCCTTCTCGGTCGTGACGATGAAGAACTGCGAGCCGTTCGTATGCGGTCCGGCGTTCGCCATCGCCAGCGCGCCGCGCACGATCTTGTGTGGGTTGATCTCGTCCTCGAACTGATACCCCGGGCCGCCGGTGCCCGTCCCCTGCGGACAACCGCCTTGGATCATGAAGTCTTTGATCACGCGGTGAAACGTGAGCCCGTCGTAGAAGCCGTCGCTCGAGAGCTTGCGAAAGTTCGCGACCGTCTTCGGCGCGTCTTCGTCGAACAGCTCAAACGTGATCGCGCCCTCGGTGGTCTGCATCGTGGCAGTTGACATCGAAAGGTCTCCTCAACTTGACATGGTGGACGACGAGCCACGATAGCGAGCAACCGTAGGCAGAGCCCACTGCCCGATACTCAGGCGGGGACCCGCTCGAGGCTCAAGGATTGTCCACCCGCCCGAGATCCCATCTCGCGCCCGTTGAGTGCCTCGATGACCCTGTCCGCCTCCGATGCGGGAACCGAAAGGAACGAAAAGCGATCGAGCACGAGCACGTCGCGCACCGCCTCTCCGTCGAGACCCGCGGATGATGTCACCGCACCGACGATGTCGGCCACCTGCAGCCCGGCGGCCCGCCCGCCGCCAAGCACTAGCTTGACGTAGGCCTCCTCGCCGTCCTTGCGCGAGATGCCCGGCTTCGAATGTCGCCGCGGACGCTCCTTCACCGGCGTCGGCGCGCTCTCCGCGCCAGGCTCCCACGCCGCGATCGACATCCCGATGTGGCGCTCGATCGCTACCAGCTCGCGCTTCTGACGATCCTCCACGAACGTGATCGCCCGACCCGAGCGTCCGACCCTGCCGGTGCGCCCGATGCGGTGCACGTAGGTGTCGGGGCTCGTCGGCACGTCGTAGTTGATCACGTGCGTCACCGTCGATATATCGAGGCCGCGCGCTGCCACATCGGTCGCTACGAGGATCGGCACGCGCCCGCCCTTGAACGCGAGCATCACGCCATCACGCGAGCCCTGGCTCATGTCGCCATGCAGCGCTCTCACGTTCATACCGCGGTCGCGCAGCGTGCGGAACAGCTGGTCGCAGCGGATCTTCGTGCGCACGAACACGATCGCCTGCTCCGGCTTCTCCGCGCGCAGCACCTCCACCAGCTTGTCCGCCTTCTGCTTGGTCTCCACCGGGAGCTGAAACTGCGCGACCGTATCGATCGTCAGCGTCGCCGCCTCGACCTGGATCGTGACCGGGTCATACAGGTACCTGTCTGCCAACTGGCGGATCGGTGGCGGCATCGTGGCTGAGAACAGGGCCGTCTGGCGTCCCGACGGTGTCAGCGACAGGATTTTCTCGACGTCCTCCAGAAAGCCTAGATCGAGCATCTCGTCGGCCTCGTCGAGCACGACAAAACGACAGTCGTGCAATATCAGCGAATGGCGGGAAATCAAGTCGAGCACGCGTCCCACCGTCCCCACGACAACGTGTCCACCAGCCCGTAGCTGTGCCTGTTGAGTACGGATCGGCGCGCCGCCGAAGACCGCGACCACGTCGATTCCCTTGTGTGCCCCATACGTCCTCAGCGCCTGCGTTACCTGGATGCACAGCTCGCGCGTGGGCGTCAGCACGAGCGCCTGCACCTCGGCTAGCTCGGGGTCGATGTACTCGGCGATCGGCAACCCGAACGCCGCCGTCTTGCCCGTCCCGGTCTGTGCCTGGCCGATCACGTCCCTGCCTTCGAGCACCGACGGGATCGCCTGTTCCTGGATCGGGCTCGGCGACTCGTACCCCACGTCGCGCAGGGCCTTCAGTGTGGACTCGGACAGCCCGAGCTCGGCAAAAGTGCTCATCGTTCGGGAGGAGCTTACGCGTCAGGCGGCAGGGTCGAGTAACAGCTTGCCCATCGTGCGTCGCGCGCGTAGGTCGATGTGCGCCTGGGCGGCCTGCTCCAGCGGGTAAGTGTGTCCGACAACCGCCTGCAACTCGCCGCGCGACGCACGCGCGAACAGATCGGATAACGCGTCTGTGAACATCCCCGGCCGCTGTAAGCAGTGGAACAGATAGAAGCCGACTACCGCGCGCGAGTGGCGCAGCAGCGAGCCGGTGGAGACGCGGCGGGGCTGCTCCGAGGCGATGCCGCAGACGACGACCCGCCCGAATGGCGCCAGCGCGGCGTAGGAGGCGTCGAACACCTCGCCGCCGGACATCTCGAATACGACGTCTACCTTCTGACCCTCGTTCGCCTCGATCAGCCGCTCGCAAAGCCCCTCCGGCGCCGAGTCGATCGCGACATCCGCACCGAGCTGCAGGGCGAGCTTGCGCTTCTCCTCGCTCGACGCCGTCGCGATCACACGACCCGCGCCAAGCGCATGTCCGAGCTGCACCGCGAGCGAGCCGACACCCCCGGCGGCGGCATGGACGACGACGCTCTCCCCCTCGGCCACGTGTCCCGAGGTGCGGTACAGGTGCCAGGCGGTCGTGCCCTGCACGATCAGCGCCAGCGCGGTCCCGTCATCGAGCTCCTCAGGGATCGGGAAGATCAGCCCCTTGGGCGCAATCGCGTACTCGGCGTAGCCGCCCGTGCCCACGAGCGCCAGCACCCGCTCGCCGGTGTCCTCGCGGATACCCGCCACCTCGCCGCCGGGCACGAGCGGCAGCGTGGCCTTCTGCACATAGGAGTTGGTGCGCGTGTGCGTGTCCGCGAAGTTCAGCCCCGCGCGAGTGACCCTGATCAGTGCCTCCTGCGGCCCCGGCTCGGGCGCTGGAAGCTCCGCAAGCCTCAACACCTCCGGGCCACCGAACTCGGTCATCTGGATCGCACGCATGGACCGTCAGGCTAGCGGGTGCTCTAAGGTGCCAGCCCATGTCGATCACCGTGGTTGGATCCATCGCCTACGACGCCGTCAAGACGCCATTCGGTGAGCGCGAGCGCATGCTCGGCGGCGCCGCCGTGCACTTCGCGCTGGCCGCCTCCTTCTTCGCCGAGGTGCGCGTCGTCGGCCCCGTCGGCGATGACTTCGGCGAGGCCGAGCTCGATGTGCTGCGCAGTCGCGGAGTGAATATCTCAGACATCGAGCGCGTCGCCGGCGGCAAGACCTTCTTCTGGCGCGGTGAGTACGGCTGGGATCTCAATTCGCGCGAGACGCTCGACACCCAGCTAGGGGTGTTCGAGGGCTTCCAACCAAAGCTGTCTGCAACCTCGCGCTCCAGCGACGTGCTGTTCCTGGCGAATATCCAGCCCGATCTGCAACGCGAGGTGCGCACGCAACTGCCCGGGGCGCGGTTCGTCGCGCTTGACTCGATGAACCTGTGGATCGACATCGCGCGCGACTCACTCGTGCAGGCGATCGAGTCGGTGGACTGCGTGATTCTCAACGACTCAGAGCTGCGCCAGCTCACGGGCAAGCCCAACCTCCTCGCCGCTGCGCAAGAGATCCTCTCCTGGGCGCCCGCCGACGAAGAGCGGCCCGGGGTGGGTGGGCCTCAGGTCATCGTCGCAAAGCAAGGTGAGTACGGCGCGGCGCTCGTCACGCGGGATGGTTTCTTCGCGCTGCCGGCCTATCCGCTGGAGACGGTGATCGACCCGACTGGTGCGGGCGACACGTTCGCCGGCGGGCTCGTCGGCTACATCGCCGCTCACCCCGACGAGGACCTCTCTGATGAGCTGCTGCGCCGCGCGATGGCCCACGGCACCGCGCTTGCTTCGTTCAACGTCGAGGCCTTCGGCACCGAGCGCATCGAATCTCTCAGCGGCGAGGAGATCGCCGCGCGCGTGGAAGAGCTGCGCGATATCACCCAGTTCAGCGGCGCTCCGCTCAAGCTGCGCGGCTGACCATCACCCGGATCATCGTGGTGGAAGCAGTTACCTCTCGCGAGTCGCGGGTAGTACGATCCCGGGAAGTGACTACTTGGACCTTCATCTGGCTGATGGTCTTCTTGAAGATCCCGATCGTCGCGCTGTTCCTGTTGGTGCGCTGGGCGGTGCGCGAACCCGAGGCCACGACCGACGAGGATGGCGGCATCGGGGTGGGCGGGCCCCGTGTCGGCGGGCCTCGGGTGGGCGGGCCCCACATCAACCTACCGCACCCCTACCACCCACGCTCGCGCCGGGGTGGACGGGGCCCGATCATCCCCCGCCGCGGCCCCCACGGCGACCTCGCGCCGTCCTCGCCCCGCCGCATGCGCACGGCCGCGAGGAGCGGGCGCCTGGTTCAGCGTTGAGCGCAGCACACGCGCGACGTTGAGCGCAGCACACATGCGAGAATCCCGCGCATGAGCGCGCAAACCCTGTCGATCACCGACAACCGCACGGGCAAGATCTATGAGCTGCCGGTGATAGACGGCACCGTCCGCGCCATGGATCTGCGCCAGATCAAGACCGACGACGCGGACTTCGGGCTGATGGCCTACGACCCCGCCTACACCAACACCGCCTCGTGCCGCTCGGCGATCACCTACATCGACGGCGAGGCCGGGATCCTCCAGCATCGCGGCTACCCGATCGAGCAGCTGTGCGAGCACTCCACATACCTAGAGGTCGCCTACTTGCTGATCAACGGCAAGCTGCCCAACCAGACCGAGCTGACCGGCTGGGTGGACGAGATCACGATTCACACGTTCGTGCACGAGAACGTCAAGGACTTCATGCAGGGCTTCCGCTACGACGCCAACCCGATGGGCATGCTGGTCGCATCGGTGGGAGCATTGTCGACCTTCTACCCAGACGCCAACAAGATCCGCGAGGAGCGCGTCCGCGCGATCCAGATCATCCGCCTCTTGGCGAAGATGCCGACCCTCGCGGCGTTCGCCTTCCGTCACAACATGGGCCAGCCCTACGTCTATCCCGACAACGATCTCAGCTACCCCGGCAACTTCCTGGGGATGATGTACAAGATGACCGAGCTCAAGTACGAGCCCGATCCTCGGCTGGAGCGTGCCTTGGACGTCCTTTTCATCCTCCATGCCGACCACGAACAGAACGCCTCCACGAGCGCCGTACGCTCGATCGGCTCCACTCAGGTAGACCCCTACTCCGCCATGGCGGGCGGGGTCGCGGCGCTGTATGGACCCCTGCACGGCGGCGCGAACGAGGCGGCTCTGCGGATGCTAGAGCGGATCGGCAAGGTGGAGAACATTCCCGACTTCCTCGAGGGCGTCAAGGCAGGCAACGAGCGCCTGATGGGGTTCGGGCATCGCGTCTATAAGAACTACGATCCGCGCGCGCGGATCATCCGCAAATACCTGGACGACGTGTTCGAGGTGCGTGGCAAGAGTCCGCTGCTGGAGGTCGCCACAGAGCTAGAGAAGCGCGCGCTCGACGACGAGTACTTCACTCAGCGCAAGCTGTATCCAAACGTCGACTTCTACTCGGGCCTGATCTACGAGGCGCTGGGACTGCCGGTGGCGATGTTCCCGGTCATGTTCGCCATCGGACGCACGAGTGGCTGGATCGCCCAATGGAAGGAGATGGTCGAGGATGCCGAGCAGAAGATCGCCCGCCCCCGCCAGATCTACACGGGCGAGCGCGATCGTGACTACGTCCCGATCGAGCAGCGGGCCTAGACGCGCCTACAATACGAGTGTCGCGCCGTGGCGACTCAGCCAGTCACGATCCTCGCGCCAGGAAGGCCAGCGCCTCTCCACCAGCGCCCAGAATCCAGCGGAGTGGTCGAGGATCTCTAGGTGGCAAACCTCGTGCCAGACCACGTATTCGAGCACACGCTCGGGTGCGAGCAGGAGCCGCCAGTTGAAGCTCATGCGCCCGTCCGCCGAGCACGAAGCCCAGCGGGTGTGCTGAGCTCGAATTGCCAGGCCGGCGTAGCTGGCGCCAGCGAGCGCCGTGGCACGGTCCAAGCGCGGAGCGATCTCCGCGCGCGCGGCCCGGCGGTAGAAGCGCTCGATCGCCGGGCGGGCGTCACCAGCCGGCACCAGCAGGCACTCTCCGACGCGGTGCACGCGCGTACGCCCTGTCTGCGGAACCAATTCCAGCGGCGTGCCCAGATAGGGCACTGTGCCCCCACGCGCGGCAATCCGCGTACGTACGTCTCGCGCCTCATCCAAGCGGCGCTGGATCCAGGGGCGCAGTTCGCTGACCGCCGCTGCCGCGGCACGCTCGGGCGCGCGGGCGGGCAGCACGACTTCAACGCCCGTGTGCGTGTGCACGTTCACGCGCACACGCCGCGCGCGGGCGGAGCGACGGACGGTGTAGGGAATATCGGTCACGCTGCGAACGGAGAGTACGCGCACCATCGGGTGCATAATCCGCAGGCGATGACCCGATCCAAGGTGAGACTGCCACACGGGGTGCGCGAGCCATATGAGGTCTACCTGAACGGCGTGCCGCAGCAGCTCGGCGAGGACTTTCAGGTGAGAGACGGCGCGCTGGTGTTCGAACAGGAGCTGCGCAAGGACAAGATCAGCGGCTGGCGCTGGCTGTTGGGCGCGTGGGGCGTGGGCACCTACCGCCAGAACGACTCGGTGGATGTGCGCTACGAGGCGCCCGACGGCTCCCCGCGCGTGGCTGAGGGGCTGGAGATCGAAGCGAACTGAGCGCCGGCCGGCCGCGCGGTCAGGCCCAGTCGGCTACCAGGGCTTTGCGATCCGCAGCGCACTGAGGATCGCGCGCGTAGCGGGGGAGCGGTTGAGCGTGATGAAGTGGATGCCGGGCACGCCCTCACGCAGCAGCTCCGCGCACTGCAGCGTGGCGTAGGCAACGCCGAAGTCGAGCACCGCCTCGGGGTCCTCGCCGCGGGCGTGCAGCTCGCGGCGCAGGCCGTCAGGAATCGATGCCCCGCAGAGCTTGGCCATGCGCTCGACCTGCCCGACCTGCGTGATGGGCATGACGCCGGGGATGATCGGGACGTTCACGCCCGCCGCGCGTGCGCGCTCGACGAAGTCGAAGTAGAGGGCGTTGTCGAAGAACAGCTGCGTGATCAGGAACTGCACGCCCGCAGCCACCTTCTCGGCGAGGTGTTCCAGATCCTCCTCGGGGCTGACCGCGTGGATGTGCGTCTCGGGGAAGCAGGCGGCGCCGATCGCGAACGGATAGTCGGCGGCGATCAGTTCCACCAGTTCGCGCGAGTACTCAAGGCCGCCCTCCGTTTTGCGCCACTGCTCCTCCCCCGCCGGCGGGTCGCCGCGCAGCGCGAGCACGTTGTCGATGCCCGCGCTCTGCATCTCGTCGAGGGTGGCGCGCAGGTCCGCCACGGTGGCGCCCACGCAGGTGAAGTGCGCCATCGCCTCCAGCCCGTACTGCTCGCGGATGCGCTTGACGATCTCGATCGTTTTGCCCCTGGTGGAGCCACCGGCGCCGTAGGTGACGGACACGAACGACGGATCCAGGCCGCGCAGCTCGGCGAGCGACGCGCGCAGGTTCTCCTCCCCTGCCTCCGTCTTGGGCGGGAAGAACTCGAAGGAGAACGTCGGGGTGGGCGGGTCCTGATCCGCGAGGATCTGATCGATGCGCATCCGCTGATTATGCAGACCAGCGCTCGGGCTCGCCGGCGATGCGGCGGATCTTCCCCACGGCCTCCAGGTGGGTGAGGTAGCCGAGGATCTTCGACAGCAGCCAGTGCGCGTTGTTGGAGGACAGCGAGTCGCCGTACACATGCGGGACCACCTCAAACGCCGTCAACTCGTGCCCGCTGACTGCCCCCAGCACGCTTTGCAGGCGTTCGTCGATCAACGTGCGATTGCCGTTGATATGCGCCTGCACATCGGTGAAAGTGCGCCCGTGCCCAGCCAGACACAGGCGCGCGTCGAGCTGCTCGACGACGCTCAGCGAGGACAGGAATTCGCCGACGGGATCGGGGGAGTAGCCGTAGTCGAAGTACAGCGATATGCGCCCCAGCAGGTGGTCGCCGGAGATCAGCACGCGGCGCTCCGGCTGAAACAGGCACACGTGCGAGGGGGCGTGCCCCGGTGTCTCGTAGACCACCCACTCGCCGAGATCGCTGGCCACGGTGACGCCCGCCAGGAGATCGCGGTCGGGCTCGATCGGCCCCGCGATGCCGGTCCCGCGCGAGCTGCGTTCGGAGGCGAAGCGCAGCAGCGGCTCCTCGGGAACGCCGCTCTGGCGGGCGACCTCCACGCGCCGGTCGAACACCGCGTCGGGATCCTCCACCATGCGCGTGAGGTGGGCGTGGTTGGGGTGCATCCACACCTCGCAGCCGGCCGCCTGCGCGATCGTGGGCGCCTGGCCGCAGTGATCGGAGTGCGCGTGCGTGCAGACGATCAGTTGCGCGTCCTCCAGGCACAGGTTGCACATGGCGAGCGCCCGCTCGAGGTTCGCCATCGACTCGGGCTGGTGCATGCCGGTGTCGAACAGCACGAAGCCCTCGCCGTTGGTGACCGCCCAGGCATTGCAGTGCGGAACGCCGGGCCATGGCAACGGCAGACGCAGGCGAAAGACGCCGGGCAGCACACGCTCACCCCGCCCCAGCTCGCGCTTGTTGGACGGTCTTCGATCGGTCAGCTCGGCCACGCGGCGGAGACTAGACTACGTATCTCCGGCGGCGCGAAAAGGAGAAGAGCAGATGGCCGAGGAGGAGAGCGCGAGCAAGGCGGCCACGAAGGTGCAGGAGATGGCGGCCAGCGTACAGCAGGCGAGCGCGCGTCGCGGGCGCATCTCGGGGAATAAGGCCGAGACGGTGGCGCGGCGCTATTTCGAAGCGATCGGTGCGCATGACCTGGATGCGGCCGTGGCAATGTGGGCGGACGGCGGACGCGAGCATGTTCGCGGCCAGGTGGACGTCACCGCGCCAGAAGGCGTGCGCATGTTCATCGGGGACGTACTCGGCGCGCTGCCGGACCTGCGCTGTGAGATCGTCGCGACCACGACCGAGGACGACCGCTGCGCGCTGCAATGGCGCTTCAGCGGCACGTTCGCCGGGCCGGGAAGCTTCAGCGGCGTCGCCCCGACGGGCTCACCGGTCGTCCTTGAAGGCATCGATCTGCTGACCGTGCGCGACGGGCTGATTCAAGCCAATGACGCGTTCACCGACTCGATGACGTTCGCCCGCCAGATTGGGATGATGCCGCCGCAGGGCTCCCCCGCCGAGCAGACGATGACGGGCGCGTTCAACGCCAAGACGCGGCTGACGAGCGGCCTCGCCGCCGGCGAGGCAGAGCTGGTGGCCGAGGGCGTGTGGGTCGTGCAGGGCCAGCCGGGAAGGTGCAACGTGTACCTGATCGAGGACGACGGCGGCGTGACGCTGTACGACGCGGGCGCACGCACGATGACCCGCGCGGTGGCGAGCGCTGGCGCAAAGCTGGGCGGGATCAAGCGAATCGTGCTCGGCCACGGACACACCGATCACCGCGGCACTGCGCCCGCGCTGGGCGTGCCAGTGCTGTGCCATCCGGATGAGGTGGAGGACGCCGAAGGCAGCGGCGGCTTTCGCTACTGGCCTGCCGACCTGGCGGGGCTGCCGACCCCTCAACGTCAGATCCATCGCGTTCTGCATCGGATCGCTTGGGACGGCGGGCCGGTGAAGATCGCCGGCACCGTCGCAGAGGACGATGAGATCGCCGGATTCCGAGTCGTCCACCTGCCCGGCCATGCCCCCGGGCTGATCGCCCTGTGGCGAGAGTCAGATCGCCTAGCACTCTGCAGCGACGCCTTTTACACCCTGGACATGTGGGGCCGTAGCTGCCCGCCGCGTCTGGCGTCGTCGATCTACAACTTCGATACCGAGCAGGCGCTGGCGAGCCTGCGAAAGCTCGCGGCACTGGAGCCCGCCGCGGCATGGCCGGGACATGGCAAGCCGGTGACTGGCGATGTGCGCAGCCAGCTCGAACGTGCCGCTGACACAATCTGAGCGTGGGTAAGCGCGATCGCCAGCGCGAGAAGCTCAGGGCTCCAAGCAGCGACTACAACGACGCACACGGCAACACGCTGACTCTACGCGGCTCGCTCACGCCTGGGGCCAGGCGCGAGTATGCACAGGCGCTCTCAGGGTGGGGATCCCGCCCACCCCACCCGCCCCATCCGCCCCGCCCTTCCAACACGCAGGAGGATGCCTGGCAGCGGGCGGTCGAGCTGCTGTTCGAGCGGCTGGCCGTGCGCTGGGTGATCGCCGGCGCACCGATCGACCGCCAGCGCGAGCTGCTGGCACGCTTTCGTGTGGCGTCCGTCGAAGAGCGCGCGTGGATACGCGAGGCGCTGCGCGAGCACTGCGCAGAGCACTTCCCCGACGTTCACGCGCCCTGAGCCCTAGGCGGGATCGAGCAGCTCCAGCCGCGGCCCATGCGAGTTGCCCGCCGCGATAAACCGCGCGGTGGCGGGACTCAGCACAAACGCCTGCACCTCCCCTCCCTCGCCGCGCACCTCCACGCGCCGTCCTTCCTCATGCACGGCGATCACCGTGCCCTGTTCAAAGCCGCCGCCGAAATGCGCGATGCGCGCGCGGGCGCCGATCCTGGGGACGGGTCGCGAAGGGCCGAGCATGCGCTCGATGCTACGCGGTGAGGTTCGACGCGCACGACCTCGCATAACCCAGTACGACCGATGCGCACGGGGCCTGACGCGCACGACCTCCCCGACCGATACCTTCCGGTCGATGCCACGTCGCACCAAGATCGTCGCCACCATCGGGCCAGCCTCGCGCGAGCCGGAGACGCTGCTGGAAATGATCGAAGCTGGAATGGACGTCGCGCGTCTTAATTACTCGCACGGCACGCTCGACGAGCACGCCGAGACGGTGCGTCGCGTGCGCGACGCGGCGGGGCGCGCCGGGCGCCCGGTGGCGATCCTGCAGGACCTGCCCGGCCCCAAGCTGCGCATCGGACCGCTGCGCGAGGACGTGGTCGAGCTGACGGCCGGAGAGCGGCTGACGATCACCGGCGGCGAGACCGACGAGCTCGGCGACGCCCAGCACATGAGCATCACGTGGGAGGGGCTCGCAGATTCGATGGCGCCGGGAGAGGTGATGTACCTCGCCGATGGGTCGGTGCGACTGCGAGTCATGGAGGTCCGCGCCGCGGCGCATCAGGTCGAGGCCGAGGTCGAGGTCGGCGGCGCGGTTGCCTCGCGCCAGGGGCTGAACATCCCCGGGCCGATCGACGCGCTGCCGTCTGTACCCGAGGAGGACCTCGAGCTGTTGCGCCACGGCGAGTCGATCGGCGTCGACATGGTCGCGCTGTCGTTCGTGCGCCGCCCGGAGGATGTCGAATTCGTACGCACCCATACGCGTCTGCCGCTGATCGCGAAGATGGAGAAGCCTGAGGCGGTCGAGTGCGCCGAGGAGATCCTGCGGGTGGCTGACTGCGTGATGGTGGCCCGGGGCGATCTCGGGATCGAGATGCCGATCGAGCGGGTGCCAATTGTGCAGAAGGAGCTCTTGAAAATGGCCGGTCGGCTGGCTCGGCCCTCAATCACGGCCACACAGATGCTCGACTCGATGGTCTCCTCCTCGCGCCCTACCCGAGCCGAGGTGGCCGATGTGGCGAACGCGATCCTCGATGGCACCGACGCCGTGATGCTCTCCCAGGAGACGGCGATCGGGGCCTATCCAGTCGAGGCCATCTCGATGATGGCGGCCGTGGCCGAACAGACCGAGGCGATCGCCCCCTACGAAGACTGGAATAACTCACGTGTGCATCGCCGGTATTCCGACCCGGCGTACACGCTGGCCCACAGCCTGTGCGTAGCTGCCCGCGAGCTGGACCTGGAGGCATTGGTAGTGCCAACGCTGTCCGGTCGCTCGGCCCGGCTGGTGTCGGCGCATCGCCCGAACGTGCCTATCTATGCGCTCTCACCTGGTCGCGAGACCGTCCGCCGATGCGGGCTCATGTGGGGCGTACGGGCGGCCTCGATGAGACGTCACGAGACAACCGAGGCCCTGATCGCAGACGCCGGTCGACGTGTCGTCGAGCTCGGCTGGTGTGAATCCGGGCAACGAGTCGGCATCACCGCCGGACTGCCCTCCGGCAAGCCGGGCACCACGAGCCTCGTGCAGATCCAAACGCTCTGATCAATCGGCCGCGCCGACCCCGGTGTGGCCGTAGAACTCCGTTTCTTCGAAGCCCAGCTCGGTCACCGGCGCATCGCCGTACATCCACTCGCGCGCGATCCTGTGCCAGTTGGCGTGCGCGCGCAGCTGTGACAGCACGGCAAGCGTCAGCACCTCCATGCGCCGGCCGAACAGATGCTCCGGGCGCATGTCCTGGTGGCGCATCTCGCGGAAGTGACTGCTCCGCGGGTCGGAGCTCTCGATCATCACTTGCGTCGCGATCTCGGGTGTCAGCTCGACCGTTTCGTCGGCGGTCGTGTACCACCAGATCGCGTCGTTGATAAACGCCAGCAGGTGATCGGGGTCGACCCGCTCGGGCTCCGGTAGGAATCCCGACTCCGCGAGCAGCTCATGCAGCGCCTGAGCGTCGCCCTCCACGACCGCGCGCTGTGCGGCGAGCTCCATCTCTACCGCGGGGGCGTCCATGCGCTTGAAAAGTCCGAAGTCCAGGAACGCCACGCGACCGTCGTCCAGCAACAGGAAGTTCCCGGGGTGTGGATCGCCCGAGAACTGCCGGTGGCGGTAGAGGCAGCCGAGGAAGAAGCGGAACACGATCTCTCCGATCCGGTCGCGCTCGGATTGCGGATAGCTCTTCAGCTCCTCGAACCCGGTCCCGCGCACGAACTCGGTCACCAGCACGCGCTCGCGCGACAGCCCGCTCACGACGTCGGGCACGACGATGAACGGATGCCCCTCGTATATGCGCGCGAGCGAACGCTGGTTCTGCGCCTCGAGCTCGTAGTCGAGCTCCTCGCCGATCCGCGCCCTGATCTCCTCGGCGATCGCCTTCACGTCCATCCCCGGGGTCATCCGCTTGAGCAGCCGCATGATCATGTCCAGGTTCTGCATGTCCGCCCTGACCGCAGCCGCCACCCCCGGGTACTGCACCTTGACCGCCACCTCGCGCCCGTCGTCCTTGAGCGTCGCCCGGTACACCTGTCCGATCGAGGCCGCCGCGATCGGCTCTTCGTCGAACGACTCAAACACCTCCGCGATCGGCTCTTCCAGATCGTCCTCGATCACACGCTTCATCTGTTTGAACGACACTGTCGGCGCAGCGTCGCGCAGCTTTGCCAGCTCGCGCTGGAACTCCTCGCGGTGCTCCTCTTCCACCAGGCCGACGTCCAAAAACGACATCACCTGACCCAGCTTCATCGCCGCGCCCTTCATCGTCCCCAGCACCGCCACGATCTGCTTCGCGGTCTCGAGCTGGCGCCTGGCCATCGCCTCTTCTGAGGCCTGCTCGCCGCGCGTCACGTTCGCCGCGCGTGTCCCGAACTGCTTGACGGCCTCGCTCGCCGCGAGCTTGCCGACCGTCGCCGTCCTGCGCACGCGCGATGTTTGGATCTTCTTGCTCTCGTCGCGTGCCATCCCACTCTGCATCCTACGAACCGCAGCGCACCCGAGGCGCTTGGCCGGAGGCCAAGACGGATTCCCGGCGAGGGATCTACGCTTTGCGCTCGACCCGCGACCCAGGCACGATGTCGTCCTTACCGTCCTCCCAACGCACCCAGGCCTTCTTGCCACCGTCGTAGTCATCGCCGAGCAGGATCAACGTAGCCGGCTCGCCGAGCGCTGTGCACGGCTCTGAGCCCTGCGCGTCCAGGCCCCGCCAGATGCGGATGAAACCGTTGTCCTCCCACTCCCGCGCGACGGTGGTTGCTCCGGTGTGACCCGGGTAGATGACCGTCTCTCCCGGCAGCTCCATCAGCGTGCCCATGATCGAATCCCTCAGGTCCGTGTACGTGGTGTGGCCGGGTGCCCTGACCCCGCCGACTGAGCCTCTGAAGAGAGTGTCGCCCGTGAACACAACCGCCTCCCCACCGATGAACCCGCCGGGCGCCGTACTCGCGGCTGGGCGCGCCGGTGTCCGACCACCGCCTCCACCTCCGGCGGCGCCGCCCTGCGCTCGATTCCCGACCAGGAACGAAAGCATCCCGGCAGTGTGTCCCGGCGTGTGTAGTGGGCGCACCTCCAGTGTGCCGAATTGCAGTGTCTCACCGGCCTGTATCGTGCCCGTCGCGACCGTATCCGCTTTTCCCGCATCACCGTCATCCGCTGTGGCACCGCCCGCGGCAGCGAGGAGATCGCGCTCGATCGGGCTGATCAGGACCTCGATCTTCGGCCAGCGCTCACGCAGCGCGCCCGCCTCGCTGACGTGATCGAAGTGGTGATGGGTCAGCAGCACATGTGTAGGCGTCATTCCACCGCGCTCGGCTGCTTCGATCAGTGGCTTGACCGGACCACCGGCGTCAACGAAGAATGCGGGTCCCCCCTCGCCGTCGGCGACGAGATAAGTGTTCGACAGGAACTGCTCATGCATCGCGCGCTCCACAATCATTGCGGCCATACTTGCACGAAGGCTGTTCTGTGGCGCGCCCGGGAGGTTCCGGCACGGACATCTTGGCCATCACACATTTGATTTGGCGCCCCCTCGATCGAACGGTAGGCTTACCGCCACAGCCAGTCCGCGTAACCGTTCAATCCGGGACTCGAGGAGGACATGATGTTCAAGCGGCATGCGATCACAGGACTTCTGCTCGGCCTTGCCATGTTGATCCTGGTTGCGGCCTCGGCCTCCGCCTATCTGTACAAGAAGCCGGCCGGCCACGACTGCGGCAAGGTGACCTTCACCGGCGGCTTCGGTGGCCCATCGCCCTCGAACGTGCCCAAGAACGCGGTGCCCCAGATCCACACCTTCATCGTCCACGGCACGATCTCCTGTGCGACGGCCAAGCGGGTGATGGCCACCTTCGAAAAAAGCTTCAACACCCCCGCGGGCGGGTCCAAGGGCGTCTCCCCGGCCGGTTGGAGATGCGCCTTCAGCAAACAGGTCAAGGGCCAGGAGTGCACCAACGCCAAGCACGTCGCGATCAGCAACGGCATCGTGTACGTGGTGCCGAAGTAGAGCGAGCGCCTGGGATCCCAAATGGCCCTCATTCACACCTGCTACCGCATCACGGACATCGATCGCTCGGTGGCCTTCTACAACGCTCTCGGCTTCGAGGAGATCGGCCGCATCCCGATCAAAGACGAGGCGATCAACGTGTTCATGAACCAGCCCGGTGACGGCGACATGCCGCGCCTAGAGCTCACATACAACTTCGGCGTCGACTCTTACGACATCGGCAGCGGCTACGGCCACATAGCGATCACCGCCGATGACCTCGACAGGACGCTTGCCCGCCTCTCAGAGCAGGGAATTGAGCCCGAGAAGCCGCCCTACAGCGTGCGCGATGGTGGCTCGCGACTGTGCTTCGTCAGAGACCCCGATGGGTACCGGATCGAGCTGATCGAGCAATAGGGGATCGGCGGCGGGCCGGCCCGAGACAGCGGCTCGGGTGAGAGAATCCCTTCGGGTTCTTAGGCGAGTACGCGTCCGCTGAACTTGCGCAGGCCGAGCGTGAGGAAGGTCGCGCAGAAGCCGATCAGTACGGGGTAGACGATGTACAGGTGCATGTGCGAGGCGTGCGTCAGGCCCGCGCGCATGCCCTCGGTCACGTAGATCAGCGGGTTGACCAGCACGAGGATCTGCAGCCAGTGCACGCCGCCAACCTGCACGGGCGAGAGCTTCGTCCACTGATAGTAGGTCCCGCCCAGGAACGTCAGCGGCAGCACCACGAAGCCGAACATCAGGCCGAGGTTGCGCGCCTCGAACAGGGTCCCGAGCAGCAACCCGAGCGAGGTCATCGTCACGCACGCCAGTGGGATCAGCGTGAGCACCACAGCCCAGTGGACCGACAGGTGGGCTTCCACGCCCTTGGCGTGGATGACCGCGGCGATCGGGAACACGATCAGCGCGGCGATCAGCCCCTGCGTGGCGCCCGAGAGGACCTTCGCCACGGCCACCAGCCAGATCGGGCAGGGCGCCTGCACGCGGTCCTCGATCTCGCGTGTGTAGCCGAACTCCTGGGCCATCACCATCGCCACCGCCTGGATGCCCTGGAACATGATCGAGATCCCGACCACGCCCGCCACGAGCACCGTGGCGAAGTCCGACTCCGAAGCCCTGGCCGCCGCGCCGCCGCCGGTCCCGCCGCCGCCGATCCCCTGACCGATCGTGGGGAACACGTACAGGAAGACGAACACCAGCAGGAACGGCTGCACGAGCGTGCGAATCACGAACTCCCACTTGTTCTTCCACAGCACCACCAGATCGCGCAGGATCAGCGCGAGCAGTGCCGAGCGGCTCGCCGCCATCATCGAGCGCGCCGGGCGGATGTCGATTGGCGCGTGCGCCGGCGAGGTCTGAGGGGCGGCCGCGGTAGCCATCAGTCGCGCAGCTCCTTGCCCGTCAGGCTGATGAACACGGTCTCGAGGCTCGGCTCTGACACCGACAGGTCAGCCAGGTCGAAGCCGGCATCCTCGGCCGTGTTGACCACGCGCGGCACCAGGCGCTCGGCCCCCCTGACGTGCAGCTCCACCCCGCCGTCGATCGCGCGCGTGCGCGTTACCTCGGCTATGTCCCGTGCCAGCCGTTCGGCCAGAGCGTCCATGTCACCGGCTGCCTTGACAGTCACGATCGTGTCCGCGCCCACCGAGCGCTTGAGCGCCGCGGGGGTGTCGAGCGCGAGGATCTTGCCGTGGTCCATGATCGCCACGCGCTCGCAGAGCTCGTCCGCCTCCTCCATGTAATGGGTGGTCAGCAGGATCGTCTGGCCCTCGCGGTTGAGTTCGCCGAGGATCTCCCACAGCGCAAGGCGGCTCTGCGGATCGAGGCCCGCGGTCGGCTCGTCCAGGAACAGCACGGCCGGGCGGTGGAAGATCGCACGCGCCATCATCAGCCGCTGGGCCATCCCCCCCGAGAGCGCGTACACCGACGCCTTGGCCCATTTGGAGAGGTGCAGCTTTTCCAACAGCTCATCGGCGGTGCGGCGCGAATCCGCCGCTGAGATGCCGAACAGGCGCCCGTGGAAGTACAGGTTCTCCCACACGCTCAGCTGACGGTCGAGCGTGTTCTGCTGCGAGACGATGCCGATCAGCTGCTTGGCCAGCGCCGGCTGGCCGATCACGTCGATCGCGCCCACAAACGCGCCCCCCGAGGTGGGAATCACGCGCGTGGTGAGCATGCCCGCGGTCGTCGTCTTGCCGGCGCCGTTCGGCCCGAGCAGCCCGAAGATCTCACCGGCGTACACGCTCAGGTTGAGCTTGTCGACCGCGGCCACCTCCATCCCCGGGTAGACCTTCGTCAGCTCGATCGTGCGGATGACCTCGCGGCGATCGTCGCTCTGCCCACCCGTGGCGAGCGCCGGAGCGCCCGCGGGCAGCACGTCGGCTGGCTGGATAGCGGCCATCGCTCCCAATGTATAACGCTCGCGCTACCCTGCCCTCAGGGATGGCGGACACGACCGGCAAGATCGCCAAGAACCTCGAGCGCTTCGCCCAGGCTGTGGCCGCGCACGATCGCGAGAACCCCACCCACACCGCCCACGGCATCGCCCTGACCTACTTCGACATGGAGCGCCTCGGCTTTGACGAGGGCGAGGAGATCCTGCCCGGAATCACGATCCACGCCGACAGCGGCGTGACCGGGAACTTCCGCGTGCTCTGCGATGGCGAGCACGACGAGGGCAAGATCGAGTCAGAGCAGGAGATGGTCGAGGCGATCGCCACGCGGTCTGTCCCCGCCGTGGCCCCTGGTGCTGCCCCATTCCCGTTCGAGCGCTAGCCGGGCTCACGACAACCGGACGCAGCTCAGTGAGGGGCCAGCGGGATCGGGACCCCCGCACGCTCGGCGATAATCGCAACCAGCCGCTCGATCGTCGGACACTGAAGCCCATGACGTGCCGCCGCACGCAGCACCGCGCCCGGAATCGCGTCCAGCTCGGGGGCCCGCCCCGCCGCGATGTCCCGCTGCATCGAGCTGCCCAGCGTGTCGTGCGCCATGTACAGCTCGGCGAGGGCCTTATCCGGGTCGACATCCTCGGCGCCCTCGGCGTGCCCCACGGCACAGGCCTCCTCGATCGTGCCAACCAGATCGGCACGCAGCTCCGGCGTTGAGCGAATCTCACCCAGCAGCTTGTCGTACGCGCTGGTGGTGCACGCGAGCGCGTTGAGACGCACGAGCTTCGACCACATCACCTGCGCCTCTGAAGCAAATATCCGTACCGGCACTTGCGCGTCTGACAGCGCTTGTGCCAGAGCCTCCATCCCGGGACGGACGGCTGGATCGTGGCTTGCCATGTCCACGATCAGGAAGTGACTTGTATGTATGACCACACCCGGTTCGGGGCGGTCGGCCTCGACCCGGATCGTGCCCGCCAGCACATGTGTGTCCACCGACGGTAGGCCGGCGCCCATGGCTAGCCCGTGATGACCGTGAGTATCCGTCCCCTCGAAGCGCTCGCGCAGGACCGCTATGTGATCGAGCCCGTTGAGCAGCGGCAACACCAGCGGCGGCGTCACGACAATCCGTTCCAGCGCGTCGTGCAGACCTGAGGCCTTCGTGGCAACGATCAGCACGTCCACCTCCTCCTCCAACCGTGTGACCGCGCGTGGGTGGACGACGAACTCGCCGAGCATCACGCTGTCCACGCGTAGCCCACGCTCGGAGATCGCCGCCACGGTCGACTCTCTGGCGATGACCACAACTTCAGCGCCCGCCCGGTCGAGCGCGCCCGCGATCAGCCCGCCCACGCCCCCGGGGCCGAGAATTGCGATCTTCATTGCTTCGCCTCGTACAGGGTCACGAGCGCCGAGTCTATGGCGCGACACGAGACGGTTACGCTCGCGGGCGGAGCGCCCACTAGCCTTCTGAGTCCATGTCAGTCCAGCCCGAGCCCACGACCAACACCGAGCAGCCCGAGATCCTCGCCCGCGGACCGTGGGCTTTGGAGCGGGTCACGGCGCGCTGGCGTCAGGAGCATTTCGAGCCTTCCCCAGCGCATACCGAGGCGGCGGACGCGGCAATTAAGGGACTACAGGATCGGGGCTCACCCAGCCACGACGGGGTGGCCGCGCGCCTGGTCGCCTACCGCGAGGACCCGGACGGGATCGCGCTCGAGCTGCAACCGCTGCGCTGGGCCCTGCGCTTGGTCAACAGCGACGCCTCTGCGAGCGTTGCTGCATTGTGCGTCACGCGCTCAGCCGATGGCCGCTGGCTGGCGGGACGGCGGGCGCAATGGGTCTCTTCGTGGGCCGGCCGCTGGGCGCTGGGCGCCGGCGGGGCTGTAGATCTCGGCGAGAACCCCGCCGACACGCTCGTCCGCGAGCTGCGCGAGGAGTGGGCGGTGTCGCCCGAGCGCGTGCGCGGCGAGGCGCTGGTGCGGCTGCCCCACCGGCTGGTGATGTTCGTCGGGCAGGCCTGGCTCGCCGAGGGCGCCGATGAGCAGGTGACGCCGGACCATGAGCATGACGCGTTCGCGTGGTGGCCGAGCGCGATCGAGGAGTGGCCGGACGAGGCCGAGATGCCGCTGCGCCTGATGGCGCGCTGGCTGTCGGAGTGAGTCCGCCGTCCGGAACGGATATGCCCTCGGGAACCGACGCTCCCATCCAAGCCGACGCCTTCCCTGGATCGCGCGCGCCACGCGGGACGAACGTCGCATACCGGTCCGCCGCCGGACCGCTGACGTTCACGCGCCTGAAGTGGACCTCGTTCACCCACTCGTGTGTCTACCTCGCGCTGTTGATAAGCGCCTTCGCCGCCGGCAAGCCAGAGCCGCTGACGTTCGTGCTCGGGCTGACGCACGGGCTGCTGTGGATCTTCATGTCGTTGGCATGCATAACCGCCGCACGCCTGCGCGTCGTCTCTCTCAGGCTCGCCGTCGCCGTCGCGGTGCTTGGAGGAATCGGGCCATTCTTCGGCAGCTATGAGTTCATCCGGGAAGAACGCAAGGGCCGTTGTTGAGAGCATGTGAAAAGGCTCACCATTGTGTGGCTATATCCGCCGGGCCGCCGCGCTAGAGTGAGAGTAGATGGCAACGGGTACCACGGCGGAGCAGACAATTGATGTCGTAACACCTGCCGCGGGCGAGTCGGTCACCGAGGGAACGATCCTCGAATGGCACGCGAAGGTCGGCGAGGAGATCAAGCTTGACGACACGATCGTCGAGATCTCCACCGACAAGGTCGACGTCGAGCTGCCCTCGCCGGCAACTGGGACGGTGAGCGAGATCCTGGCGCAGGAGGGCGACACTGTCACCGTCGGCCAAGTGATCGCGCGCATCGCCGTGAACGGCAGTGCTCCAACCGCTGCGCCGGCGACCGGCGGTGCAGCGCGAGGCGAGTCGACTCCGAGCGCCGTGGCGGACGACATCACTGAAAGCCATAGGTCCACAGCCGACGGCGCCTCCGGCCAAGCGCCAGCTGGCACGAAGGTCTCCCCGGTGGCGGCACGCGCGGCGGCGGTCGAGGGTGTGAGCCTCGCGAATGTCGCTGGCAGCGGTCCGGCGGGGCGCATAACGAAGTCCGACGTGCTGTCCGTCGCGTCCAACAACGGCGCCCCACACACGATCGACGCGACCGGCAACGGATCGGCAAGCGCTGTGGCCGAGACGGCTCGAGGCCCCAACGCCAAGCCGATCAAGGGCGCCGCCGCGGTGCTCGCGCGTTACATGGACGAGTCGCGGTCGATACCTACGGCGACGAGCTTTCGCACGCTCACCGTGACCGTGCTCGACGCGCGCCGGCGCGAGCTGAAGGCGGCGGGACGCAAGGTGTCGTTCACGCACTTGATCGCCTACGCGATCGCCCGCGCGGGCGAGGACATGTCGGTGATGGGCAATCACTTCGCCGAGATCGAGGGCAAGCCACACCGGATCGAGGATGGACAGGTGAATCTCGGGTTGGCAGTGGACGTGGAGAAGAAGGACGGCACACGCACGCTGATGGTCCCCGTCATCAGCGACGCCGGCAGACTCCCGTTCGACCGGTTCCTCGAGGCATATGACGCGCTTGTGGAGAAGGCGCGCACGAACGCGCTCACCGCCGATGACCTGGTGGGGGCAAACATGACGCTCACGAACCCGGGCGGGCTGGGCACGATCGCCTCCGTACCGCGGCTGATGACTGGCCAGGGCACGATCGTGGCGACCGGCTCGATCGCCTACCCCGTGGGCCTGGGCAACATCGGCGCGATGATCGGCGCGGAGAAGGCCATGACGATGACCTCGACCTACGACCACCGGATCATCCAGGGTGCGGAGTCGGGTCGTTTCCTGGCCCGCATCGAGGAGTATCTACAGGGCGAGCGCGGCTTCTACGACGGCGTGTTCGCCTCGCTGAACGTCGAGCTGGGACCGGCTCCGGCGCTGCCAGCCCCGGCCGCCGCCGCATCGGCGGCCGCATCCACGGTAGTCCGCGATACGCCCACCGCGCCCACCGCCGAGATCGAGGAGCTCTTGCAGGCGGTGCAGGCGGCCAGCACGCTGCTAAGCCGCTTCCGCAGCCACGGCCATCTCGCGGCGCGTCTCGATCCGCTCGGCTCAGAGCCCGAGGGCGATCCGGGACTCGACCCCGAGGGGCTTGGGTTGACGCCTGAGATCCAAGCCACGCTGCCGGCGAAGATCTTTAACATGTACGTGCCGGGGGCGACGCTCGCCGACGCGCTGCCGCACCTGCGCGAGACCTACTGCGGCACGATCGCTTACGAGATCGAGCACATCGCCTCCCATCGCCAGCGCGTGTGGCTGCGCGAGCACATCGAGTCGGGCGCGTTTCGCCAGCCGCTGACGACCGAGGAGCGCACGACGCTGCTCAAGCGCCTGGTCGAGGTCGACGCGATGGAGCGGTTCATGCACAAGGCATACCTCGGGCAGCATCAGTTCTCGATCGAGGGCCTCGACATGACCGTGCCGATGCTCGACGAGCTGATCCAGCTCTCAGCGGCGCACGGTGGGAAGGAGGTCGTGATCGGCATGGCCCACCGCGGCAGGCTGAACGTGCTGGCACACAACCTCGGCCGCCCCTACGACACGATCTTCGCCGAGTTCGAGGGGGCATCGACGCTCGAGGCGGTAACGACGATCCCGCAGGGTGGCACCGGCGATGTGAAGTACCACCACGGCACCCAAGGGTCCTACCAGCTGCCGGACGGGGAGACCATCCGCGTCAACCTGGAGTCAAACCCGAGCCACCTGGAGTACGTCTCCCCAGTCGTGGAGGGCGCCACCCGCGCCGCGCAGACCACGCGTCAGGGGCCGCACGCCCATCAGGACACCGATGCGGCGGTGCCGATCGTGATCCATGGCGACGCGTCGTTCCCAGCCCAGGGCGTGGTGTCGGAGACGCTCAACCTGCAAGCGCTCGACGGCTACAAGGTCGGCGGAACCGTGCACCTGATCACGAACAACCAGATCGGTTTCACGACCGATCCGGACGACGCGCGCTCGACGCGCTGGGCTTCAGATCTGGCGAAGGGATTCGACGTGCCGATCGTGCACGTAAACGCCGACGACGTGCCCGCGTGCATGAGCGCCGTGCGGCTTGCGTTCGCGTTCCGCAAGGAGTTCGGCCACGACGTGCTGATCGATCTGATCGGCTACCGGCGGTTCGGGCACAACGAGTCCGATGAGCCCGCGTATACGCAGCCGGAGATGTACGCGAAGATCAAGACCAAGAAGCGCGTATCTGAGCTGTGGGCAGAGCGGCTGATCGCCGATGACGTAGTGAGCAAGGAGCAGGTCGATCAGCTAGGCCAGGAAGTGTGGGACAACCTCACGATCTTGCACCAGCGCCTGAAGGCGAAGATTGCCGCGGCGGCCGAGCACAACGGAGACGAGAGCACGACGGGCGAGTATCAGCTCGATCGCACACCGAGCCCCGACGTTGACACGGCGGTGCCGGCCGCGCGACTGCGCGAGCTGGGCGAGGAGCTGCTGAGGGTGCCCGATGGGTTTACGGTGCATCCCAAGCTCGTCAAACAGCTCGATCGTCGGCGTGCAGCGCTGAACGGCAACTCCGGGAACGTGGAAGAGCAGTCGCCGCGCATCGATTGGGCGCATGGCGAGGCGCTCGCGTTCGCGTCGCTGCTGACCGAGGGCACACCGATCCGCTTGACCGGGCAGGACACCGAGCGCGGCACGTTCAGCCAGCGCCACCTGGTGCTGCACGACGCGAAGACGGGACAGACGGTCTGCCCGATCCAGAGCCTGCACGAGGCGCTGGCGCCGCTGGAGCTGCACAACAGCCCGCTCTCAGAGCTCGCGTGCATGGGCTTCGAGTACGGCTACAGCCAAGAGGCCCCTGAGACACTCGTACTGTGGGAGGCGCAGTTCGGGGATTTTGTCAACTCCGCGCAGGTGATCGTCGACCAGTTCATCGTCTCGGGCCTGGCCAAGTGGGGACAGACGTCGCGGTTGACGCTGCTGCTGCCGCACGGGTATGAGGGCTCGGGCCCGGAGCACTCATCGGGGCGGCTGGAGCGCTTTCTGGCATTGGCAGCCGAGGGGAACATTCGCGTCGCGAGCCCGACGACCCCAGCTCAGTACTTCCACCTTCTGCGCCGCCAAGCACTGATCGCCAAGCAGCGTCCGCTCGTGGTCATGACCCCGAAGTCCCTGCTGCGTCTGCCGCAGGCGACCAGCTCGGTCGAGGACATGGCGGAGAACACGCGCTTTCGGCCGGTGCTGGCTGAGCCCGGTGTAAAAGACGACCTTGTCACGCGGCTGCTGCTGTGTACGGGGAAGATCTACTACGACCTCGTCGGCCATCCCGACCGCGCGGCACACACAGGTTTGGCGGTGGCGCGCGTGGAGCTGCTCTACCCGTTCCCTGAGGGCCAGATCCTGGAGCTGATCAATAGATACCCAAGCCTGCAAGAGGTGGTGTGGGTGCAAGAGGAGCCGCGCAATGTGGGCGCGCGCGCGCATATGTTCCCGCGGTTGATGCAGATCATGCCCGAAGGGATGCGCTTCGGCTTCATCGGCCGCCCAGAGCGCGCCAGCCCGGGCGAGGGCTACCCGGCCGCGCACATCAAAGAACAGAACCGCATAGTCACAACCGCGATCGACCTGGGCAAGCCGATCTCGCAGTACCCACGCAAGACTCCGGGGCAGCGCTGATGTTTTGGCTGTTCAAACGCTTCGTGCGGATCCTGCAGCAGCGCAAACGCAAGCGGCGCGGCTACTAACGCCCTTTCCAGACCGCCTCGCGCTTCTCCTTGAAGGCAGCCGCCCCCTCCTTGGCATCTTCAGAGGCGAACACGGGGCCGGAGATGGCGCCCTGCCTCTCCCACATCTCCGCACTGGACCAGTCGAACTGCTCTTGCAGGATCTGCTTGGAGGCGATCAGCGCCAATGGCCCGTTCTTGGCGAGCCGACCAGCGAGCTCCAGCGCGACATCGACGGCAGCGCCGGGCTCGGCCAGATGATTGACGACGCCTAGCTCGTGGAAGCGCTCGGCCGGTAGCGGATCGCCGGTGAGTGCCAGCTCCACGACCACGTGGTAGGGCATCCTGCGCGGCAGACGCAGTAGCGCCCCGCCGGCAGCCACCAGCGAGCGCTTGGCCTCAGGGATGCCCATCTTCGCGCCCTTGGCGGCGACGATCAAATCGCAGGCGAGCGCGATCTCCATCCCGCCCGCCACCGCAAAGCCCTCGATCGCCGCAATCAGCGGCTTGCGTGACGCCCGTTGGGCAATCCCGGCGAAGCCGCGATCGCCGAACCAGGACGACTCGCCCTTGACGAACGCGCCCAGGTCCATGCCCGCGCAGAAGAAGCCCCCAGCGCCGGTGAGCACGCCAACCGACAGCGCATCGTCGCCGTCCAGCTCCTCCAACGCCCCCGCCAGGCCCGCGGCTACGGCGGCATTGACGGCGTTGCGTACCTCCGGGCGGTTGATCGTGATCTCAAGGACGTTCCCACGTCGCTCGGTGAGTACTGCCTCGGAGTCGGTCATCGCCGCATCCTACGCCGCTCAGCGTGTAAGAACCTGTTTCAAGATAGGCGGTGTGGTCGGGGCGTGCATGGACCAAGCTGGGCGTCGTGTATCGATCCCACCCGCCCGCATCCGGACGTGCCGATCTTCCTGAAACAGGTTCTAAGCCCACGCGTGGGCACGCAGGGCAAGCTGGACATGAGGCCTACCCCACCCCACCCAGCGTGTCGTGCTAGCCGATTCCGGACGATCGGCCACCTGTGCTGGCCGATCCGGTGCCGCATCCATGCATGTTCATGCGGCGAACAGCGTCAGCGCGGGCTCGCGTTCGCCGCGGAGCACCTCGATGTCCACCTCCACGCAGTCGATCCCCCGCGCCTGGGCGAGCACGCGTGCCTGGGGCTTGATCACCTGAGCGGCCAGCACCCCACGGCAGGAGCCGAGCGCGGGATCCAGGCGGATACGCTCCAGATAACGCGTCAACTGCTCGACCGCATCGATCGTGGCGATGCGCTTGATCTCCACCGCGATCCACTCGTCCTCGCCGTCCCTGCACATCAGATCGACCGGGCCGATGTCCGTGGACCACTCGCGCTTGACGAGCCGCATCCCCTCACCGCACCACGCTGGGGCGTCGGCGAGCAGCTCCTGCAGTTCGCGCTCCAACCCCTCCTTCTCCAGCGGCACCAGCACGTCCAGCTCGTGCTCGATGTCGGAGATCACCTCTGAGATTCCGATCTCCACGCGGTCTTCCTGGCGCTGCTTGCGCACCACCAGGCCGGTGAGCGCGCCGCGCGCGTCGGTCTGCTCCTCGACCACCGTCGGCGGGGTCATCCAGTTCAACGGCTTCACGTTCGGGCCACCCCCATCGGCCCACACCATGAAGGTCCCATCGGCCTTCAGCATCAGCAACCTGACCGCCTCGGGCAGCACAGTGGTGAGACGACCTAGATAGGAAACCTCACAGCGGGCGACGATCAGGCGCACAGCGAGAACGTATCCGGCGGACCGGATCCCATCGTGATGCGAAAGTATGCAGGCCGCGGGGCCGGGAGCTCAGGCCACAGAAGCCGGTGGCTTTGCCGAGGCGTCCGCGTGGATCGCAGCCGCCTGAGCCTGAGCTGCGTCCTCGACGTGAGGGGAGCTCTCGCTGGGCGCTGGCTCTGAGGTCGTCGTCGCCAGCTGCGCCTGTCCGGGCACAGCCGGCGGACTCGCGTGCTCCTCATGGCCGGCGGCCTCGCTCATCGACTCGCGGAACTCCTGCATCCCCTTGCCGAGTGCACGAGCGAGCTCCGGCAAACGCTTCGGACCCAGCACGATCAGCGCGATCGCCGCGAGGAAAATCAGGTGTACTGGATTGCCTATTCCCATCTAAACCATCACTACGCGCTCGCCCACCGTGCGGATCAAGGATCAAGCACAGGCTAGCGCGACGACGGCCGGGGCTGGCCCTAGTCTGTTCTCCGTGTCCGCGGAGCCCGCTCAAGCACCCGGCCGTCCTTACCCTCCGCCTGCCGCGTCTGAGCCCTTCTGGCCGGCGCAGCTCACCGTGCTCACCGCAATCGGCATCCAGCTGCTGCTGCCCTCGCGACTCACCGTCGGCCCCTCCTGGCTGATCCCAGCGCTCGAGGGCGCGCTGCTGATCGGTATGTTCTTCGCCACACCCCGCCAGCTCGAGCACGAGCACCCGCGGCGCCGGCGCGCCGCGCTTGGGCTCACGGCGTTCGTCTCCGCCGCCAACATCTTCTCGCTCGGGGCCCTCACCCACTTCCTGCTGCACCACAACGTCTCCAACGGACAGCAGCTGATCGTCTCGGGCGTGCTCATCTGGCTGACGAACTTCCTGATCTTCGCCTTGTGGTACTGGGAGATCGATCGTGGGGGTCCGGGTCGGCGAGCGGCCGGCCATGACGAGCCACCGGACTTCCTCTTCCCCCAGATGACCGACGACCGCATCGAGCCGATCGCGTGGCGTCCCAAGTTCATCGACTATCTGTATGTATCGCTCACCAACGCCATGGCCTTTTCCCCCACCGACACGATGCCGCTCACACCGATGGCGAAGAGCATCATGGGCGCCCAATCACTCGTCTCGCTGATCACGATCGGCCTGATCGTCTCGCGGGCGGTCAACATCCTGTAGACCGCCGGACGGCGGACATGCACAAGGGACACCGGTGACAGGGACACCCAGCCGCGCTGGAGCTACGTCGCGGACGCTACACGCGGTTCCAGGGTGAGGGCCTGCTCGATCAGCTCTCGGACGGGCTCGCCGGCGCCGAGCGCGAGCGCTTGCCTGAGCGCCTCGAGCGCGCCCTCGCGGTCGATCAGCGCCAACCGCAGCCGACCCAGGCGCTCCCAGGCGCCCGCGTCGGAGGGGCCGCGTAGCGCCGCCCGCTCGGCGGCCTCCTCGGCGAGGTCGACGGCGCCCATGTCTTCGTAGATCCTGGCCGCGAAGCGGTGGGCGGCGGGACGACTGCCGTCAACGCGCGCCCAGTCGCGCACCGCGCGGGCGGCCTCCTCGAGCTTACCCGCCTGCCAGAACGCGAGCGTCATCAGCCGCAGCACGGCGACGTTGCGCGGCTCGGCGTCGCGTGCGTAGATCAGGCGCTGCGCCGCCAGCTCGTAGTCGCCCTCGGCCATCGCGCGCTGGGCGGCGATCAGGAAGCGCTCGACGCGCTCCTCGGCGGGATCGGGCTTTGAGAAGTCGACGAATTTCATGCTGCCGGCGGGCACCGTGCGAATCCCGTGGCTGAACTTGACGCGCGCCCACTGCTGAACCTCCTCCCCCGCGCCGACTGGATTGGAGGAGAAGTAGATGCCGGCGACGGTGCCCACGCCCCACTCGGGATATGTGAGGCAGCGCGCGTAGCGGTGCACGACCGAGTGGTCGGGCACCCTCGAGCCGAACGGGTCGTTTTCGGCGCGATCCTTGGCCGCCGCACGCGCACGCTGCTCGGCCTCGTACGCACGCCTGCCCGCCTCCTCGCGCTCGCGGCGCGCAGCGGCGGCGCTGACCTTGACCGCATTGGCGGAGACCTTCCCGCCACGCGAGCCCTCTGCCAGGCGCTCGAGCTGGTCGGCCGCCTCGTTGATTGCCTTGAGGTGGCGCTCGTGCTCGAACTGGCGCCCCTGTGGCGCCACGTCGGGGTGCCAGCGCTTGGCCATCTTCCTGCGCGCCAGCTGCACGTCGCGCTTGTCGAACGGCGCTTGGAGCTCCAGCAGGAGCAGATGCTGCTCGACATCGAGGACGGTGGTAGGCATGACTCGACAACGTTAGCGAGGGCTGGCGTGTTTCTCTTGCCTCTATCCTGCGTGCGCATGTCCTCTCAGTACATCTTCACGATGCACCGCCTCTCAAAGTTCCACCCGCCGGACAAGACGGTGCTGAACGACATCACGCTCGCGTTCTATCCCGGCGCGAAGATCGGCGTGCTTGGCTACAACGGCGCCGGCAAGTCCACGCTGCTACGGATCATGGCCGGGATCGATCAGGAGTATCGCGGCGAGGCCGCGCTGGCGCCCGGCGCCACAGTCGGGATGCTCGAGCAGGAGCCCCACCTGGACGAGACAAAGGACGTCAAGGGCAACGTCGAGGACGGCGTCTCAGAGACCAAGGCGCTGCTCGACCGCTTCAACGAGCTGGCCGCGAACTACTCCGATGAGACTGCCGAGGAGTTCGGGAACATCCAGGCGAAGATCGACGCCGCCGACGCGTGGAATCTCGATACGCAGCTCGAATACGCAATGGATGCCCTGCGCCTGCCACCGCCGGACGCCGACGTCTCGAGCCTGTCCGGCGGCGAGCGCCGTCGCGTCGCGCTCTGTCGCCTCTTGCTGCGCGCGCCCGACCTCCTGCTGCTGGACGAGCCCACCAACCATCTCGACGCCGAGTCGGTGGCGTGGCTCGAGCAGCACCTGGCCGAGTACAAGGGCGCGATCGTCGCCGTCACCCACGATCGCTACTTCCTCGACAACGTCGCCGGCTGGATTCTCGAGCTCGACCGGGGCAAGGGCATCCCCTACCAGGGCAACTACTCGAGCTGGCTCGAGCAGAAGCAAGCCCGCATGGCACAGGAAGAGCGCTCAGAGAAGGGCCGCGAGCGCACGATCGCGGCGGAGCTCGAATGGGTGCGCACGAACCCCAAGGGCAAACGCACGAAGTCCAAGGCTCGCCTGGCACGCTATGAGGAGCTGATTGCCGAGGAGCGCAACGTCAAACTCGATGAGGTCCAGATCCACATCCCGCCGGGACCGCGGCTGGGCGACCGGGTGCTCACCGCGACCAACCTCTCCAAGGGCTTTGGCGATCGCCTGCTGATCGAGTCGCTCTCATTCGACCTGCCCCGCGCGGGTATCGTCGGCGTGATCGGCGCCAACGGCGCGGGTAAGACGACCCTCTTTCGCATGATCACCGGCGAGGAGTCGCCAGACGCGGGTAAGCTCGAGCTGGGCGACACCGTCCAGCTCGCCTATGTGGACCAATCGCGCGACTCGCTGGACCCTTCCAAGACGGTCTGGGAGGAGATCTCAGAAGGCCTCGACCAGCTCCAGGTGGGCGATCGCATCGTCAACTCGCGCCAGTACACCGCGGGCTTCAACTTCAAGGGTCAAGACCAGCAGGCGCGCATCGGAAAGCTCTCCGGCGGCGAGCGCAACCGCGTACACCTGGCCAAGCTTTTGCGCTCGGGCGGCAATCTGCTGCTCCTGGACGAGCCCACGAACGACCTCGATGTCGACACCCTGCGCGCACTCGAGGACGCGCTGCTCGGCTTCCCCGGCTGCGCCGTGGTGATCTCCCACGACCGCTGGTTCCTGGACCGCGTCGCCACACATGTGCTCGCCTTCGAGGGCGACTCGCAGGTCACCTGGTTCGAGGGCAACTTCGAGGCTTATGAGGAGCACCGCCGAGCCGTGCTCGGCGCGGCGGCCGATCGGCCCCACCGCATCACCTACAAGCGGCTCGTACGTGGCTGATCCATCGCAGACCGGCCAGCAGGGGCCATCGCCTCGCGCCAACGGGTCGATACAGGGCAGTGGTGATCCTGGCTCCACGCTGGAGCACTCGACCACGCCCAGCGTCTTTGACCGTGACACGGCCGTACGGCTTGTGGAGGAGGCGGGATCCGAGCGCGTGTTCGCGGCGGATGTCTCCCCCGACTGGCGCGCGGGACGCGGCCCGCACGGCGGCTATCTCGCGGCGATGCTGCTCCGCGCGCTGATCGAGACTGTCGCCGACCCCGCTCGCGTGGGTGGGCGGGCTCCTCGTTCATTGACGATCCACTACGCCCGCGCGCCCAAGCCCGAACCGGTGCGCATCCGCACGACCGTCGAGCGCGCGGGGCGATCGCTGAGCACGCTGTCGGCGCGGATGGAACAGGACGGCTCGATCGTCGCGCTCGTGCTGGCGGCCTTCTCGGTGCCGTGGGGAACGAGCGAGATCAGCGAGCTGCCGATCCCCGAAGTGGCCGCGCCGGACCCCGTGCGCGAATCGGGCAAGCTGCTGCACCCGGCAGCACCGGAGTTCACACGCCACCTGCTGCTACAGCCACGCATCGGCGCCGTCCCCTTCCATGGCTCTGAGCACCCCATGGAAATCGGCGGCTGGCTCGGCCTGCTCCAGCCGCGTGCGGTGGACGCGCTGTCGCTGGCGTTCTTCAGCGACGCGCTGTTCTCGCCCCCGTTCATCCGCCTGAGCGAGCCCGCGACGAGCCCCACGATCGACCTGACGATCCACTTCCGTACGAGCATGCCACGCGACGGCGAGGCCGATCCTGAGGAGCTGTGCTTCGCGCGCTTTCGCACGGGTGTGGTGCGTGAGGGCTTCTTCGATGAGGACGGCGTGATCTGGGCGGCGGACGGCACGGTGCTGGCACAGTCGCGCCAACTCGCCATCCTCATGCCCCTCACGATCCGTTAGGGTTGCCGCCATGAGCGACTACACCGCAAAGCGCATCGATGACATGGAGGCGGGGTACGGAGGGGGATTCGTCAAGGCTCGGGCCGAGCTGGGGGTGACCGCGTTTGGGATGCAGGTCATTCAGCTCCCGCCGAACTTCACCGACTACCCTGAGCACGATCACGCAGAGAGCGGGCAGGAGGAGGTCTTCCTGGCGATCGGCGGCTCCGGCTGGATTGACATCGCAGGAGAGCGGGTCGAGCTGGACAGCCAGACGTTCGTGCGCGTCGCGCCGGAGCCGAAGCGCAAGGTACACTCGGGACCTGAGGGCCTGCGTATGCTGGTCATCGGTGGCTGTCCAGGTGAGGCCTACAAGATCGTCCCGGCCACCGAGCTCACCGCCGCCTGACTTGGCGATCTCTCTCAGTTGGTGAGAACCGCGCGCCCTGAGGTGCCGCTGCAAGCGAGGCAAGAGCGTGGGGAGCGTGGCGTGCTAAGCCGAAACGGGGGTGCTGGCCGACACGGGGGTGCTGGCCGAACAGGGGATGCGAGCCGCAGGCGAGTGTCTGGGTGGGCGGGCTCCCATTCTGCTCGAAAGGCGAGTGTCCGGGTGGGCGGGCTCCCTCCGGTACGCGTGCTGGCCGAGCGGAGAGCCTTCGACCTCCGCTCGGTGAGGACGCGGCATCGCGCCGCTCAACCGTGTCCTAGCGCGCTAGCGACGTCTCGCCGTCGAGCTTCAGCGCGACCGCGGCGATCAGGCGCGCGCAGGCGTGGACGTCATCGAGCTGCACCAGCTCGACCGGCGAGTGCATGTAGCGGATCGGGATCGATACCAGTCCGGTGGGCACGCCGCCGCGGCTGAGATGGACCGCGTCGACGTCGGTCCCCGTCGACCGTCCGGACGCCTCGACCGTGAACGAGATCTTCTCATCTTCGGCCGTCCTGGACAGCAGCTCGAACAGCCCCGGGTGAAGCGTCGAGCCGCGGCTCAGCACCGGCCCCGAGCCCAGTGCGTGCTTGCCGGCCTCCTTCGCGTCGATCCCGGGAGCATCGGTCGCGTGCGTGACATCCACGACGATCGCGGCGTCCGGCTCCAGCGTAAACGTGCTCGTGCGCGAGCCGCCGAACGTGATCTCCTCCTGGACCGCCGCCACCGTCTGGAGCTCCCACTGCGCGCCACCCTTCTCTGCCACCAACCGCGCCGCCTCGAGCGCCACATAGGAGCCCAGGCGGTTGTCCAGCGCGCGCGATACCAGTCGCCCATTGGGGAGCTCCACCGGCTCCGTGTCGACGACCGCGACATCGCCGATCCGCACGAGCTCGCGTGCCTGATCACCGTCGCGCGCGCCGATATCGATGTGCATCTCGCGTATATCGGCGACCTTCTTCGAGTCCTCCTCGCGCAGCAGATGGATCGGCTTCTTGCCCACCACTCCGTTGACCGTCCCCTCGCGGGTGTCCAGCACCACGCGCTGACCGACAAGGATCTGCGCGTCCCAGCCACCGACAGCGCGAAACCACAGGTAGCCCTCGTCATCGATATGGGTGACGATCAGCCCGATCTCATCGATGTGGCCTATCACGAGTAGACGCCGCGGCTCCTTGTCATAGCCATGCTTGGGCGATACGCGCGCCAAGGGAGTCCCCACCACATCGGTGCTCACCTCGGCGAAGGCGCTCGCCGCGTCGCGCCACACCGCGGCGGGGGCAGTCTCGTAGCCCGAGGGTCCGCGCGCGGCGAGTAGATCTAGCAGCACCTGCGGAACGCCACCCTCAACCGCCTGCTCCGCCGGCGGCGCCCCCGCCGAATCGGTCATGTAGAGAGAAGCTGTCGCAGGACGTACTGGAGAATACCCATATGGCGGAAGTATTCCGCCTCGCGCGGCGTATCGATGCGCACGCGCGCATTGAACTCCACCGGACCGTCGCCGCCGGCCTCGGCGCCTTCGCGCTCAGCGCGCACCAGGACCTCGCGCGGCGGCGCGGGGGCGGGCGGGCCCCCATCATTCATCGCCTCGGCCAGGCCCGTGATCGAGAAGACCTCCTCGCCGGTCAACCCAAGCGATTGAGCGCTCTCGCCGTCAGGGAACTGCAATGGCAGCACGCCCATCCCGACGAGGTTCGAACGGTGAATGCGCTCGAAGCTCTGTGCGATCACCGCCCGTACCCCGAGCAGCTTGGTGCCCTTGGCCGCCCAATCCCTGGAGGAGCCCGTGCCGTACTCCTTGCCCGCCAGGACCACCAGCTCGATTCCGTCCTGTATGTAGCGCATGGCGGCGTCGAAGATCGTCATCTGCTCCGGGTGGGTGGGGTCCACATCACCACCGAAGTAGCGGGTGTAGCCGCCTTCGGGGAGGGATGACTGCCCGCCCACCCCCCCGCCGATGAGGTTGCGCAGACGTATGTTCGCAAACGTGCCCCGCACCATCACCTCGTGGTTGCCCCGCCTGGCCCCATAGGAGTTGAAGTCGCGCGGCTCGACACCCTGGGTCTGCAGGTAGGCGCCCGCCGGACCGTCGCGCTTGATCGAGCCGGCCGGAGATATGTGGTCGGTCGTCACGCTGTCCCCGAGCAGCGCGAGCACGCGCGCGGCGGCTATGTCACGCACCGGCTCGGGCTGCGCCGGCATGCCCGCGAAGTAGGGCGGCAGGCGTACGTAAGTCGAGTCCCGTGCCCAGGCGAAACGCTCGCCGGCGGGGACCTCGAGGCCGTTCCAGCGCTCATCGCCGGCGAACACCTCACCGTAGCTGCGCCGGAACATATCCGCCCGGACGGCCTCCCCGACCGTGTCGGCGACCTCCTGGGCGGATGGCCAGATGTCCTTGAGGTAGACCGGCTGGCCACTCTGATCCTCTCCCAGGGGCTCTCCCAGGAGGTCGATGTCCATCGTCCCTGCCAGCGCGTAGGCCACACACAGGGGAGGCGACGCGAGGTAGTTCATCTTCACCTCGGAGTGGATCCGACCCTCGAAGTTGCGATTCCCCGAGAGCACCGACACGACGGCCAGGTCGCCTGCGTCGATCGTGGAGGAGATCTCCGGTGCCAGCGGACCGGAGTTTCCGATGCAGGTCGTACATCCGTAGCCCACGAGGTTGAAGCCGAGCGCCTCCAGAGGCTCGGTGAGACCCGCTTGGTCGAGGTACTCCGTGACCACCTTCGAGCCGGGCGCCAGTGAGGTCTTCACCCAGGGCTTGGAACGCAGTCCACGGGCGAGGGCGTTGCGGGCCAGGATCCCGGCACCGATCATCACGGAGGGGTTGGAGGTGTTGGTGCAGCTGGTGATCGCCGCGATCACCACGTGGCCATGATCCAACTCGAAGCTCGCGCCGTCGACGCTGACCTTTCGGGCGGTCCCGTTACGGGGCAGGGTGACGGTCGTGCCAGGATCGGAGGATACGGAGGGCGAGCTTGCCGGCGCGCCGTGGCCCGGACTGCCGTTGGCTGGCGGGTCTGAGGCCGGATAGGTCTCGGCGATCGCCTCGTCCTGCGAGTCGGCCTGCTCGCCTGTGCTTGGCACGTACTGCTCGAGTGCTTCCCTGAAGGCGTCCTGAGCGTCGCTCAGCGCGACGCGGTCCTGTGGGCGTTTGGGCCCGGCGATGCTCGGGCGCACCGAGCCGAGGTCGAGTTCCACCGTGTCGGTGAAGGTTGGCTTCTCAGCCTGATCGTCATGCCACAACCCCTGCTCGCGGGCATACGCCTCGACGAGGGCGATCTGCTCGGGAGCTCGTCCGGACAGCTCGAGGTAGCGCAGCGTTCCGGAGTCGATCGGGAAGATCGCACAGGTCGAGCCGAACTCAGGCGACATGTTGCCGATCGTGGCGCGGTCGGCTATCGGCAGGCCCGCCAGGCCGGCGCCATAGAACTCGACGAACATGCCCACCACGCCGCGCTCGCGCAGCATCTCGGTGACGGTCAGCACCAGATCGGTGGCAGTCGTGCCCTCGGGGAGTTGCCCGTGCAGGCGGAAGCCGAGCACCTGCGGGATCAGCATCGACATCGGCTGGCCGAGCATCGCCGCCTCAGCCTCGATCCCGCCGACGCCCCAGCCGAGCACGCCGAGGCCGTTGATCATGGTGGTGTGGGAGTCGGTGCCGACAAGCGTGTCGGGATAGGCCTGCAGCGGAGTCGAGTCGGAGGCTTCACGCGGGAAGACCACACGTGCGAGGTACTCGAGGTTGACCTGGTGGACGATGCCGGTGTCGGGGGGAACGACGGAGAAGTCCCGGAAGGCGCCCTGGCCCCAGCGCAGGAAGGTGTAGCGCTCCTGGTTGCGCTCGAACTCGCGCTCGGCATTTAGACGAAAGGCCTCACGGGTGCCGAAGGAGTCGACCTGTACGGAGTGGTCGATGACGAGCTCCGCGGGTACCAGCGGGCTGATCTTGCCGGGGTCACCTCCCATGTCGGCCATCGCGTCGCGCATGGCGGCCAGGTCGACGACGGCCGGAACTCCTGTGAGGTCCTGCATTAGCACCCTGGCCGGGCTGAAGGCGATCTCCTTACTCGGCTGTGCGTTGGCGTTCCAGCTCGCGAGCGCTTCGATGTCCGCGGCGGTGACCGAGCCGTTGCCCTCGGTGCGCAGGAGGTTCTCCAACAGCACCTTCAACGAGAACGGCAGGCGCGCCACATCGAAACGCTCCTGCAGCGCGTCCAGCCGGAAGATCTCATACTCGCGTCCATCTATATCGAGCGCGCCCTTCGCGCCAAAGCTGTTCTTCTCCGACATCGGCATCTCCCGGCGATCCTCAGGTGTCTACAGGGTGTCTTTCCTCAGTCTCGCAGACCCAAAGGGCGCTCGAACGCGAGACGCGGATACTCGCTCAACGACACGCGGACCCCGGAATCCATTCCGGGGTCCGCGTCGACGGCTGTGGCGTGGGATGTTGAACCCGCGAACCCGATCAGCTCTTGATCAGGGGGCCTGCCGCGGCAAGCACCTGCGCCTTGGTCAGCGGCTTGTCGAAGCCCTGGTTAGGCGTTGGGCTCTTGCCGATTAGGAGGGCGGCTAGCGGATCAACGCGGAGGCCCGTGTGACGCGGCCCTTGCCCTGGCGCTTTGAGCGCAGGAGGGCTTCGTCGCAGGCTGCGAGCAGCTCATCGGTTCCCATCGGCGCCTCCCACTGGGCGACCCCAATCGAAGCGGAGACGCCCTGCTGCGCGCCCGAGTCGAAGTAGGGCACCGTTCGCAGTCGCTCGAGCGCCCGCGTGGCGGCGGCGGCGGCGCTCTGCAGGGCGGCGTTCGGCAGGATCACAACGAACTCGTCGCCGCCGTAGCGCGCGACGCGGTCGAACGCGCGGAACTCACCCACCAGCGCCTGCACGACCCCACGCAGGACCGCGTCGCCGGCCTGGTGGCCATGACGATCGTTGACGAGCTTGAAGTTGTCGAGGTCGATCAGCAGGCAGGACAGCGGACCACCCGTGCGCGCGGCGCGGCCAATCTCCTCGTCCAAACGCCGGCGCATGGCGCGGTGGTTCAGGCAGCCGGTGACGGGGTCCGTGCCGGCCTCGGCACGCGCGCGCACGAGCGCCAGCGCCGTGGCGGCCTGGTCGACGAGCGTGCGCGCAAGCTCGATCGAGTGCGCATCGAAGACCTCGGGGACGCGCCGCACGAGCATCACGACCATTTCGACCTGACCCTGCTCAGCGAGCGCCAGCAGCAGCGCGCAACTGGTCGGGGTGGGCGTGCTCTTGACCTGGACGAGCCGTGGAACGCTGGCGGCGAGCGCATCCGCGTCGGCGGCGAGCAGGCTCCGGCCGGTGCTCGCCACCCAGCTCACGCCGGGCGAGCGCTCGCCGCGGGGCAGCAGATAGCTCAGCCGCCCGTAGCCTTCGAACATATAGACAGCCACCAGATCCTTCCCGGCGCTCGACGCCGACAGCTGATGGACATGGACCTCCTCGGCGCCCGGCGCCGACAGCAGCTCGCGGGCGAGGCCACGGAGAATCGCTTCTGAGTCAGTGGCGCTGTCGGCGAGCAGCGTCAGGCGCCGCACGCCGGCCAGCAGAGGATCGCCGTCAGTTGACGGCGCCGCAGAGGTATCCGTACCCGCTCCCGCCATGACGTCCATCTCATCCAACAATCTAGGGCATCTGCCCGCGCCATGAGCGCCTATCAAAATAGGCGGTGCGGTCGGGGCGTGCATGGACCAAGCTGGGCGACGCGGGACGGCGCAGCGCGTGCTGCCGATCATCCGGGATCGCCCAGCACGTGCAAGCCGTCACGTGGCGACGATCGAAGATCCATGGATCTGCTGGCCGATAGGAGATCGCATTTGATCTTCTATCGGTGGTCCAGCGCCGTGTCCAGGTGCGTATCCGGACGTGCCGATCTTTTGATAGGCGCTCTCAGCGGCTGACGGAGCCGCAGGGGGCGCCGTGCGGTCGCCCCCTGCGATGGACAGCTACCCGAATGTCACTGTGATCGACGCCGCCGATCTCGCCCCGCCCCTCTGCTTGGGCACGAAGCCGACGCGCAGGCGGGCCCTCAGCGGGCGGCCCCTGCTCCGTCCCCTGCGCGAGAGTGGGACCTTCAGCGTGGCTGTTTTCTCGGCCTTGCTCAGGCTGCGGTACACGGTCGCGAGGTTCGCCCCGCTGCCGCTTATGCGCCCGGCGGCGAAGGTCTGGACGGTGATGTATGCGGTGTTGCCGATGACCTTGTGCCCGACGATGCTCACCGGGCAGTTTTTGATCTTGATCGTCGTGTGCTGTTTGAACGTGGTCCCGTTCTGGCCGATGATCGTCGTCGGCATCGTGAGCCTGCTCGCGCACACGTTGCCGTTGGCCGTCAGGGCGGAGTGGGTGCCGATCGGCAGGTTCACGGTGATGCTCGAAACCGGCGTATCCGGCAACGTCGCGAAAGTTGTGGTCGTGATCCCGTTCGTGATTTTCGTGTTGCCGACCAGGATCACGCGCACGCCTTCGCCTTCGAGGAGCAGATCGAGGTCCGGGAAGGCCTCCCCGCTGTGCGAGACGAGGATCGCCGGGCCTTTCAGTTTCGCCGCGAGCGTCGGCGTGTTGGCCCTGACGCCCCCGACGAACGAGCCGCCCGGACAGTTGTAGGGGTTCGCCGCGAACGTGGCTTCAGGACACGCTTGCTGCAGCGTCGTCAGCCTCGAGGGCAGCTGCTTGGGCAACTGCACGACCACCGACTTGACGTTCGACTGGCCGGCCGAGACGTTGAGCGTCGTTTCCAGGCTCGCCCCGTTGGCTTTCGAGGTCTTCGCCCCGGTCGCCGATCCGAACGAGGGCTTGAACGAGAGCTTGTTGCATTCGCCGACCTGGAACGGGGTCGACAAGCTCTGCGTCGTGCCGAGCGTCGACGTCAGCGTCGTTTCGGTCGCGAGCGTGCCACAGCTGGTCGGGTTCTGCAGGAACCCCTGCTTGTTGATTTCGACGCTGATGCCCCGCAGCCGCAGGGGGATGCCCTTGTAGATCGTCGGCACGTTGCTCGTCGCGACCACGCGCGCTGTGTACGGTTCGACGTTGATCGTCCCGCGCGTGACCACGTTGCCGAGGTTGAACGGCCCGGCGATCGCCGGCACAACAATCGAGAGCCCGAACGGCGCGCCACCGTAGGGCCCTGTCAGGTAGACGTTCCCCCTGAACCCGTACGGATGACCCGACCCCGCCGCCACGTTGACCGTGCCGATTTCGCTGGTACCCGAGCATTCGCCTTTGCCGGCCTGCGGTTCGGGGCACTGCGTCACGGTCGGCAGCAGCCCGACGAGACCGGCCGGCATCACCGTCTTGATCTGCGACAGGTACTGCTGGCCTTCGTTGCGCCCGATGTTGAGCGTGAACGAGGTCTTCGCCCCCGCGTAGCCCGGTGACTGGTTGACGGCGCTCTGGCTGAGCGCGAACGACAGCGGCGAGGAGCATGCGCCTCCCGACCCGTTGCTGTCGACGTTGAATTCAGAGAACGGCGTCGCCGCCGGCTGGCCCGTGTAGGGCGTCAACGACGTGGTCGTCTTCGCAGCCCCGCACGTCAGCGGGTTGGCGATCGGCGCGAGTTCACCGCCGGTGAACTTCAGGATCGCATCGCTGAACGGCTGTTCGGGGTTCTTTTCGAACGTCGCGGTCAGCCTGCCCGTAGTTTCGTTGGGCATGACCGAGCCCTGCAGGCGCACATCCACGCCGTAGCGCTTCGATTCGGCGTTGAGGTACATCGTGTAGGGCGGCGCCGTGATTGGACCCCCACCTTCGGGGCCGCCGAGATAGAGATCCCCAGTCAGCGATTTCGCCGGCAGCGTCGGGGCTTCGAGCGTGACCGTGCCGACCTTCGATTCTTCCGAACATTCCACCCCGAACGTCGAGCTGTGGATCCGCGCCTGCGCCGGCGTGCACGCCTTCTTGACTTCCGCCGCGGCCGACGGGTTCAGCGTCATGCCTTCGGGCAGCGTGACGGTGGCCGTGTTGAGCTGGGAGCTGTCGATGCTGGTCGGGCTTTCAGCGTGCGGCACCGTCAGTTCGGTCGTTATCCCGTCGGGCTTGTCCTGCTGGGTGGTTTCCGGCGTGAGCTTGAATTCCGGTTTGAAAGGAACTTCCAAGAACGGCGCGGCGCCGTTGCAGCCTTCGGTGCCCAGAGGTCCGCTGTAGCTGGCATTGGCAAATTCACCTACATATGATTCTAGGCGAATTCCAGTCGTCGTCTGCAGTCCGGTGCCTGAGCAACTGCTCGGATTCGTTACAAATCCGCCCTTACCAGTATTTCCCTTTGTTCCGTAAAATATGAGACGTGACTTGATCAGCCCTTCTGCGACGTTCTTGATCACGTAGTAGTCGTGATAATCCGCCTTGCCCGTGCCTTGGGATTCGACTTTGCCAGCTTCCGGTGATTCAGATCCCCATTCGACGTGGCCTTCGAGGAACGTGTGGGTAAAGAGTCCTGGGTAACCCGCTTTCGCAAGGCTGAGCGCGACACCGAAGTACGATGCGAGACCACTCCCTTCAGGCTGTTCGAGATTGTAGAGCTTGCCTTCCAGTTCTACATTTGCATAATCACCTTCAAACGGTTTCCCTGCAGGAATCTTGGTGACGATCGTCACGATCTGCTTGCCGATTTCGCTTTCGGGGCATTTTGGTTCCGTAAAGAATCCTGGCGCTTCTTCTTTCCCCATGAAGTTCGCTACTGAACACTTTGTGACTGCTTCAGGATTCGTTGCGACGCCGGGAGCCACGTTTGTCCGTATGTTCTTCGCGTTACCTTCGGGGGCAACAGCTTCAAAGGGCGTTGTCTGTATGACGTGAGTTTTGAGGCGGAATTCCGTGACTCCAGCTACGGGGTGGCCTGCCGCCTGGGTAAAAAGTTCTGAGTGGTTTGCTTCGGTACTGGCAGCCGTGCATGGTTCTTCAACCTTGCAGTTCGCCGCGAAGAAGCTTTCCACGCCGAACGTGGCCTGGGCGGCCGCGGGTGCCGATACGACGACGATTGCTGCGCCTGCCAGCAGCGACAAGACCCAAACGCGAGCGTGCGACCTCATACCGACCTCCCTCTAGACCAGATTCCTATACCCCGTCTCGACTCCCCATGACACCGAAAGTTGCGGTCGACCGAAAACCTCCACCGGACGGGCTCCAGAGGTCTCGATCCAATGTAGACAAGCCTCCGCAGCGCAAACATCCTTGCACTACAAACTGCATCTTACACTATCTGTTGGGATTTGGATAGGCCTGGAGAGCGGAGAAGGATTAGATTTCAAAGACAATCAGAGGAGTGCGGCCGCTCAGCCGATCCCGTGCTGGCACGAGGGCCCCCGTATCCTAGCTCGGCTCGATCGGCCCCTGCCCAATGCGCCAGCACGCTGTCCCTGGTCGTGTGTCCGCCTGCACGACGCTTAGGCTTCTTCGCGTGCCGAACATCAACGAGCCCATCTTCGACGAGCCGCGTGAACACCCGGGATTTCGCTGCCAGCGTGCCCGCCTCAGCCGCCAGGGAGGCAGCGAGCGGCTGGGATTGAGCTTGTGGGAGGTGCCGCCCGGCGAAGCGGCCTATCCCTACCACCATCACCTGGCCGAGGAGGAGCTCGTGCTCGTACTCGACGGCAGGCCGAGCCTGCGCACGCCCGAGGGCTGGCGCGAGCTCGAGGAGGGCGAGGTCGTCGCCTTCCTGCGCGGCGAGCACGGCGGCCATCAGCTCGTCAACCGCACGGAGGACACGGTGCGCTTCCTCGCCTTCAGCACGAACGGCGACCCGGACATCGTGATCTACCCCGACTCGGGCAAGGTCGGCGCCTTCGAGCGTCTGCCAGAGGGCGGCGGGCTACGCGCGATGTTCCGCATGGCCGACGCGGTCGACTACCACGAGGGCGAGCAGGCACCCGAGAACCCGTAGGGCTCGCCGGCGGTCACTGGCCTTTGCAGGCCCGACGAGACCGGGCCGGTTTCTGGCCGGGCGCAGACGGCGACAGCTGCCCACTTGACATAGTCAATACTATCTGACATAATGATTACTATGCCAGGTGCCACTCGCCGCCCATCCCTTCGTGATGAGCAGAAGGCGCTCACCCGCCGCCGCCTGCTCGACGCGGCCGAAGCGGTGTTTGCCCGTCATGGCTTTCATGGGGCTTCGGTGGAGGAAATCGCGCGCGAGGCCGGCGCGACCAGCGGCGCGCTGTACTCGAACTTCGCCAGCAAGGAGGACCTGTTCCTCGCTCTGTTCGAGGAGCGGATCGCCACCGATGTGGGCGACTATTCGCAGATCGTCGCTGATGGAGCGACAATCGAGGAGCAGGCCCGTGGAGCGGCGGATCACTGGATGGTGATACTGCGCGAACGTCCCGACTACTTTCCCCTGCTGATCGAGTTCTGGGCTTACGCGATCCGCGAACCGGCCCTTCGAGAGCGTTTGGCTGGACGGTTTGCGGCCCTGCGCTCGGCCAGCGGCCGCTTGGCCTTGGAGGGAGCGGAGCGGAGCGGCTATCCACCGAACGCCGATGCGGGCGAGTTCGTGGGACTGCTCATCAACGCGTTGGGTAACGGTCTGGCGCTGGAGAAGCTGGTCGATCCCGACGCTGTTCCCGATGGGCTGTTCGGGGACATGCTCGTGCTCATATTCCAGGCGTTCGAGGCGCTCGTGCGCGAGAACCCGAGCGTGGCCGACCAGGGGATTACAAGCTCCTCGCAAGAGCCACCAGCCGAAAGGCAAGCGGCCCAGGATGGGTGAGAGCTCCACAACCGCTATCAGCGATGTACCGTCGCGCCGGCTCGCCGCTCCCGCGCTGCGCCAGGCGACCGCGGAGGACGTCCAACGGTTGACGACAGTGCTGGCTGAGGCTTTCTTTGACGATCCGGTGTTCGGTTGGTTGATGCCTGAGGACAGCAAGAGACGTGCGCGCCTGCGTCGCTACTTTGCGATCGAGCTGCGCCACTACACACTGCCGCGTGGGCGCGTGTGGACGACGAGCGATCTCTCCGGCGCGGCGCTGAGCTTGCCGCCCGGCGCGTGGCGTGCGCCCCCGCATGCCACCTTGATGGAGGGCAGCGCCTTCGGGATTCATCTGTCCAGAGCGGCGAGGATGGGGGCCGCGATCGAGTGGCGTCACACGCGCAAGCCCCGCGAGCCCCACTACTACGTTCGAGACATCGGCGTGCACCCGGACATGCAGGGCAAGGGTCTCGGCGCGGCGCTGATGCGTCCGACGCTCGAGCGCTGCGACCTGGAGGGCCTGCCCGCCTACCTCGAGGCCTCCAGCGAGCGCAGCGCCGCGCTGTATGAGCGCCTGGGCTTCCAACACATCAAGGAGCTGCGCGTCGGTGGCAGCCCGCCGCTGCGGCTCATGCTCCGCCCACCGCACCCGCCGGAGGCGATGCCATGAACACAGCCGTATACCAGCATTCGGGTGCCTGACGGCGAAGGACTTCGAACGCCTTGCAAAGGCGTTCTTTCAAGCGCTGGAGCGCAAGTTTCTTTAGTGATCGATCGTCAGCGTGCTAGGGGTGCCGGAGCCGGCCACATGGCCGGCGGAGGTGGGCCCCCCCGGCCGGAGGCCGGACCACATCATGGTGCCGGAGCCGGCCACATGGCCGGCGGAGGTGGGCCCCCCCCGGCCGGAGGCCGGACCACATCATGGTGCCGGAGCCGGCCACATGGCCGGCGGAGGTGGGCCCCCCCCGGCCGGAGGCCGGACCACATCATGGTGCCGGAGCCGGCCACATGGCCGGCGGAGGTGGGCCCCCCCCGGCCGGAGGCCGGACCACATCATGGTGCCGGAGCCGGCCACATGGCCGGCGGA